>Ga0315291_10008075_pt1 | contig 12951 bp, 12 predicted proteins | sample YL17G12_20_MG_FD_203070 | JGI IMG/M metagenome (GOLD analysis project Ga0315291, IMG submission 203070) | Sediment microbial communities from Yellowstone Lake, YNP, Wyoming, USA - YL17G12_20 | ecosystem: Environmental > Aquatic > Freshwater > Lake > Sediment | place: USA: Wyoming | collected... | reverse complement strand
GGAGGAGCGGCACACGAAGGACCTCATCGTCTTCCAGGGCCGGGTCCACGCGCCCTGGATCCGCCGGGAGGGGCACCGCCTCACCGTCGAGGACCTCGCGGCGCTCCTTGAGGAGCGGCCCGAGGTGATCGTCGTTGGGACCGGGGCCTGGGGGAGGCTCGTCGTTGCCTCGGCGGTCGTCCGCTCCCTCTCCGAGCGAGGGATCGAGACCCTCGTCCTCGACACGGCGCGGGCGGTCGAGGCATACAACGAGCGGACCGAGCGTGGAGAGCGCGTCGCCGCCGGCCTTCACCTCACCTGCTAGGAGGGGGCGCCCCGCGTCTACGACGGACGAGGATGCGCTTAGGCGGTTCGGGATCTCGATCTGGCGCTTCGCCCCCCCAAGCGAGCCGGATCGCGCCCTTCGGGTAGATATCGACGCAGGACGCGCACAGGATGCACTCCGGGTCCTCCATGTGCTCGCTCTGGACCATCCCGCGCACGTCAAGGCTCATCGGGCAGGCCTTGGTGCACAGGCCACAGGCGACGCACGCCGCCCGGTCGGCGCGTAGTTCGAGGGCGGGAGAGCCGGCGGCGTTGCGCACCTTCCGCCCGAGGACGAGGAACGGCGCCATCCAGCAGGCGTAGTGGCAGAAGCCGCGCCGGCCGGTCCTTCCCTCCGCGCCAGACCTCGTCCAGCCCTCCGGCCGGGCAGAGCCAGCCGCACCAGACTCGGCCCAGGAGAAGGGCCGAGAGGAAGAGGGCCCCGAACACAAGGAGGCTCCCGTTCACGATCCCCTGGGACGCCGCGTCCAGAATCACGTACGGCGAGAGGTAGTTGAGCGTCACCGGGAAGAGGACGAGCGACACGAGGAGGAGGACTCTCCTCCATCTCTGGCGGTGCTGCCTCACGCTCTCACCCCCGGCGGTGGATCAGGGAGGCAGCTTCTCCGCGGTCCGGTCGTCCTCGGGAGGACTTGCCTCCCGTCCTCGCGGAGCCCGGCTGCAATGAGGCGCGTGACGCTCGGCTTCCCTCGCGTTCCGGTGACGGCGATGCACAGACCGAGGCGGCGGCGCAGCCAGCTGACCGCCACGCGCTCGATCGCGAGAAGAGAGAGGCAAGCGAGAAGACTCCCCGCCACGGCGCTCAAGTCGATCACGGGCTCCCCCCGGTGCGGGGGAAGTCTAGTGGCCGAGGCGCGAGGCCGTCAAGAAAGCGGATCGGACGCGGGGTGTTGATCCCCGGCCGCCGCCCCGGTAGGATCGCACGCCATGGAGAAGGGCAGGATGAACGTCCGCGTCGTCGATCTGACCCGAGAGGTCGGGGAGGGGACGGAGGCGTACGGCGGGGGCGAGCCGGCCGTGAGGATCGAACGGCTGATGAGGGTGGAGAGCGATGGGTGCGAACTCTCTCGCTTCAGCCTCCTCGGGTGCCATGCGGGAACGCACCTCGATAGCCCTCTCCACTTCATCCCCGGAGGGAGCGACATCGCCTCTCTCCCGCTTCGCGTGCTGCCGGCGACCGTGGTCTGTGCGCGGGTGAAGGCCGTCGGTACGGAGGCATTTCCCGAAGCGGAGTTCCTCGCCGGCCGGGCCGTCCTCGTTCACACCCGCTGGGACGTGCGCCTCGGGACGCCGTCCTTCTACCGGGAAGCCCCCTTCATCACCCCGGACGCGGCGCGCTTCCTCGTCGAGGCGGGAGTGGCCCTTGTCGGGATCGACTCCCCGAGTGTCGATCCGTTCGACTCGCGCGACTTCCCAACCCATCGGACCCTCCTTGGAAGCGGGGTCCTGGTCGTGGAGGGGCTCATCAATCTCGGAGAGGTCACCCAGCAGCGTGGGACGCCCTACTTCCTTGCCCTCCCTCTCAGGGTGAGGGGGATCGAAGGCTCCCCGGTCCGCGCCGTCGCCCTCTTCCTCGACGCCGACTGACGCGGGGCATGTCAGATCCCGCAGGACGGGCTGACGGGGAGTTCAAGTCCCCTCAGGCCTACGAGAAGGGACAACTCCCAAGGCCCTGTCGCAGGGTCGTCCAACCTGGCAGCGCTCTTGATCCAGTCGTCCGTGGACGGCTAGCATTCCCGGTCGTCGAGATCGCGGAAGGACATCGGAAGGAGGAGACCATGCAGAGTGGGCCGCGCCTTGCCAGGTGGCTACTGCTCATCTTCCTGGCGATCCTCCTCGGGGCGGCTGCCCCTGGGGGAGCCGCCGCTCTTCGGAACGCGGTCTCCGTGACCGCGATCACCCTTGACGGGTTTGCGATTTCCTGGGGCGACCGGCGCATCCTGATCGACGCCCTTCACCGGGCGGCCGCCTACGGAGTCACCCCCGCGATAGAGACGGCCATGCGCGAGGCCCTCCCTCCCTTCGATGCCGACCTCGTCCTCGTCACCCACGAGCACATCGACCATTTCATCGCGGATGTCGTCGCCGACAACCTCCGCGCGAATCCCAAAGCGGTCCTCGTCTCCAGCCCGGTCGTCATCGACGCCGTCCGCGCGATCTTCCCCGAGCTCGAGGAGGGGCGCTTCGTCGCTCTCTCGCCGACGCTCGACCGCAAGGTCCAGATCACCGTTGCCGGCGTCCGCATCGAGGCGTTCAACAGCCCCCACGGGATCCCCGCCGTCCTCAACCTCGCCTTCCTGCTTGACCTGGGCGGTCACCTCTTCTTCCATCCCGGCGATCTTGTGGGGATGACGACCGACGGCTCGGACCCCTCGACCCGCCTGTTCGACCTCGGCGGCCAGAGCCTCGACCTCGCGTTCGTGCCCTACTGGTTCCTGTCCGAACCGTCCTGCCATGGCTTCGTCCGAAGGGAGATGGCGGCCCGGTACCTCATCCCGATGCACGGAAGCCCGCGGAAGCTCGAAGCCATGCTCCACCGCGTCGCGAGCCCCTCGTTCCCGAACCTCGTCTTCTTCGAGAACGTCCTCGACACCTGGGTCCTCCCCGAGAGGGACCGACCCTAGGGTCGTGTCGCCAGGGCCGACGCGCGGATCGAAAGCGGAAGCCCAGGGAAGAGGCCGCGGGGGGCGCCCCAGAAGGAGATCGTCGGCCTCTACCGAAAGGCCTACGAAGGCTGACGACAAGGCTTCGCAGGACACCCCCGGCCGGCTTGTGCGGGGCGGCATTCTTCGGTAGGCTCATCCCCACGCCCGGTCGGGCGACGTCAGCACAGGGTGGGAACGACATGCCGGAAGCGAACGACCTGATGGAGAAGGTGGTCTCCCTCTGCAAGAGGCGGGGGTTCATCTTCCAGTCGAGCGAGATCTACGGCGGGATTGGAGGCTTCTGGGACTACGGCCCCCTGGGTGTCGAGCTGAAGAGAAACGTCAAAGAAGCGTGGTGGCGGGACATGGTCACCGGCCACGACGACACGGCAACTCCTCCCGGCCTCCCTTCGTCGTACGCAATGGTCGGACTGGACGCGAGCATCGTCATGCACCCGCAGGTGTGGAAGGCAAGCGGGCACTACGACCTCTTCCGTGACCAGCTCGTCGACTGCCGGACGTGCAAGGCCCGCTTCCGCGCCGACCATCTCGCCTCGGGCCAGTGCCCGCAGAAGCCGAGCAAGCGCCCAGGCGAGCACACGGCGTGCGACCTTACGCCTCCGCGAGACTTCAACCTGATGTTCAAGACGTACGTCGGGGCCCTAACGGACCCCGAGGCCGAGGCGTACCTGCGACCGGAGACGGCGCAGGGGATCTTCGTCAACTTCAAGAACGTCGTCTCCACCTCGCGCGTCAAGCTTCCGTTCGGGATCGCGCAGATCGGGAAGAGCTTCCGCAACGAGATCACCCCGCGCTACTTCACGTACCGGTCGCGGGAGTTCGAGCAGATGGAAATCGAGTTCTTTTGCCGCCCGACGCAGTCGCGCCAGTGGTACGAGTATTGGCGGGACCGCCGCCTCGCGTGGTACGCGTCCCTCGGTCTCGCGAGCGGCAAGCTTCGCCTGCGGGACCACGGACCCGAGGAACTGAGCCACTACAGCTGCGGCACGGCGGACATCGAGTACGCCTTCCCCTTCCTGTCGGAGGGAGAGTTCGGCGAGCTGGAAGGGGTCGCCCACCGCGGCGACTTCGACCTGCGAAGCCACATGGAGGGGAAGCTCGTCCGCGAGGGGAACGGGTTTGCCGTCGAGCTCGGTCCCGACGGAAAGCCGCGCCATCCGGGAAGCGGGAAGGACCTCGCGTACTTCGACGAGGAGACCCAGGAGCGCCTCGTGCCGCACGTGATCGAGCCCTCGGCCGGAGCGGATCGGGCGACCCTCGCCTTCCTGTGCGAGGCGTACACCGAGGACGCCGTGCCGGACGAAAAGGGGGTCCCGCAGCCGCGGGTCCTCCTCAAGCTCCACCCGCGCCTCGCCCCGGTGAAGGTCGCCGTCTTCCCGCTCGTCAAGAAGGACGGAATGCCGGAAGTCGCCGCCGAGATCTACCGGGACTTGAAGCGCCACTGGAACGTCTTCTACGACGAGAAGGGCTCGATCGGCCGCCGCTATCGCCGGCAGGACGAGTCCGGGACGCCGTTCTGCGTCACGGTCGACCAGGAGACCCTCTCCCAGAAGACGGTCACGATCCGCGACCGGGACACGACCGAGCAGGTCCGCGTCCCAACGCAGGAGATCGAGTCGTTCGTCCGCGGGAGGCTCGCTTCCTTCTAGCCGACGACCGGCGTCCTCGTGTTGCTTGTCTCTGCGCCCCTTTGCTGCCTTCGCTTGACAGGGGCTGGCGGCCTTGCTATACTGCCGCTAGCACTCGCATAGGCTGACTGCTAATGCGAGAGGCAAAGGAGGTCACAATGATGATTAGGAGACTCCCGATGGTGCGACGGACCCCCTTCTTGATGGAGACGGGGATCTCGCAGCTCGTCGACGACTTCTTCCGCGACTTCGGCGACGTCGGACTGGACATCGCTCCGAGCTTCGGCCGGACGGACATCTACGAGAAGGACAAGCAGCTCGTCTTCGAGACGGAGCTCCCGGGCATGAGGAAGGACGAGGTCGAGATCCGCGTCGAGGACGGCAAGCTCCTCGTCTCCGGGGAGATGAGGCGCGATGAGAAGGTCGACGAGGAGAACTACTTCCGCGTCGGCCGCAGCTACGGTCGATTCCAGCGGGTCTACCCGCTTCCGATGGACCACATCGAGCCGGCGCGGATCGGCGCCAAGCTCGAGGATGGGATCCTTCGGGTGATGGTCCCGCTCAAGACGTCGATCAAGGAGAAGGAGAAGGCGATCGAGGTGAAGGTCGACTAGGCGGAGGCCTCGACATCGCGAGAAGTGAGAGATGACGGAGGCGCCGGTGGGCGCCTCCATCCGTCAGGGAGGAGGAGGCAGATGCCCCTCTATCGCTATTCATGCAAGAGTTGCAGCACCGACTTCAAGGCCCTCCAGGGCCGCGACGAGGCGTCGAGGGCCGCTTGCCCTGACTGTGGGCGCGAGAGTCGGGAGCGCCTTCTCCCGCGGATCGGGGTCGTGTATAACGGGAACGGGTTCTACAAGACCGAGTACCGGGCGCAGGCCAAGCCCGCGGCGGAAACCGCCGGGTCCGCCTGCACTGCGGAGAAGCAGGAGCACCGCGGGAGGAGGGACAGAGATGGCCTTCGTGTCCAAGAAGGATCTGGTCGAGAAGCTGAAGCCCGTTCAGGAGCGCCTGGCGAGGCTTCAGGGGGAGCTGGAGGAACTGACCGACGACCTCGACCGCCTGGTCGAGGACTTCGAGGACGCCCTGGATGAGGCGGAGGACGAATAGCCTCAAGCTGCTTCGGAGATGCCGCTCACGCGGCGCGAGAGACGATCGGCGGCCGGCCGACCGCCGGCTCCTTGGGAGGGAGCCAATGAAGCGACGCACGGCATCCGCTCCGATCCGATGGAGTCCCGCCGCAGTGGCGGCCCTCCTCTTCGTCGTGTTCAGCCTGGCTGCGTGGGGTCATAAGCCGCTCTCGATCGACGCCGGACCCTACCCGGATCCAGCCCACGCGCTTCCGGTGGAAGAGATCGACGTCTCACAGGTCGTCTACGGCGAGTTGACCGCCGCCGCGCCGACCCTGTGGCTCAGCCTGGAGGGGAAAGCCGGAGACCCGCTCCACCTGTCCCTCGGCGTGCCCGTGATCGACCGCCTGCGCGCGTTTCGCCCCGCGCTCGCCCTGGTCGGGCCGGGCCTCCCTGCCGCGTCCGTGCCCTTTGCTGTCCCAGAAGGTCTCGGCGTCTCCATCCTCACACCGGATAGCGAGCCGGCGTTCTTCCCCGAGCCCTTCACCGGGACGGACTCGTGGATCCTCCGCGACGCCGACCTCCCGCTCCCTGTGACCGGCCGCTACTACGTGGTCGCCTACTCCCCAATCCAGGAGGCTGGGAAGCTCTGGGTCGCGATCGGGACGCGCGAAGCGTTCGGGTTCAAGGACTTCCTGACCCTGCCGTCCGTCGCGCGCGACGTCCGAGCCTTCCACGAGGTGGCGGGGCTGCCGCGCTGGCTCGAGGGCGTCCGGCTCTCCTTCCTCTCCCTCTTCGTCCTCACCACGTGGTGGTTCGTCGCGCGGTAGGGCAGAAGCCGGGCGCATCGGTTGCTCGCCACGGTATCGCCGCGTTCGGCCCGGTGGCGCCGACCCTCTTCGACCGTTCCCGACCGCGGAGGAGGCCGTCCTAGCGATCCGCTGACCTTGCCTCGAGCCGGATCGCCCCGCTCGGACACGTCGAGACGCACAGCCCGCACCCAAAGCAGCGGGTGGCGTCGAACGCGGTGCCGCCTGTCTCGGAAGACCAAGCCTTGAACGGGCAGCGCTCCGCGCACCTCCCGCAACCTGAGCACCGGGACGGATCGAACCTCGCAACGAGGGCGGACTCTACCACTCCTGCGTGGTACCCACGCTCTCGGAGGCGGATCAGGAACCAGCAGCAGCACGCGCAGCACGAGCAGACGATGCGGACGGGATCCTCTCGGAACCGGTAGGCGAGGTGGACGAGCCCCGCGTCGTGGGTCCGGCGCAGGATCTCGAGGGCTTCAGGTAGCTCGATCGGACGCGCTTTCCCCCTTTTCACGTCCTCATCGGCTGCGTCATCCAAGACCAGGCAGACATCGAGCGGCCGGTCGCAGGCCTTCCGCTCGCCGCGGCACGCGCACGAGGTGACGGCGATCCGCCGAGCCCCCGCAAGGAGCTCCTCCATCTCCGGTTGACTCAGGACGACCTCGCGCGGCTCAACCGAGGCGCGAACAGGAATCGTTCGTGCGACGTACCCGTCCACCCCCTCGGGTCTCCCTTCTTCTCTCCTCGGCATCGCCCCTCCTCCACTTCCAGCGAGCGCAGCATAGTGTCCGGCTCCTCACGCGTCCAGGCAGCGAGCCCAAGCGCGTTCCTCTCCTCAGCCGCTCTCGCCCGGACGCGGGCGAAAGGGGATCCCTCCCGCCTGGATCGTGACCGGAGACCTCATTCCAGCATGTCCTTGCGGGCGGTGACTGCGAAGGTCATGTGTCCCATCAGGATGCGGGCAGTATGGGGCGCACAGACGACTCACCGGGAACCCCTCCGGTGTTCGCCCGTGGACCCCAGGCACCGCACCAGCGGCCCTCCGCTCCGGTCCCAGGTGGTCTAGGCTCACGCTATGAAGAAGATAGCGCTGGTAGCGGTCATCCTCGTCGCGGTCGTTGTTGTGATCCTCGTCGCCACGCGCGGTCACCGGGACCGGGCGAGCGACGCGGTGGCCACCCCGGCGCAGCCTGCAGTGGTCCTGGTCCTTGACCCGGCCCATGGCGGGCGCGACCCGGGGACGAAGGCGGAGGCAACGCTGGAGAAGGACCTCGTCCTAGCGATCGCCAACAGGGTGAGCGCGATCGCCGCGGTCGAGCGCCCGGACATCAAGGTCGTGCTGACGCGGACCTCGGATGTCGAGGTCGCGTCGGAGGAGAGACTCCTCGTCGCCACCCGGGAGGGGGCAGCGATGTACCTGTCCCTGCACGTCAACGGCTTCGACAAGACCACCGTCTACGGGGCCGAAACCTGGGTCGATAGCTCCCGGACGGCGGCGGACCCAAGCTGGACCCTCGCTCGGTCCGTGCAGAAGGCGATCGTCGCGTCGGCCGGAGTTCGCGATCGCGGCGTGAAGTCGCAGGAGCTGTACCTCCGCCGACTATCCATCCCCGCCGCGTCGACGCAGGTCGGTTTCCTCACGTCGCCAGAGGAGCGGGCGAAGCTCCTCGATCCCGCGTACCAGGATCTCCTCGCGCGGGGCATCCTTCAGGGGATCTCCGACTACGTCCTCGTCTCGGGGGCGGCGGCCCCCGTCGCGGGAGCCGCTCTGCCGACGGTCCAGGCCACTCCGGCGAAGGGTTCGGCGACCCGCCCGTCTGGATCGGGATCCTAGGCAGGTAGCGCAGCGAGGACCGCTACCAAGGACAGCGCGACGCCCGCCCGGGGCGACCCGAGGCGGGCCTTCTCTTTTCGGCCTGGCGACGCCCGCCCTCTTGTCTCGCCCTCTCCCTCGCCTGTATGATGGTGGTCCTATGGAAACGAAGAAGACGTGCGAGTGCGCCTGCGGTCAAGCGGGGTTGTCGGTTACCTGGAACAAGCTTCTGATGACGTCGATCGCGCAGTTCTCCCTGGCGATTATCTGGCCTCTCATCTCGTACTTCGGAGTCCGCGGCTTCGTCAACCCACGCTGGCCGATGGCCGTCATCGACTCGATCACGATCCTCGCCCCGATGGTCGTCCTCTTGTGGACCTGGATCTCCTACTGGCAGTACGTCCGCTCCCTTGCCCGCAAGGAGGAGGCGACAAGCGAGGAGGCCACCAAGGCCGACGCGCCGATGATGCAGCGGCTGGAGATGGAACTCGCCATGCTGCGCCTGCGCGTCATCCGCGGATTGTGCATGACGTGGAGCTTCAACATCGTCGTCCTCTCTCTCTCCGTCCTCCTGCGGCTCGTCATCGCCGAGGTCGCCGGCTAGGTCTAGAGTTACGCCAAAGGTAACGCGGGGCGCCGTATGGTGCCCCGCTTTTCCGTTCTGCTCCTCGTCGGGCAACGCTCCTCGTCAGTTCCCTCCCGACGTCCCACTGGGAGACGTCGGCGCGGCTCCTCCTGGGGTGGGCTCGGTCAGGAACTTCCACGCGTCGAACATCGCCTCCGCGATCTCGAGGTAGGTGTCGTAGGTGTCGGCGGGCGACGTGTACGTGAACGACGCAAACGCCTTCCCGTCGGGGTGCGGGAAGATGACGTACCACGCCTGGAACGATTCCCCATCTCTCTCGAACTCGGCCGTGAACTCCGGCCCGACGAGCTTCGGCCCCCCGGTGAGGTCCCACGTCCAGGGCTCGCCGTCGCGGACCCGGACGTCCGGGCTCTCCGAGACGAGCTGGCACTTCAAGTCCTTCACCACCTCCGAGGCGTCGGAGAACGCACCCCCTGCCTCGGCCGACGGGATCTTCCTCAGGGTGACGGTGGAGTAGTAGGCGTCCGTCCAGAAGTCACCGGAGAAGACGACGGTGGACGGAGAGGACAAGTCGTAGATCCAGTCTGCTGGGAAGCGGATCTCGTAGCCCAGCCCCGCGTCCTGAAAAACGCCTGCGAGATCGACATCCTGGGCAAGCCCCACCGCGCCGAGCGCGAGGGCGCCCGCAATGGCCAACAAGACGACGCGCATCCTAGCCTCCTTCCCCTCTCGTCCGCATCCCGTTTTCGCCAGAGCGTCCCCGCCCCAGGGCGACGAGACCGCGGGGCCTTCCAGCCGCTGACCTCAGCGACCCGGCATGGCCTTCAGCTTCTCCAGGGTCTCGACGAACTCCCGCGCCTCGCCCGTAGAGACACGAAGCGGGCGGATCGGCCGATGCCCCGCGATGCGGAGGACGAGCCCTTCGTTCGACAAGCTCGCCTCGACCTCCGCGAGGTCGTGCTCCACGCCGAGGCCGGACTCGGCGAGCGAGCGGGTCAGGGCCTCGCCAAGAGCCCCGCCCATGCGCTTCCGGATTGTCCGAACGATCCCTCCCGCGAAGCCGCCTCGCGCCTCGATCTGCGCGAGCTTCTCGTCGGCCCGCTTCACCTGCTCCTGTGCCGTCTTGGAGAGCTCGAACACGAGCTTCCTCTCGTCTGTGAGAATCAGGTCGACGGCGCCCTCCTCCGACTGGAGGCGCTGTGCCTCGAGCCTCCAGACGATCTCGTACAGCCGCTCCGGCCCAATCCCCTCGAGCTCGTGCAGGCCGAGGTCACGGTAGCGGATCCCCTCCCCGCTTGGCACGAGATCGACCAGGGCCTGCGAGCTAACGACCTGACACCCCTTCGCCACGTCCGCCAGGCGCTTGGCCAGGTTGACGGTGTGGCCGAAAAGGTCGTCCTCGTCAGTCTGGAGCGCCTCGCCCCAGGTGATGCCGATCCCGACACAGAACGACTCCTCCGGCGTGGCCGCGTTGTGCCCGCGCAGGGCCTCCTGCATGGCGACAGAGCAGTGGACCGCCGGTTCGGGCTGGGAGAACGACGTCATCACCCCATCGCCGTAGGTCTTGACGACGCGCCCCTCGTGCCGGGCGACCTGCTCCTCGACGATCCCGAGGAAGGTCCGCACGAGGCGATAGGCCTCGCGGTCCCCCTTCTCTGCCGTGTACGACGTGAACCCCCGGATGTCACTGAACAGGACAGCGACCGGCGTCTCCTCTCCCACCTCTGCCTCCCCTTGCCGATCCTCTACGGCGGACGGCGCTTCATCCTACCCCGAACCGTGCGCCGGGCACAGACCAGAGGATCCAGCCCAGGGGGGCGCGCCGCGCCTCAGCCGAGCCGGCTGACGAGGCCGGTGTCGAGGTCGTAGTACGCCGCGACGACCTCGACCGCCTTCTTCTCGACGAAAGGGTGAAGGATCGGCTGGGAGGCCCGCAGCTCCTCGGCCGTCCGCGTCACGTGAAGGCGGACGGCGTTCTCCACGAGGTCCCCCTGCCGCCCCCTCGCCCCTTCGACCGACGGGCCGATCGCTCGGGCGAGCCAGGCGATCCCCCCCTCGGCAGGCCCTCCCTTGGCGGTCGCATCGACGGCCCCGCACCGGCGGTGCCCGAGAACCACGACCAGGGGGACGCGGAGGTGCTCCACCGCGTACTCCAGGCTTCCCATGGCGGCCTGGTCGAGGACGTGCCCAGCGGTACGGACGACGAACAGATCGCCCAGACCCTGATCGAATAGGACCTCCGGAGGAACGCGGGAGTCCGAGCAGCCGAGGATCGCCGCGAAGGGCCGTTGGGCGGGCGCGACCTCCGCTCGGCGGGCGACCGTCGCCCGGGGCCGGATGGGATGGCCGGACGCGTAGCGGCGGTTCCCAATCACCAGTTCCTCCCACGCCTGAGCACCGGACAGGGGCTGCACCATTCCTCCTTCAATCCCGCGAATGATGACTCATCTTATCCCGCTAGCCGCCGTTGACAAGAGGCACCGCCCGAGCTTGTTCTCCAGACCGAGCCGTGCTACAACTGGCCACCTAGGAGGTGCACGATGAAAGCGCTGGTGGTCTACTACTCGCGGACAGGGAAGACGAAGCGGGTCGCCGAGGCGGTCGCGAAAGGGTTGGGGGCGGACGTCGAGGAGATCAAGGACGTCCGGCCTCGTCGCGGCCTGTTCGGGTTCCTGCGCTCGGGCCGGGAAGGGATGCGGGAAGTCCCAGGAAGGATCGAGCAGCCGAAGCTCGATCCGAGCCGCTACGACCTCGTCGTCCTGGGCGCCCCCGTCTGGGGGAGCGCTCTCGCAAGCCCACTTCGGGGCTACCTGACAGAGCGTGCGAAGGCCCTTCCCCAGAAGGTCGCCTTCTTCTGTACCCAGGGGGGCGAGAACCCCGGAAAGACGTTCGCCCAACTCGAGACCCTGTGCGGCAGGAAGCCTGTCGCGACCGTCAGCCTGCGCTCCGAGCACACCCAGGGCGATGCCCTAACGCAGGCCGTCACCCGTTTCGTCGGGGAGATCTCCCGCAGCTAGGCAGGACGCACCGCAGCTTCCGCCGGCCCGGTCTTGTGCCCCAGGTCGGCCTGTTCTCCCACCATGCCCAGGACGAAGCCGAGTGAGCCAGACCAGCGTGCCGCCTGCGGGTCCGTCGACCCCGGGTGGCGGTGGGCGCTCCCCCTTGCCGGGGCGTGCGTCCTCTCCTACGCCGCACAGGGAGGGCTCGGCCTCCTCGTCCAGCTCTACCTCAAGGGGCTCTCCGCCCCCACGCTCGTCATCAGCCTCGTGGAGAGCCTGGCCGCGCTGGGCGTCCTTCTGGGGAGCCTCCTCCTGGGTCCCCTGGCGCGCGTCCGCGCCCGCAGACTGCTCCTCTCGCTCGCCCTCGTCCTCACCGCGGCCGCGGTCGGAACGCTCGCCTTCCTCCTCCCGCCGGCGGGCGTGCTGGCCAGCGTCTTCGCCCGCGTCTTCTTCCTCACCGGCTTCGCCGCCCTCTCCATGGCGCTCGTCTCGTCCGTCAGCGCGCCAACACGGCGAGGGAGGAATCTCTCGTACGTCACCTCCTCCCGATCTCTGGGGTACACGCTGGGGTCTCTGGCCGTCGGGTTCGTCCTCGAGGCGATCGGGTTCCGGTGGAGCTTCCTCGCTCTTGCCGTGTTCCCGCTCCTCGCCCTCTTCGCCCTCGCCGCCCTGCCCGACGATCCCGGACCCGCCACCGCCCCCCGCGGATCAACGTGGAGTTGGCTCCAACAGAGCGGACTTGGCGACCTCTACCTTGGCACCGTCCTGCGCCAGGCAGCGACGTCGGGGTTCTTCTCCCTGCTTTACGTCTACATGGCGACCCTGGGGATCTCCGCCGGAGCGATGGGGGTCGTGAGTGCGCTCAACGCGGCAATCCAGGTCCCGGCCCTCATCCTCTTCGGCCGCCTCGCCGACCGAGTCGGACGCCAGAGGATCGTCCTCCTCGGATTCACCCTCTCCACCGCCGCCCCGTGCCTGTTCGCCCTCAGCCGGAGCGCGTGGGGGATGGCGGCCGGGTACCTTCTGAGCGGGATCGGGTTCAGCGCCCTGTAT
>Ga0315291_10008074_pt1 | contig 12953 bp, 10 predicted proteins | sample YL17G12_20_MG_FD_203070 | JGI IMG/M metagenome (GOLD analysis project Ga0315291, IMG submission 203070) | Sediment microbial communities from Yellowstone Lake, YNP, Wyoming, USA - YL17G12_20 | ecosystem: Environmental > Aquatic > Freshwater > Lake > Sediment | place: USA: Wyoming | collected... | reverse complement strand
CGACGACCTGCCCCTCCGTGAACCTGCTCTTCCGCATGCAGTCCTCCCTTTCTGCTTGCCCTACGGCAAGGCTCATTCTACCGGAGGACTGTCATAATCCCTGGTACTAACTTTGGGGGCAGACCACGACGTGCGCGCCAACGCTTTGCCCCGTTTGCTCCTTGCGCTATAATCGGGGTGTCTTTCGCTCACGCATTTTTCTACACCCTCAGGGCAAGGGGGCAACCATGGCCGAGGAGAAGCTGACCGGTATGGGCGACGAGCTGTTCGCCACACCTATGGGCGAAGCACTTGCCGCTGCTGGCCCGACCAAGGGCGAGTTCGTACCGCCGCCGGAGGTGCCAGACGTTGACGAGGCGGCGGATGCGCTGCCGGAGCAGGAGGACTTCTGGCGTCCACCGGTTCGATTTGGCACCGTCCCTGTAGAGAAGAACCCGCTGGGCTGGGACCCGCGCCGCAAGTTCTACAAGCTCTACCCGCAGGTTATGCTGCCGACCCAGGTGGTGGAGCGCGTGAGCTTTGGGCACCCAGAACTGGAACCGAACCGGCTGTTCTGGGGCGACAACCTCCACGTCATGCGCCAGCTCCCGCCCGAAAGCATAGACCTCATCTACATTGACCCGCCGTTCTTCTCGGGGCAGCAATACAATGTGCTTTTTGGCGACCAGAATGAGCTGCGTTCCTTTACAGACATCTGGGAGGGTGGCCTGCCGGGCTATCTTATCTGGTTGAACGCTCGGCTGTTCGAGATGAAGCGGCTCTTGAAGAAGACAGGCTCCATCTTCGTCCACCTCGACTGGCACGCCAGCCACTACGTGAAGGTGGAAATGGACAAACTCCTTGGCTATGACCGCCTTGTGAACGAAGTCATATGGGCGTACATGGGTACTGGCGCGCCAAAGAAGGGATTCAAGAGAAAGCACGACGTTCTCCTTTTTTACTGCAAGACAGATGACTTCTTCTTCGATGCTGACGCCGCAGGGGAGCCGATGACCGAGAAGACTAGAGGCAAGTTCACGATGGTCGACGAAAAGGGGCAGCGGTACAAACACTACAAGCACCCAGACGGCACGTATCATCGGCAGTACCTGGATACGGACAAACTGACGCGCAAGCGCGATGTCTGGGAGATTTCCACGATTCAGAGTTGGAACGAGAAGATAGGATATCCTACACAAAAGCCAGAGGCTCTTCTCTTGGAAGTAGTCAGTTGTTGCAGTCCCACAGGTGGCGTGGTCGCCGACTTTTTCTGCGGAGGTGGCACGACGGCAGCGGTAGCTCAACGTTTGGGCCGCCGCTGGATAGCGTGTGACCAATCGCGCGTTGCGGTCGCCATCACTGCCGACCGGGTCGCCAATCTGGTGGAGCAGCTAACGCTGGAACAGGGGGCCGCCAAGAGCTTTACCGTCCCAGACTTCACGGTGGAGCACTGGGGCATCTACGAGACCAAGCGGCTGGCGGAGACGCCGCCTGAGCAGTTCCGTGAGTTCGTTTTGCGTGCCTTCGGGGCCGTGCCGGATGGCTCCCAGCCTGGCATCCACGGACACAAGGGGGCCGTGCCCGTATTCGTCGGCCAGGCTGACCAGAGGTCTCAGGTGACGGCCCAGGAGGTACAGGACTTCGCCAACGCGGTCAGGAAGACGGTCCGCTATCAGCAGGACAACCTGCGCGACGGCATCATGCTCGCCTGGGCCTTCCGGCCAGACGCGGTCCAAGCGGCCCAGCGGCTGCGCGAGATGGAGGCGACGGAGCTGAACTTCATAAGGCTTGACCTCATCCGTGTTGATTCGCCACGCTTCCGAGAACATGTGCACGCCCTCTCCACCGAGCGCGCCGACTACACCACCTTCCTGACGTTCGTGCAGCCGCCAAAGGTGGAGGCGGGCTGGAGGAAGGTCAGCGGCCGGACGTACAAGTTCGACGTCAGCGAAACGGTGGTGCTAAACGCCGGGGCCAAGGTCATCAATGTCCAGTGGGACTTTGACTACGGTCAGCGGTTCACCAGCACCCAGGGATACTCATTCGTCCGCACGGCAAAGAAGGAGCCCGCGCTTCAGGTGGACTACACCTTCCCCGCCGTCGGACGCTACCGCATCGCCTGCAAGGTACAGGACGACGCAGGCGGCGAGGGCCTCTGGGCGGGCGAAATCGAGGTGCAGTAGGCCGTGTTCAACGAGTTCGCCCGCTACGAGGAACAATTTGACGCCTGGCGGGACGGATATCATGGCGTCAAGACGGAGACCTATCGCTACATCGAGTTCCTGACCGACCCGAACGACGACAGGGCACCGCGGGACGGCACGCTCTGGCCCCACCAGTGGGAGTCCTTCCTGCGCGCCATCTACTGCTATGAGGTGCTGGGCAAAGAGAGTATTGGGCAGCATGGCCTCTTGTTGAATATCGTGACGGGCGGCGGGAAGACCGCCATCATCGCCGCCCTCATCGCTTGGCTGCGCATCGCCCACGACATCCAGACATTCCTCATGCTCTGCCCGAACCTCATCGTCCGTGACCGACTGGAGGACGACTTTGAGAAGGGACGCGTCTTCAAGGCGCGCAACCTTCTGCCGGACTGGGCACACGCTCGCCCCCAGGACTTTACCTTGACAACGCTGGGCAGCGGCAAGGACGGCGGCTGGGCGAGCTTCCTGGGCGCCAGCATCGTCCTGGGCAACATCCACCAGTTCTACCAGACCAACAAGGCGGGCCAGAGCAACCTATCGGCGCTCATGAATGGCCCGGACTTCGTCCTCTTCAACGACGAGGCGCACAACTCCCCCGCCGAGGAGTACGACGCAACGCTGAAGCGTATTGAGAGCAAGGTGCTACTGCGCGTCGACACGACTGCGACACCCGACCGAGCCGATGGCAAGACGCCGGACAGTGACATGATTTACGAGTACGGTGTGAACGACGCCCTGGCTGACGCCCTCATAGCGACGCCTGTCGTCTACCAGCCGGACATCCGCACCGTGGAGTTGACCTACACCGACGCCAAGACCAACGTCACCAGGCGGGTCGAGGAAATCGACTGGGAAGAGGTCGAACGTAAGGGCCTGACCGCCACCCAATGGGTGACCGACGACGAGCCCATGCGCCAGCAGATGGCCATAGCCCTCAAGCGTCTCCAAGAGCAGGAGACGCGGGCCAAGGGACGCTACCAGCCCATCCTATTTGTCGTCGCCGTCTGCAAGGCGGACGCTGAGAAGGCTTCCAAGACATTGAACAACGTCTTCAAGGTGAAGACCCTTCTGGTGACGGAGGACAGCGATGAGGACGAACGCAAGAAGGCCCGTGAGCTGGGCAAGGAGCAGAAGACCAAGTATCCATACCGAGCCGTTGTCAGCGTCCTCATGTTGCGAGAGGGCTGGGACGTTCCAGAGGTCGGAGTCATCCTATTGCTGAGAAAGTTCAGCAGCAAGGTGTACGGCCAGCAGGTCATCGGCCGCGGCCTTCGCCGCGTTCGGTCAAAGGGCATCGCGCCGGACGAGCCGCAAATCCTGGCCGTGGTCGACCATCCCAAGTTGGAGCACCAATGGCTCTGGGATATCTTCGGCAGCAAGGTGCGGCACAACGTCGGCATCGATGAGGAGTTCAACGAAGGCGAAGACCTCCCGCCACCGCCCCCGCGACAAGAGATTGCACGACCTGACCTAGTAGTGGAACCCCCGAAAGAGATTGAAGGTCTGGTCGACGACGAGGAGTTCGAGGTTGGCGAGCTAGAGCAGCCCGCCGAGCCCATACAAAACTGGGAGCAAGTGCTGGCCGGATTGGAGTATGACTCCACCACCGTCGAGATAACCCGCGTCGACATTGAGGCAGTCATCGGCAAGGAGCTCGCCGGTGCGGGTTGGAAGACCGTTCATAGTGCGCCGGACGTGCCCGAAGCGACGGGCGAGGGGACGGTCGAGCTTTCGGACGACATCATCAGGGACGCCATCAAGTCTACTGTCCTTCAGGACGCGGAGGAGTTAGCGGTGCAGGCCGGATACGCCTCTGGCTTCAAGAGCGAGGTCTACAGCGCCCTGATGCACCACATCCGGGACAAGTTCATGGGCACGTCGCTTGGACTCGCCGACCGCAAGGCGCTGGTATATACCTGGAAAATGCTGCCTCAGGTACGGAAGAAGATAGCGGCCACCCCTGGCCTTGTGGCAGGAATCATTGAGTATGGCAATCAGCAAGCACGGTGACTACTGGGGCCCCCAGAAGAGCCCCTACAACTTTGAGCGCTACCAAAGTGGCCTTGAGCAGCGCATGATGGAGCGGCTCGACGCCGACCCCACCGTCGCCAAGTGGATGAAGCGGCACGGCATCACCATCCCGTGGGTGGATGTGCAGAAGCACATGCGCAAGTACGTCCCCGACTTCATCGTCGAGTACACCGACGGTCGCAAAGCCCTCATTGAGGTCAAGGACCCCAGCCGCATCGATAGCGATGAAGTGAAGCGCAAGCGCAAGGCCGCCGAAATATGGTGCAAGCGTCGCGGCATGGAGTACATCGTCGCCACCATCGATTGACGGCCTTGACATCTGGGGCCATCCCAGATATATTGATAACTGACGTTATCAATTAGTTCGCGCCCGCCTAGAGGCTGTCGACCATCCGGGTGGGCAGCATCATCTATGGACAATGTCACGTTTCGCCGTCGCAATCCGCTGAAGAAGCACTTCGTCATCACGTCCAACGTGCTACTGTTCGGCTATCCCCACGTCTCTGACAGCGCCAAGGTCACCTATCAAGTCATCGACAGCTTCGACTGGCAGGACGGCCAGGGACTTCGCAAGGGCTTCGCCTACCCGTCCGTCGCCCACCTGGCCGCCATCCGGTCGGTGGCCGACAGGACAATCCAGCGCCACATCGACGAGCTGGTGGCCGCCCGCCTGCTGACGAAAGAGGAGCGGCCCGGCGAGACCAACATTCTCTACATCGAGGACGTGAGCGAGGACGAGGCGCAGCGCTACGAGGAGAACTTCGCTAGGGGTGACAAAAGTGTCACCCCTCCGGTGACAAAAATGTCACCCGAAGAAATACAAACAGAAGAAAGACTAAATGACGTTGTTGAAACGCCTCTGTTTAGAGGAAGAGCCGCGCCCGACAACCAGCACGGCTATCTGGTGAACGAGATGCTGTCGGTCCTCGAAGACGTTGAGAGCGAAGGGTACTACCGCCGCCTAGCGGCAACCGTCCCCAAGGACATCATCTTCGAGGCGTTGAGCCTCGTGAAGCGAGCCGCCCACGAAGGAAAGATACGCAAGACCAGGGGCGCGCTGTTCGTCGCCATCGTCAAGCGAGCGTGCGCTGACCGGGGGGTTGTGGTTGGCCACCCCCTAAACGGGGGCAGGTAGCATTTTCCATATTGCCACGACCCCCCAGTCGGGGCGGCTACCCCTATGGCTGAGTATGGGTGTAAGCCGACTTATACTCGGTCGATTGGCCTGGAAGTCAGCGGCAACTGCTTGGAGCAGACCTGTAGTGTGGCAATCAGTCAGCTATGGGGCTCCCTGCCCCTTCTTCGAACCACTCCCCGTGCGAGTGTGGCCTACGCAGCTTAGTAGTTGTCTCTAATCGAAACCGCGTCCTCTACCCAGCTTGCCAGATTCGACTTGATGTAATCATAGACCATCGTGCTTGTCGAGTAAGGGGGATCATAGGCCTTGACGATGCTAGAAAGCTTCTTGCCGTCGCGGTTCATCGTGAAGCCGTCGAAAGGGTTGCTTCCCTTCCCACACTGATTGCCTGCCCTGTCCTTCAGGTTGTGCACATAGATGCCAAGAACGCCCTTTCCATCGTTCCAAGACTTCTGAATCTCGTAGTTGACCCACTTTCGTCCAGCCGTTGATGTCCCTATGAGCACAATGGTGCACGACCTTCCGCTGAGCTGCCCGTCAATCCACTTCTGAATCGCCGTGTCGCCGCCTTTCGTGATTGTCTCCCAATCGTTGTCTGAGACCGGCTGGTTGCCTTCGACAACGCCGATATTGCGGACTTGCGAAGCTCTCCAATTGTCGGGCTTGTAGTGGAAGCTGAAGAAGGTCTTCCGAGCCATCCATTCCTCCTTCCGGCCTACGCTGCTAGCACCACAGTCGTGATTGCGACGGCGGCGACGACCGCGCCATGAAAGAACGCCACCGTGGGGCTAACAAGAGTTGCGAACCACGACTTCACTTGGCCACCGCATGGACGCGTGTCCATCGAGAGAACGCGGTCACGGAGAGACCCTTCCGGCGACGACCGAACGAAGTCGTACAAGGCGCAAAACAGGCGCTCTTGGCGCAGGTAGTACGCATCTAGTCCCCAGAACACCAACGCGGGGAGAAGACCTAGGAGCGCGATTTGCTCTCTAGTGTCTGCAGCCGCCAGCGCGAAAAGTGCTGCCACTAGCGTGACGGCCCATCCCTTCAGAAGGAAGGAGTTCTGCGCCATGCGCGCGATGACCGCCTGTATCAGGCCCAAGTGCGTGGTACGGACTTCTGCAGTGTCCTGCATGGACAAATCGCTCGTCTGCTGGTACCTGCCCGTGAGGTCAAACCCTACATGATGATACAGGACTTGCCGTCTGCAGGCAAAGGGTCTCTCCTTCCAGAGGCTTAGGGCCAAGACTGGCCGAAACTGGCCTCCGGGGTCGAACTAGATTTGACGGAGGGGGCCGCCCTCCTCGCAGCGAACGCCGGACCGCTTGCAGATTCCTCGGGGTCAATGTAGAATCCCCCCGTCAGATGTCACGCGGGCAAGACTGGGGGATTCGTCCTCGCAGAGCGCGCTCTGACCCTTCCCGCAGATTCGGCGAGCCAGGCCGAGTGTGGGCCGAACAGAAACCGGACTTTTAATCCGGGAGTCGTGGGTTCGAATCCCACCCGGCCCTCCAGAGCTCCTGGGCAGATGTGCCTCTGTTCGCTTGCCCGCTCCTCTCCTGCGCACGGCGAGATCGGCGCCCAAGCAAGCGGAGGCTTCAAGTGTCCACTAGAAAATGGGCGAAAGAGTCCGAAAGTCACTGAAGACCCACAGCAGACGAGACCTTGGCATCCAACGGCGACCTGCAGTCACTCCCCGGCTCTCTGATCGAAGCGCCTCGCGAAAAGGATGCTTGCCATAGTGATTCTCAGCATTTGCCCCGTGCCGCCCGCAACTCTCCAGGCGAGTGCGTCCCTGTGCATCCTTTCCACCGGGAACTCTTTGCTGTATCCATAGCCACCGAAGACCTGCATGGCTGCGTTGGTGACTTCAACAGCCATCTCATTGGCAAAACACTTCCCCATGGCAGACTCATACATCGAGGGGAACCCTCGGCCGGCGCCAGTGGCAGCTCGATAGACGAGCAGGCGCGCGGCGTCCAGTTTCGTAGCCATATTCACGATCATAAACTGTATGTCTTGGAACTCGCATATCGGCCTGCCGAAGGCCTTTCGTTCAGTCGCGTAGGCCTTCGCCTCCTCGAGAGCTCCACCGGCAGTGCCAAGACACATCGCGGCATTGCCACACCGCTCGAGATCGAATGTCGTCATTAGGTCCCGGAATCCTCCCGCTTCAATTACCACGTTTTCCTTCGGAACCCTTACGTCCTCGAAAATGAGGTCGCATGACGGCATGCCTCGCAGCCCCATGAACTCCTCTTGCTTCCCGAACGTAAACCCCGGAGCTCCCTTTTCAACTATGACGGCCCCGATTCCCTTATATCCGGGAATGTCCCCCAAACGACAATAGACAAGGTAGTGGCTTGCCTCTCCGCCCCCTGAGATGAACACCTTGCGTCCGTTGAGGACATACCCATCCTTATCTTTCACCAGCTTTGTGGAGAGGGCGGTGAGATCCGAGCCCGCCTCCTGCTCTGTCATAGAGACCGAGACACTCAGCTCACCTTTGCACACTCCAGGTATGATGGCGGTTTTCTGCTCTTGGGTCCCGAAAGTGTCGATGACCCTTACCGGGCCTATATTCGACTCGAATACCGGAGTGGCTATCATAGGGCTGAACTTCGCCAGCTCCTCAATAGCCAGTATGGCGTTTATGCCGGGCTGACCACCTCCGCCATGCTCAGGCGATAGGGTCATTCCTAGCAGCCCCAACTCGGCGTATTTCTTCACCAAATGCGTGGGGAACTGCCCGGTCCTGTCAACCTCTACCGCGAGTTTCTTGAAGTCCTCCCGCTTCCCCATAGTCCTCAGCATGTCAACAAGCATCCGTTGTTCTTCGTTCAAATCGAAGTCCATGTCCTCTTCCTTCACCTCACTGCCAAGCGCAATGCCACCCGGCGAAATTCGACTCCTCAGATAATGGATGTCAGTTCCTTGATGTCTACCACACTCTCGAGTTCAAGCGATAGGCGGACTACCTCGTCCAGCGCCTTCGCGTCCCTTTGTGAGGCGAAACGCCTCACCTTGCCGGCCACGTCCTCGGCGGTCATCGGGTCCCTCGGGTCTCCCTTCGGGATGTCGACCTGTTTTGCCAGCGTCCGTCCACTCTTGAGCCTGATCTCCACCCGGCTCGCGGTCATGCCGGGATAGGCCCTGGCCAGTTCCGGGTCCACATTGACTTTCACTCTCTTGGAGAGCTCGAGGATGGCGGGATCGGAAAGCCGATCCTCTTTCAGTTGCGGCGGCCCCATCTCTCCATCGATCAGACAAGCGGAAACGACGTAGGGCAATGAAAACTGCGCCGAGACGAAGGTGCTGTCCCCGGTTACACCCTTGCCGACGGCAACAGAGGCGATAGTGTATGTGTAGACATCCACCGCTTCAATGTCCTGCGGCTCAAAATCTCCCGCACTCACCAGTTCCAACGCGGCCTGAGCGGCGCCGTGAGTATGTCTGCACGCGGTGTAGGGTTTGAGGTAAACATCCATGATGGAGAAGTGCTCACCGAGTTGCTCAACGATTCTCTCTAGGGCGGGCTCGCTCCGGCTGGTGATCTGTGTGAAGCCTCCACCCAAATGCGAACCTTCGAGAACATAGGGAGCTCCCGTAATGCCGGCGCCGGCCAGTCCGGCAGCCGTCAGACCCGCGCTCGCGGCCTGGCCCCCCTGTACGATCTTGGAAGTATAGCCGCCCATCAGATGCTCGGCCATCGATAGGGGTAAGAGATATCCCGCGTTGCCCAACGAGTTGAGCATGCCTTCGCCGTCATGGCCCATGAGTTTCGAAGCTGCGGCCGCGGCTCCGAAGGCTCCGCAAGTGCCTGTGGGCAGAAACCCCGCCAGCGTATGGTGTGGATGCATCGCCGCGGCGGGACGGCTGGCAGCCTCGTAGCCTGCCACCACTGCTTCGATGACCTCTTTGCCGCCGAGGCCGAGACTCTCTGCCACTGCAAGGGCAGCGGGGATAACGGCAGTGCCTGGATGGTTCCCTCCGAACCGGAGTCCGTCCTGACCCTCTATTGCCTCAGCAGTGGTGCCATTAAGAAACGCCGCATTGTGGATTCCGGTCCTGAATCCGCAGCCCAGAGCCGTAGCGGTCTCGGGCCCACCCAGTGAACGTATGTAGGACACCACCCTTGAAACCGCTTCCAGCTCCAGCGAGCCATAGACGTTGGCGAAGAAGTCCAGGACGCAAAGCTTCGTCTTATTGACTACCTCGACGGGAAGGCACTCCAAAGAAACCCCGGCGCAGAACTCCGCCAGCTTTCGTGTGTATTCCATGCTCTTCCCCACTTCTTGACTCATGGGTCCTGTCAGAGGACATCACACGTAGCCACGACGCTCATAAGCGGAGAGCTTCCGAGCGGGGTCAAGTACCTCTCTCAGAACCCTGAGTTCCTCTTCGGTCGGCGGTTCCGTCTCATGCACATCGTCGGCCACTTTGAGGTCCCACGGAGTGTTCTCCCGCACCTCATCTATTGAAGTGTCCGGATGGTAAGTCGCCAGGTAGGCTTCTCCCGTGGCTTTATCGAAACGCATCACGGCCTTGTTCGTGATGATGACCTCCGGTCCGGTATCCGGTGGAAGCCCGCATTTCTCCCTGGCCCCCGCGCCGTCGATGTATCCCGGAGTGGTAATGAAGTCCACCCTTTCGGCCAGCCGGCGCGTGTCGTGCAGCGCAATGATGAGCACCCTTTTCGCCAACGAGCCCATGGGATTTGCGCCACCGCTGCCGGGAAGACGGCTCTTCGGATTATTGTAGTCTCCGATAACCGTGGTGTTGATGTTCCCGAACTTGTCAACTTGGCTGCCCGACAGGAAGCCGACATCCACCCAGCCAGCCTGCAGGAACATCCCCATTATGTCCAACAAGGTGCCTATCATGGCCGCCCCAGGATTCAGGCATGGGTCGCCTACGGACAATGCCGGTCTCTTCGGTTGCGCATCGAAGACACCCGATTCCTGCATCAACCTGGCGTTCGGAGCGTGGGTATGCCTGGCTATGTTGGCACACATCGTAGGAAAACCGGTCCCGACCAGGACCACATCATTGTCCTTGATCTCCCTGGCACCGCAACAGGCCATGAGTTCGGGCTTTGTATAGTCGTCGGGATGGCTCCTCATCTCCAATGCTCCCGCTCTAAGCCTCTCGACAATCTCGGGTAGCCTCAATACGAATAACTGACAGGGTACCCGTAGTCGAATTCTGCTTGGAGCGCTTTGAAAGTAGAGTACCCAAATCTTTCTATGTAGTGCTGAATGTACTCCGTCCTGTCCTTAACCCCGAACACCCACTCGTCCAGAAACGCTTGAAAGCTCTCGACTGTATTGGATGCCTGTTGGTATTGGTAGCCGAAGGAGAAATCCACGTCATAGAACCCCGGCGTATAGCCGGGGTGGGCACCGAAGGGTTCCTCCACGACTGCGGCGACCCTGAAGTCAGGGACAATGGTGCGGGAGGGGTCCTTTCCGATGACCTCTCTACTGACGATCCGCTCACAGCTTACGATGACCTTCTTCGCTGCGTTGGCCCCCACCTGGCAGTCACCTCCGATGCCCCATATTTGGGCATTTCCCAACTCATCCGCCTGCTGGACGTGAATTATCGCCACATCGGGGTGAAGCGCCGGCACCAGTACGGTTGGGCTTCCGTCAAAGGGGGAGTTGATCACCCTGTACTTATCGTCTCCCATAAAGGACTTCACGTTCATCAGGTCCGAGCCTGCCATGTCTTTGACAGGCACAAACGGCATCCCCATGGCGCCAGCCATGAGCATCATGGGCAACGATAGGTTCGTGTACTCTTCCACCTCTATCTTGTGCGGGATCCCCTTCTCGATGGAGCGCCGGTAGCAGCGCCCCAGGCCGAAAAAGCCAAGTGAAAGAAAAGTGGCAATGAACCGTTTCACCACCCCCGCACCGATCATCATATCGAAGTCATCGGCCGCGTTGCTCCTGGTGATCGTCAACTCCTTCTTTCCCTGCCGAATGATCTCGTGTATGGCAGCAAACGGAGTCCGGCAGATGTAGCCGCCGATGAAGAGAAAGTCGCCGTCGTTGACATGCTCAGCCACGGCTTCTTTCATCGTCACGACTTTTGTCATCTCCTGCCTCCGGTCGCCGACGATGAATTTCGCCCATGAAGGGCGTAGAGGGCCAGCACGGAATCAACTCTGTCAGCCATTACCCTTTCAACCTACAGTTTGTATTCCATGCGGCTTATGATCTCGTTCTGAGCTGTTTCGCTCAGGCCCGTAAATAGGGCTGAATATCCACTCACTCTCACCACCAGGTCGCGATACTTCTCCGGATGCGCCTGGGCGTCCCTCAAGGTGGCCGAGTCGAGCATGTTGAACTGAACCTGGCGTCCTCCTTGCCGAAAGTACGTTTGCATGAGTGCCATGAGGATTTCGGGCTTGAGCTTGCTCGGGTCAAACCTCATGTTGAGGTTAACGCCGTTGTAGATGCATGTGAGAGGCAGTTTGGTCACCGAGTTAAGTACCGCCGTGGGGCCACTGACGGCACTCCCGTTTGTGGGAGTAATTCCGTTGCCCAGAACCTCACCGGCATGGCGCCCGTCCGCACTCGCGGCCGCAAATGCACCCATGACAATATGAAATCCAACGGTGAAGACCCCCGGCCAAAATGCGCCACCTCGATAGTTCCTGTGCTTCACTACCTCGTCACAGAAGTGCTCCAACACTTCTGCTGCCATGGCATCCACTTCATCGTTGTCGTTCCCATATTTGGGGATCTTGTGCAACAGGTACGATCTCTTGCCCTCGGCATCCTCCCAGTCCTCCGCCAGGCAGCCGGCCAGTTCAGCCAGCGACATCACCCCATCCTCGAAAACCGCCTTCTTCACCGCATACAGACTGTCCACTACGTTAGAGAAGCCAATGAACTGAACACCGGTGGAGTTGTAGATGGCCCCGCCGCGAGTCAGATCCAGGCCCTTCTCCATCGGCCCGTCTATCATGGCCGATGCGAACGGAGAGGGCACAAGTTCCGCGATGGCCTGGTCAAGTACTGCCATACCTTTGACCATTTGCCCCATGAAATGGGATACCTGGGCATTGTACGCATTCCATACATCACCGAAGGAGGTAAATGTGGCGGGGTCTCCACTCTCTATGCCGGACTGATGGCCGAAGGTGTTGTCCACGCCGTTACTCAGGGCTAGCTCAAGGCATTTGATTCCGCTGAACTGGACGGCGAAGGTCGAACCGAAGGTCTTGCCCTGCGCGTTCGGCTCAAGACATCCCACAACGCCGTAATCACGCGCATCCTCGAGGGTATGTCCCGCTCGCCGCAGGGACTCGATGATTGCTACATCATTGAATAGGTGCAGGAGGACCCCGTCTTTCGTGTATTCGATCGATTTTCGGAAGAAGTCTTCGGGCGCACTCGGGCTTAGTCGCACCCCGAAGTCGGGCTGAACCGTCCGCACGTCAGCGTAGGCGTCGAGGCCGACGTAGCTCAGTTCGTTGGTGGCATCTTCACCGTCGGCTCCAACACCGCCAACCGTCACGTTCTGCGTTGTCTTCCCTTCCACACCCTCGCCGGCGGGAATATACGCTTCCTCCAGAATATTCCATA
>Ga0315291_10008073_pt1 | contig 12955 bp, 15 predicted proteins | sample YL17G12_20_MG_FD_203070 | JGI IMG/M metagenome (GOLD analysis project Ga0315291, IMG submission 203070) | Sediment microbial communities from Yellowstone Lake, YNP, Wyoming, USA - YL17G12_20 | ecosystem: Environmental > Aquatic > Freshwater > Lake > Sediment | place: USA: Wyoming | collected... | reverse complement strand
AACTATAGTTTGTAATTGTTCTACCCTCAGTAGTGTTTGATGTACTACTATTAAAATTTACTTTTTCCATTGTACATACATTGGATGCACATGAGAATTCAGCGCTGACAGGAACGTTAATTGCTGCTTTTGCATCACAATATTGCGGGTAATCCTCATTAACATCATAAGATGAATTTGAATTATTAATTACTTTTAATTTGGAACAAAATTCATAATATCCTGGGCCGCTGGCATTAGATGCATTAAATATAAAATTGTAAGGTCTACCGATGAGAGAATCGTAATAAGTCCAACTTGTAAATTCTCCGTCTTTGTCATCAGCATTATATCTATAGAATAGAGAAAGATTGATTGCGTAGTTAGCATTGCTGCTCCAATTCCAGCTTTCACTATTGGTTTTTCCAACGCAGCAAATAATTGGTATCTCGTTTGAATCCCATCTGTAAGGGTTGATGTCTACAACTTGTGAGTTACCATAAACTGGTGGGAGACTTTCGTTTCCGACTTTTGATGATGCCCATGCTGCTTCGCGTCTCTGATACCAATAAAGGGCTTCATTCGGAATAATATCTCCTTGACTTTTGTCTACCCATTCACCATTTGTTTTTTTCCAATGGTAAAGTCCTTCACTGATACTTAACCCCTTTCCTTCATTATCAGTTATTACAGAGTTTTTATCAGCCAAAACACCATTAGCTGTATGAGGCCCAGATAATACAACTCTACCATTACCATATTGAAAAGCTATAATAGCTGGTTTCTTTTGTACCTGTGTCTTTATTTTATCATTATTTTGTAGTTTATACCACCATGGAATATCCCGTGTTACACCTGTGATTAAATCAACTGGCCATGTGTAAAGTTCTTCTCCAAGATTTTCTCGAAATTCACAAGGTAAATCATCAACAGATATGATACCAGTTGGGTTATCTTTTAAAAGAGTTACTAATTTTTTAAGGATGATTACCATAGCGGTAGTTGCTGGTTTGCATTCCCAAATAGTAATATCTTGTTTAGGATCTGTGTCTGCACAATTTGCTGGAAAATAGGCTAGAGCTTCTGCGTAGTCTGGTAAATCTTTAATTGGGAAACCTCCTCCACCCATACTTTGTGTATAAATTGTGTCACCAGAATAGTCTTTAAGAATTGGGTGTTCATAATTTAAATTATCTAAATCTACATAGTATCCGTGAATGTTTTTAGAAGAGTTTATTGCTCCTTCTTCTGAATTTCCATACGTACTATAGGCTAGTAAACCTAGTGCACCCGCATCCTGTTTCAATCTAGGTATAGGTGTGATTTTTGGCCAATAATTCATTCTGAGGTATTGGCTGAGTATTTGAATATCAATATTAGCATGTACTTTAATATCTTCTAAAAACGCGTTTCTGGTGATAGCATAATATTCAAACATTCCATCGGGTCTTGGTTGATCATATTCTGGTGGTAATTCGCTTCCACCACATCTACCGATAAAACCATGACCCTCTGTAATAGAATCATTTAACATATCTCTAAAATTTTTAGATTTACCTGGGTTAAAATCTCTAATACATTTTACAATCTCATCGGTAACACCATCTATAATATTAACATCATATTTAAGGTAAATATTTTCATCATTACTTATATTCGTTATTGTAGTATTAAAAGTATATTCAGTATCATTTACAACCCAACTGTAATTTAAAGCATCTGTTATTCTACCATCTGCTACAGAACCTGGTATCCATTTTCCACCGTTCATTCCAACACTTATAATTTCTGCTTCAGTATCAATAGTCATAACAGGAATTAACAAGAATGCCACAAGCGCCAAAAAAATATAATATATTTTTCTCATAAGATACCTCCCTCTCTTTTCTCGCAAAATGAAATCATTTAACAATATATAAAAATTATTATTTATTTTATTGAGGATTAGAAATTATTTGTCGAAATAGATGTTTTTCTTTAAAATTTACCGCTTTTAAGATAGGGATACTTTTCATGATAATCGACAATTAAAACTATAATCACTTTTTTATAATTATATTTTGAGTTTTTGAGTTTGTTAAAAAAAATTATCTATATTATCAGACTAAAGGATTGAGAAAATCTTTTATTATTTGATTTCTGACATTTTTAAGAAAAAAGTTTATAAATAACATACTCGTTAGATTTATTTTGCGGGAGGAAAAATTATGATAAATAAAAACAATGTTGGAAAGATAGTTGGTGTTTTATTTTTTTGTATGATATTTATTTTTTATTCTGTTGAAGCTGAATTAAATAATAGTTTTAATAAGCAACCTGTAGCAACTTTGTCAGGCGATGTATTTTATGTTGGCGGCTCTGGGTCAGGTAATTATACAAAGATTCAAGATGCGGTTGATAATGCATCTGATGGTGATACGGTATTTGTTTTTGATAAAGCCAGTCCATATCACGAAAACATCCTGATTGGTAAGAGTATTTTTTTAATCGGTGAAGATAAAAATATGGTTGTGATAGATGCTGATTTTAAGGGAATGGCTGTAACAATTACTGCTGATAATGTAGTTGTTAGTGGTTTTACAATGATACATCCCCCAGCGGAACATTTTAATAATTGGGAGTCAGAATTGGTTAATATTGTTTCAGTAGAAAATGTTACTATTAAGGATAATATTATGCAGCAGAATCAAATATATCTGGGAGGTAATCGTGGTGGGGTAATTCTTAGGAATTCATCATATTGTTTTATCCAAAATAACACAATAAGTAAAGGAGATGATACTCGTCCATCTGCTGGTGTAGCTGTTATTCTGGGTTCGACTTTTAACAATGTATCAGGTAATGAAATCTATAATTATACAGGAGGAGTTTATATAGAAAGTTGCTCAGATAATATATTTTATATGAATTATTTACATAACAATATGAATGGATTACAGATTAATTTAGGTTATAATAATACAATTATCAGCAATATTATTAATTTTAATACTGATGAAGGGATTAGATTAGACGGTGGCTTTAATAGTGTAATTTTTGGGAATATTATTACAGATAACGGTGAGGGTGGTGACCTTGATAGGGGGATTGGTATTATTGGTGGTTCAGATAATTTTATTTCATATAATCATATTTCAAATAATGACCCAAGCGGTATCGATATCATTTCGATAAATAATATTATTACAAATAACGAAATTTCACATAATAATATAGGTGTTTACTGTGATACTGGCTATAATAATCATATAACTAAAAACAATTTTATATTTAACAAAAAAAATGGTTATTTTGAAGTAGGAATATTGTATTCTAAGAATTATTGGGATAAGAATTATTGGAATCGACCAAGGTCTATACCTTATCCAATTTTTGGTAAATTAGTAGGTTTTTTTAATATGTTTCGATGGGTTAATTTTGATTGGCATCCAGCACTAAAACCTTATGATATATAGGTTTTTTTAGAATAATTCCAATTGCTGGAAAGGCTTTTATTTTTATTAAAATGAAATCAAATAAAAAGCCAAAGGTTTTGATTATTGGATTCACCATTAATCATTGGTCATGACGAGTAAATTGGGGTTTCAAATCCCACTACTTTGCTGTTTTTAGTTTAACAGGTGAAACATTTGATTTTTTACTAGGAAAATGGAGTTCAAATCTCCGCCCCAGTTTAAAAATGGTAGTTTTATAGGAGAAAACATCAATTTTTGCCATTAAAATGGTGTTCAAATCCCTTCCCCTGCACTTTTACCTTTTTACAGGAGAAAAACACAATTTTTATAAAAAATATGCATAGGGAAGAAAAAAGTAAGTTAAAACTAAAAACTCCTATAACTTTTATTTTATTTCTTCAAATATACCTGTCTGTTTATTTTTTACTGCATTATCCCAATTAAAATATCTTCCATTCATAGAGATATAAACACCGTGAGGTAATGTTTGAACAAAAGCTAAGGCGCTACCCAAATTAAACAACCCATCAGAACTTCCGAAAGCGTATGGAACCATTGCTCCTGTAAGAACAATTGTCTTATCCTTAATTTTTGAACCCAATATTTTTGCGGTTGCAACCATTTTGTCAGTACCATGTGTGATAAGAATTCTTTCCTCTTTGGATTGCATACATTTCTCAGCTATCTTTTCTATATCTGGTTCGGTCATATTTAGACTATCGACCATCATCACTGTTTCAATTTCGATATCCAATCGAGCTCTCCCAAGTTTTAGCATTTCAGGTATATGTGTGCTATTAAAAAATAATTCACCAGTAAGTAAATTATATTCCTTATCGCAAGTTCCACCGGTAATTAAAATTTTAATAGTCATAATATTAAACAGATTTTACTACCTGTTTCCAAAATATATAGTCCATAGATGCTATTTGTCTTGGAGTGTATTCTTTTCCATTTAAAATAAGAAATACATCATCAGCTATTCCTTTTTTTTCCATTTTTTTTAACCAAATTTCTGGTGTTAATTTCATTTTATGTCGCCTCTTTTTAGATCAGATATAAAAGGATCTTTGTAACTAAAGTTAGAAAGAGATTATCTAATTTTGTTTAATAAAGTTTCTTATTTTGTCCAAAAATATTTAATAATATTAGACAAAACAAAAACTAGTTTAAAATTTTTACATTAAATGTCTAAATTGATAAAAAAATCAATTTATTGCAGTCATTATAAAGACAAAGAAAGAATTATTAATAAAAAAAACATATCTTTATCCGAAAATAACTTGAAAAGGACAATATATGAAAGAGATTAAGTTAGATGAAATAGATATAAAATTAATAAGAACGTTACAAAATGATGCAAGAACATCTTTAAAAGAAGTAGCACGTGAATGTAATGTTTCAATAGATACAATAAAAAATAGATATAATATTCTAAAAAAAATTGGAGTAATACGGGGTAGTACTATTGTTTTAAATCCAAAAGAAATTGGTCAAGGGAATCTTGTATTTTTTGGAATTCAGATAATGCATCATTACTCAGATTCAGTTATAAATCTAGTTAAAAAAATACCTGGAATGTATGTTGTAACAAAAGCCATAGGACGATATGATATAGAAGCAATTGCGATACTTGATAATATTGAAAAAATTGGGGCAACAAAAAACATAATAGGAGATTTTCAACAAGTAAAAAATGTAGATGTCGATATTTTAGTTGACAAACCACTATTATGCCCAAGGAATTTCGAATTTTAACAGGTGATATTATGAATTTAGATGAAATTGATTTAGCTATTCTTGATTCACTGAAAAAGGATGCCAGAAAATCATTTAGATCAATTGCTAGATCATTAAAAGTATCTCCTGATACTATTAGTAAAAGATATGAAAGATTAAGAGAACAAGGAATAATTGTAGGTTCTACAGTCGTTATTAATCCATCAAAAATAGGTTATTCTTTTATTACACGTTTTGGAATTAATGTAAAACCGGCTTATGCATCACAGGTTCTTGAAAAAATAATTCAGATACCAAATGTTATTGTTGCATCTAAATTAGTCGGAAGTCATGATATTATTGCTATCAGTGTTATTAAGAATTTCAAACATTTGTGTGAGTTAAGAAATTCAATTTTGGAAATGCCTTATGTTGAAAAAGTTGAATTAGGTATGTGGATTGAAACTATGGAACTATGCCCTTACTATTTTTTAATTTAATATCAAGATGCTTATTTAAAAATGATTGAGGGCATTAAACTATTAATGTATTTTTTTTGAGTATAAGGTTTTTATTATCAGAATAAAACACCAATTTTTACCAGTAAAATGAAGTCGAAATCTCTCCCCATGTGATATTCATCAATACGGATATTTGTATTTAAAAAATAATAATAATGACTGTGTCTCCATTATCAAAGGTTGAATATTCTCTGGATCATACACTTACAACTACCAAAAACGGAAAAAAATTATTCAAAATCTGATTTTTTCTTATCTTCATTGTCGATGTTCTCTTTCTTGTTTGCGCATAAGTTACATAAGTAGTAATCGGTTTTTTCATCATAATAGTTTATATTCCAAAATTTAATTTTTTTACCACATCTACCACACATATGATCATTTTTCTCTTTATTCTTCATATGAACGTATATAGTATCTATCTATATTTTTTATATATGTTGTTTCATGTATTTTTGGAATTCTTCCATTGTCTTTAATTTCATATTGTATTTTAAATGGTATGTTCTACACGTTTTCCCATTCTTTCAAAATAGAAACATATTTAAAATTTTTTATACCGTGAGTTGTCTCTAGTTTCTGAATTATTTGTGTGTAACCTTTTATGAGAGTCCGGCTCCGTACATATGCTATAACATCGTAGCGTGCTCCAAAGACCACCGCGATAGATTCTACCCCTTTTATCTTACCCACATCATCAAGAATAGACTTAATTTTTACTTTAGGATCAATTTTGATAAAAACAAATGCTTTTACTTCAGAGAATGCAAAAGTTACAATACCAAGTATAACAAGAATAAAACCAATCACGCGGATTAACCATATTGTTGGTGAATCTGAAAAAGGTATGAATATAAACATAGAAAGAAGAAAAGAAATGGGAAATGAGAATAATATGGTTGTTGCTTTAATTGCTTGTGCTACACTTGGTTTACCAATACGTAACGACCGGATATACGCAAGTGCAGAAAATAATACCACCGTCATATTAAGAGCGACTGGCCAAAAGAAAACGAATGACGATTCAACTCCTTCAATAACATATGAGGTGCCATTAAATAAATCGAAAATCAAAAGAAATAGGGTAACAAACCCAAAAGTAAACACCAAGTTCCATAAACGAATGTTGATAGAATCATTAGGTTTCTTTTTAATTTTCAATAGCATTAATTTCCGTTGGCAAATGGAAAGAAGGACCAATCCAGGATTTACTACAATTAACATGATTAGAATCGCTTCGATATTTAAATCTCCCATAAATGAAAGTGAACTGAGAATGGCACCAAACATGACAATCATTGAGGATTGTATCTCTATGAGTGTTGGAGTATTTTTTTCAACAAAACACTCAGTAATTAGTAAATACAGAATAGCAATCTGTTTGAAAGGAAAAACCATAGAAGGATCTACTAAAAGAAATAATACTGCAAAATAACCAACAGTTGTCACTGCATTTCCAAATCCTGCAAGTACATGGTAGAGTATCTCTGATTTATCTAGCAAACGTAAACGTTCAAATGATGGATCCAGAAAACGAGATCCGATACTTTTTCCATGTATCTTTACAGAGAAAATAATACAAAACACAAGAGTAATAATTAGGCCAACTAAAAACGAAGAGAAACTGAACAACCATGGTATTTTTTCAGAGGAATATAATGTAGAAAAATCATTGATGATAAAACTATCAATGGCGCCGTCTACCGCTGCGATGAATGCAGAGATAAGCACTAATGCAAAAAAGAGATGTCGTTTTCGAAGATACATTGTGCTCACCGAATGTATTTTTTCCTCAAAACTTCTTGAGAGAATATATCTCTTTCAAAGTTACTACGTATGCTGGTTCGTATGCTTATGTAATTCTTCCATTGTCTTAAACTTCATATTGCATTTTCGACAAACAAACTCTCCTTTTACCATTAAAGTCATGGTGCTTTACCTCCTTCATATTTTAATAACATGTTTCATCCATATTCACGGTCTCTCCTAAACCTTAAAGTTCATTTTTTTCTTTCATTAAGAATTATTTTGGTAAGATTCTTCTTTGTTTTAGATACACTTACTTTTTATAGTATAATGGCAAACATCGCAAAGAGCGATGATGTTAACTAAATCCCCGAGGATATGATCTGAAATTAATTTGTAATCTTGTATTGTCAGATTATATAAAAAAATTGGATGATCAAATTTAAGATCAAAGATCTTACCGCATTTATAACATCTTTTTTGTTTTTCAATAATTTTTTTCTTTGCTTCTTCTAGAGGCATCATTTTTGTCACCCTTTCTAAATTATTATTTTGATTGCATCTTTTTAGACACATTTTTCTAAGGGAATTGATTATTCTAGTTCAATTCCATTTTTTATCAGGTAAGGATTGAGTTTTTCCATCTTTCTTTGATTTTATTGACTCAAAATCAGCAGCTGGGAATAGTTCAGCATAAAGTACGTTCTGAGCTCTTTTAATTTTTTTAAAAAGAATGTATTGAAGACCTGTTAAATTACCAGCTTTAATTTTGAGAATAAAATCATATTCTCCTAAAACTGGATATGTTTCTACAATCTCTGGAATGCCAACAAATATATTATAAACTTCACGTTCATGCCCTACAGAGGTTGTAACAAATACGAATCCGATCATATTTTTCATCTACTCCTTTATTCAAATACTTCAAATCCAAATTTTTATGCTTTGATGTATTAACTTACATTTGATGATGAAAAAAATCTTCCTTTTATGCTATAGGTAGGTGAACGAAATAACACATCCCTACAAATCTTCACATTTATGGCTCGTTGTCCTCGTTCCGAATTTTTAATCTCATAATCAACCTCATCACCCGTATCAAGTAATGTTAAAAAATCCAAATCTTTTTTGTAAACAAGAATATCTCTACCATCTCCTCCATCGATAATTCCATATCCTTTTCGTTCATTATAATATCGTACAATTCCTTTCCTTCGTCTTAGTTTCTTCTGAGCAGTCTGACTCATGGAAATTCCTCTTTCTCAATAATGTGAGTTGATGTTTGTAGAATTCCATTGATACGTTGGATTTTATCAGTTACTTTCATGAGTTGATCTAAAGTTTGTACCCTAACCCTCATAACAACGTCATAATCTCCTGCAACAACAGCTGTGCTTGTGACTTGTTTTAATTTCTTGGCATTTTCAAGCATGCGGTTCATGTCTCCGCCTTGTGTACGAACAAATATATATGCGTGAATGAAATCCAACTGGTATATTTCTCCAGAATGATGCTGCTCATTAATGCTGCTTTCCATGGCACATTCCTCCATAAAATTCTCTTCTGTTTATTTATTCCTGATAATATCGAGTGGTTACAGTTAGTTTTTTCTCACCAATTACATATTTTCGATTTAAATCGATTGCAAAATTTTCCGCTCTTTGCAAATCCTCTGCATCAGGTTTTCCTTCATTGATGCCTTTTCCACCAACAATTTTCACTGCTCGCCAATCTTCAAACCCTTTACAAGCAAATTCCCCGACAATCATAAATCCCTTCTCCCGCAATGTATCTCTCAACAACCTGTGATTGTTAGTGATACCGTCTCTGTTTGTTGAAAAAATGAATGCTTTTTTATTGTTCACCAAGGGAATTTTTTCTACAATATCAAATAAACTCTGATGATGTTTATTAAAATAAATTCCTGAGCCAAATCCAATCAGATCATGTTTAACGAGATTTATTATATCCGCCTGCTGCGGTTTTACTGCTGGTGCTTCAAGGACTTTTGCTATTGCTTTTGCAATCTTTTCGGTATTGCCATAATATATTGAATTGTAAATAATCAAGGTCTTCGTGTTATCACATCCTTTTTTGTTTGGATGTCCTTAATGCTTAAAATATCATTTTGATTAATCATGAATGATTGCCCATAAATCAAGAGTCCTACAGAGGTATCATTGCATGTTTCCAAAATTCCCACAATTGGTTCTTGATTTCTCAGTGAGAGTTCAATTTTTTTTCCAATTAATTGTTTAATATCATGTGAATAATCGTTATTTTTTCTTATGGTTAAAAATGATGTAAATGTTTCAAACAGTCGATTTTTCATTGTGCATCCCTTCAGGGTTTTCTCCTAATTTCAACTTTCTTTAGAGTTATGGATTTAAGTCGGCTGATAAAAACCATTTTTAAGATCTAAGTTATATCAGCCGACGCACAAAGGATGGGATGCTTTGTGGTTTTTTTTCAACTACCTTTAACTCTAAGTTTTTTTATCACATTTTCTTTTATGAAGTGGCGGTTAGATTGAATGAGTATTATTCATTTTTAGTTAGAGTTATATTCTATCCGATAAACGAATATGGAAACCATCGTATTTATAGAGAGTGGACAAAAAAATATGAAAAAATGATAAATTTGATAGATTTTACTATGAAATATGTCTAATAAAGTTAAAATGAATAAATTAAAATAGTAATTAATACATCAATAAATAAGAGGTCATTCGCAATTAATGATATTTTCAATGCTTAAAAATATTAAATGAAGGAAAATGTGGGGAATATGAGTGATTTGCTTAATGATGAGCTAAATCTCAAATTGCTATGTAACATCTGTTCTGGCGAGGGTGTTAACATAAACATCAATGAACTCTCACGCATCCTTAAAAAACATAGAAATACAATCCGTGAACGTGTTAACCAATTGTTTGACCATGCTATCATTTCCAAACCAATCTATCCATTTTCTTGGATGTACAACGAATATCCTCTAATGATTATAGCTCGCGCTGATCTCCCACGAGATGATATTACCAATAAATTCATAGAAGAAGATCCTCACATCTTCGCCGCATTTTTCAAAAAAGACGAAGAATATAACACGCTTTTAATCGAATATCATAAAGATCTCCACTCTTATCTTATGTGGAGTGATGCTGTCATACACGAAGGAAAATTACCACCACAAGAAACACGATACCCAACAGATGCGATGTTTTTCAGTAATCAAACATTCATCAAACACAGCCCAGAGCATCTAATGCTTCTAATCGAAAACGATTATGACAAAATACAACGAAGACTCAACGGCTACGAACTTGATATTTTATCTTTACAAATACTAAAGAAATTAATGAACGGAGAAGGTATAAAAACTAACGAATATGCTCTAGCAGAACGACTTAATATTCATCGAAAAACCGTTGAGCGGCGAATCCAATCACTTCTCAAAGAAAATATAATCTCTCCACCAGTCTGTCGATTTCCACGGTTTGTTGTCCCACCAGACTATACTTTGGTAATGTCTTTAGTGGAATTAAAAAAGCAACATGAACAAGTTGAAAAAGCATGGCATAATGATCCACATATTCCACTTGTTCTCCGGGCAAGTACAGGAAGATACACTCATCTAGTTTTTAGTGGTTTTTATTGGATAAAGGATCATATTGCATGGGAAGAAAAATATAATCAAGAATTTTCAGGATGTATCGGTGCAATAAAGAACACCTATCTATCTCCTTCGATGATGTTTTCCATAGATCAACAATTTGTTGCATTAGAGATAATTAAGCATCGGTTAGGAATAATACAAATAAAAAATAAGTACAAATCAAAGGGTTAAAAATAAAGAATCCTTTAAATCAAATATATGATTATGATATGCTAAAGCATGATTTTATCAATTTTTTCGGGCAGGAACTGAACAATTAACACCGATATCCGCCCCCTACATGCCTTTATATACTCAACAGGAGAAAAACACAATTTTAAAAAGAGATTTGAACTTGAAGTCTAAATCACTTCCCCTACATTAATTAATTTACTGGTAAATTTGTGTTCCCTTCCCGATGGGAGCACGTTATGATATTTTTCTCAGCTTGAGTTCACCAATCCCTATTGGTTCACTATCAAGCATTGACAATCTTCAGGATTTCTTCCCCATATTTCATTATTTTTTCAGGTCCAAAACCATATATTTCTTCTAGCTCAGCAGATTCCCGTGGTATTTTCTGTGCGATGTCTATTAGTGTACGGTCATGCATTATTACATACGCAGGGACATTGTGTTCTTTGCTTAGCTTTCGTCTCCAGTCCTTAAGCCTTGTTATCATATCTTTTGATTGATCGATACTGATTTCAGCTTTTTCTTTTGGCTGTACTTTTACTTCTTTTTCTTCTATCATCTTCTTCATACTGTTTGATATAAAATAGGTTGGTTTGTTTCCAGAATATGTTAGATATAAACTATTTTTTGCTCTGCTCATTGCAACATAGAACAATCTTCTCTCCTCTTCTTCCTTGTCATACTCTTCTACTTTTACCATTTCTATTACTGGATGCTCACTTCCCTTGCATGGAAAATTGATGCCGTTACATCCGATGACAAAAACCATTTCTGCTTCCATTCCCTTGATTGCATGTATTGTTGCAAGAGTTATATCATTTTTTCTTGAGGTAATACTTTTTTTTATTTCATCGCTTCGTACGACATGTTTCACTCCCTGTGCTTTCATAAGTTGCGATAACTCGTTTAATTGTCTATTAGTCCTCGCAAGTATAAAAATTTCATTCCTTGGAAGATCAGATTCAATTATTTTTTGTATTACAAACTTAAACTCCTCATCTTCTGATGTAAATTTCAGGAGATTAATATCCTTTTTTCCTTCTATTGATGACTGCAGATCTGCAAGCCTCATGTTCTTAATTGAATTGTTTATTAAATCCACAATATGCCCGGTTGAGCGGTAGTTCTTCCTCAGTGTAATGATTTCACAATCAGGATACTTCTCCTCAAAATTCAATATGTATCGTATATCAGATCCTCTCCATCCGTATACTGACTGTCTTGGATCTCCTACACAAAATATATTCTCTGGAGAAAGAAAATCAACAAGCTGTATCTGCGTTGAATTAACATCCTGATACTCATCTATAAGGATATGATCAAACCTGGGTATCAGATCCTTATGTTTTTTAAAAAAAGCTATGGTATCAATGAGTTGATCTGCAAAATCTCTCAGACCATAGCGTCTCATATATGCCTCAATATAATTACAGACAGCAATAACCATTTTTACGCTTTTTTCATGTTTAAGACTACTTGTTTCAAAAGATGATTCCGCAATCTTTTTGTTTTTAAATTTGAAGTAATCTCGAATAAAAAAGCAGTCATTTCTGAATATGATTGCCAACTGTTCTTCTGTCTTTCCTTTCATTTGAGCATCGCTAAAGTACACATCTACCGCTTTACTCATATCCATATGTATCTTGGATAGGGCGTTATTAACCATCATTGCCCTATCCTTATAAC
>Ga0315291_10008068_pt1 | contig 12957 bp, 9 predicted proteins | sample YL17G12_20_MG_FD_203070 | JGI IMG/M metagenome (GOLD analysis project Ga0315291, IMG submission 203070) | Sediment microbial communities from Yellowstone Lake, YNP, Wyoming, USA - YL17G12_20 | ecosystem: Environmental > Aquatic > Freshwater > Lake > Sediment | place: USA: Wyoming | collected... | reverse complement strand
TACCGAGGATAAAGTGATCCGCCATGGCCGGAGGAGAATAGGGCAGATAGGGCTCGTCGGTGAGCATGGTCAGCTCCACCTGACGATCGAAAGTACGCACCGTTTCCGCCGCAGTCACACCGGCAGGTCCGGCGCCTATAATGATGATTTTCATAAAGCCCTCCAGTTGGTCAGCCTTTACCAGGCTGAGCTATCTCTCAGGCTGAGCTAAACTAATTGCAGCTCAGGTTCAGGTAAAGCGATGGTCGCCGGATCAATCGCCGGTATCCCCAATCCCTGCCGCTTCTTCTCGATGTGCCGCCGGATGAGCACTGCCGCCCGGTTCGGGTCTGGTTCGACGGCAAAAGTGGCTCCAAAGACGCCTTCCAGCCCCTCGGTGAGCAGCTTGACAATATTCGGGCTGCCAAAGACGGGTGGGGCAATCCCCAACACGGTGAAAATACCCGACGCAACCACATATACACCGATAGCGACTGCTTTCTCGGAATACCACTCCGGCGCCGCACCCGCCAGAGGCAGTGCACTAATATCCACACCCAGCGTATTGGCCAGGGCGGCACCCAGCGCGATGATGCGGCTGTTATCCACACAGCTACCCATGTGCAGTACAGGCGGAATGCCCAGTGCCTTGCACACTCCTTTCAATCCTGGTCCGGCCAGCTCAGCCGCTTCGGGAACCATCAAGCCTGCTTTACCGTCCGCCACAGCAGCACAGCCAGTAACCAGCACCAGGATGTCATTCTCGATCAAGCGCTTGGTCAGCTCGGTGTGACCCAGATCCTGCCTGATCTTGGGGTTGTTGCAACCCACCACACCCACCGCACCCCGGATGCTGCCAGCCACAATGGCATCGATGAGCGGTTTGGGTGTACCACCCAGTGCCGATAGGATGGCTTCAATCGAGAAGCCAGTCATCACTGGCACAGGGCTAACCGGGATACGCACACGGGATGGGATACGGTTGGGGTAATTTTCAACCGCCATGCGCACGATTTGTTTGCCAATTGCCAAACCATGCTGTGCGTCAAAGCTGATGTGCTCCACGCCCGGGAATTTGGCCTTGTCGAATGTGCTGATGACCTTGGTATGGAAGCACTTGGCGGTTTCAGCTACTGCCGGCATGATGCACTGGTAATCCACCACCATCATTTCCACTGCTCCGGTAATGATGGACAGCTCTTGCATCAGGTGGTTGCCTGCCATCGGGATGCCCTTGCGCATCAGCACCTCATTACCGGTGCAGCACAACCCGGCCAGGTTAATGCCCTGTGCGCCCTTGGATTTTGCCAGCTCGACCAGCTCGGGGTCTTGAGAAGCTGCTACGATCACTTCAGAGAGCATCGGGTTGTGACCGTGCAGGATGATGTTTACCTGGTCGGCTTTGAGCACCCCCAGGTTCATCTGTGACATTTTGGGTGTGGGCACACCAAACAGCACATCCGATAGCTCGGTGGCCAACATCGAGCCACCCCAGCCATCGCTAAGGGCGGTCCGCACCGCCTGCAGCAGGATGTTGACCCAATCATTATCCACACCCATGTTGGTACGGTGCAGCATCTCGACGTTCTCCCGGTCGATGCCGCGCGGGTATGTAGCGGTCTTGCGCCATAGGTCCTGGCGGACTTGCGGGGCGCGCTTGGCCAGCACCAGCCCTTCATGACGCATGCCAAAATCTTCCATCATTTGCCAGGCGAGGGCATGGGCAACTTCCTGGTCATTCTTGCCCTCCGTTACGATCCCATATTCCGCTGCCAGCCGGCGTAGCTTGGCTGAATCGCTGATTTTATAAACATCCGTTTTACCTTCACCCACTAGATGCAGCGTCTCGAGGATGTCCCGCCCGTGGTCGCCGTGAGCGGAAGCGCCTGCTGCGACCATGCGTGCCAGGTTGCGTGCCACGATAATGTCTGCATCAGCTCCGCAAACACCTTTCTGCGGGCCATCCCCAAACGGGTCCACCCTGCAGGGTCCCATGGTGCAGATGCGGCAGCTGGTGCCCAATTGGCAATAGCCGCATTGCGGTTCTTGCTTGGCGAGGCGGTCCCAGACCGTCTCGATGCCTTCACGATGGGCAATATCCATCATTGCCCAGGTGTCCTCATTGATACTGTATTTCTTATATCCGTTCCCACTGAACGGTGTCATGGCTCATGCTCCTTTCTCACCTCTGGCATTCAGGTGGCTGACCTCAGCCCCATAAGCGTGCCAGGCTTCCACATTGGCGGGGATATGTACCATTTCCCCTGAAATCTGCCCGACCGCCATTGATACGGCTTCAGAGTAGCGCGTGCGGGCGGTTTTAACCATATCGTTGATCTCTCCCCACTCCAGCGCTCCGACCTTGCAGGCTTCCACACATGCGGGGGTTGCCCCCATGCGCTGTCGCTCGATACAGTGATCACATTTGGTAGCTACCGCCGGTCGACCTGGTGCGGAACCGGAGGCATAATACGTGATCACATCGAACGGGCACACGATGGCACACATGCCGCATGCGATGCATTTTTGCGGGCTGAGATACACGATTTCGGGATGATCTGCCGGGCGGGTGATAGCTGCCGTGGGGCATGCCATCTGGCATGGAGCCGGATTGCAGTGCCGGCATTTGTTGGGGAAGGCTGAGTTGAGCACCATCCCAGCCTCAGCGTGAATGCGCGGCTTGGGAGAGGGTGATTCGAACACGGCCAGGAACAGGTTTTTGGTCTGCGAGTGAGCCACTGCACAGGCAGTTTCACATTGCTTGCAGCCGATGCAGCGCTCAGGATGTACAAACACAGTTTTCATTTCCAGCCGACCTCCTTTGTCGAGAATTTGATTTATTTCTTGAACCTTCAACTGGAATTTCCACCATTAATCGCTTTCTTTAGGTTGAGTCTCCTTTCCTCTCCCTGTTCTTTTCATCAAGGAGCGGTATTTGCGACCCTGGGCGGACGATCGTTGTCCGTCGAAGCATCGCGAACGCTGTTGGTGAGCGATGAAGAGGCAGTGTATCTCTACCGAAGCAGTCTTCTACTCGCCACACTTGTCATCATTGTTTTAATAGTCCAAACTAACTTCCTCATGATATCGCCGGTATCAAAGCTATAAATAAAACACTTCTCTCAATTTCTCCTCAACCTACCTCCGCCAGCGCAATTCCATAACCCCACGCCACCTTACGCCTGGCATTTGGACCACTAAAATAACGCTGGTGCAGGTCATCACTGGTCACGTTAATCACTTTTATGAACCCACGCTGCTCCAGGAAATCCTGCACCGTGCCTTCCGGGATGGCAAATGTCAGTCCCTCACCCGAGAAACGTCGTGCCCGGCGCATGCGGCTCACCTCTCCATGCCTCACTGTCCCATCCAGTAGGACGGAATAGACATAGTCGAACACCACCTGGCTACCAGGACCCGAATGGTGCGTGATGAAACTCAATGTGTTATCAACAGCTTTTGCGCTCAGGTACATCACCACGCCCTCCCAAATGAAGAATGTCTTCAAATGTTCATCGTAGCCGCATTCCGGAAGGCGCTCCTCAAGCGTTTGGGTGTTGAAGTCGATGCCCACATAGGTAACATGGGCAGGCAATTCTCCCAAGGTTTTCCTGACCTTATTTATTTTCACTTGCTGTGTCGCGGGGTGGTCCACTTCAAACACCCTCACCCCTCTCGCCCGATCTTGATCTCGCGATACAGGCTGCCTGAGCTGCTCAAAGCGATACGCGCGTGAATCGTAACCTGCCCCCAGGATGACCAATTGCTGCAAGCCATCTTCCAGACAGGCTTGCAGGGTGTCATCCATGTACCTGCACCGGACCACCAGGAAACCTCCCACACCCGCTCCGGCAAGTTCAGCATAGCCGGTATCGATGAAGAAACGCGTGAAGCGGTAGAACAATGGGTTGAGGAACTTCGCCGCGTAAGGGTCATAGCAAATGCGTACCCCCTCCGGCTTCTCAGATTCGACTGCCCGGGCTACTGCGATCCCTGCCGCAGTGATACTGGATTGCTTCTCCTTCATCGCTATATATGGTAGTACCAATTGCTTCCAAAATCAACGGAAAGATTAAAAATAACCTTTCACGATTTTATAGTGTGGCCCAAAGATTTGGCTTATCAACCGACAGCTCTTCCGTGGCGAATATTCCTTCAAGCACCAAGCTCGGCAAATACTTTTAGTGAACTTGTTCCGAATATAGTCGTGAAGTGTCAATTTCGAGTATAAAATCACTCCGTAAAACAGGCGGTGTTTCTTTGGCTGGCTGGTTCAAAAGGAATTGAGTCAATACATTATGAGATAGTTCGTGCTATCGGATTCTACCGTTCTTGTCGTTTCGCAATACCATCGAACCAAGCGAGTGCGAGGTTTGGTTTACTTTTCGCACAGGTAGGGATCTTAAGGCATCGATGATGGGTTTATAGTAGCCTATATCCTGATTGGATGGATTTCCAAAATAGAGCTCACCGGTTTTTCCCAGCCATAAGTGCTTAATATTTGTATCGCTCCACATGATGGTTGGATAATCGGCGTCTGGTGGTCCATCGAGAGAGGCGATGTACTTGTATCCGAAGGCGGGCATTTTGGTTGATTGATTGCTGGCAACTTTGCAAATCAGCCCATTTTGCTCTTTGAGAGGAGGGGCGATATCGATTCCGAACAGCAAGTGTCCCCATAGCGATGTTTCACATCTCAGGTGGCCATCATTCATAACGCGGATGGATGAGATATCCGTGAAGAACTTGGGCATTCCCAACCATTCCCGTCCGATTACAATAGGTAGAGCATTGTTTTCAGGCATCACCAAAACATAACTTCCCTCGAGATGACCATCCTTGCCATCGTATTGGGCTGCCACAGAGATGGCAGCGAGTCTATATCCACCGCCTGCCATAAAGTCCACGCCATTGTTGTCAGCGAACAACACGCTCACCGTAGGTGACTTGCCAGGTTTAAAAGGTTCCGGGAGCAACGGGGGGATAGCTTCAGGATCAGTTTCATACTCTAGCATTAACGACTCTACATTTGAGTAAACGTGTCTGGGCAGGTTTTTCAGATCCCAGAATGACCCCCCGATCAATGGCATAAGGTTGATTTTGGTTCGGTCGATTTGCATATCTTCCTCCTTTTTTAATGGCTTACCATAATCAGTTTAGGCTTTCATTATTGGCAACGCTCTTGACCATCGCTTTTATATTCATATAGCGTGCCTGATTATTTGAGGATGATATGTCGGCTAAAATCTATTACGATGCCCGCTTCAAAGTGCAGCCACATATCTCTGAATTGAACTAAGCCAGTCATGAATTGCACTGGGTGATTTTGAATCTAAGATTCACTTATATTTTTAACAACCAATAAATTGTTGGATATGTGATAATTGTATACCTAAAGACCTACCAACACAACAATTTTTCCGGTCAATGATTTCATCAGGTTAAGAACCTTATACAAAGCCAGATCCGGTGGTGTATTTACCCCCGGCGAACGGTAGCCGCTTGCTTGTGGTGTACGACAACTGTTAGCAACTGGATTATTCACGCCAGATCAATTTCAGAATGGGTAAACCAGCAATGGTTGAGGTGTCAACACTAAGAAAATCGTCACCTTTTGGGGTCTGTAATATAACTTGACAAACTATGGTTTATTTGCTAATATATTCACAATCATAATTGGGTACAACAAATTGGATAGTCAATTGTACACGCTAGCCAGTATATATCGATTAAGAAATACAAAAAACATCAATAAACGGGTTATTCTGGATAAGATCCGCTTTACACCAGGAGGTATCTCTCGCGCTGAGTTAGCGCGTCAAATGTTTCTGAGTCGATCTGCCATCTCTACCATAATTGATGATATTAAGGGGATGGGACTGGTGGATGAGATCGAGACAGGTCCAACAACGGGCGGACGCCGTCCAATATTATTAGCAATCAACCCACGTCAGTAACATCCTGTCCAAATTAGGTGTTGCCAGCCGCACGGAATCTGTAACACTTGCGCTGCGTAACCGCATCGTCCCCTGACCCTCCGAATCTCCCCCAAGTGGCGTAGACAAACCTCCCCCGACCGATGGATGTGGCCGGGGAGCCTTTGTTGTAAGATTAGTTTATGAGATCAAAATTTCGCAATTTTCCGAAAGGAGGTAAGGCGCAGGCAGGTATACAAGTATACAAGTTGAAGTTCTACAAAGTCCGTTAACAAATCGTTTTTTCAATATTACACAAGGAGATAAATACAATTAATAAGAAAGTATTTACACTTTTGTTATTGGCTGTGTTCATGCTGGCTCAATTCGGCACTGCCTCAGCCGCACCCTCAGCCGTAACCACACAAGTGGCCGGAACGTTCACTATCACTGCCCTTCCCACTTTCCATAGTAATAGCACTATCGATATTACCTGGCTCCTATTCCAGGGCGCGGTAGCGAGTCAGCCGGATGACAATGACATCAACGAGCTTAAGGAGCAGCTACCGAATGCGACAATTGTTGAGCTTTATGGTAGACAACTTGGCCAGGCCCTGAGGCAGGCCCTCGCCGACGACGAAGTTCGGCTTCTCAGAGATGCCCTCTTGGCGGAAGGATTCAGGCCCGGAGTCAACGACGCAACGGCTTACCAGGCCACCTGGGAGGCCGATGGCGACTCTCACTACGCAGTGACGGTGGTCATCCCGTTCAGGGGTGAGAGTGACTATGTGGCGATTTACTATGGGGTGACGTCAGGCACGGAGAAGGCCACGGCGGTCTCAGTGTCGGGGATTGAGAATTCCGCGTGTGCAATCACGGCGGATTGCTGTACCGAGACAACTGGTGAAGTTCAGTTTCGCTACTACTACGTCGAACAAAGTGTTGTAAAAGTCAAGGAAGGGGCGGGAAACCCCTGTACCTGGAACTGTCTTTCGAGTTGTGTTCAATACTACGGTCTAAGTCCACTTGCCGCAGCTGGATGCATCTCAGCTTGCATTAGTTGCTTTCTCAGCGTGTGGCCAGCTTGTATCATGTGTTCCGCATGTGGCGGGATTGTAGTTGGTTGTGCCGCGGCCTGCTGTTTGTAGTGAACCGTCGGTGCAGGAGTTGATAGCAATATGGCAAGCGAAAAAGTCAAAACCTGGGTATCCATCGCGACCTTTGCTGTGCTAGTGGTCCTCCCAGTGTATGATTTCCTACGACGCCACACGATCTCTCCTCTGGGCATTTTGATGCTGGTAGTAGCGATCCCCTCCTTGGTGTTTATCTCTATTGGAGGGACATGGGCTCATGTGCCTGTGAAGGTCAAAGTTGCTAGCATACTTGTGGGTGCGGCCCTCGGGCTCGCATATGTCCTCGTCTCACAGAGGTGAGAGGCGTCGTAAGCGGTCCTGGATCGCTAGTGCTGGGGTGTAGGGTTTTGTGGCTACTATGCGCAAAAGGAGGGGCATTCGTTTGATTTGTGAGACTTAGAATGAGAAGGGCATCTGGAGGCTGCTGAATAAGCGTTTCCAAACCTTGTGCAAGAATAAGCGCCGGGCGACGGCAACGACCGCCGCCCGGCGGTTCGTTTTCTCCACTTGCCAGTTCGCGCCGCTTCGGATATAGTTCTGTACCGCATAGGTATATTAGTCTGTCAGCAAGAAAGGTGCCCCCGCCCTCAAGGCTGCCGACGTAGGCATCTCGGTGGATTCGGCGGTGGATATCGCCAAGGAATCGTCCGACATCATCCTCCTCGAGAACAACTTGCTGGTGCTGGAGCAGGGGGTGATGGAAGGGCGGCGGGTGTTTGGCAATATCACCAAGTACATCAAGATGGCCGCTTCATCCAACTTCGGCAACATGTTCAGCGTGCTGGGAGGCAGCCTTTTCCTGCCCTTCGTGCCCATGCTGCCCATCCAGGTACTGACCAACAACCTGCTGTATGACTTCTCGCAGACTTCCATCCCGACGGATGAAGTAGATGCCGAGTGGCTGGAGAAGCCGCGCAAGTGGGCTATCGGTGAGTTGCGACGCTTCATCCTGTTCATCGGTCCGATCAGCTCGATCTTTGACTACTTGACCTTCTTCATCATGCTGTGGATCTTCAAAACCTGGGCGAACCCCGACCTGTTCCACACCGGTTGGTTCGTCGAGTCGCTCTTCACCCAGACGTTGATCATCCACGTGATCCGCACGAACAAGATTCCATTCATCCAGAGCCACGCCAGCAAGGCGCTGATCTTTACCTCGTTGGCGATTGTCGCCGTGGGTGCCTGGTTACCCTACTCACCCCTGGCTGGGGCGTTGGGTTTCGTCCCCCTGCCGCCGCTGTACTGGTTGCTGCTGCTAGGCATGCTGCTGTGTTACGTTCTGCTCACCCAGGTGGTTAAAACCTGGTTTGTGCGTCGGTTCGGTGAGGGGTGAGGCAAGATCACCACAAAGCACCCGATGGACACAAAGGTTGTGAAAAGGAACATAGGTTTTTTGTAGGGGCACGAAACTTCCTGCTCTTACTTTAGGTCGGGTTGGGAATTACCTACTTATGGCCAAAACTCAATATTCACCTGTGTTAGGTCATTGCGAGGCGCTTTTGCCCATTGCATCGCGACCGTTCTTTGTGAGCGAGGGAAGCAATCTCCTCCAAGCGCGAACAAATCAACAATCATAATGGTATACCGTATGATGCTAAGAAAATCTCCCCCAAATTATCATTTGGGGGAGGTGGAGCGAGTCCAGCATTTCCTTCAGCCTGCAGTGTCTTCGAGCTTTCACTGCTGGAAGGAGGCAGTTTTTCTAGGGCGGGAATCCCTTCCCGCCATTGTCGGGTGTCTTCGAGCTTTCACTGCTGGAAGTGGGCAGTTTTTGTATGGCGGGAATCCCTTCCCGCCTTCGTCGGGTGCCTTCGTGCTTTCACTGCATGCAGTGTCTTAGTGCTTACTGCTTATGCCGGAAAGCTAAAAGCTATGTGCTAACAGCTAAATGCTAACAGCTAACCTGTCCGGTTAGGTTTTATACCGGACTGCTATTATCCAGTACCTATTTGCCTTGAACCAGTTTTTCATCCATCTTGTGAAATACTTTGCTCTCACCATTATATTTCGTCAGTCTGACCACTCGCGCTTTGCTGCGTACGAATGAGGGTACGGCTAACCTCGCTTGAGCCTCGTCTTCCGCTTCAATGATCGCCCAGCCTGAGTGCACTCCATCCGGACATCCCCAATCAAAATGATACAGATAACCCATGGCATAGATCTGATCAATCAGCATCTGGCAATCTTTTTCTGTATGTGGAGTTTCAATGAGATATCTTTCCATTTTTTATTTTATAGTGAGCGACATCGCCCCTCACATTCCTCCTATTGATAACTTTCTTACCCATTAATAAACAAATACGGTCTATATACTCTAATTATAATGGCTTAAAAGGGGCAAGTCAAGGTGGAACTTTTCTCGTATATGGCCATATCAGCAAAAATGGCAGGTGTTGGGGCAAATTCAGAGGTGGCATCTGGCAGATTGGGGCTATCCGTTTTGATCTTATACCGGATTGAGGTATTTCCGCAACCCAATGATCTCTTCTCCCCCAAATCCGGTCATTCTTCGGGTGGTCGTGCCCTCGCTAACGCCCACACTTATGATTCTTTAATTACGGTGCGCTGAATGTAAATCTCGTAGTATATTCAAAGGCATCGCCACCCGCCACTCCCGAATCATTGACCGTGATTGTACCTGGCTTGCTGGTGTTTATCACTACGTTCCAGAAGCGGATCACCCCAACGAAAGGATGTTTATATTCCACGGTCCCAAAAGCTTGCAGATCGACGGGACGACCTTCTATGAACAGCTGATAGTTGGAATTTGACCAATATTCTTCCAGCTTGCCACTGTTTGTATCGTCATAGATCCCCGTTGAGATGTTAACGATATCACCTACTGTTGATTTGCAGGATAAATTTGCTTTTAGTTTGCTCCCTTCCTCAGAGCAATCCACATCAAATCCATAGGTAAAATTTCCTTCCTCCCCAGTTGTGACCAGGAAATCGCCGACCCTATCCCCTGGTCGAATCAAATCGCTGATTTCCGTGGATTTAGGTTGGGCACATGCGACCAATATACCAGCCATCAATAAAATAAATCCAATCAGAGTGAGCCTTCTCATGTCCATCTCCTTTCAATTTGCAGCGGAGTAGAGCGATGCGCGCAGTGGTTGTTCCGCTAGTTAATTTTTGATGTGAAAATAGCCCTGCTTCGTGATTGAACCGGTAAACAACACTAATTCCATCCCTGGGTTTTCTGTTACCTTTTTGTGATTGGTCTTAATATCCCCTACTATACATTATTTTTAGGTACAGTCAAGTCGATTTCCCCCTTCCTCATATTTTGCATCCCGAATGATTTGATTCGGGAGAGGGGAGGATGGATGAGGGCGGGAGGGGGCTTCTATTTCATGCCCCTCGCCGAACTGCATACGCAACAGCCTGATCGAGTGTCATCCTGCTTCCTTCAGCCCAGGCGGTTGTAAAAGCGGATTCATCCAGGGAAGCGCGTATGCTCTTGAGGTATGCCTCACAATCTGCTTGATGGATTTGTATCCGGCTTAGATTAATTTGATTGCGGATCGAATCGCATGCGCTTAGTAAGCGGGTTGCCTTTACGAGGTCATCCAGTTTTTGAGCAGCGAAAGCAATTCCCTCTATGGTCACAAGGGTCTGACCGACTATATCCATTTCGAAAACAATACCGCAGGCTTCAGACAATAGATCCAATGCCCGCACAGGATCGCCACGCTTTAAAGCGATCCGACCTCGACCCCGTTTAATTTCCGCCAATCCGGCGCGGTCAGCCAGATTCTGATAGATCCGATCTGCTTCAGCAAAGCATTCCTCAGCTGGTTCATAGCTTCCATTACTCGTATATGAATCGCCTAAATTGATCAGGGTGACACCCATGGAGTAATCATCATTCACTGCCCTGGCCTGCTTCAGCGATTCGGTGAATAGTTCAATTGCCCTGTTTGTCTGTCCTTGCTGGTTGAATGCGTTGCCGAGGTTCATCATCGTGGCATATACACCAGGTTGGTCGCTCAGTCCTCGTCGAATCTTCAAGGCTTCTTCTAGTATCGTGATGGCTTTAGCAGAATCATAAGACACCAGGACTCCCCCTAGATTGCTAAGTGCCAGGGCAAGACCAGCCTGATCATCAATCTGTCGCCACAGAGCTACACCTTCCTGGAGACTGGCTATAGACCGAGAAGCATCACCCAATTTGTTTAGCATCCAACCCATTCGAGTGAGTGCCTTCGCCCTAACAGCTCCCGCACTGGGCTCTGAGCCGGCCAACCCAAGCTCCAGCCAATGGATGCCTTCGTGCCAATATCCATGCGTCCACCAAAACCTCCACAGACCAGTGGCGATACGCAGCTCACATGCATACTGACTTTTTTCCAGTGCCCAGTCCATCGCTGCACGTAAATTATCCAGCTCGGCTTCGAGCCGGATGCGCCAGGCATGCTGCGGGGCGGACCCGAACTTCTCCTTTTCTGCCTGCTCGGCAAGAGACGCATAGTATTGCGCGTGGCGGTGATGAATTGCCTCACCTTCACCACTCTCTGCGAGGTGGTCGTGTGCAAATTCACGGATCGATTCCAGCATCTGTAAACGAGTTTCACCAGATGCTTCCTCGGGTGACCTGAGAAGATTGTTATCCACCAGCATCTGAAGCCCGTCCAAGACTTCTAACTGTCCTTGGTCCTCTGCACTGCACACAGCAAATGCTGCTTCAACAGTCCAGCTGCCGCTAAACACCGACAAACGTTGAAACAACCGTTTCTCATTTTCGTCCAACAGGCTGTAACTCCAGTCGATGGCGCTGTACATGGTTTGCTGGCGCTCGGGTAGGTCTTTTGTTCCCCCGCGTAACACTTCAAACCGTCGCTCCAGGCGTGATAGTAACGCTTGAGGTGGCAGCAGCTTGATCCGGGCTGCAGCAAGCTCGATCGCCAGCGGCAGCCCATCCAACCGGTGACAGATCTCTGCTACGGCAGGTGCGTTCTCATTTGTAACCTGGAAATCTGCCTTTACAGCCTGGCAGCGTTGGATAAATAGCTGAACTGCGGAATATTGTGTAAGAGGCTGAAGCTCATGTGTTTCCTTGAGTGGAGGTACCGTCAGGGGTGGAATGGGGAGCTCTTTCTCTGCACGCAGGTGCAACGAAGCCCGGCTTGTAACCAGGATCTTCACTTTTGGGCAGGCTTCCAGCAGGTCTGCCACTTGAGGGGCTGCGGGCAACACTTGTTCGAAATTATCCAACAGCAGGAGCATCTGCTTGGTGCACAGGTGCCTTTTGAGATGCTCGAGCAAAGATAACCCACTGGCGGTCTCTGTGATGTTCAGGGTATTAGCAATGGTTGGGATCACCAAACCCGGGTCACGGATGGATTCCAATCCCACCATGTAGACACCATCACTAAATTCATCGCGCAGCTCGAGCGCGATTTGGATCCCCAGACGAGATTTGCCTGTCCCCGCCGGCCCGGTCAATGTCACCAGGGCGACGTCATCGCGTAGGAGCAGGCTGCGGGCAGTTTCCAGCTCCAGCTCACGTCCAATGAGCGGATTACGTGGGATGGGGACATTGGTCAGCGTAGTCGGAGTAAGTCCACCGGGCGGCTGCTCTTCCGCCCGCGCGGTTTCGAAATACTCGGTCAGCAAGAGCATCAGGTCGTTCTCGACCAGCTCCCTCAGCTCATTCGGGGTTGTAAAGTACTTGTATGCGCTCGCATTCTCGTCCTTGATCCACTCCAACATGCTCTTCAGCGCTGGGTCTCGCTCTGGTGAAAGATTCTTGATGTATATTAACCGGGGCATGCCCGTAGACCGGTTGTACTCGTCTTCCAGGCCTGAAATTTGCATGCCTGGTCCCATCCATCCGTAGCTTTGCCAGTAGATGCCGATAAAAATGTGACTTTGGGAGAGATAAGCCTGGTACAGATCTTGTGCCGGGTGCGGGCGTGCCCCCGACT
>Ga0315291_10008067_pt1 | contig 12958 bp, 17 predicted proteins | sample YL17G12_20_MG_FD_203070 | JGI IMG/M metagenome (GOLD analysis project Ga0315291, IMG submission 203070) | Sediment microbial communities from Yellowstone Lake, YNP, Wyoming, USA - YL17G12_20 | ecosystem: Environmental > Aquatic > Freshwater > Lake > Sediment | place: USA: Wyoming | collected... | reverse complement strand
AATTAGTTCAAGATTTGAAAGCAATTCATGGTTTGGATGCTGAGACTGAATTGTCTAACATTCTTTCTACTGAAATTCTTGCTGAAATCAACCGTGAAGTAATTCGTACTATCTACACAACTGCTGTAGCTGGTGCTCAATACGGTACTACTACTGCTGGTTACTTCGACTTAGACACTGACTCTAATGGTCGTTGGTCTGTTGAAAGATTCAAAGGTCTTATTTTCCAAATCGAACGTGATGCTAACGTAATTGCAAAACAAACTCGTAGAGGAAAAGGTAACGTAATGATTGTTTCTTCTGACGTTGCTTCTGCTATGGCAATGGCTGGTGTATTACAATATACTCCTGCTCTTCAAGCTGATTTGCAAGTTGATGATACTGGAAACACTTTTGCTGGTATGCTTCATGGTCGTATCAAAGTTTATATTGACCCTTATTTTGGTGGTTATACTTCTAACCAAGAATTGGTTACTATCGGCTATAAAGGTACTTCACCTTATGATGCTGGTATTTTCTACTGCCCATATGTTCCATTGCAAATGGTTCGTGCAGTTGACCAATATACTTTCCAACCAAAAATTGGTTTCAAAACTCGTTATGGTATGGTTGCTAACCCATTTGCACAAGGTCTATCTGATACCAATAAAGGTCGTTTAGAAGCTCGTTCAAATGTTTACTACCGTATCTTCGGTGTTAAAAACTTGATGTAAGATTTATTTCTTATAGAGTTTATAAAAGGAGTCTTCGGACTCCTTTTTTTTATTATAAATATTAGAAAACAAAACGATTAAAGGTGAATAATGACTGCTTTAAATAGAGGTCCTCAGAATACAAATTTAGCACAATCAACAAAATACCTATTAACAATTGATAGAATACCTACTACACAATATTTTTGTCAATCTGCAAATATTCCTGGTGTTGGTTTAACTCAAGCATCATTTAATACTCCTTTTGTAGATATTCCTGTAATGGGTAATAAATTGTTATATAATCCATTTAATATTAAGTTTCTAGTAGATGAACCAATGGATTCATGGAAACAATTATATGATTGGTTTTTAGCTATTGCTGCACCATCAGGATTTGATGAAAGGAATTATATAACTGCATTGCAAAACAAATCTATAATTGATAAGAAATCTTTACCTAATTATTCAGATATAACCTTAACTGTATTAAATGCACTTAATAATCCTGTATTAAGAATTCAATTTATAAATGCTTTTCCTACATCATTAACAGATATAAATCTAGATACAACTTTATCAGCTGATACCATAATCACTGCTGATGCATCTTTTTCTTATGAATACTTTAACATTATAGAATTATAGTCAGGAGTGTAACGACTGATTGCGAAGCAATTATTATATACACTTCGTGCTGTCGCTCTGCTCCAGAATCTTATTTTGTTTTTATCTAGAATCAGTTTCAAGTACAGTTCTGGTATAAAGCATTATAACACCATTAATAAATCCTGTCAAGTCTAATTTGCAATTATTGACAAAATAAATGATTATAAATACATAATTGAATACTATGAACCAATTGAGGCTATATCATGAAAACTCTAGAACAAATTCTTGAATTTTGGGAAAAAGATGCAGAAATGGACCAGACTGAACCTGGAAAAGAACTCATTAATATACCAAAACTACATAACAAATATCTTACAATCCTAGTAAAACATAAATTAGCATCAAAAAAAGCACATTTTGATTATACCCGTATGCGTAAAATTAAGTGGGAATACTATACTGGTAAATTATCACAAGACGAATTATTGCAATATGGATGGGAACCCTTTACTTTAAAACTTAAATCTGATGTTACAACTTATCTAGAAGCAGATAATAACTTAATTAAACTGTTAGAGAAAAAAGTATATCATGATGAAATTGTTTCGGTAGTAGAGTCTATTATGGGTGAAATAAAACAAAGGTCGTGGACATTAAAGTCATTTATTGATTGGGAAAGGTTTATTAGTGGAAATTAGAGTTGATGTTCTTATATCTAAAAAAAATGAAGTTTATGCTAAAATAAAATGTGACCGTTCAATAGCACAAGAATTATCAGACTTTTTTACATTTTATGTTCCGGGATATACTTTTGTTCCTGCATATAGAAATAAAATATGGGATGGTAAAATTAGATTATTAAATGTTCAAACAAATCTAATATATCTAGGATTAATACCTTACATAGAAGAATTTTGTATATCAAATGATTATACATTTAACTATGATGAAACTCGACCAGACCTTGAAGATGTATTTTCATTAAAATTAGCTAATGAATTCTTTTCATCATTAAATCTACATTCTAGAGGAAATCCAATAGAGGTAAGAGCACATCAAGTAGATGCATTTATTCATTCTATGCAGAAAAAAAGAAGTTTATTATTATCTCCTACTGCATCAGGTAAGAGTCTTATAATTTATTTGTTATTTCGACAACTTTTAGAATATCAAGATTTAAAAGGTCTTATTATAGTTCCTACTGTAAATTTAGTATCACAATTATTTTCAGATTTTGAAGATTATTCTAGTGAAAATGAATTTGTCGTTGATGAAAATGTACATAAGATTTATCAAGGGCAAGATAAAATTTCAGATAAAAAATTAATAATATCTACTTGGCAATCAATTTTTAAACAAGATAAAGAATATTTTGACCAATTTGATTATGTTATATGTGATGAAGTACATTTAGCCCAAGCCAATTCTATAAGAGATATTATGGAAAAACTATCGAATACCAAATATCGCATTGGTTTAACTGGTACTTTATCTGGTATGAAAACGCATAAACTGGTTTTAGAAGGTTTGTTTGGCACAGTTAAAAAAGTTATAACAACAAAAGAACTAATAGATAAAAATGAATTAGTAGAATTTAATATAAAATGTCTTATATTAAAACATGATGATGCTATCTGTAAATTGATGAAATCTTATACTTATCAAGAAGAAATTGCATATATTATTTCCAACGAATTGCGTAATAAATTCATTAGAAATCTTGCAATTAGCATGAATAATAACACCCTAGTTTTGTTCCAACTGGTTGACAAACATGGAAAAATACTGTATAATCTTATTAAGAACTCGAAACAAATAGGTGATAGAAAAGTATTCTTTGTACATGGTGGAACAGAATCAGATGATAGAGAAAACATTAGAAAAATTGTTGAAGAAGAATCTAATGCAATTATTGTAGCATCATTTGGTGTATATTCTACAGGGGTCAATATAAGAAATTTACATAATATAATTTTTGCATCTCCAAGTAAAAGTCGTGTGAGAAATTTGCAAAGTATAGGTAGAGGATTAAGACAATCTGATGGTAAAACTAAAGCAACGTTATATGATATAGCTGATGATATAAGATTTAATAAACATGTTAATTTTACCTTGAAGCATTTTATGGAACGTACAAAGATTTATACTGAAGAAAAATTTAAATTTAAATTATATAAAATAGGATTAAAATAGTGAGTGTAAAAATTCTTAGACTACAAGATGGACTAGATATCATATGTGAACATAAAAATGTATCTGGAATCAACTTTATTAAAAATCCAATGGTGGTATTTTTGGATTATGAATCAGAACAACCAGATTTGGTAATGCAACATTGGATTCCTTATGAATTGGTAAAGAATAATGAAACTACTATATCAGATAATGATATATTATGTGCATTTGAACCAAATGATACATTGGAAGAATATTATACATCAAATGTGGCCATTTTTAATAAATCTAACCAAAAAAGGAATTATATGGAGGAACATAAGGATGATATGGAACAAACTAGTATTGATGAAGTAATGGATGAATTTGATAACATAAAACCTGATACTAAATTTCACTAGAATTAAGGAGTGTAACGACTTATTGCGAAGCAATTACTATATTAATGCTTCGCATCAATCGCTGCGCTCTTGAATCTTATTTTGTTTTTATCTAGAATCAGTTTCAAGTACAGTTCTGGTATAAGGCATTATAACACCTTTATTAAATCCTGTCAAGTCTAATTTGCAATTAATTGGGAAATATTATGAAAGTTAAGAAAATAAAGAAAGATTATGTCAATAATGTTGATTTTTTTAATGCATTGGTTGAACATACAGAAGAATGTAGAAAAGCAAAAGAAAATAATTTAGAAAAACCAATGGTCCCAACTTATGTTGCTGAATGTTTCATGAAAATTGCTGATGGGTTATCACATAAACCAAATTTTATGAATTATACTTATAGAGATGAAATGATATCTGATGGTATAGAAAATTGTATTATGTATTATGATAACTTTAATCCAGATAAATCTAAAAATCCATTTGCATATTTTACCCAAATAATATACTATGCATTTCTTAGAAGAATTCACAAAGAAAAGAAACATCAATATATCAAATATAAATCTGCATCTCAATTTGGTATTGATGCTGAACAAGAATTATTAGAATTTGGTGATAATGGTATGCAATTTGAAATATATGATAATTTATCAAGTTTTATTGAAACTTTTGAAAAATTATTAGAATCTAAAAAGATTATTATCCAAAAGAAAAAAGGATTGGATAAATTTATGGATACTCCTGTTGAAATAAATCTTGACAATAATACAGAAGTATGATATAATTAGTCCATATTATATTATGGAGTATGTATGAAAATTGCAATTATAACAGACCAACATTTTGGAGCTAGAAATGATAGTATTTCGTTTCTAGATTTCTACCAAAAATTCTATGATGATACATTTTTCCCTACACTTATTAAAAATGAAATTAAAATTTTATTAATATTGGGTGATACTTTTGATAGAAGGAAATATATAAATTTCTTATCATTAAAAAAAACAAAGGAAATGTTCTTTGATAAGCTATTAGAACTTGGTATTGAAGTTCATATGCTTGCGGGTAACCACGATACATATTTCAAAAATAGTGATAGTGTAAATTCTGTTGATTTATTACTTAAAGAATATGATAATATTAATGTTATTGATACACCACAAACCATTGAAGTTGATAACACCAAGATATGCATGATACCTTGGATATGTGCTGATAATTATAATGAATGTTTAGATGAAATAAAAAATACAGATGCTCGTATTTGTATGGGACATTTTGAAATTGCTGGATTTGCTATGCATAAAGGCATGGCTTCAGAAGAGGGTTTAGATAGAAAATTATTCCGTAAATTTATTAATACATTTTCTGGTCATTATCATCATCGGTCTAATTCAGATAGTATCTATTATCTCGGTAATCCTTATCAATTAACGTGGTCTGATTATGATGATGTGCGAGGTTTCCATTTATACGATTTGCAAAAATATGACTTACAATTTATTCCAAATCCTAATGAAATGTTTTTTAAAATTGTGTATAATGATATTGCATCTAATGGTTATTTACCGAAAAGATTGGAAGATTTATCCCAATATACAGAAAAATATGTAAAAGTTGTTGTTATTAATAAAACTAATCCTATATTATTTGACAAATTTATGGATAATTTATATAAAATGAATCCTATAGATATCACAATAGTTGAAGATTCTGTAAACTTGACAGAAAGCATAAATGATGATATGATTACACAATCAGAAGATACTTTATCGATACTTAATAAATTTGTTGATTCTGTACAAGAAATGTCTATAGATAATAATAAACTTAAATCTATATTACATGAAATCTATGTTGAAGCTTTGAATAGTGAAAGAGTATGATTAATTTTAGTATATTACGATACAAAAATATTTTAAGCACAGGTAATGTCTTTACAGAAATACGATTAAATTCTTCTGCAAATACTCTTATTGTTGGAAAGAATGGTGCTGGAAAATCAACAATGTTGGATGCTTTATGCTTTGCATTGTTTGGAAAACCTTTTAGAAAAATTAATAAACCAAATCTATTGAATAGTATTAATTTAGCAGATGGTTTAGTTGAGGTCGAATTCTCTATAGGAACTAAACAATATAAAATTATTAGAGGAATAAAACCTAATATATTTGAAATTTATTGTAATGATATTCTTTTAAATCAAGATGCAAAAGCTAAAGATTATCAAGAATATTTAGAAAAAGTTATTTTGAAATTAAATTTTAAATCTTTCACACAAGTTGTTATATTAGGTTCTGCATCATTTATTCCTTTTATGCAATTATCAGCATCCGATAGACGCTCTATTATAGAAGATTTGTTAGATATCCAAATATTTTCATCAATGAATAATTTGGTTAAAGAAAAGATATCTGATATAAAAGATTCTACTGGAAATAACAAATACGAACTGAATATAACCTCAGAAAAAATTAAACTACAAAAGCAAAATATAGATGAACATAAAAAATATAATGATGAAGAAATTGAAAGAAAGTTGGCTGAAATTACAACTAGTGAATTACAAATTAACCAACTATCTAATGATATTAATGTAATACAAAAACATATAGATATACTATTACAAAAAATAAATGATAAACTTCAAATAGAAAGTAAATCTAAAAAAATGATACTGATGGAAGCAAAACTTGAATCTAGTATTAAAAAAATTGATAAAGATATTGCTTTCTATGAACAAAATGATGATTGTCCTATCTGTAGACAAATACTTGATGTGGATTTTAAATCAAAACAAATTGATGATAGGAAAATAAAAAAACACCAAATACATAAAGGTGTAAGTGAAATATCTGAAGAATTGACTAGATTAAATGCTAGAATATCAGAAATACACCAGATAAACACCAATATAATAAAACATAATAATGAAATAGTTAAACATAATTCAACAATTTCTGCTATAAATGGATACCTCAATAAAATTAGTAGAGAAATAATGTTATTGTCTAATAGAAAAGATACTATTGAAAATGAAAATGAAAACTTAAATTTATTAAGTGACCAATTAAAAGCATTAATTACAGAACAAGAAAAATTATCAATAGAAAAACATTATTATGAATATGCATCAAATTTATTAAAAGATACCGGAATCAAAACTAAAATTATTAAACAATATTTACCTGTGATGAATACCTTGATAAACAATTATCTATCATCCATGGATTTTTTTGTAAATTTTAATATTGATGAAAATTTTGATGAAACTATAAAATCAAGGCATCGTGATGATTTTAGATATTCTAATTTTTCTGAAGGCGAAAAACAAAAAATAGATTTGGCATTATTGTTGACTTGGAGACAAATTGCTAAATTAAAAAATTCTACAAATACTAATCTATTAATATTAGACGAAATATTTGATAGTAGTTTAGATGAAAGTTCAATGGAAAATTTGTTTAAAATTTTTAATGAATTTGATAAAGATACTAATCTATTTGTTATTAGTCATAGGGGTGACCAATTATTTGATAGATTTAGGTCTATTATAACATTTGAAAAACAAGGTAATTTTTCAAGAATTTCTAAAATTTAATGAGGATATTATGGAAGAACTGATTACAATAAACACTGAAGAAGCTGCAAAACCAATTATACAAAAAGCTGAAATATTTAATATAGTTTATGATGCAATATCAGCATTAAACAACTTACAAATAATACCAGATTTTGATTTTGAAAATCCTATTATTGATGCTAATGCTTTTGCTTCTAAATTAGTTGAAACCTGTAAAGCACATAATGGTGTTGGATTATCTGCTAATCAATGTGGTTTTTTATATCGAGTATTTGTTATGGGTTCTGGTGATGAATATGTAGCATTCTTTAATCCTAAAATTATATCAACATCTATTGAAACTGTTAGAATGACTGAAAATTCATTATCTACTCCATTTCTAGAATTGAAAATAACTCGCCCAACTCAGATTGAAGTTGAATATCAAGATTTCATTGGTGAATTACATAAACAAACATTCAGTGGATTATCAGCTAGAATATTTCAACACCAATTGGATAATCTAAACAAAGTTATGTTCTATTCATATGCTAAACCATTAGCATTAGAAATGGCACTTAAGAAACAACGTAAATATTTTAAAAAGTTGAGGATTAAATAAACTTGACAATATCAAAAAACTGTAGTATAATTATATTTTAATATATGTAAGGAATTGAAGTGGAAATATCAATTAAAAAAGAAGACTTACAAAAGAAAAGTTTGTTTGTCGCAACACCGATGTACGGTGGAATGAATCATGGATTGTACATGAAAGCCTGTTTAGATTTACAAGGTTTATGTCTACAATATGGTATTGAAATCAAATTCTCATTTCTGTTTAATGAAAGTTTAATTACTAGGGCTAGAAATTATTTGGTCGATGAATTTCTACACCGATCTACCTGTACACATATGCTGTTTATTGATTCTGATGTACATTTTGATCCTAAAGATGTTATTACTTTATTGGCATTAGATAAAGAAGTTATCGGTGCTCCTTATCCCAAGAAAGCAATCAAATGGAAATCAGTCAAAACTGCATTGACCAAGAATCCTGATATTGAAGCACAAACACTAGAAAATGTTGTTGGTGATTTTGTATTCAATCCTGTTAAAGGTACTGCACAATTCTCGGTTACTGAACCATTAGAAGTATTAGAAATTGGTACTGGTTTTATGTTGATTAATCGCTCAGTATTTCCTAAATTTGAAAAAGAATATCCAAACCTACGTTACAAACCAGATCATGTTGGTCAAGATAACTTTGATGGTTCACGTTATATTCATGCTTATTTTGATACTATTATTGATAAAGATTCTGAACGTTATTTAAGTGAAGATTATATGTTCTGTCAATTCTGGCGTAATATGGGTGGTGAAATTTGGTTATGTCCTTGGATGCGAACTAGTCATATTGGAACATATCATTTTAAAGGAGATATGCCAGCTGTTGCAAATTATGTAGGAGAAATGTAATGAAAATTAATTTCCAAGAAGGTCATGCTGAAGAAGTTGTAAGTAATAGAGAATTTGGTCAAAGATATGGACCTTATGATTTTAATAACAAACCACCGACTATGGACACATCAACCGTTTATGGTCCAAATGATTCATCAACCGTTTATTTTGGAGAGGAAGCTGCAATTATTGACCATTTAATAACATCAAATACTATTAAGTATTCTCAAACAGCAACTACCGGGGGTCGTAAGTTTGATGGTAATAAATTAGAATATGGTTTATTGCCACCATTAGCCCTGAGAGCAGTAGTAGAAATATTAACAATTGGTGCTCAGAAATATGAACGGGATAACTGGAAACATGTTCCTGACGCAAAACGGAGATATTTTGATGCTGGGATGCGTCATCTATGGGATTCGAAATGTGGTGAGAAATATGATGAAGAAACTAATAAACATCATTTGGCTCATGCTATTTGTAATTTAATGTTTCTTTTGGAGAAAGAATTGTTGACAGAATAAAGAAAACGTGATACAATATTTATTTACATAATGGGAATTAAAATGAAACTATCTAATCAAACATTATCAATTTTGAAAAACTTTAGTACTATTAATAAAGGTATTCAATTTAAAGTTGGTAATAAACTTGCCACAGTATCAACAGGAAAAACTGTATTAGCAAATGCAGTATTACATGATGAATTTCCTAAAGATTTTTGTGTGTATGATTTAAATCAATTTTTATCAGTACATTCTTTATTTAAAGATTCTGTTGAATTAGAATTTGAAGAATCTAATATTGTTTTTATATCAGGTCGTAGTAAAATTAAATATAGAATGACTGCACCTGAAATGATTGTATTACCTCCAGAAAATTCTATTATATTACCTTCAGTAGATTGTTCATTTACACTTACTGCTGAAGATTATGAATGGATTATGAAGACTTGTTCTGTATTATCTTCACCACATATTGGAATTAAATCTGATGGGGAAAAGATTGAAATCATTACCTTTGATGCTAATGATGATTCTGCCCATACTAATTCTATTGAAGTTGGTGAATCTGATGGTAGAACTTATACAGTAGTATTTAAAGTGGAAAATATTAAAATGATTCCAGCAACCTATGATGTTAATATTTCATTTAAAGGTTTTGCTCATTTTAAAAATACTATTGAAGATGTGCAATATTGGGTTGCATTCGAATCAAACGAATCAAAGGTGTAAAAATGTTATATTATGTTCAAGAATTTGAATCAAAAAATACTATTGCTATTAATCCAAAATATGTTGTTGCTGTTTTCGTAACAAAACGTGAAGATGGTGAAGAATGTGTTAATATTAAACTTATTAATGGTAATGTTCCTGTAGTCGGAAATATATTAGAAATTGTTGGTGACTTAAATGGGAGCATCTAATGGCTAGTATTACTACATTATTTGGAACATTTAACGATAGTGAATTAATTGCACTTAAAGGTGCGATTGATGAAATGATTGTTGTTATGGAAAAACAAGATGCACAAAGATTAGCTATGAAAGATATTCTTGATGCTACTTTTGATACCTTAAAGATTCCTAAAAAGATTCTTCGTAAGATGGCAAAAGTACAATACAAACAATCTTTTCAAGAAGAAGTTGCAGAACAAAGTGAGTTCGAATCTTTGTTTGAAGGTATTACAAATATGATCTAAAAGTTCCACTTGATATCCACCAATATGTGTTGGTGGATTTTTAATATATTATGAGGTTATTATGAGTGAGCAAATGTTATGGGTTGAAAAATACCGACCTAAAACTATTGAAGAGTGTATTTTACCAGACTCAATAAAAGCTACATTTCAAGAATATGTAAACAAAAAACAAATACCCAATCTTCTATTATCGGGTACTGCTGGTGTAGGTAAAACTACTATTGCAAGAGCGTTATGTGAAGAAGTTGGGTGTGATTATATTATTATCAATGGTTCTGATGAATCTGGTATTGATACTTTTAGAACTAAAATTAAAAATTATGCATCTTCTATTTCTTTTTCTGGTGGTAGAAAAGTTATCATTATTGATGAAGCAGATTATTTAAATCCAAATTCTACTCAACCTGCATTGCGTGGGGCTATTGAAGAATTTTCATCAAACTGTTCATTTATTTTTACCTGCAATTATAAAAATAGAATTATAGAACCAATTCATTCTAGATGTTCTGTTATAGATTTTAGACTTAGTAATAATAAAGCAAAAATGGCAGCTTTGTTTTTTAAACGTGTTGAATATATTCTTAGATTAGAAAATATAGAATTTAGTAAAGAAGTAGTTGCAGCAGTTGTTACAAAACACTTTCCTGATAATCGTAGAATTTTAAATGAAATACAAAGATATTCTATTTCTGGTAGTATAGATAAAGGATTATTAGGAAATACTGGTGAAATTCAAATTAAAGAATTAATCAAAGCATTAAGAGAAAAAGACTTTGGTTCTTGTAGAAAATGGGTTACACAAAATTTAGATAATGATGCTTCTCAAATCTTTAGAGCATTATATGATAATCTTTATGATTTATTAACAGCATCTTCTGTACCACAACTTGTGTTAATATTAGCTAGATACCAATACCAATCTGCATTTGTAAGTGATTTAGAGATTAATATTACAGCTTGTTTGACAGAAGTGATGATTGATTGTGAGTTTAAGTAATGGATTTGTTTAAAGATATCATACATTCTATATTAGTAACAAAAAAATGTGTAATATATGACGAAACAGACCAAAAAGATTATGTTCCGTTTGTAGTTAATCGTGCATTAAGTTACCACTTTGATTGTATTTTATATGCTAATGAAATGAATAAGAATTTTAATTTAGATAAAGATATGCAATATCAATATCTATTAAATACTATTAGACCAATGAAACGTAAGTTTCAACCTTGGCAAAAACAAAAACATCATAATGATATAGAATGTGTTAAAACCTATTTTGGTTATTCTAATAGTAAAGCTAAAGATGCTCTGAAAATATTATCAGAAGAACAATTAGATATTATAAGAGAAAAAACTATTATAGGGGGGAATTATTAAATAATTATTCCAAATTTGTAATTGTATAAATAAATCAATATGATTATAAATTACAGGGAATAGGATAAAATATGAACCCAGATATATTTTTAGGGTATGGTGTTGAAGTATTATTAAAAGAAAGTGATGACTTTTTAAAAATAAAGGAAACATTGACACGTATAGGTTTTGCTTCAAAGAAAGATAAAATATTATATCAATCTTGTCATATACTACATAAACAAGGAAGATATTCTATTGTACATTTTAAGGAATTATTTGCTTTAGATGGTAAACCAACTGATATTTCGGAAAATGATTTATCAAGAAGAAATGCTATTGCAAATCTTTTAAATGATTGGGAATTATTAGATTTGGTTGATGAATTATCAACTACAATACCTGCACCAATATTTATTTCACAAATCAAAATATTATCTCATAAAGAGAAAAAAGATTGGGAACTTGTTCCAAAATACAATATCGGAAGTCGGAAAGTTTAAATAACAAATTATATTATGACAAAAAGTGAAAGATATAACAACCTGTATATGGATATTGCTGAACGAATATCCCAAATGTCCCATGCTAGAAGATTACAAGTTGGTAGTGTTCTAGTTCAAAATGATTCAATTATTAGTCATGGTTGGAATGGAATGCCAGCTGGATGGGATAATAAATGTGAAGATGAAATTGAAGAACGACAACCCATATCTGCTGTTCCAGGTGCATGTGTCATTAAAACCACTCTAATAACCAAACCTGAAGTATTACATGCTGAAGCTAATTGTTTGATGAAAGTTGCCAAAACAACCAATTCATCTTTAGGTTCAACTTTGTATATAACTCATGCGCCATGCATTGGTTGTGCTAAACTAATACACCAATCGGGAGTAAAATCTGTATATTATAAACATATATATAGAAATGAAGATGGTATTAAATTTCTTGAAACTTGCAAGATTGGGGTGACAAAAGTATGAAATTTTAGAACAAAATGACGTGATACT
>Ga0315291_10008065_pt1 | contig 12959 bp, 15 predicted proteins | sample YL17G12_20_MG_FD_203070 | JGI IMG/M metagenome (GOLD analysis project Ga0315291, IMG submission 203070) | Sediment microbial communities from Yellowstone Lake, YNP, Wyoming, USA - YL17G12_20 | ecosystem: Environmental > Aquatic > Freshwater > Lake > Sediment | place: USA: Wyoming | collected... | reverse complement strand
CTGCACAATGTGACCAGGTAGCCTCTCCTGCCATCGCTTGTCGTGATGTATCTAAAGTCCGGTACCGAAAGCCCGGAGCCTTCCAGAAGGTTTTTGTAATGCGCATCCACCCCATGGAAAGCAGAAGGCCTGCCTTCCTCCACAAGCCTCGCTATCTGCCCCACGAGTTCGTCTCCATAGGCCGGGTCGGGCATAATCCCGCTTTCCAGTGTCCCTGTGCTGACCGTGACTATGCCGTCCCCCGGCTGCACCGGCTTCAGGTATGAAACCCCGTCAGCGGTCACGAAATCTACCCTTTCCGTCAGAAAGTCTGCAGGTATATTATAAACGTTTCCTCCCGCCAGAAGCTGTTCTTTCTGCTCACTGTCCGGGCAGTGAAAGGGGTCAACACCCACGTATCCGGCCGCGCCTCTTGCAATCATCTCCAGATAAAGGCCACCGTTTGAGCCGCAGCCTATTTCTACTACTCTCCTGTCCTGAACCATGTACCTTACAAGTTCACCGAGGTCGGGATTACCCAGAATCCTGGCTATGACTACGTTATATACTGCGGCATCGGAGTCGCTTGAAACGCCGCTCCTTCTGAAAGCCCCGGCATCGAATCCTGCCATATCCCAGACTATGGCTCGTTAGTTTTATAAAAATTGACTGCTCGCGGTTTTGTAATCTATTTATTCCGCTATTCTCATTTCTATACCATGAAGGTCAGGGTCGGTAAAAAGACGGAATTCTACAGGACGGTCTGGCTCGACGGCTCCGCGCTGAAGATGATAAACCAGACTCTGCTTCCTCACAGGTTCGGCATATACGCTTCACTGGATTACAGGCATACGGCAGAGGCTATAAAAAACATGGTAGTAAGAGGCGCACCCGCAATCGGAGCGACCGGCGCCTTCGGAATGGCCCAGGCAGCCCTCGGGTTCAGCGGGAGCAGCATGGACGCATTCGGAAAAAACATGAAGGCCGCGGAAAAAGTTTTATCTTCGACAAGGCCGACAGCCTATGATTTGTTCCATGGCATCAAAACCGTAATGGACGGCATAAAGGGGGCGAAGGATGTCACCCAGGCGAAGAAGCATGCAGTGTCCGCCGCGAACCAGTACGCAGAGTGGTCAGCCAACAACTGCAGGCTGATTGGTGAGCACGGCGAGAAGCTGATAAAGAAGAAAACCGGCTCGACTGGCATTCTCACCCACTGCAACGCAGGAGCGCTTGCGTGCGTGGATTACGGGACCGCGCTCGCACCCATAAGGCTTGCTCACCATAACGGGAAGAAGATACACGTCTTCGTCGATGAGACGAGGCCCAGATGCCAGGGCGCGAAGCTGACGGCATGGGAGCTGGTCATGGAGGAAATACCGCACAGCCTGATAGCTGACAATGCCGCCGGGCATTACATGCAGCGTGGCGCAGTTGACATCGTCATCGTCGGGGCGGACAGGGTCGCCGCCAATGGAGACATAGCGAACAAGATAGGCACCTACGAAAAGGCAGTCGTCGCAAAAGAGAATGGCATACCGTTCTACGTGGCCGCACCTACATCCACTATTGATTTTAAAACAAGAGCAGGGAAGGACATACCCATCGAGGAGCGTGACCAGGACGAGGTGCTGCATATGGACGGCCTGGCCGCGGGCATCGTTCCCGGGATTGTTAAGGTCAGGATAGCGCCGAAAGAGACCACGGCGAAAAACCCCGCCTTCGACGTCACCCCGGCCAGGTATATAACCGGCATAATAACCGAGAAGGGAATATTCGGCCCTGGTAAAATGAAGCTATTAAAAATTTCATAGTAAATATAAGTATGATTCTGACTCTGGAGGAAGCGCAGTCCCGCCTTGGACATGGAGAGAGACTTTACGCAAGACTAAGGGCGGATACGTGGGTTTTTCTGGGTTTGGAAGGCGAGCATCACGAAGAATTGCTCTACGGGGGCTCAGTTGGAAAATTAACAGGCATCGGAAGAGAAGGCCGCGAAAATTATTGTCGCGCTGTTATGGATTACAGCGCCACCACAGGACAGATTGAAACAACCTTTAATCCTGGTTTATTGGATATTATTACAGAAGACGAATTGCCAAAAGCAGGCATAAGTTGAGAATTCACACGATACCAATTCTTTACACACAGCTTCACAGTATGCTTCTGACGTCAAGCTTAACGCTCCGGCATCCCTGGCAGCGGAGGGTCTTGTCTATAAGCTTGTCGCCGCACAATCCGCAGAACTCCTTGCCGCATCTGTGGCACTGGTGCCAGGGCCTGACCCATCCATGAAGCTCATTATCGCAGTTGGCGCACTTTTTCATAAGAATATATTCCCCGTATCGGGTATTTATACTCCGGCCTGAAAGCCCAGATGCCCACCATTTCATAAAAATTTAAGCACAGCGCCTGAATAATTCTCATGAAAGTAAAGGCAGTAATCTTCGACCTGGACGGCGTGATAGCAGACACGGAGCCCGCTGTCAGCCAAGGCTGATGAGATAGTACTGGGAAGGCATGGCATCAGGATAACGCCAAAGGAGAAGCACGAGGCCTTCGGGCGCAAGGTGGAGGAGATATACGATGATGCTATTAAGGCGAGGGGGCTGAATCTTGATGCCAAATTGCTGCTTGAGGAAAAGGATGAAGTGTTCGTCGGGCTGATAAAAGGCAGCATGAAGCCTGTGAAGAACTCGCTCGAGCTCGTGGGCTTCCTGAAGAAAAGCGGCTGCAGGGTCGCGCTCGCCACGAGCAGCCACGCGGTCAAGATGGATGCTGAGCTGAAAGAGCTTGGGATAGCGAGTCTTTTTGAGGTAAAGGTCAACGGCGACGAGGTGAAAAGGGGCAAGCCTGACCCGGAGATATTCCTGAAGGCCGCGAAAAGGCTGGGAATGAAGCCCGGCGAGTGCGCAGTCATAGAGGACTCGGGATTCGGCGTTAAGGCAGCGAAGCGGGCCGGCATGCTGGCCATCGGCTTCAGGAGCCCCAACAGCCCCGGCCAGGACCTTTCAGAAGCCGATATGGTTGTGGACGATCTGGATAAGGTCAGAGTCTACCTGAAAAGAACGTGCCTGAGTGAAAGGACATGATTAAACTTTTATATCTGACTATCGAACAATAATTATGCAAAATTGCTCCGCAGCCATATCTGAATCGTGGATTTCTTCCAGCTGCTCATCCGGTTGCGGGTGCTCATGCAGCTCATGCTGGTCGTGCTGAGCGCATTGCATTGGTTCTCTTTTCCCGAATGTTTACAAACGTTTGGATTCTGGAGGTGTTTCATGAGTTCCGCTGAAAAGTTTCTGGCAGAATGCAAGAGAAGGCTGGGCGAAAGCTTAGACCTGGATAGCATGCATCTGGAAAATCTTGGCTACAGGGAAATAACGGTCGAGCTGTCAGAAAACGGCCAGGCCAAGCCGGATTACGTGGTGATATACGGTCCGGGCCACGGCGCGCTCGAAGGCCTAGGATACAGGATGGTCGAAACCGTGCTGAGGGATCTGGCAAAGGATGGTATAGATGGAATGGTTGTAAGGAGGGTCTGGTAAAGGCCCGGAAAACTTTTTATTTCCGGTTGGGCTTTTAGCCTTTTTAAAATTCATTATAAAAATATATACTCATGAATAGATTCTGGAAATGGCCACTGATTATTGCAGGAATTGCTGCAGTAGGCGCGGGGGGCGTAAGATACGGGTATCCGGCTGCCCGCAACGCCTCCGTGAGGAGTTATGAAAGATACAACATACGAGACGTGATTAAAATAGCGGATAATGAGCATAATCCGCATCATGTTCAGCTGACCGAGGACCAGGTTCTGCCCTGGTTTGTCGCCGGATACTACAACCATGATGGCATAGCAGAAGTCTTGGCGAGGGGCGGAACCTTGCAGGAGGCGCGCGCAATCGAGGAAGAGGGTTATGGGAAGGAGGTCGTATATGATATCTGCGGAGTACTCGATGCTCGGCAGCGCAGGGAATGGGAAAAGGCATTCGGTCGGAGTTGCTTTAATAGGGGCTGGATAGATGAGTTGGCGACTAACGTGGGCCTGGAGGACGCCCTTGCAAAGAAGGCGCTGATAGTGGAATATGAAAGAGGAAAACCTAAAGACACGATATGCTCTTCTGTACTTGGTCTGGCTGAAAATAAAGTCCCGAATGCTCACACGGAGGAGATGTACAGGGCTGCGCAGGAAATCGGTACGAGCATAACAGCAAATAATATAATTGTATACCATCATTCTGGTAAAAGTGGTAAAGGAGTTCCACCTGCGCTTATGAAAGATTTTTTCACCGCGGCACGAAATGCAGGAGTCGAACTAACTCATGAAGATGTTGCGGGATATGCGACAAGAGCAATGAGTATCCCGCGCTCGATAGACTGGCAGAGAACTCAGCTTGGTGATGGCAAATGGGATTATATTGATGGAGGATTTTCGAGTGCAGTTGCGAAAAGGCTGGACAGCCATGACATTGACGGGGCAACCGCTGCGGAATACCGAAGCTCAGGCTTTACTGTTGATGAATCAATCCGGCTGTTCCCTGTAGAACCGGAGACTGCCGCCTACCTTCACTCTGAATTGGGGTATCCTGTTTCTGAAATCGTGCGCAATTATAAAATGCATCGTGCTTTTGAAGAGATGGGCCCGGTGGAATAGTCAATAGCTTTAAATTTCCAGTGACTTTCCTATATATATGTCCCTGGAAGGCTTCGTCGAGTACAAAAGAAGGGAGTTCTGCAACGACGTAAAGTGCCCGGTGCAGATGCTGCTCAGCAAGGAGAAGGAAGGCTCCGGAAAATACGAGTACATCCGAAAGATATGCAAGAGCAGCTGCATATACACGACCTATGATTTCCACCACTGGCTCATCGACAAAGGCTTTTTAATCGTAAAACCAAAGGAAGTAAAGAAAAACAATAAATAAATTGAAGTCTTATAATTTTGCTGAGGTTTTGACATGGACTGGGGAATGAAGAACAGGCTCTCGAAGATACTGAAGCCGAAGACAGGCAGGACTGTTATGCTCGCCGTGGATCATGGTTACTTCCTGGGCCCCACATCCGGGCTGGAGAACTTCAGTGAGGCCGTCACGCCGCTCATACCTTACGCAGATACGCTCTTCATCACAAGGGGCATGCTCAGGAGATGCGTCGACCCCAAGGCGGACATCCCGGTAATGCTCAGGGCATCCGGTGGCACGAGCATAGTAGGCAAGAACCTGCTTCATGAAGGCATAACGCTTCCCATAGAGGAGGCCATAAGGCTTAATGCCGTCGGCATCGGATACTCAATCCTTGTCGGCGCTGACTGGGAGAGGGACACCATTCTCGACTTCTCGAAGCTGGTCACCGGGTGCGAGAGGTACGGCCTCATCGCAATGGCCGTGACAGCGGTCGGCAAGGACATGGCAAAGGATGCAAGATACCTCTCCCTTGCCTGCAGGATGGCGGCAGAGCACGGCGCGCACATGGTGAAGACCTATTACTGCGAAGGGTTCGAGAAGGTCGTCGAGTCATGCCCTGTTCCCATAGTGATGGCCGGCGGGAAGAAAATCCCGGAGCTGGAAGCCCTCACGATGGCCTATAACGCTGTCCAGGCAGGCGCTTCCGGCGTGGATATGGGAAGGAACATCTTCCAGTCTGATTCGCCGGTCGCGATGATAAAGGCGATTCGAGTAGTTATACATGAGAACGCGATCCCGAAGGAGGCGCTGGAAGTATTCAATGAAAACAAGGGAAAGCACAAATCCGCCGCGAAAAGAAGCGTCGTTGCCGCAGTGGACGATTCTGCGAAGGTCTGACATTTTTCTTAATTTTGAGTATCATTCAGTTGTAAATATAACATATTTAAATCCATCGCTGCTAAATTACTCATGAGGGTAGCTGTAGCAAGAGACGTTGACACTGTCTGCGGTGAGATGCTGGCCGGTTACGGTTACGATGTGGTTTATTTTGACCCGAGAAGCAAAATGACTCCTGTTGAAGCACTTGCCGCAATTGTGGATGAAGTGGGTGAAGTGCAGGGATGGGTCCAGAGGACAAACCCAAAGATACAGACACCCGAAGCTTTCGATATCTTCAGAAAAACCAATACGCTTGTCGTTGCCAGGGCCGGCATAGGTCTCGACAATCTGAACCAGGAATTATTCTCCGCCGGAGGCATATGCCTCGAAAATACTGCAGGCTGCTCGACCGATTCGGTCGCGGACCATGCATTTTATGAATTGATGATGAAGGCGTGCGGCATTGCGGGATGTGATTACAGGGACTTTGCGCTTGGCATCGTAGGTGCCGGCCGTATTGGGACAAGGGTCGCTCAAATCGCCAGTGAACACGGAATGCGCGTCAGGGCATACGACCCTTTCAAACTGGAACCTGACGATTACGAACCCTCTCCTTATATTCTGGTCGATAAGCTTGAGGAACTGTTAGCCGGGACAGAGACGATGGCGGGGGTGAATATCGTAAGCCTTCACGCCGAGCTTAATGATACCTCCCTGGGCATGATTGACGGAAGGTGCTACGAAATCTGGCAAAAGAAGGGAGGACCGAGGATTCTGATAAATGCCGCCCGGGGGGAGATGGTAGTCGAGAAAGACCTTCTGCACGCCCTCGATGAAGGCACGGTCAGCGCTGCCGGGCTTGATGTCCTCCGGGTTGAGAGCAAACAGCACGGATTTGAAGGCAGCGTGTCACAGCAGCTTTATCAGCACCCCAGGACTTATGTTACTGATCACGTTGCAGGGTCAAGGAAGGATGCCCTCACCAACGCCGCTACAATGGCTGCCGGACAAGTGCATGCGTTTTTAGATAAAGGTGAGATCGTGAACAGCATTACTCACTACAGGCCGGCGGACCCCATTGCACAGCAGTGGCTGGGCGAGGCAGCCTTTGCCGGTGACCAAGTCGGCCGGCTGAACATGTATATCAGGAGAACCGGCGTGGAAATACCGGATGATGTTCTTATTGTTTACGACGGCAGGAAATTTGGGGACGCCGACCTGCGGAGGGCCCTGAAAAAGCGGGTGCTTCATGGGCTTCTTACGCACCAAAGACCCGACGTTACCCCCGCAAATGCGCCTGCTGTGGCCAGTGAGCTGGGAATTCAGGTCTCTGAACAGTTAACATATAACTGGGATGACAAAGGGAATTCGATTGTTCTGAAGGACCCCGAAACACGTTCAGTATTAGCCTACGGCATGTTGCTGCCTGGATACCATCAGGGTGCATATACATACTCTGCCGGTTATGTGCACCCGTGAATCCTATCCGCTGCTGCAGGAAATAAAAATAAGAATAAGTGAAAAACGGACACTCCCTCACGGGGGCATCCTGTATATCGTGTACCTACTTCTTCGACTTCCCGGTCTTGCCGGAACTGAGGACTGGAACTACAATAGGCTTGGACGCAATTGTGTAGACAGACTTAAGTGCAACCACGAGACCCGCAGGAGCAACGAATGCCGCCACGTTCAGCACCATGTTCTCCAGGAACTTCCCTACCATGGGTATTACCGCCAGGTTCGCTGTCCCGATAAGCACGACAGCTATCGCCGCCACAAGGAAGCCGCCTGTCTCTTTGCTGCCCACGTTAAGGAACCCGACCACGATGCCAAGCACGACAACTGCAAGCCTGACATAGCCGGCCGCCGTGGCCGATGCCCCGGTGATTGGCGCAGAGGCAAATCCCGCAACCACTACAATCGCTACGCCTATTATGAAGGCCCATCCTCCGATTTTTTCATAAGCCATTAAATCACTATATAATAATTTATCCGAGCCTGCCTATATGCTTTATCCCGGCAGCTCCGTGCCGTTCTTGCGTTTTATGCAACATTTTTAATCCAGCGAGCCTTAGATGGTATTATGATGAGTTCTGAGGGTTCCGAAAGCTACAGGATTGTCAAAATAAAAAAGGGCAATGCGCCTGTGGAGAGGGCGAAGCCAAAAAAAGCCGTGAAAAAGACCAGGCCGGGTCCCGGGGAAAAGATGAAGGCCGCCGTTTACTATTCCAATAGTGACGTCAGGCACGTGGAGATGCCAAAGCCACGCATTTCCAAAGGCGAGATTCTCATGAAGGTCATGGCCTCCGGAATATGCGGGTCCGACGTGATGGAGTGGTACAGGAAGAAAAACGCGCCGCTGGTTCTTGGCCACGAGGTCGTAGGCGAAGTTGTGGAGGCTGGTGAAGGGGTTGAGAACTTCAAGTCCGGCGACAGGATTTTCACAACCCACCACGTTCCATGCTATAAGTGCAGGTACTGCAAAAGCGGCAGCGAGACTGTATGTGATATGATGCGCACCACCAAGTTCTACCCGGGCGGGTTCGCCCAGTATCTCAGGATTCCCGCCGAGAACGTGGAGAACGGGACGTTCCTGCTGCCGCCGGAAATCTCATGGGAAGAGGGGACATTCATCGAGCCGCTGGCCTGCGTGGTCCGCGGCCAGCGTAAGGCCGGCGTGAAGGCCGGACAGACCGTGCTGATACTCGGTTCTGGAATCTCGGGACTTTTGCACATACAGCTTGCGAGGAGCAGGGGCGCGAAGGTCATAGCCACGGACATTAATGAATACAAGCTCAGGGCTGCCAGCAGGCTTGGCGCCCACGTCACCCTTAACGCTACCAGGGACGACGTGCCTGCAGAAGTCCTCAAGCATAACGGAAAAAGGCTTGCGGACAAGGTCATAGTCTGCACCGGGGCCAGGTCCGCCATGGAGCAGGCCCTTCAGTGCGTTGACAGGGGTGGTGCTGTTCTGTTCTTCGCACCAGCGGACCCGGGCGTGCAGGTTCCCATAAAGGTGGATGAGCTCTGGAAGAACTGCGTATCTCTTATAACAAGCTATGCCGCGGCAAGGCAGGACATAAAACAGGCCATGGGCATCATAAAGGCGAAGAAGATTAACGTGCATGCCATGATAACTCACAGAATGGGACTTGCAGACACGGGCCAGGGATTCAAGCTCATGACCAGCAAAGGCAAGGCCATCAAGGTGATAATCAGGCCGCATGCGTGATATGAGCGTGGGAGGTGCAGGAATGTCAGATGAAAAATACGTGGGAAGGAAGTTCAGTACAGTCTTCAAGACAAAGGAGCTGCCCGAGGACACGAGGATGTATGAGGTAATGGACTGGGGCGCGAAGCTCCACAAAATGGGTCTTCTGCCTGCCGAGAGCGGAGGCAATGCTGGAAACATGAGTTTCAGGAACAGCAAGGGTTTCGTGATAACAGCCGGCGGCGTCAACAAGGGCAGGCTTAACCCGAGGAACTTCGTCCAGGTGCTGTCGTGCAACATGGATGTCAAGACGGTTGTTGCAGAGGGGGAGCTCGAGCCCAGCTCCGAGACTTTCACACACTATCTCATATACAGGGAAAGGCCTGACGTCAACGCGATTATACACGCCCATGACAGGCTTGTAATGGACCATGCAGAAAAGCTCAGGCTCAAATCAACCAGCGTTCACCACCCATACGGCACCACGGACCTGGCCTACGAGGTGGAGAAGTCCATAGGTGCACAGAAGTTTCTCATCGTCAGGGGCCACGGCGTAATATCCCTTGGCAAGAGCGTCTGGGAAGCCGGAAAAAGGATAATCACGATGCACCAGGATGCCGAAAGCCCGAAAGACTAGTTCTTCCTGACGAACAGCGTGTAGATGGCGAAGCCCAGTACTATCAGAACCGCTTCTAAAACAAGTACCAGTGTGTCGGTATAGAAGAGAAGGACAGCGCTCGTGGCAAGGCCCAGCACCCCCACGAGCGGCAGCTTGCCTATGTTCAGCGGCGCCTTGAATTTTCTCTCAATGCCAGGCGACTTGTATCTGAGGGCGATGAGGCTCAGGTTGACGAATATGTAGGCGACGAATATGCTGGCAGTCGTAAGCTTGGCGATGAGAGCTATGTCGCCTATCATGACAAAGGCTATGGATATCAGCATCACGGCGAAAACCGCTATGTGCGGTGTCAGTGTCTTGGGGTTTATCCTGCAGAAGACCTTTGGAAGGCAGGCATCCCTCGATATGCCGTAAATCATCCTTGAGGCCACTATCAGGGACACCAGAATCGTGTTGGATATGGAAACCAGAGCTATGATGTCCATAAGAAAGCCGGCGCTGGGTCCGAAAGCATTCCCGAGCATCAGCGAGAGCGACGTCGGGTTCGCGCACATCTGCTCCCATCCAAGGTAGCTGACAGCCACTATCGCAACCAGGATATATATGATGGTTGATATCGCGATGGAAAGCAGAAGCGCCCTCGGGACTATTCTTCTGGCATCCTTCGTCTCCTCGGCTATGTTAGCCACATCCTCAAAGCCTATGAAAGCGAAGAACATGAGGGCAGCGCCACTCATAATTCCGTAGAAACCCATGGGAGAGAAAGCCAGGTCCCTGGCCGGATTGAAGAGAAAAATGCCGATCACGATTATAAGCACGAGACCGCCGGTCTCTATGAGGGTTGCGACGATATTTATGTTGCTCGACTCCTTCATGCCCCAGTAATTTATCAGAGAGAAAATCAGGATTGCTAAGATAGCCACAGGTATCAGAATCCAGTATGCTGCAGACAGGTTCGCCATCTGGGACTGTTCCACTATGCCGAATTTCACCAGGACGTCCGCGAAGTAGCGCGCGAATCCGATTGAGACCGTCGATGCGGCCACTATCATGGCTATGAGCATGACCCATCCGACGATGAAGGCCACCTTCCTGTTAAATGCCTTTTTGGAATAATTGTACTCGGCGGCCTCCTTTGGCATCATGGATGACAGCTCGCAGTAGGCCAGGCCCGTAAAAGCGGCGACTATTGCGCCGATAACGAAAGAAATCCATACCGCGTTGCCTGCGATGCATGTGCCCTCCCCGATCAGGGTGTAGATTCCGGCCCCGATGATTATGCCGACGCCGTACATCGTGGCCTCGAAAAGCCCCAGGGTCCTCTTCAGCTTGAGGCTGTCCTTGGTTTTCTTCGAGATGCCCATCCAATCACTTGTATAATAAATTGTGCAAGGTTGATTATATTTCTATCCGCAGAAAGAGGATTGTTTCTATTTCTTATACTGATTCCAGATTGAGTAAAAATACTGCCTGAAGGATTCAGCAAGCTGCCTCGAATGAACAAGGAAGCATACCATCTTGTCTTCAAATGGCGTCATGATTATTTTATTTCTGAATATTGACAAATTTGTCGGGACCGGGAAGTCGACATAAAGCAGGGTCTTCTGGTCCCTGTCCCTGAACTGCTCTTTCAGCTCTGAAGGGACAATGCCCCTGGTTATAAAGCCCCGCCTCTTGCGTTCACAATCGAAATCATCGTAGAATTTCCAGACAGACCTGAAATTCTCCGGGTTTTTTGTGTGAAAGGAGAAGAATGAATACTCGTCTCCCCTTTCGCCATCCTTGACAAACTCCTGCATCATGTTCTTGAACCCCCTGAAGCTTTCGAAAATCTCCACTTCCTGCCTCTCCTGTTTTTGCTGCTTCGCCAGAAGTTGCGGAAGTATCGATTCGAACCTGCTCTTCTTCTCCTCTATGAATTTTAGGATATTTGACGGGTCTGCTGCCTGGTAGTGCCTCACCTTCCCTTTCTTTACGAAAGAGATGAAACCCCTCTCAACTAATTTATGCAGTGTCATGTGGACCACCGAATTCTGGAGACCGGTCTTTTCCAGGACCGGGCCGGCGGTAGATGTACCCAGTCCCAGAAGCGCCAGATAGACCTTTATCTCTGCGTTCGTGAGGCCCAAGTCTTCGAGTATTGATATGTCCATAATAAACAGTTATTCCCCCACTTTATAAAATTATCATTTTATTCTCCTAAAATGGAGAACAAATGTTTATATTTCTTTCCTCACTACTCATTAGTAGAAATAATCAAGGTGATAAAATGAAAGGACTAGGGAAATTTGCGAGAAGTTTGGCGGCGGGTGCTGCAACGCTTGCGATTGGTTTACCATTCGGAGTTAGCCCAAGCGCTTGTGCCGATGTTGACACGAGCGGCAAATTGACCGCAGTAATGGCCGGAGACCACGATCCTTTATATCGGGGAGAAATGTTTATCAGTGGACTGTCCTGGAATTCGGACATTTATGGGGTTGGCGAAACATATGGCGGCAAAGATTTTTACAAAGTTCGGGCTCAGGCACTTCCGGTTAAAGCAGGCGATGTTCGTCTTGGACCTGTAATACAGAGGGTTGACGGGCATAATTCTCCGCCACGTAACGATATGGGAATTGCCCTGAAGATAACAGGAAGACCGACAAAAAACAGCAGGGGATTTTTAGAAGTCCGTGTCTTTCCGGAGTCAGATACGTTTGACGCTTTCGGGAAGGTTACGAGTGGAAAGTGGTTGGGTGATTTGCTGGTGAACTATAACAGCGAGACCGGACGATATTCTTTCAGGCCAGGAATCGAGAGTCAGGTAAGCCACCAGTATTCGCTCGGGCTCGAAGCGAAATATAATGGCGGGCCTGGCGGAGGCGACTGGGATTACTTGGGCGTCAGGCTAACTGGTAAATTCTAGGCCAAAAGGTGAATGCGTGCAACAATATGATTTGATAGGGGGCAGGTACTCGGAACTTTCGAGAACCGACTCCACAAAGACTTACGTCCAGTACCCGTCTGCGCTGAGGCTGCTCGGCGATATCAGGGGACGGTCAGTCCTTGATATAGGATGCGGAGATGGTTTTTTCACCAGGATGATGGCAAGGCGCGGGGCAATGGTCACGGGCTATGATATTTCCGGAAATCAAATCGGGAGGGCGGTTGAAGAGGAGAGAAGGGACCCGCTGGGCATCCAATATCACGTATCCACCCCGGTTGATTTTAAAAGCGATACAAGATTCGACAAGGCCGTGTCCGTAGTAGTGCTTCCATACGCGCCTGACAGGGGCTATCTGGCAAGGTTCTTCCATTCGGCTTCATCCCATCTGAAGGATCGTTCTGATTTTATCTCGATAATTACCAACCCCGGGTTCCGGAGGTT
>Ga0315291_10008064_pt1 | contig 12959 bp, 7 predicted proteins | sample YL17G12_20_MG_FD_203070 | JGI IMG/M metagenome (GOLD analysis project Ga0315291, IMG submission 203070) | Sediment microbial communities from Yellowstone Lake, YNP, Wyoming, USA - YL17G12_20 | ecosystem: Environmental > Aquatic > Freshwater > Lake > Sediment | place: USA: Wyoming | collected... | reverse complement strand
ACGGTGCAAACCCTAGTCCAGCTTGCGCTTCGACATCCGAAGGTGAGCGAGGTAATTGTGGTAGACGACGGATCAATCGACGGCACCCCAGAGGTTGCTTCTCAGGCGGGCGCGAGGGTTCTCAGCAGCACCTTTCTGGGCAAGGGCGCGTCGATGGAAGATGGGATGTGGGCGGCACACAACGATGTCATCCTGTACCTGGACGGCGACCTTGTGGGCTTGGACGAAGAGCTGATCGAGCGAATGATCACGCCGCTTATCGAGAACCAGGCTGATTTCGTCAAGGCCAAGTTCTCCCGTAGCGCCGGCCGTGTCACCATGCTCACAGCACGTCCTCTGCTGCGAATGTTCTTTCCAGAATTGGCGTCGTATGAGCAGCCGCTGGGTGGGATCATAGCCTCTCGCCGTTCATTCCTGCGCAGGTTCCAATTCGAGACCGACTACGGCGTGGACATCGGGTTGTTTGTCGACGCGGCTCTGGCGGGCGGGAGACTCCTCGAAGTTGACATAGGACACATCGAGCACGACAGCCAATCCCTCGAACGCCTGGGTGACATGGCGTCACAAGTGGTGCGTACCCTGTTCGATCGCGCGACACGCTATGGCCGTTTCAACGTTTCACAGGTCCGTGAAGTGGAAGAGGTGGAACGCCGCACGCAGGCGGAAGTGTCGGTCGTTCTGCAAAAGGTCGGCCAGGCGAGGCGACTTGCGCTTTTCGACATGGACCGGGTGCTTGTAAACGGTCGATATGTAGTGCAACTGGCGGAGCGGACGAACAAGACTGCTGAACTGTCAGAATTCCTCGATCATTACGAGCTTGCCCCGGAAGAGCGATGCCACCGAATCGCCTCCCTGTTCGCGGGCGTTCCGCAAGAGGTCTTTCGGCAAACGGCCCGGGACATTCCCCTTACCCCCGGGGCGGCCGATACGGTCGTGAGGCTTCGCAAGGCGGGATTCTGCGTGGGAATCGTCACCGACAGTTTTGCCGTTGCCTCCGAGACGATTCGCCGGCGCGTGTTTGCCGATTTCAGCATCGCGCACCTGATGAGATTTCGAGGAGGCATCGCCACAGGAAGGCTGATGCTCTCACCCGCCATGTCCCATCCGCACGGCTGCCAGGAGCACTCCTCCTGCAAGCGCAACGTAATGCTTCACATGATGGAGAAGATGGGGATCGCCCCGGAGCAGGTGTTGGCAGTCGGTGACGGCGAAAACGACATTTGTATGCTGCGGGAAGCAGGCATTTCGATTGCCTTTCATCCCATGACGCCTCGCGTCGGGCAGGCGGCCCGACATACCGTAACCGGCTCCTTGACTGAGGTGCTCCCGCTTGTAGAGCAGCATAACTGGGGCGAAGCACCGGCGGGATGAAGCGGTGGAGTTCGTGGGGTCATCCCTCGACGAACTCCGGCACGACCAGCCTGGGGATCACCCCGGCGGCGTGGCCGCGGCTGAGCAATTCGGCAACCGCCTGGCGCCCTCGCGGGCCGAAGTCGAGCGTCCACTGGTTGACGTACATCTGGACGAACCGATCGGCCTTGGCCCGGTCCAGGCCGCGGCCGAACCGCAGCGCGTAGCCCAGGGCCTCGTCGCGGTGCTCCAGGCCGTAGCGGATGCTTTCCTTTAGCAGCCGCTGCACGTCTCGGATCGTCTCCTGGGAGAGGTCGTTGCGGACGGCGTTGGCACCCAGGGGCAGTGGCAAGCCGGTCTGGTCGAACCACCACTGGCCCAGGTCGAGCACCAACTGGAGGTCCTGTTGGGCGTAGGTGAGCTGTCCCTCGTGGATGATCAACCCGGCTTCGATGGGCTGGCCCAGGTAATGGCCGGCGTCCACGGCGTCGAGGATGCGGTCGAAGGGGACGAGCACCTCCCGGAATCTCGGCCCCAGGCACATCCTCAACACCAGGTAGGCCGTGGTCAGCGTGCCGGGCACGGCAATGGCGCTATGGGCCAGTTGTTCCAGGGAGCACGTGGATTGGGCAACCAGCAGCGGGCCGTAGCGCTCACCCATGCTGGCCCCGCAGGTGCAGAGCAAATAGCGGTCGGTCAGATGGGCGTAGGCGTGCACACTCAGCGCGGTGAGCTCCAACTGGCCGGAAAACGCCCGGCGGTTGAGCGTCTCGATGTCGACCAGCTCGTGCTCGAAGCGGTACTTGCCCGTGGCGATCTTCTCCTGTGCCAGGGCATAAAACATGAAGGCGTCGTCCGGATCGGGGCTGTGACCGACGCGGATCAACAGTCTGGAGTCGTCCATGGGTTTGCCCTCCGAAGCTTGCGGCCGGAGGTTGTCAGTTGTCAGTTCTCAGTTGTCAGTTCTCAGTTCTCAGTTGTCAGTTCTCAGTTGTCAGTTCACAGTGGTCAGTTCACAGTGGTCAGTTCACAGTGGTCAGTTCGCAGTGGTGCGTTTTCAGTTCGCAGTGGTGCGTTTTCAGTTCGCAGTCCTGGCTTGTCGATTTTCCGTTGTCCGCAGTCACGAACCGAGAACTGATAACTGACAACTGACCACTGAGAACTGAGCACCGACAACTCCCTCCGCAACCAGGGAACGTCGCACTGTAAGATAACCCAGCCGGGCTCAGGCTTCCAGGGAGAGGCGGGAGGCGGCCGAATCGTCGGCTGCGTCGGCGGCCGGCAACCGGCCGGTAAACGGAAGTCTCCCAGCGGCGACGGGCGGCAAGGTCGCAGATTGCCCGGAGAGCTCGACGACGGCGGCCCGGCCGTCGGGCGCCTGGCGACTGCCAAGTTGCTGGCACACCTGCCGCCAGGTTTCCCGCTCGATTTCCAGCACCTTCAGCGCATCGTCGAGCTTGCTCTCGTTCCGCTCGTGGTTGGCCTCCATGAGGTTGCGAAACACGAACAGATAGACCGAGGCCACTTTCTGGACCAGGTTCGTGGCTACCTCGCGGTTCAGGCCCGCCAGCAGCTCGCCGACGACCTCCTGGGCGTGGATCAGGGCCTCAGAGGCCTGGGCGTCGTCTCCAGCCTGCCACTTTTCGCCGGCCCGCCGGGCAGAACGGATGGCCGCCTCGATCAGCATCAACTGGAGCTTCTGCGGCGTGGCGGTCATCACCTCCGTGGCCAGGTAGTTTTCACGGACGGAGCATTGCATGGGCGGTTCCTTGTTTACCTGCGGTTGCTGCTCGTAAAGGGGGTCAGCGGTTGGATCGCCCCCAGCGCGGACAGGCTGCTCTGCATTTTTCCGATGGCGGCTTCCATCCGGTAGAACTGCAGAAGCAATCTCTCGCGCTGCACGTCCAGCCTCTCCTGCATGAACGCGATGCGGTCCTGGTTTCGGTCGATGTTGTCGTTGATTGCTTTCAGCCGCTGGGCCACGAGCGAGGCGTCGGCCCCGCTGAGGTCTTCGAGCAGCTTGTCGAACTTGGCCGAGACACCGAACTCTTCGGCGGTGAAGAACTGCGCGACCGCCTCGGGGTCGGCGGCGTACTTGGCCCTCAGTTTCGACGCGTCGAAGGAGAGTGTCCCATCGTCCTCAAGACGAACTCCTACTTCAGCCAACGACCGGATGGGTCCGGCCCCGGCAAACGCCCCGCTGAGAAGATGCGATAGCTCGCTATCCAGCCGCAGGGCCACGAGATCGCCGGTGAGCACCGACCTGGTGTCTGTCTCCGGGGCGTACGCGGTCAGCCTCTTGAGTTTGTCGCGGACCTGGTTGTAGTTGTCAACCATGGTCTGTACGTTGGCGACCAGGTCGACGTCGTTGGTGCTGACAGTCACGGTGACCGGCGTGGTCGAGGCCTGCTCGATTCTCAAGGTCAGGCCGGACAGGACGTTCCCGAACGTGTTGGAGGACGAAGAGAGGAGGACGTTCGTGCCGGCGGTGCTCGCCGGGCCGAAGCTGAGCAGTGCGTCCTGGGCCCGGACGGTCTCCTGGAACGAGAATCCCAGTTGGGAGGCGTCGAGCACCAATTGTCCGGCCTTTCCCGTCCGGTCACTTCCCAGGGCAAGGCGCGCCGGCATGCTCGATCCGTCAAAGAGCGTCGTGGCAGTCACGCCGGCGTCCAGCCCGTTGATTGCCTGCCGCAGGTCCTCGAGCGAATCGTCCTCGCCGAGTTCGATGGTGTAGGTGGTCGTGCCATCGATCATCTGGGTGGGCTGTCCCTGGAAGTCGACTTCGGCGGCGGGTCCGAGCAAGTGCAGATCGGCAGCCGTGGTGGTGTTGCCCTCGATGACGCGGAGGTTTCCGGGACCGTGGCCGGTGTCCCTCAGGAGGATGCCGTCGCCGGTGGCGTTGATCTCGGCCAGTACGTCCAGGCCGAGAAAGTTGATCTGCCGGATCACGTCGCCGACGGTTTGCAGGTCCTGCTGTGCCAAGTTCAGTGTGGCCCGGTTGGCGTGGGTATCGACGATGGTGAGCGTGCCCCGGGCGACGCCGGCCCCACCGCCCAGTGCGCTCAGCCTGGTGTTGTGGGCCACGACCTGCAAGTGCAGATCGCCGCTGTTGACGCTGGAAACGTCGTCGTTGACGGCGATGGCCAGCTTGTCGGCGGTGGCCGTGGCATCGGCGTTGGCCACGATCAGGTTGCCGGCGGAGGCCGCGGTCGTATCCGCCAGCTCGATGCCGTTTTGGGCCTGGTTCAGCCGGGCGACGATGCCCAGACCGGCGGCGTTGACGGCGTCGATGACCTCTTCGAGGGTCTCGCTGCCGGAGAGATCGACGGTGGCGGAGGCGCCGCTGCGGTCGGTTAGCGCCACCGAGCCCAACTGCCCAAAGCCCTTCCCGCCGCTCAAGCTGGACAGCAGGACCGTGGCGGTGCCGCCCAGGATGCGGCGGCCGCTAATCACTCCGCCCACGGCCTGGCCGTCCAGTCCGAGGTCGGCCAGCGCCTCCGAGTCGTACAGCGCCTGCACCTGGAAACTTCCCCCGCCCTCAGTCAGGTCGGTAAGCACCAGCCGATCGCCGTCGGCGGCGATTTCCATCTGGAGTTTTCCAGGCGCCGCGGAGTTGACAACTTCACGGACGTCGGCCAGGGTCGTCTCCACGTCCACCTCGGAGCCGCCGGGGATGATGGGCGAGAGGTCGATGGTGCCGGTGGTGCCGTCGCGGAGCCGGTATTCGATGTCGGGCAGCACACGATTGGTGTGTATCCCGCTGCCGTCGTTCAAGAGATCAAGCTGCATGTTGTCGTAGAGCCGGATCATGTCCTGCCCGTCGGCCAGGTCAGCGGCCACGTCGATGCCGCCCAAGCCGAGCGAGGCGGCCGTGGTGCCCCCGCCGACCTCCTGGACCTTGAGGTTGGAGACGGACTGCCCCGTATTGTCGATCAGCCGCAGCCGGTCACCGTGGGCGACGGCCGTGACGTTGATCGTGGGGTTGCCGTTGATCGCCTGTAGCACGTCCTCGACGGTCCGGGCGGTGGACAGGTCGATCTCGGCACTGGCGCCGCTGCGATCGGAAATGCGGATTCTTCCAGGGGTTACTCCTTGGCCGCCGCCGAACAGTCGCAACGGGGCGCTGCGTCCGACGCGGTCGCCGAAGCGGAAGGTCAGCTTGCCGCCGCCGAGTGGGCTGGTGTCGGACTCTAGGCCCGAGCTGAGCAACTGTTGGCTTTGGGCCGTTCGCAGCGGGGTAAACTGATAGCTCCCCCTGGGCGGCTTGCCGGTCACCGTGGCCGCCAAGGCGGCCGGATTGCTGCTGACGGCCTGGCGCCGGTCGTACAGGTCCTCCTTGCCCAGACTGTCGGTGACGTACTTCACCTTCAGCAGCAGGGCCGACAGCTCGGTCACAGCCAACTGCTGGTTCTGGAGAACCTGGGTTCGCTGGACCAGCAGGTCCCGAGGTCTGCCGACCAGCCTGATCAGGGCGTCGACGGTGTCCCCGATCGGTATGCCGGTGATCAGGCCGATGTTGGTCTGGATGCGTCCCATAAGTCTCCGTCTCTCCGGTGGCAGCAAAGCCCCGGCAGCATACCCTCACGTTATCCCAAGAGAATCGGCCGCGTGGCGAGCAAAGTTTAGTTATTCTGCGCAGTTTAACCACCCGCCTTGTAGGCCGGGGGCTCGGGGCAATGCCGTTCAATCAGGACCGGTATCAAGGGGGATCAAGTGGCACCGGCGTCTCGCCGGTGTGACGTAAGTGAACGCGTTGCCGTCTTTTGCGTCACACCGGCGAGACGCCGGTGCCACTCTGTTGATGCCAAGTTGGCCGCTAAACGAACGGTATTGAGGCCAGAGGAACGGTCAGACGAAGCAACCTCCGCCGACGGCGGTGTACCGTCCGCTCGGATACGCCTTTCCCGGGCAAGAAGTCAGCCCGACCCATAGTGTTTCCCAGAAGGTGATCGTCAGGCATTGCCGATACTAGCGACGATACGCCGGGGGATCTCCCGCAGCGACGGTGTGACCTTGCGCTTTTCGGGTTACCCAGGAGGAGCCATTGTGGGCAACGAACCAAGCCAAGCGACCGCCAACCCGTACGATGCCGTTCCCTATCGTGCTCTGCCCTATCCCTTCACCCACCCGCGGCACCTCGAAGCGATGGCCACTCTCTTCGGGATGCAGCCGCCGGATATCACCAGATGTCGGGTGCTGGAACTCGGCTGCGCCGCCGGAAGCAACCTGATCCCCCAAGCCTTGGATCTGCCCGAAAGCACCTTCCTCGGCATAGACCTTTCTTCGAGGCAGGTCCAGGAGGGCCAAGAGACCATCGAGGCGCTCGGGCTGCGCAACATCGAGCTGCGGCACGCCAACATCCTGGACGTGGACGATGGTTGGGGGAAGTTTGACTACATTATCAGCCACGGTGTTTTCTCGTGGATTCCGGCGGAAGTCCAGGACAAGCTGCTTCAGGTCAGCGCTGACAATCTGGCGCCCAACGGCGTGGCCTTCGTGTCGTACAACACGTATCCGGGCTGGCACCTGGCGGCCATCGTCCGCGGCTTGATGCGTTACCACGCTGCTCAATTCGACGATGCCCAAGCCCAGATTGCCCAAGCCAAGGCGCTGTTGACGTTCATGGCGGACCTGAGCAACAAGAGTCGGGCCCTCGGCCAGTTGCTGCACGAGGAGCTGGATCTGCTGCAAGCGGTGAACAACGATTCCTACCTCTTCCATGACCATCTCGAAACGGATAACACGCCGCTGTACTTTCACGAATTCGTGGAGCGCGCGGAGGCCAAGGGCCTGCAATACCTGGCGGACGCCCAATTCAGCACGATGCTGCTGCGGAACCTGCCCGAAAAGGCCCAACAGGCTCTCCACGGCCTTCCTGCGGTGCGGCAGGAACAGTACATGGACTTCCTCCGCGGCCGCCGCTTCCGCAAGACCTTGCTGTGCCACCGCGACGTGCAGGTCAAGCGGTGCGTGAATCCGGAAGGAATGAGACAATTCCACTTTTCCTTGGCCGGTGAGGTGAAAACCGAAGACGTGGACATCCGCAACGAGAAACCATGCCAGTTCACGGTCGACGGCAAGGGATTCTGCACCAGCAATCGGTTGACCAAGGCGGCACTGATGTATTTGAAGGAAGTCCATCCTCGCCACGTGCATTTCCAGGAGCTCTACGTCACGGCGTTGGCTCGCGTGGGCACGTCGCGGCCCGGCGGCGCCCACGACCCGACCAGCAGTGCCAAGACTCTGGCCAACAACCTGCTGGTCGGCTATACGATCGATTTGCTCGAGATCACCCTCCACCCGCCGCGATGCGTCGTGCAGGTCAGCCCCCGCCCGCTGGCCAGCCCGTTGGCCCGGCTCCAAGCCGCACGAGGCAATCGGGTGACGACCCAACTGCACGGAACGGTGGGCCTGGATGCTTTCGGGCAGCGCTTGCTTTCTCGACTGGACGGCAGCCACCGGCGATCGGACCTGCTGGCTTGCGCGGAGGAGGCCATCGAGGCCGGTGAAGTAAAGGTCGAGAGCGGGGATCGACCCGTCAAGAAAGTCGACCCGGCCACTCTCTCCTCGATCCTCGATCAGGCACTCGCTCGTTTCTCCGAGTCAGCACTACTGATCGGCTAAGGGCGATACCGTTCGATTAGGGGCGAACCTGGCCTCAACACAGTGGCACCGGCGTCTCGCCGGTGTGACGCAACTCGTGACAACGCGTTCGCTTATGTCACACTGGCGAGACGCCAGTGCCACTTGATCCTCCTTGAGGTTGCACCTGATTGAACGGTATTGTGGCTAAGGGTCCGCCCGGAAATGGGGCTCCGAAAAAGAACCGGTCTGCCTCGGCGGACGAGACAGACCGGTTTGCTATGCGTCGATGGCGACTTGCGGGCTCTACCGCAGCAGGGCCAGGACGTTTTGCGGGTTGCTGTTGGCGATGGCCAACACCGAAACGCCGGACTGCACCAGGATCTGAGCCCGGGTCAGGGCAGCGGTCTCGGCCGCAAAGTCGGCGTCGCGGATCGAGCTTTCCGCGTCGGTCAGAGTCTCCAAGGTATCACTCAACGAGGCGATGTTCGGTTCCAGCGTCGTCTTCTGGAACGCACCCAGTCGACCGCGGAGTGAGGTGACTTTGGAAATCACTTCATCCACGATTTGCGCGGCCCTGGAGCTGTCTGTGGCCAGCGCAGCCGACCGGCCCGAGCCCAACTCATACAGCCGTCCCGTCTCGCCGCGGAGTTGGGCGGTGTTGATACTCTTGATTCCCAGCCGAGCCTGCTGGGTTGCGACCACGTCCGGACCGAGCTGGAACAACGCCCCGCCGCTGTCGATCGTGAAGCTGATCGTCTCCTCGACTCCGGCGGCGACCGTCGCCTCCAAGGAAAGCATGGCGGTGCTCAGCGAGAACGTGTTGCCGTTGCCCATGGTCGCGGAGCCGTTCACGGTCGCGTTGATGTCGGTTCCCGTGTCGCGGGTACCGGCGCTGCCGTCCACAGTGAGGCTGGACTCGAACGTGCCCAAGGCTCCCTCGCTGAGGACGTCGATGTCGATCAGCGCGCGGGAGCCGTAGTCGCTCGATGTCAGCACGAGCGTCCCTTCGGTGTCGCTGCCCGTGCCGTCGGCGACCGAGGCGGCGATGCCAAGGGTGTCGGAGATCGCGTTCACGGCCGAGGCGATATGGGCCATCTGAGTCGCCGACTGGAAGCTGAGGAACTCGGAGCCGGTCTTCCCGGTCAATTGGAGGACCAGGTCGCCCGTCAACACGCCGCCACCGGTGCCTTCCGTGTCGCCGGTCGGCCTAAACGCGGCGATGCCGCTGTAGATCGACACCGAGGCGCCGGCCACCGTACCGGCGGTGGCCGTTAGCTTGCCCACGGCGTTGGTGGCGATGTCGATGGCGGCTTTGACGGAAGCCAGCGTGTGTTCCGCGTTCTCCTGCATGGTGATCACCAGCGTGCTCCGGTCGTCCAGGTCGGTCCACACCGCCGCCACCCCCGCAGCAGCACTGGTCGCGAAACTGATCTCCATGTTGTTGAAGTCGGGACCCTCGTTGCCGGCGACCGCGGCGATATTGAGCGTGTTCTGGGCCATACCGGCGGTCTTGGTGTTGTCGGCGGTCGTGATCTTGCTGTCGACGCCGATTTGCGCGGCCTGCATTTTGACCTTCACGGTTGCGTCGGCGTTGATCGCGGTCGCAATGGCACTCACTTTGGCGTTATCGCCAGCCGTGTCGGTATCGATGGTGATCTTGAGGGTATCGGCGTCGACCATGGAAAGCCCTATGGCGTCGGCCGGGTTCGTATCTTGCGCGTCCCAAACAATGTCATAGTCGGTGCCGTCCTTAGAGTAGAGGTTCAGCGATGCGGTTCCGCCTCCGTTGTTGGCTTTGTACGCCAGGCTGTTTCCGAAGGTCAGCAGGTCGTTTGCCAAGGTGTAGGTGGACCCGGTCATCTTGACCTCCGCCTTGGTGGCGGCGTCGATGACCCGGATATCGACGTCCATTTCGCCGGCGGTACCGAGATTCGCCTGCGTGATCTCCATGTCGGCGATATCGTCGAAGTTGGTCCCCGCCGTCGTCTGGAAGGCGAGGCTTCCGTCGAGCAACTTCCGGCCTTGGAAGCTGGTGGTTTGCGCGATTCGGTTGATCGCGTCCAGGGAAGAGTTGATCTGCAACTGATTGGCCGCAATCTGATCGTCGCTCATCGCCCCCGCGTTGGCCGCCTCGGTGACCAGGCCCCGGATGTCGTTCAACAGCGCGGAGACTTGGCCCAGGGCACTGTCGGCGGCTGCGATTACCTGGTTGGCTCGCTGACTGTTGCTGATCGCCCGCTGGACACCGACCATGTCGCTGCGGAGCATCTCGCTGGCAACCAAGCCGGCGGGATCGTCCTTGCCGGTGTTGATCCGCAGGCCGGTGCTCAGGCGAGTAAGGGCCTGCTGCAAAGAAACGTTCGACCGGGCCAGGGACTTCTGGGCGGTCAGAGAACTGACGTTGGTGTTGATTCGGGTCATGCCAAAAACCCCTCCGTTAAAGGTTTATGCCCCAGCTTCACTGGACTGCAGAGAGACTCCGGCGTTTGCGTCAGCACCCCGCCAGGCGTCGCTCTTCCCAACGATTCTGCCCCAGCTCAACTGGACCACGGAGAGGTCATGACTCCGGACCAGCTATGCCGCTCGCCGTGCAAGAGGCTTGCAGCGGTTCGCAGCAGGAATGTTTGTCTCCAATTCAGTAACGACGGTTGGCGCGTCCGCGACCTGGGACCGCTCCACCACGACCGGCCAGCCGCGCCGGATACCCCGCGCGGTGGTCACGCGGCCGTCGCACCTATCGACCAGTATCGGCTCGATAAAATGACGAGTTTAGGCAATCTGGGTCGCGGTTCAGTTTTTCTTGATCGCGCCTCCTGACAATCCGATGGTCCTTTTCGGCAGCCCGTGCGGATCGCACGGACAAGAAAACGGCTGGCCAGACGCCTTGCCGGCTGCACGGCCCGCATAACCGGCATTACCGGTAAGCTCGTGCCAATCTGGTCGGCCCCGCTACCGTCCTGATTCCGCAGCCGGGTGAGCAACCGTCGGACGATCCGGCCGGCCGAGGTCCTTGGGTTCTAGTTGGCTGGCCCGATGGTTTTCCCGCCGAATCGCCTCGTAGACCTCGCGGCGATGGACGGGGATTTCGCTGGGCGCGTCGATCCCCAAACGGACCTTGTCCTTGCGGATATCGACAATCGTCACCACGATATTGTCGCCGATCACGATGCTCTCATCGCGCGCTCTGGACAGCACAAGCATCGATGGCTCCTTCCTTGGTCTCCATGGTTGCAGGCCAGTTCAGGGTGGAAAATTGGGAAGCGCAAATAGAAGTATCGGTTTCGGCAATTGAGGCCACCCAGCAAAAATGCCCAAGCAGGGGTGTTTGGCAAATTGGACGGTCACCAACGGTGCCTTCTCGAATTCGGACCGGAAGTGGTCCGCCAAGCATCGCGTACTAAACAACTTCCCGACTTGGTCGTTTAGCAGTCGCCGGTACGGCACCCGTCAGACTCACTTTGGCGGACTGGTGGAAGGAGGGGTTGCTGTCGCGTCATCCGTCCGCCCCTGCTGTGCGGTGAATCGGCCGGATCTGCGCCGTCGATCGGCAGCAATCGCACCTGGGAGGCCTCGGTGACCAGCCCGGCTTGGTCCGCGCCTACCGAAAAGCGTTTGCCTTAACCCCTTGACGGATTGGCACTTGGCGCGGGAGTGGAAGGCAACAGTGGCTCGACGGTCAGCTCCGGCACGCCGATTGCTAACAAACGACGCCGAAGGCGTACCGCCAGTACGCAGCCAAACGGGGCAGTGTCCGAAGTTTGCGTGAGGCAGACCATGCCCTACGGGTTGTACCTGTCGGCCGAGGGTGCCCAGGCACAGAGTACGCGGTTGGAAACCATCGCGCACAACCTGGCGAACGTGGACACGGTGGGGTTCAAACGCGAATTGGCCATCTTCCAGGCCCGCTATGCGGAAGCGATCCAACAGGGGCTGACCACACCGGGCACCGGTGCGGTGGACGACGTGGGCGGCGGCATCATGGTCCGAGAGACGAAGACCGACTACTCGCCCGGCCCGCTGAAATGCACCGAGATTCCCACCGACGTGGCGGTTAAGGGCCGGGGGTTCTTCGTCGTGAAGAAGGGCGACGAGACCTTGCTGACCCGCGCCGGCAACTTCACCTTGACCGCCCGCGGTGAACTGGTCACCCCGCAAGGCTACGCCGTGCTGGACGACGCCGGCATGCCCATCGTCGTCAGAGACACGCGCTGGCAGATCTCCGATTCTGGGGTGGTGCGGCAGGCGTCCGGGACGCAAACCCTGGCATTGGTGCAACCTCAGTCGCTGGGCGACCTGGCGCGGGTGGGCGAAAACCTCTTCCGACCCTTGTCCGATCCTCCGGCCGTCGCGGCGGCCGACCGCCGTGTGGCGGTCGGATACCTGGAGATGTCGGCGGTGCAGCCGACTACGGAAATGATGGCGATGATTCAGGCCTCTCGGGCGTTCGAGGCCAACATCAACATGATGAAAGTCCAAGACCAGATGCTCGGCGGCCTGGTCAACCGGGTGATGAGAGCGTAGTGGGCAGTGGGCAGTGACTAGCCGGCGGCTAACAGCCGCCGGCCGAAAACGCAGGAAATACCGGCGACTGTTAGCCGCCGGCTAGCGCCGTTACTCTCCTGACACTCAATGAACGTACGCATGGCCCGAAGAAGTCACACCGCCAGACGCGGATCCCCAATCCCCAATCCCTAATCCCCAATCCCCAATCCCCAATCCCTAATCCCCAACCCCTGACCCCTGATTGCCATGACTGTTCAAACGCTTTACACGGCGGCGACGGGCATGTCGGCGCTGGAGACGAAATTGGACGTGATTGCCAACAACCTGGCCAACGTCGAGACCGTCGGCTTCAAGAGGGGCCGCGCGAATTTCGAGGACCTCTTCTACCGCTACGAGATGATGCCGGGGGCCGAAGATACGGCCGGAAACTACACGGCCACGGGAATCGCCGTCGGCACCGGGGCGCGAGTCTCCAGCGTCCAAGGCAACTTCGTGCAGGGATCCTTCCAGCCCACAGGCCA
>Ga0315291_10008059_pt1 | contig 12966 bp, 12 predicted proteins | sample YL17G12_20_MG_FD_203070 | JGI IMG/M metagenome (GOLD analysis project Ga0315291, IMG submission 203070) | Sediment microbial communities from Yellowstone Lake, YNP, Wyoming, USA - YL17G12_20 | ecosystem: Environmental > Aquatic > Freshwater > Lake > Sediment | place: USA: Wyoming | collected... | reverse complement strand
CAGAAGAAAATACTGAAGAGGAAAATTCAGATGATAATTCATCTGAAGATATTCAACAAATATCGGATGATGATTTCGCAGATGAGATTGTTATTGAGATCAATGATGAAGACCTAGAAGGTTTTGATGATGTAGCACCAGTGCCTACCGCAGAGGATGAACTTGTTTTGTCTAAACATAAGCAGAATGGTAAACATGCTTTGAAATATGATACAATTTTCAAAGGTAAAAAGGAAGATCCGCTTGATGAAAATACCGATATGGGTGGTTCGTCTGGTTACTTCAATGAATCATTTGATTTAGATCGTTCATCACATTTTGCACATGATGATGAAACTTATCAAAAAGAAAAGAGATTAAGGGAGCGAGTGTATGATATATTATCAGTTAATACTGATATTAATTTTCTGAATAATCGTAGAAAGCCATCAAGAGCGGATTTCAATCAATATTATTTCTTGTTGAAGACGCATTTAGTAGAAGAGAACTTTACCAATATTGAATTATTTAATGAGCTGTCGGTTTATTTTTCTGATAATTTATTTAATATGTTTAAGTTATTGGATACTAAGTGGCGCAATCTAATCATCACCGAATTACAAGATCACATCGGTAAATCTGAGAATTCAAAAGAAATTAAAAATAGAAATATTTATGTTGGTACTGAATTAGAATTTATCGGTGCTGATGAAATATTAGTTACTGGTGTTGTTGTTGAATGTGATTATCAAACATCAGAGTTTAAGGTTGATTCATATGAGAATATCTATTTAGTTAGCTTAGAACACATAACACAGATTTTAAATAATACCAAATTTAAGTATAACTTGAATAAATTAAATAACATAGATTTTCTATAAAAATTAAAGTAAAAATGGAAACACAAGAACAAACACAACTCGTATCATATGAATCATTTCTGACTCGTAAGTGGGTTAAAGAATTGGTTAAGAAAATAATTGATACATCGGTATATTATGACATCAATAATAACTTTGCTAAAATTACAATCAGGAAAGATAAAAATCAAGATGTTAAAGAGTCTTTCTTTCAGAGTTTGGTTCAATTAGATGTTGTTAATAATGGTTACATAAATAATAAAAATATCGATTCATATCTTTATTATTTATTGCGCAATGGTAAAGTGAGTTTTGTTTACTATAGTGGTAAATACTACATGAAGAACAAGTCAAATGAACATGTTGTGAATGATAGAAATTTTAATATTGAGTTATTATTTAACGGTGATGCTTATTTACTTGGGATATACAAAGCGTGGATAAATCGTGCTAGTCAGAAGGAAATCAAAGAGAGAATGTATCTCAATTTGGGTCAAAATGATTCAACATTATCATTCGAAGATGAGTCATCGATTAAAACAATCTATGCTGGTGACACACCAATTGTTGATGCTGCTAGTGCTAAAGTAATTGAAATAATTACAACTGCGATGGAATCAAATTTAAAGAAACCGACTTCTTGGTTACATAAATTTGTTAACTTATTAGCAGAGTTTGGATTAAATCCATTAGGTGGTAAGAAAGCTTTCTTACCATACGATTTCACAATCGTATTAAATGATAGACAAACGATTGTTGATGACGTGAATAATCTACAAAATGGATTCAATGAGACCTTCAAAGAGATTATTGATTTTCATAAGATCAGCGGTGAGAAAGAGCTTGGTGAGGAATAAAATAATTTTAAAACCTATCCTTTAAATTTTCTAAAAAATGAAATTAGTGGAATTAAATTGCATTTAAGAGGCAATATATAAATACTATCTAAAAAAAATTATGGCAAATATGATAAGAGTAACGAAAAGAAACGGCAAGAAAGAACATGTAATGCTTGATAAAATACTTGAGAGAATAAACCAACAGACGTATGGTTTAGACCAAAAGTGGGTTGTACCATTTGAGGTTGCTCAAAAAGTTATCGAAGGTATAACACCAGACATCGAAACACGTATATTAGACCAATTAGCAATGGAAACAGCTGCTTCATTGGCAACAAAGCATCCAGATTATTCAATTTTGGCGGCAAGATTAGCAATCACAAACATACATAAAGAAACTAAAAAAAGTTTCTCTGAAACTATGTCAGACCTTTATACTTATGTAAATCCAAGAACTGGACAAAAGGCAGCTATTGTTTCAAAACAATTTAATGATTTAGTACAAGCACACGCTGACGAATTGGACTCAGCTATTATACACTCAAGAGATCATAACTTTGATTACTTTGGGTTCAAGACATTAGAAAAATCTTATTTATTGAAAATCAATAATAGAGTAGCAGAAAGACCTCAATACATGTATATGAGAACTGCTCTACAAATATGGGGTAATGATATAGCAAAAGCTATCGAGACATATAATACTATGTCAGAAGGTTTCTATACACATGCTACTCCAACATTATTTAATTCTGGTACAACTCGTCCACAATTATCCTCTTGTTTTTTATTAGACATGAAAGATGATTCAATCGAAGGTATTTTTGATACTTTAAAAGAGTCAGCTCAGATTTCTAAAAATGCTGGTGGTATTGGTATCGCCGCGTCTAAGATTAGAGCAACTGGTACTTATATTAGAGGTACAAACGGATTTTCAAATGGTTTAATTCCATTCTTGAAAATCTTCAATGAGACTGCGCGTGCGGTTGATCAAGGTGGTGGTAAGCGTAAAGGCTCTATCGCGATCTATATGGAACCATGGCATGCTGATATTATGGAATTTCTTGACTTGCGTAAGAACCAAGGCAAAGAAGAATTAAGAGCAAGAGATTTATTCTTAGCTATGTGGATGAATGATTTATTCATGGAGCGTATTCAATTAGATGCTGATTGGTCATTAATGTGTCCACATGAGTGTCCGGGTTTACTTGATGCTTATGGTAAGGAATTTAGAGATTTATATCTTTCATATGAGCAAGCTGGTAAAGCTAAAAAGAAAGTAAAGGCTAGAGAAGTTTGGAATAAAATCCTTGATTCTCAAATTGAAACAGGTACACCTTATATTTTATATAAAGATGCTATCAATGAGAAGTCTAACCAAGCTAATATTGGTACAATTAGATCATCTAATTTATGTGCTGAGATTGTTGAAGCAACTGGTATTACTAAAGTACAAAAAGACATTCTTCAAAATAAAGAATTATTAGAGAAGATTGGTCTTGGTGAGTTCTATGGTAGAGATGAAGTAAATGAGACTGCGGTTTGTAATTTAGCTTCAATCGCTCTTCCTAAATTTGTTAACAAGAATAAGACTTATAACTTTAATAAGTTATATGATGTGGCTTACAAAGCAACTATTAATTTAAATAGAGTTATTGATACTAACTATTACCCATCTGAATCTGGTAAATTTTCTAACTTATTACACAGACCAATTGGGTTAGGAGTACAAGGTTTAGCTGATGTATTTTTTATATTAGGTATATCTTATGAGTCAGAAAAAGCTAAAGCTTTAAACAAGGAGATATTTGAAACTGTATATTATGCGGCATTAAGAGCTTCTTGTGATATGGCTAAAGAACAAGGTGCGTATGCTACGTATGAAGGTTCTCCTTTGTCACAGGGTAAATTCCAATTTGATTTGTGGGGTGCTAAGACTTCGGATCGTTGGGAGTGGGCTAAATTAATGGAAGATATTAAGAAGTGGGGAGTTAGAAACTCATTAACAACTTGTATCATGCCAACTGCATCAACTGCGTCAATTTTAGGCAATGAAGCTTCTTGTGAAGCACAAACATCTAACATGTATACAAGAGGTGTATTATCTGGTACATTTATTATGGTTAATAAGTACTTGGTGAGAGAACTTGTTAAACTCGGTATCTGGTCAGAAGCTATCAGAAGCAAGATTATTGCCCTAAATGGTTCAATTCAGAATATACCTGAGATTCCAACTGAAATTAAAGAGATTTTCAAGACAGTGTGGGAGATTAAGCAAAGAGATGTTATTGATATGGCTGCTGAGCGTGGTGCTTTTATTGACCAAACACAATCTATGAATATCTTTATGGAAAACCCAAATTTTGCTAAGCTCACAGCGATGCATTTCTATGGGTGGGGTATGAGAACATTTATGAAAGATGATGCTGGTAATGATGTTATTCCTACTGGTGAGAATATTGAAGTGGTTTATGATGAAAATGGTGTAGCCAAGTTCTATCGTGATAAGCGTTATAATCTTAAGACGGGAATGTACTACCTACGTGGTAAATCATCAGCTGATGCTGTTAAGTTCACTGTGGCACAAGACACTATGTCACAGCCTACGAAAACAGACGAAGAGAAGCTGGCTGAGATAAGCTGTTCGCTTGATGATCCGGACTCTTGTGTGGCTTGTAGCGCCTAGTCTAGAAAACTGTTAAAAATGTTAAAAAGGGCGATTTATCGTCCTTTTTTTATGCCCTAAAAATAAATGAAAATAAATTTGCACAGTTCAAATATTATCCGTATATTTGTATAGCTAAATATATACACTATGAAAAACACTACAAAATTCATTAAGATTACTACCACACATTCTAAGAACCAATTAGAAGCATTGATGTTTGATATGTCTAATGTAGAGGTGGAAACTCTTGTTAAAACTTATAAAAAGTTCAAATATGTTGAATTTGCCAACGAAGTTGGTAATGAGTGTATGTATGCTGTTATTCACGAAAACTATATTCCTGAATTGCTTGAAATCTATGTTAGTTTATCTTTAAATTTTGTATATGAAGATATGAGCAAAGAAGCATTGTATAGTAGTGTGATTACTGACAATGAAGACGTAGCAAGTATGTTAGAAATTTTTATCAATGAGAATCTTGATATTGATACTGTTCTTGATAAAATACTAGATTTAGGTAGAGAAAGCCTAACTGATAAAGATATCTTAGTTTTAACTAATGTTTAAAACAAAAAAGCCCTCAATGAGGGCTTTTTTAATTCTATTAATTCTTACATTTATGCTGGCTTTTTTCCTGCGCTCACATTTGCAGACCTCACATTTAATGCATTTTTATCTTTGTCATATGTTAATATACTTCCTGTTCCTTTAAATTCTTGATCAAATGTTGGAGGATTTGAGAAAGATACATTATAAGTACGTAGAATAGGATGTTTTTTACCTATAATATATAATAAAACAGCTTTATCTACTAAATTTGCCGGTACACCACCATCGGTAAATATTTTTCTATACTCGTTTATAATACCCCAGCGTGGCTTCGGTGCTGTAGCAATTTTACCACCAGTATAGCTCATTTCTGATTTACTCTCCGTTGCCATTTGAGCAACTTTTGCATCATCAATATTTAAATCGATGGTAGATGAGCCTAATTTGTTAGCAATTTCAGCGATACCTTCATTTACGTCTGGTCCAGCAACTACTGCATATTGTTCAAATGTCTTAATGTATTTCATAATCAATTTTGTTTCTTTTTATACATTATATATTAATGTTGAAAACTCGTTTTTTCACTTTATAAGCAATGATAATATATATTAAAATTGAAAGTCTAAAAGTAATATATAAGAAAATATAATTTTTTATGAGTAAAATAGATGCTGAGAGTTATTATGACTACGAACAATTTGATAGTGAGTCAACTGATGATAACAATGTAGAAGAAACTAAGAATGAATCTAAGGTTAAAAGCTTTAGTGATTTTGTTCTAATGACGGAATCTCAAAGAAATCCAGTAGGTCCCGGTGAACCTGGTGCATTTATACCTTATGAAGAAGCCCTGGCTCTTAGAGAGCTGGGGTTTGATGAACCTTGTTTTGGGTATTTTAATACTAGTAATAATGAATTATTTATTGATAATTCTAATAATAGAACTGGTAATGTCGATAATAGATGGTGTTCAGCACCTTTATGGGAACAAGCCTTTAGATGGTTTAGAGAGAAGCATGAACTAGATAGTTGGGTATACAGACCAGATGAAAAATTGAATATCTGGGGATATAATACTACATTACATACTAATGTTTCACCTTTTAAATCTTATGAAGAAGCAGAACTAGAGTGCTTAAAACAATTAATTAAAATAGTTACAAAAGAATGGTTGAAGAAATAGAAATACTTGAGCCGGAAGTGGACAAGGAAGTAGAACATGCCATAGATGAATTGGTAAACCCTACTAAAGCAATAATACTCTATAATTATTCATATTGAATTAGATGAAAATGAAAGTGGTGATTTTATTTGGGAGATTCGCGGACATTCAACCACACACGTACCTTATGAATCACAGGATCTTGCCAACTTTTTTCGAGAAGGGCGCATAGATTTTACCGAAGAAGGAGAAGGTAGTTGGGTTTGGTTTTATGCTGATGATGAAGAAGTTAAGTCTATGCTTAATGAGTATTACCCAGAAAAGATGAAAGACTTACTCTAATAGATCGTCTAGTTGATTGTATCTACGCCATATTTTTCTGGCTTCTTCCTCTTCGTGTTCTGTATAATAGTCTGGTATCATATAGTCACCAACGTGAGCTATTGTACCATTTAATTTTTTAGCTTCTACACACTCGTCGCAAATTGCGATAACATAACAATCACCGTCTTTTTTACTACCATATCCAGCAGATATATTACCAACGATACCATCACCCCACATACGATTTTCTGCTTTTGTATAGCTAATCTTATCATCTTTATCTCCGAACACACGCTTAATTGTTTTAAACACGGCATCTTCCTCATTTTTAATTTCTTTATCGTATGAGTCGAGCGCTCGTACTTTACCATCACAACATATACACTTCATATTCTATTAAATAAAATTTGTTTCTTACCTGATGTTATTGCTTTAGCTATCTCGTGATATTTGTCGGTGAAAACAGGTGAATATAAAACATTAACTGTTTCAATTAGTGCTAATAGATTAGCAAGTTCCTGTTCATAATCTTCAGAAGCCCAAGGTTTAATGTCGTTAATATATTTATTTGCGTATTTAACCAATTCATTAGTCTTTTGTAGAGCATCTTTCACTTTAAAAACAGACCATAAATCTGATATGTCTGATTTATATCCATTGATTATATCACTAAATTCAGTGGATGTTAATTTATTTACTTTACCACCACACTTAATGTCGACTAAATGTAGAACACGTGAGATTAGATTACCCCAATCATTAACAACTTCTGAATTCCATGTTCTAATAAGATCTTCATCGCTCCAATTGGCATTTGAATAGGTATTTAGACCTGCGAGTGCGTAGTAACGAACTGCATCTAATCCATATTTTTCTAATTGCTCGATTGGGTCAATAACATTACCGAGTGTTTTGGAAATCTTACGGCCGTCTTTATCTAAGATAGTACCATGTACTAGAAGCTTATCGGATTTTTTAATCCCTTCTGCTTCTAAGAATGCTTGAAATATAACTGCTTGAAAGCGTAGATTGTCAGGTCCACATAACTGAATAACATTATCCCAATTGAATTCTTCTTCTGATAAATAACCAGCAGCGAAGATATAGTTCAATAAGGCGTCGAACCAAACATAGATTACTTGTGTATCATCATTTGGTACGGCAATTCCCCACGGACATTTTTCTTTTGTTCGTGAGATAGAAATATCTTTAGCGCCTATAATTAGGTTTTTTAATTCTTGTAGTTTGTTTACTGGCTCAAGGAAAGTAGGATTACCTTCAATCCATTGAAGTAGCGAATCTCTATGCTCAGATAGTTTGAAGAAATAGTTTTCTTCTTCAATTAAGACTAACTCGGTTGTTGGATGATCTGTACATTTACCATCAACTAATTCAGAGTCTTGTTTATCTGATTCACAACCTTTGCAATATTTACCTTTATATGGTGCTTTATAAATATGACCATTATCGATAAATTTAGTCCAGATTTTCTTTACCTTCTCGTGGTGAATAGGATCTGATGTTTTATAGAATGTTGTGTAGTTGATATTGAATTTAGAACAGAAGTCTTTCCAGACTTTAGTAAGATTTTCGATATGTTGTTCGGGTGTTACGCCAAGCTCTTGGGCTTTTTCCCAAACTTTTAGACCGTGTTCGTCTAGTCCAATATTGAATTGTACTTCACCATGAAGTTTAAGCCAGCGAGCGATAGCGTCACCGAGAATAAATTCGAAGGCGTGACCGATATGTGGAGCTGAGTTCACATATGGTAGTGTTGTTGTTATGAAAGTATTATTTGCGATTTCTAAGTTTTAGGAGGTTATTTTAATATTTTATTTGGGCTGTTGCAGATATCTAATATGGATTTATCAAACATACTACATATTAGATCTTTCTTAAGAATTTTATATTCAGTGTGTAGTGGACATGGTGTTGAATCTGAACAATTTTCCAACCCCAATACGCATTTATCAAATTTAAAAGAACCGTCAATTGATATGATTAATTCTCTTAGAGTTTTTGAATAGTTATCAGGTGTAAATCCACCACCTGGTCCCTTTGTTGATTTAATATACTCTTGTTTAACTAATGTTTGTAATATTTTAGCAGTGAAGTGTTTAGGTATATCTAAAGTGGTATTAATCTCGATAACACCGATGCATGTTTGAGTTTTATCAAACCTATCTTTGATTAAGATTAAAGACTTTAGAGCATATTCAACACTTTTACTTAGCATATTATTTTCAAAATTATGTTAGAAAACAAATATACGGAAATATATTGAAAAAATCAAAAAATCCTTGTTTTAGTCCAAACATTAATTATATTATAAATATATAATAGAAGATATTAAGGTATTTTATTCTTAAAATCAAAAAATTATAATAATCAATATGGAACTAACAAATGAAATTCTCAGCGATGTAACTGTTTACTTAAAATATGCCAAGTATTTACCGGAGAAGAAGAGAAGGGAAACGTGGGATGAGATCGTAGATAGAAATAAGGAAATGCACTTAAAGAAATTCCCACAATTAAAAGATGAAATAGAGTGGGCATATAGTTATGTTTATCAGAAAAAAGTCCTACCCTCAATGAGGTCAATGCAATTTTCCGGAAAATCAATTGAAATTAGTCCTAATCGCATATTTAATTGTGCCTATTTACCAATCGATGATTATCGAGCATTCAGTGAAACTATGTTTTTATTATTGGGTGGAACTGGTGTTGGATATTCAGTACAACATCATCATGTTGAGAAATTGCCTGAAATTAAAAAACCAAATAATAAAAGAACGAAGCGATATTTAATTGGTGATTCAATTGAAGGTTGGGCAGATGCTATTAAAATACTAATGAAAAGTTATTTTTCTGGTGGTTGTCGAATTAATTTTGACTATTCTGATATCAGACCAAAAGGATCTATGTTAATAACAAGTGGTGGTAAAGCACCCGGTCCTCAACCGTTAAAGGAATGTATTGTTAAGATACAGGGTTTATTGGAATTAAAAGAAGATGGTGATAAGCTTAAACCGATAGAAGCACATGACATTATATGTTATATTGCTGATGCGGTATTAACGGGTGGTATTCGACGTGCTGCATTGATTAGTCTATTCAGTGCTTATGATTTGGATATGTTATCTTGTAAATCTGGTAATTGGTGGGAATTAAATCCACAGAGAGGTAGGGCAAATAATAGTGTAGTGTTAGCAAGGCATAAGATTAAAAAAGAATTCTTTTTAGATATCTGGGATAGAATAAAGGAATCTAATAGCGGTGAACCTGGTATTTATTTTACAAACGATAAAGATTTGGGAACAAATCCTTGTTGTGAGATAAGTTTGCGTCCTAATCAATTTTGTAATTTATGTGAGATTAATGTATCTGACGTGGAATCACAAGATGATTTTAACAATCGAGTAAAAGCAGCTACTATAATTGGTACGTTACAGGCTAGTTATACTAACTTTCATTATCTGCGAGACATTTGGAAAAAAACAACTGAGAAGGATGCATTATTAGGTGTATCTATGACTGGTATAGCATCTGGTAAAATATTTAAATTGGATATACAACAGGCGGCAAATATTGCCGTGCAGGTCAATAAGGAGTTTGCTAAATTAATTGGTATAAATTCGGCGGCTAGAATAACAACGGTAAAACCGGCTGGTACAACATCATTAACTTTAGGAACTTCATCCGGAATTCATGCTTGGCATGATTTATATTATGTAAGAAGAATAAGAATAAATAAAAATGAACCAATCTACAATTATCTATTGAAGCATAATCCAGAATTATTGGAGGATGAATTCTTCAGACCGCATGATACGGCAGTTATATCAGTACCACAGAAATCACCACTTGGTAGTATTTTAAGAACCGAATCACCAATTGATTTATTAGAGAGGGTAAAAAATATACACGATAATTGGATAAAAGTAGGACATATCAATGGCAGCAATACGCATAATGTGTCTGCGACAATATCAATTAAGGATGATGAGTGGGATAGTGTAGCTGATTGGATGTGGATAAATAGGGATTCATATAATGGTCTATCTGTTTTACCATATACAAATCATAATTATAAACAAGCACCATTTGAGACCATAACAAAAGAAGAATATGAAAATTTATGTTGTAAGTTATCGAATATCAATTTAGCAAATATCGTAGAAGATAGTGACGAGACTGATTTATCTGGAGAGCTAGCGTGTGCGGGTGGTAGTTGTGAAATAGTGTAATTTAAATCCCACCAATTTGGTGGGATTTTTTTATATATACACTCGTGAAATATATCAAACATATCAATGAGTCTCTAAGTCAACAAGAATTAGATAAATTCAAAAACGAAGTTGACTCTAGTATATTTTCGCTATGTGAATATATAGAAGATATAGATGTTAAGTATTACAAAGATTATATTATTTATAGATTCTGGAATCGCAACACAGTAGATGAGTATGGTAATTTTACAACCATGACTGAAGAGCAAATTATGAGAATTCTTAATGGTCCAAATCAAAAAGATGAGCCAAAATATGGTTTCAGAATACATTTCACAATTGACAAAAAGAAGAAGAGTAGCCACATCTTATCATTAACCGGTGATGAGATGGACGTATTTACAAAAATAACATCACATGCTAATTTAATTAGAAAGAAGTTAGATAACTACTTTGTCATATTAAATATAAGTAGTGCATCTTCTTGGCCTGCAACAACATTTGAATTATTAATAATTAAGGACTAATGAGATATTTAAAATCATATAAAATTTTCGAATCTTTGTTAGGAATATCTAATAATGTAGATAAAGATTTAACTTCTAAAATAGAAACATTGGTTAAACCAGATAGTTCAATATTAGAAATTTCCTGTGGTAATGCCGCTGATGCTATTCAATTAAGTAAAGATGGTTATGATGTCATATGTACTGATATGGATTCTGAATATGTAAAACATGCTAGTGAGTATGTAAAAGCTATTACACATGATACAAAGAAACCATTTCCATTTAAAGAAAATCAATTCAATTTGGTTTATTCAAGACTTGGGTTACATTATTTCAATGAAGAAGAATTAGTAGGAATTTTCAAAGAGATAAGTAGAATAACATCTCGTTATTTAGTGTTTACTGTTAAATTGGTGAATGATATACAAACCGGTAAGGTAATTCTAACGGAAGATATTTGGATTGATTTAACGAGTAAAAATTTTGATATCATATCTTCTGAAGTAAAGGAAGGTATTTTATACGATAATCAATCTAAATGGCTTGAAATAGTAGCTGAGAAGAAAAGTAAAGCTCTAAATGAATCATCATATAAAGTTTTAAATGTTATACTACAGGCGTTAGAGGATATTGCTGAATTTAAAGATGAGAGCACATATAATGTTGGTAAAAAATATCACAACATAAAGCATTATGAATATAATGTTTCTGATATTGATCCACAAGTATTATCTAAAGAAATATCGAGAATCCGTCGCAAGCTAGATGAGTATGGTGATTCGTTGATGTATATAATTGATGATAGTGATCGATTATTTATAGCTATAACACCTAAAGCATTGGAACAAGATGCGAATAATTTTAACTATCCAACAATTGATGATTTAAGAACCGTTGATAATGTTAAATCATCATTTCGTTTTGAAAATGGAAATGATATATTAGTTTGGTATCTACCAAATTCGATACATCACCAAATGTTAGATACTACTGAAGATTATGAAATTGAGGATTCTCTAAATGATAGTATGTGGAGGACAAACTCACCACTGTTGGTAACTCTATGCATGTGGGATAATCATCTAACAAAAAAGGAGTGGTATGATTCCGATCCCTGGTCGGCAAAATAGCTCAATGAGGCTGGTCATTTTGCTCAAATAAATTTTACTAAAACATTTCTAATTATTGATACTATATTAATTAACAAATTATATTAAATACACATGGAACATATCTTACAAGAAAACAGAGACAGATTCGTACTATTCCCACTTAAATACAATGATATATGGGATATGTACAAAACAGCAGAACATGCTTTTTGGACTGCCGAAGAAATTGACTTAGCTCAGGATTTATCTGACTGGGAGACAAAACTTAATGATGATGAAAGACATTTCATTAAGATGGTGCTGGCCTTTTTCGCTGCTTCTGACGGAATCGTGAATGAGAACTTAGCTGAAAACTTCTTAAAAGAGGTTCAATACCCAGAAGCAAAATGTTTCTATGGATTTCAAATTGCAATAGAGAACGTTCACTCGGAAACATACTCTCTTCTAATTGATACTTATATTAAGGATTCTAAAGAAAAGGATATGTTATTTCATGCTATCGATAACTACCCATCAATTATGGAAAAGGCTAATTGGGCTTTAAAGTGGATTAAATCAGATGATTTCGCAGAAAGATTAATAGCATTTGCTGCTATTGAGGGTATATTCTTCTCAGGTTCTTTTTGTTCAATTTATTGGTTGAAGAAGCGTGGTTTAATGCCAGGTTTAGCATTTTCGAATGAGCTTATATCGAGAGATGAAGGTTTACATTGTGAGTTTGCTTGTCTATTA
>Ga0315291_10008057_pt1 | contig 12970 bp, 10 predicted proteins | sample YL17G12_20_MG_FD_203070 | JGI IMG/M metagenome (GOLD analysis project Ga0315291, IMG submission 203070) | Sediment microbial communities from Yellowstone Lake, YNP, Wyoming, USA - YL17G12_20 | ecosystem: Environmental > Aquatic > Freshwater > Lake > Sediment | place: USA: Wyoming | collected... | reverse complement strand
TGTCGGGCTGGGTTAAAAAGGCGGGCTTGATGGTCAAAGGTTGTGGAAATGGGTTTCTCGCTCATAACCCGGAGGTCCTTGGTTCGAATCCAAGCCCCGCTACTAACCTGAAACCATAGCTCGTCGGGCTATGGTTTTTCATTTGACCCGATGGTGAGAGGTTGACAAATTCTTAAAAACGGAGGATTTTGTCATGAACCACACACCATCGGGCTCGTTATTACTGAGCAAAGCCATTCCAGGCTTCATCAACTATAAAACAACCGAAGGCTTGTCAACACGAACGATCGACTCGTATGAGCGCCTGCTCAACAAGTGGCTTGAGCACATCGGAGATCAAAAGATTGGCAGTATTTCCGCCCAGGATATTATTTCGTACATCAGCTGGCTGCGCATCGAATATACCCCGCGCCGCTACAACGGAAAGACTCACCCGCTCTCGCCAAAATCATTGCGCAATGTGTGGGTGACCCTGTCCTCTTTCTATTCCTGGGCAGCCCAGGAATTGGGGGTTGCTCAAATCATGAAAGATGTCCCTGCGCCGCGTGCCAAGGAAACTCCCATCGAACCCCTCACCCAGGATGAAGTCGAAGCTCTCCTCAAAGCCTGTGATTTCTGCCAGGAAGCACAAACCGATCAGCGCAGGAAGTTCGTGATGCGCCGGCCGACAGCCCGGAGGGACAGGGCGATCATCCTCACCTTACTGGACTCGGGGCTGCGGGCGACAGAACTGTGCTCTCTACGAGTTGGCGACCTGGATTTGAAAACTGGCAAAATGATCATACATCACGGCTCTGTCGGTGGATCGAAAGGTGGGAAGGGTCGCACCGTGTTTATTGGCAAGACCGCTCGCCGTGCGGTCTGGCGTTACCTTGCTGATCGCGAAGATGGTGAAAATCCAGAGGCGCCATTATTCACAGGGAAGTCAAATCGAACGATGAACAAGGATGGGCTGCGACTGGTCATTAGCGCTTTGGGAAAAAAAGCTAAGGTCTCCAAGTGTCACCCCCACAAATTTCGACACACCTTTGCCATTACCTATCTCCGATCAGGCGGCGATTTGTTTACCTTAAAATCTTTACTTGGGCATAACTCGCTGGAAATGGTGGAACACTACGCCCGCATTGCAGAAGTCGACGTGGAAATGGCTCACCGGCGAGCCAGCCCAGCGGATAACTGGAGACTTTGATGGGTGGATAAAGCTCACTCCTTATTGGTCGAAGCTTATTCCCGATTATGGAGGTTGAGAAGGTGCCTCTATCTCGTGTTGTCTACATAGTGAGTTCGAAAGGCTCATCATGCATTCTACCTTGCTCAACCTTTTCTCTCGATTCTAATAAAGAAAGTGAGCTCATTAGGTAAGAGATACAAATTCCTGATAGGTATTATCGATCCGCTAAATAAAAATAAAGACATCACTGTTAATGAAATGAGACAAATATGCAGGAGTATAATTCCATGGAAAAATAGTATAGTAATAAATGCAATTGAAAACTCTCTTTTTACCGTACATGCTTATCGGAATTGATATGATTCAGCCTCATGGATATCTGCATGCTACTTTAGTGATAAGCGCTCTAGTAGTTTACCTGATGCAAATGGTCTTCTAATCTGGTGTTATATGCGATTCTTGATCGTTGAAGATGAAAAAGATGTAGCGCAAGCTTTGGCGAATGGATTTCGCAATCTTGGGTATGCGGTTGATATCGCGGAAGATGGTGAGCAAGGGTGGTACATGGCTTCAGTGAATGATTACGATTTGTTGCTCCTGGACCTTAACTTACCTGGGATCGATGGAATCGAAGTATGCAGACGGATAAAGGAAACCAACCCCGGCTTATTGATCTTGATGTTAACGGCAAGGGATAGATTAACCGATCGAATCAAAGGTCTTGATATGGGGGCAGATGATTACTTGTGCAAGCCTTTTCATTTCAGTGAAATATCTGCCCATGTCCGGGCACTCCTTCGTAGAGATATTCGAGCTAGAGAAACTCATCTTGAATGTGGAGATCTTCGCCTCGATCCAGTCGAACGGGTCGCCTGGAAAGCTAACCATCGCCTGGAGTTAACTCGGAAAGAGTTCGGGCTCCTCGAATACCTGATGCGCCATCCAGGCGAGATCATTACCCAGGAAGAATTAATGGAACACGTTTGGGATTCTGGGGCAAATCCTCTCTCTAGTTCTGTACGTGTACATATTGCTTCACTACGCCAAAAATTAGAAGATAATCCTGCCTCCCCATCTTACATCCAGACAGTGCTGGGTGAAGGTTATCGTTTTATCGATCATAATGATAAAGATGACCATCATGACGAATCTTAATTTGCTAATCAAAAAGCCCTTCCAATGGGTAAAACAGCGGCTTACCTTACGCCTGCGTATAGCACTGGCATCCACTTCCCTGGTCCTGCTGACCAGCCTGGGATTAGTGCTTTTTATAAATCTTATGGCTTCAAAACGCGCCTTAGTGACATTCACTTCATCAGATAACTTTTTTATCCTTGCTACACCGGAGTCTCTGTACGAAAATATAGATGATAACCAGGCAGGTATTCAACACACGACATCACCTGGATATACACCCTCCAGTGTGGCAATCATCCAATCTGACCTTCTCGGTCGGGTCCAGCGCCTATCACTGATTGGTTTTGGGCTGGTTGCAATCCTGGGAGGACTGGCTGCTTATTGGATTATCGGAATTGCATTGAAGCCCGTAAGCCTGGTCAGCCAGACCGCTCGTCGTATAAGCGCTGAAAAGCTAAATGAACGGCTGAGTCTCGAAGGTCCACGCGATGAAGTGAAAGAATTGGCAGATGCTTTTGACCAGATGCTCAACCGGCTTGAAACCGCCTTCGAGCAACAGGGCGAGTTCGTGGCCAACGCAGCCCATGAATTGCGCACGCCGCTTACTGTTCTGCGCACAAACCTGGACGTGATACAGTCTAATCCATCTGTCTCCATTGAAGACTATAGAATGATTCTTATCACCCTAGAAAGATCCATCTATCGACTCGAGTGCCTGGTAACCGACCTACTCCTTCTGGCTAAAAGTGAAAAGGAAATCGCTATCGAAAAAATAATTGTTGGCGTCCTTCTGGAGGAGACTATCGGCGATTTATCCCCCATGGCTCAGGAGAAAGATATAGATTTATTACTAAATGGCGAGTTGGAAATCCTGATCCATGGCGATCCTACTTTATTAGGGCGTGCATTTGCTAATTTACTCGAGAATGGCATCCGCTATAACAATCCAGGCGGGAAAGTTGAAATCACCGTTTCATCTGAAAATGGTCATGTGGTGGTTAGCTTCGTGGACAATGGCCCTGGCATCTCGCTTGATGAACAATCGCATATTTTCGAACGGTTTTATAGAGCAGATAAATCCCGTTCCAGATATTCAGGCGGAGCAGGGCTCGGTCTCTCCATTGCAGCCCATATCGTGCATCTTCATCAGGGTGAGATAACCGTGGAGAGCTATAGTGGTAAAGGCAGCAAATTCAGCGTTCGTTTACCATCTTGAGACAAGCATCCAAAAAATATTACGACTAAAATACTATCCCTTCATCCACAGTAAGTTGAAGAAATTTCATACATAAATCAGTACGGCCTATGGCACAGCTAGGCGGACCTTGAGATTGGTCGGCCTGATGTTGTTTATACAGCCTATCTCCTTAATCTACTTCTGGGTAGGAACAAGGGCTTCTAGACATCTTAGGCACTTCGATACCAATCATTAATAGCTTTACAAGGATTTAACAACCGATTTGTTATAGTCGTATTACCAGACCTTATAAATATATTATCGATTTTTCCATCGAGAAGAATCTACTGGTGTAAATAAACCCCGCAATGATCACAAATGTTTATGGTTGGAATGCTATGAATACCTCGCGCAAAATATGGATCCTGATAATCTCACTTGCCCTCCTAATGGTGATCGTCGCTTGTGGAAGTAGAGAATCTACCACGGAAACCCAGGGTAGCGAGGGAGAAGTATTTAATATCGTCACTACCCAGGGGCCAGTGATGTATGCTCTTGAACCCACCCAGAATGGCAGCTCATTACCCACAATAAATGCATTGCCAACAATGTCTTCAGAAGATCTCAACGCCACCTGGGTTAACAGTGTTTATTCTTACCAAGAATTATATAAGCCAGCAATTTCCATTGGGCAGTCACTGCTGGAAGTAAACGAGAAATTACCTGAAGAACAACAGATATATCCGCTGGTTGATGTTCAGGGAAGCGAAGTTAAACTCGCAGGAAGACGAACCATCTTAATCCTCGGTGTTCCCGGATGTCCACCTTGTGAAGAGGAATTTCCATTAATAAAAAATTGGGCGAATGACCTCGGCGACGATTTACAGATTATCTACGCGGTGCGAGGGAGAAACATTGATACTTTTATCCAACGCCTTGAAGAGTTGAAAAATGTGCGGATTATAAATGATAGCAATACCGTGTTAGCCGCCGCGTTATCCGCGCGTGCTGCACCAACCATATTTCTGATCGGTGATGATGAGACGATCAGATGGCGAATGACAGGCTTCTTTCCACAACACGGTTTAGAGTTGGATAAGGTTGTTCGACAGTTCGCAGCTAATCAGGATTTAGATACTTATTATTGGGAAGCCAATTTTAACGACCCAGAAACTATACCTAATATTGTATTAACAGATCAAAATGGTACCCAGCAAAAAGTGAGCCAGATCATAGCTGGTAAACCAACACTCATTTTGTTTCTTAGAAACAATTGCCCAGAATGCAAAGAAATCATGCAACCCGTATATGAGATCGCGCAAAATTATTCCAGTGAAGGTCTGCAATTACTACTCATATTGGATTATTTTACTGATGAGGAACGGCAACGTGCCCTGGATTATTATTCCAGTCAGAATGTAGCGGCAGATCCAGCAGCGAAGGCATTTTATGAACGTCCAGATAATATATCACTAGGAATTGAATATTATTCGCAATACATAGAAAAAGGCGAACTACAAACCCAACTTCTCATTGATCCCGACAGCCGACTATCGATTTTTTGGGCTATAACCGGTACACCATTTGCCTTGCTTACCGACAGGGATGGCAAAGTAGCCGACTTTCTACCATTTCAGTGGTTTTCACAAACATTGGATGATATTCCAACAGTTGCGCCAACGCTCGTAGTTCTCGAACGGATGATTGATGAAGTATTGCGAAATTCGGATTAGTTTAGGTTTTATCCAGACGGATCGGTGAGCACATCTGGAATGTAGGCATTCCAAATGACACGAGGAGAATAAAAAAAATAAAAAAAACAACTGCATACCGACGTTTATTGGTTGTATTATTGATCCTAATTGTCATGACCTTGATTAGTGTAGATTTCTTAACAGCATTTGCTGCAGGCCCCGCCTCTACGGATGTTATTTGTACCGATGCAGGATATAAATGCCCTAAAGAATATGATGGATGCAATTCGTGTGCAGGCGGCCGGAAAGTTAGGTACAAAGAATATGAACGCTACAACTGCGATGATGGTAGTTATATCTGCGTGTTCATAGGATACTCTTACGGTGCCTGTGGTACATGCTACCAATAAACCCTGAGCGGTTAGTAAGCCGTTTACGAACCTGGTCCGTCTGGGCAGGCATAGGGCTGGCTACAGCCGCCCTATGCCTTTTATTATCGGCATATGAAGGTCTTCAGGTGCAGTTGGAGCGTGTCTTATCGAGTCTGGAAGATGATAGTTTTGAGGTAACCTTCACGAACGAGCAAATTAATCAGGAAGCCTCTCAAATGCATGATTACGATCCTGAGGGTTTGTGGCTTCTACGCTCGCCTTATTTTTCCACGGTAATCGGTTCTGAGAACGAGAAACCTGTAACCCCCTTACCGACCTTCTCAGAAAAAGACATCGAAGAAATCCGCCAGTACCCTTCGGTGGAGCAGGTAGCCTGGAAGCAGTTTGAATCCCCATTCGCAGCCCGGAAGGATCTCAATTTACCAGTCATTAGGGCACCAGCGGAGCTGCTTCAAATCAAAGGTTTAATTTTGGAAGCCGGCCGCCTCCCCACTTCGGCAGAAGGCGATACAGCTGTGGTAATCGGCCATCGTGCTGCTGAACAGGTGTTCGGTGGTGTGGATGTTGTGCTTGGCCGGGTGATCGATCCCGATTTGGGAACTGTTCCTGAAGGTGCAGCTCCACCGGCTGCAATGGGCGGTCAAACCGATACACATTTTCAGAACACCCCTTACGAGTTCAAGGTCGTGGGTATCCTGGCACCAGTGACCCCAGAACGACAATCTGAGGATGGCATATTTGACGGTGGAATTATGCTCTTGAGCGACGAACCTTCCGCGCCTTTGCCTACATTATTAGTCAAACCAAAACTTGGTCAGCAGCCTGAGGCCATATCGGCAATTAACGCTCGATACGCACCAAATGATGAAAACACGATGGTCAGTCTGCTCATCCGGCCTGTCAGAAATGTGTACCGTCAGCGAATTCTGGCGGAATTCCTGGCCCTGGTCAGGCAGAATTTTAGCTGGATCCTCGGGTTATCTCTCGTATTGGCCGGTGTCCTGGTTTGGCTGGCGGGATATTTAAGTATAATGTTGCGCTACCATGAGATTGGCATTCGGCGTAGCTTGGGAGCTACACGTCATCAGTTGGTGCTCCAATTCCTTAGGGAAGGTTTCCAACTTGGATTGGGAGGTGCTGGCATTGGCTTAATTCTGGCCTGGGTCGGCCGGCCTCTCATGACACAGTTAACCGGCACCGCCCCGAGATTGGGTTCTCTTACTCTCATTACCGGTTTGCTCACTCCTTTGCTTTTTGCCCTCGTGGTCATCCTATTACCTGCCTATCAAGCCACGAAATTATCCCCGGGAGAGGCTGTTCGAGAGCGACCTGCTTTCCAGTTGCACCGTTATCGATTTCTATTTGGTGGGCCAGCCATTGGGCTGAGCATGATTGCCCTGGTCATATCCCTGGCGCTACAAGACTCTCTGGGCGCTCGTATGGATCAGATTCTTAACTGGACTGGGACACACTCGGTGCATTTTGTACCTTGGATGATCTCGAACGACCCCCTTGCCAGGCCAGCGTACCTGACGGTTCAAGATTACCAGGCAATCAAAAATCAATTCCCTGATATGCTCGTCGGCTGGTTAGGAGATACGCGCAAAGATGTGGTTGAAACAAGCGCCTCTTTGCCACAACTGCGTCCGGTTGTGCTGAAAAGCGGACGCTGGTTCACAGAAGATGAGGAGAGTAGTGGCGAGAAGGTAGTGGTGCTGGGTAGTGCGGTGGCAGCGGAACTGGCTCCTGATGGAGACGTGAGCAAGATCGAACGCTGGCAAGGTTATCCGGTGGTAGGCGTACTGGCAGAGTGGGAGCTGATGGTGGCAGAAGGTTACTCTCAATTTAAAGTATACACACCTATTGGAGCAAATATCTCTAGCTCAGGTGGCTATTGGGCAAGCGATTCACCTCTGCAACCAGGCCAGCTTAGCATCACTATACCACCTGGAGAAGACTTAGGAAAGGCAGTTAACCAGTTGATGGCTTTTCTGAAAACCAGGCATACCGAGGGCGAGCCACAAATGGTGCTGCCAGCCGGTATTACTGCTGATATGCTCAATTCCAGCAACCGGGTGTATGACTTTATGGGTTTGCTGGCCGGGGCATGTTTGGTGGTTGGCGCCCTCAGCCTGATGAACCTAACTTTCATCGCACTTCTGAATCGTGTACCTGAAATTGGTGTTCGGAGAGCAATTGGCGCAACGCGTGGGATGATCGCCTGCCAGGTGCTTTTTGAAACACTGGTGATTAGTTTAATATCTGCGGTAGCCGGTGGGGTTCTGGGTGGGCTTATTGCTTTTGAGCTACAGCACATCAACGGCTGGCCGGTCACCCTCCACCCGGATATTCTGCTCTGGCTGGTACTGGCGACAGTCCTTTCTGCACTGATCGCCGGCCTGCTCCCAGCCTGGTGGGCAGCGAATCTAAGCCCGACACAAGCCATACGCATGGAATAGGTTCAAACTTTATGAATGACAAATCCTTCATCCAATTGCAACAGGTCACAAAAATCTATCACAAAGGTTCGCTGGAGATCAAAGCAGTAAATCAGGTAAGTCTGACCATCCATAGCGGTGAATTTCTCTCAATTATGGGCCCTTCAGGCTGTGGCAAGACGAGCCTCTTGCACCTGTTAGGGGGGCTCGAGCCGCCTACTATCGGCGAGGTGATTTTCAATGATGTGGACCTGGCAAAGATGGGTGATAGAGAGCTCTCCCATTTTCGCAATCGTAACGTGGGTTTTGTATTCCAGTCTTATAACTTGTTGGCAGGATTAAAGGTCCTGGAAAATGTCATGTTACCTCTCCATTATGCTGGTTATCCAAAACAAGTATGCCAACAACGTGCACTCGAGGCAGTCAGGCAGTTGGGAGTGGAAACTCGCCTTGACCATTACCCAGCTGAATTAAGTGGCGGAGAAGAGCAGCGCGTAGCTATCGCGCGCGCCCTGGTGACTAAGCCTCAAATCCTGCTAGCTGATGAGCCAACCGGTAACCTGGACTCAGCCAATCGAGATCAGATTCTTGACCTTTTCCGCAAATTCCATGCTCTAGGTACTACGATCTTACTCGTTAGCCATGATCCCAAAGTCACTACGGCAGCCCAGCGCACTTTACAAATGATGGATGGCCAGTTGAAGGGGAACGGTAAAGCATAAATCCCAAAAATCCCGTCCAAAAGGTCAGGGAATAACCAAGTCGAGCATTCAGGATTTTCATTACCAACCCTTCTGGCGGAATGTGGCTTTTGCCGAGACTGGAATACTACCCGGCAACCCAGCCACTAACCTTCCGAAAAAGGTTGGTATGCTCCCCGAAACACGCATGGTCAAGATGCGGCCTGCCACTACGCAGACCCCAATCGAAACTATCCGAGTGGCTGCTGCCAGCCCCCTGCGAGCTGACCTGTCCTGAGCTTTCCGTAGAGGCAGAGCCATTGGTGACAGCCTGGGTAATCCTGCATATTGGAAGGTCAGGGTTCCATGCCCACAACCTATCTCGAGGATTTTCTTCCCGCGGGGTTGGCAAGCAGAAATAAGGTGGCTGACTTCAACGCCTTCAGGATCATGGATATATCTCATTCATCCCTCCTTGATAGTCTATCAACGACCTAGAGATCAATTGTTTCCCATCTTCTGAATTTCATTATAGCACCGGAGCAAGATTAATTGCTAATAATTAAAAAATATAGGGGTAAATGTGTTTATAATTTCTTAGGGAAGTCTAGAATAAATATAATCCATATCCATATCTACCCTATTCACCAATTCTTGGCCATCTGATCAACTCGATTGTATCTTTTCCGTTCGAAAGGGGTTTTAATAAGAGCTTAATCATGCATTCTTGACATAATTTCCAATATCTGTTATTTATTACCTATCTTATCCAAATTTGCCACACTGCTAAGAAAGGGGTAACCTATGAAATTCTTCATCCACTGGCTCATCACCGTCGTCGCTCTGGTCGTCGCCTACTTTATCCTGGCTCCCTATAACCTGATGTCGGTTCAAGGCACGTCCGCCTGGCTGGCGTTTGCCGTCATGGCGGTTGTGATGGGGCTGGTCAACATTTTTATACGACCAGTCCTCAAGCTACTCTCCTGTGCCTTTATCATCCTCACTGTAGGCTTGTTCATGCTGGTGATCAATGCCCTCCTGCTCTGGTTCTCCTCCTGGATCTGTCAGCAAATTGGCGTTGGCTTTGTAGTCTCATGGCCATGGGGTGCTTTGTGGGGCTCGATCATCGTCAGTGTGGTTTCTTTCATCATCCACCTGTTCGTACACCAGCGCCGTTAAGCAGCTTTATTGAGAATTACCTCCGGTCGCATCAGGGGCGTAAACGAATACAGTCAAGCTTATTCGTTCATAGATATTCGCGCCTGCAGGCAATTTTCGATCCCGCCCACCTGAGATATAATTTCCTTGCGTCCAGTTTAGTATGCTAATTTCCACCAGCATTGATTTCTCAATGCTGGATAATTACGAGGGTAACTTAAATCGATCATCGCCCATAATCGACGCTTCTCATACTCATCGGAGCAATCATGCACATCCATACCAAAGGCGCTCATTTTGTAGATGACCTCGGCCGCAGGGTCATGTTGCACGGGGTCAACCTGGGAGGTAGTAGCAAAGTCCCATATACGCCCGACGGAGCCACCTACATCCGTGATGGCTTTTTCGATCATCGCCATGTCTCCTTTGTCGGGCGCCCCTTCCCGCTGGAACAGGCTGATGAGCATTTAGAACGTTTACGTGAGTGGGGTTTCAATTTCTTGCGTCTATTAGTTACCTGGGAAGCCATCGAACACGCCGGACCCGGTATTTACGATGAAGAGTATCTCGACTATATCCTCGAGGTGGTGAAAAAAGCCGCTGTGTACGGCTTCAACCTGTTCATTGACCCACATCAAGACGTATGGAGCCGTTTCTGCGGTGGGGATGGCGCCCCGGGTTGGACACTCGAAGCCGTCGGGTTCGACCTCACTCATTTCGTTGAAACCGGTGCGGCCATCGTCCACACTACACATGGTGATCCTTATCCCAAGATGATATGGGGCTCCAATGACAGCAAGCTGGCTTGCGCTACCATGTTTAGCCTGTTCTTTGGTGGGAATGATTTTGCCCCCCTCACCAAAGTGGATGGCGAGCCAGCGCAAGAGTACCTGCAACGTCATTATATTGAAGCTATCCGGCAGGTGGCATTACGTTTAAAGGACCAGCCCAATGTGCTCGGTTATGACACGTTGAATGAGCCCTCCAGTGGTTACATTGGGTGGAAGGATTTAAATGTCCCGGGTGGATTGCTGACAATCGGCGATGTGCCTACACCATTCCAATCCATGCTGCTCGGTGCAGGGTATTCACAAACAGTGCCAGTGTGGGAATTTGGCACGGCGAGCTTTAAGCAATTGGGCACACATCACCTGAATGAAGGTCATCAACGCGCCTGGAGCGATGGCCGTGATTGCATCTGGAAGCAGAACGGCGTTTGGGATGCTGATGACAGCGGTAAACCACATCTTCTGCGCCCGGATCATTTTTCAGTAGTGAATGATAAAACAATAAATTTCACGCAAGATTATTACCGCCCCTTTGCCAATCGTTTTGCACAAGCCATCCGTACTGCCCATCCGGAGGCCTTGGTCTTCCTCGAAATAGATTTTGTTGGGCAGATATTGAAATGGGATGAACAAGATGCATCTGATATTGTCTATGCTCCCCATTGGTACGACGGTTATGTGGTCGGCAAGAAAGAATATACCCCCATGCTGGGGGTTAACAGCCAGTCACGCAGAGTGGTCATCGGTCCTCCAGCCATTCGCCGCTCCTTTCGCAAACAGCTCGCCTCCCATACTCGCGTTGCTCAGCATGTTCTGGGAGGCGTGCCAGTCGTCTTGGGTGAGTTCGGCGTCCCCTTTGACCTGGATAAAAAACGAGCATATCAAACCGGAAATTTCCACATTCAGGTTAAAGCCTTGCAACGCAGCATGCAGGCGGTAGAAGACAATTTGCTCAATTACACCCTTTGGAATTACACTCCCGATAACACCAATCTCCATGGTGACTTGTGGAATGATGAAGACTTTTCCATTTACTGTCCCAGCCAGCGCACCAACCCTCGCGATATCAACTCTGGCGGGCGTGCCTTGGAAGCGGTAGTGCGTCCATTCCCGGTGGCCACCGCCGGTGAGCTGCTCATGCTAAATTTCAATCCCGACACTCGGGTCTTCAAGCTGGTATTCCGTCATGATCCTGCAATCTCTGCCCCCACCGAGATTTTCGTACCCAATTATCACTATCCACATGGTTACTCCATCAATGTGAGTGATGGCAAATACGAGATCCAACGCTCCAGGCAAACTCTGCTTTACTGGGCGGGTGCAAAACAACTAATACATAAAATAACGATAAAACCATAATTATGTAGGGGTGGGTCTGAGACCCACCCCTACTTTTTGTCATCCTATATCGCGAATGCTTTTTGAGCGATATGCGAGGAGGGCATTCCAGCGATCTTTGCTGGCCCGACGTGGCAATCTCCACCTAAGAAGATTGAGCTTGCTCATTCGGGTTGGAAAGAACATCCAATCCTCATCTCTACAACGGGTGGCAAGGCGCCTGCATTGATCGAGGCAGGTAAGATATATAACCCCTATATGTATAAATTGATCTTATAACAATTTACTGCAATCCCCCGCTAAGCTTCACATTGGCTGCTTCGGGGGAAGTGGCGGATTTCGCTTGAGGGTAGCTGTCCTCACGATAATGGCAACCGCGGCTCAAGCGGTTACGGTGCGCCGCGTAAGCCACAATCAGGGCTGTCTGCACGCTGTTGCGTAAACCAATCAGCCCATCGCTCAGGCGCGTCTTTCGATAAAACTCCTCGATATCCAGCCAGAGCTGGCGCAGGTCGCGGATGGCACGATTCAAACGATATTCACTGCGCACCAGACCCACATAGTGCCACATGAGGTTCCGCACGCTTTGCATATCGCCCTGGATCAGGTTTGGGTCAGGTTCATAGATCAGCCCGCTATCATTCCATTCTGGAATGTCATGGTCATTCAATAACACACCCGGAGATTGTGCCCGGATCTCTTGTGCAGCTTGAACACCCCACACCAATCCTTCCAGGAGGGAGGTGCTTGCCAGGCGGTTGGCGCCATGCACGCCTGTACAGCTCACCTCACCCACCGCATACAGGTTTGGGATGCTGGTGCGCCCGGCGAGATCCACATGCACGCCGCCGCAAAAGTAATGCGCCGCTGGCACCACTGGAATGGGTTGGCGGGTGATGTCAATATTCTGTTCCAGGCAATAAGCATAAATATGAGGGAAACGCTCCCGGATATACTCAGGTGACTGGTGAGTGGCAATATCCAGGAGGACGAACGG
>Ga0315291_10008056_pt1 | contig 12971 bp, 9 predicted proteins | sample YL17G12_20_MG_FD_203070 | JGI IMG/M metagenome (GOLD analysis project Ga0315291, IMG submission 203070) | Sediment microbial communities from Yellowstone Lake, YNP, Wyoming, USA - YL17G12_20 | ecosystem: Environmental > Aquatic > Freshwater > Lake > Sediment | place: USA: Wyoming | collected... | reverse complement strand
ATGTGTGCGCCAGAAATCTCCACCGATGCGATGACCATCAACCACCATAGCAGGTCTTCAAAAGATTCCTTGTTGAACCATAAAACATCCTGATATCTGTTCACACCCAGGTAGACAAGTGCGTCACCATCCGAAAGGATGGAGGTCAGGATGCTGTAAGCAGCTCCTTTTTGACCTTTGACCTGGTCGATGTCGATCAATCGCCACCAGGCGTGGTGGGATGTGAGCAGTTTAATCAAGGTAACAGCTCGCCAGTCGGATCGTTCATCCAAACCTAGATCTTTCAAGGTGCTGGCAATGATTTTATTCAGCATCCACTCGTCCATCCAACTGCGACTTATTTCTTCGTACCCCACTTCAGAGATTGTTTTTCCTAGCTCAGCTGTAAATAACCATCCAAGTACCACACTCCAGGCATAGGTATCACCATTTTTCCATGGGGAGGTTTTAAGATTGCCTGCGTGGAGATATTTCATCAGCTGTTGATAATTTCTTGAGTGTGGTAAAGGAAATCTTTCCTTGAATGTTGGGAGATACAAACTGGCAAGGAGGTTTTGCTTCATCGAATTTACTATGGGGTGAACATCTCCTTCAATATGAGTGCTGCGTTTAACCTCATTCATTAGCTGGATTGACTTGTTCTCTGCTTCTTGCAGAACATTTCCGAGGTTTCCAGTGAGCTGAGTGCGATCCACCATATCACCCAAAGCTAGCACGCGATTGGAAATGACCCAACGGAAGTAACCAGCATTAACTAGTTCCCGGTATGCCTGGTGAATGGGTTGCAGGAAGATCTCTTTCATGGCATCATCGATATTTGGCACGCCTCTCCCATTCAGGTAAGCCGCCAGATTAGCATACTGATGCCACTCATTATCCTGAACTTCACGAAAGGAGGTAAATACCTGGCATTTATAGGCTTCCAATTCAATATATAATCCTTTCTCATGCATCTCCTTCGTATTGCGGATGTACTCAAGGTTGTTCACTGGGTCGCGAAAGATGCAGTAAGTGTTTCCGTTATTGGCTAAACCAAGACCCTCCCCCAAGCGTTTTTGGATGAGCATGTGCTCTCCGCTATCAGATTTTACCGAATATGCAGCTGATATTCGGATCCAACCTTTGGCAGTGGCGAATTTGTTGTGGTAAACGACCATGCCTCTCTCGCTTCCAGACCGGTTAGAGTAAGCAAATACATCTTCGTTTACATAACCTTCGGTAGTATAAAAATCATACAGTAAGAAATCCTGAACTTGTGAGAACAGATAACGCTTCTTGAGCAAGGGGAAGATTTGCCGCTTATGCCGTTCGACAAGATACTCATCTGGTTTTTCGTCCCAATAGGCACGCCTGTATTCCATCCCATATTTTTCGGTAAAGCCTTCCACCTGACCATGTCCGAACATTGGTAACCCGGGTAAAGTGACCATCATAGTGCATATCCCGAAGTACTTATCTTCCTTGCCAAATTGATCCACAGCGGTGCGTTCGTCAGGATTGTTCATAAAGTTGACATAACGTTTGAGAATCTCTGGATCAAACTCGAGTGTATTCTTCATCACCAGACGGTATTCAGCGTTTTTCTCATCCCGTAGCATATTCATGAATGCGCTGTTATACACCCGGTGCATGCCGAGAGTGCGCACGAAATATCCTTCCATCAACCAGAAAGCCTCTGCCAATAACAACGTATCCGGGACTTCCTGTGCAACCCGGTCAACCAGCTCGCGCCAGAATTCGATCGGGATTGCAGCATCAAATTGCTCCTTTGTTAATCCGTGCTCTGCACGTGAAGGAATTGCTCCTCCCGTCCCGGGTTCTGGGAACCATAAACGCTGGAAGTGCTTCTTTGCCAAAGTCATGGCTGCATCGAAGCGAATCACTGGGAATTTGCGTGCCACATGCAAGATGGTTTGAATCACCGCTTCACGCACCTCAGGTTTGAGATAATTCAGCTGGGCTGTATCATTCCAGGGCATCGAGGTGCCATCATTGCCGTGATAGATATATCTTTCCTGACCAGACCAATGATCCACGCGTTTAAACACCACCGCCGCATCGGTGTTGTTGAAATAATGGTCTTCGACATATATACCCACCCGCTCATCCCACGACAGATTGGCTCCATTGAAGGAGTAGGATGGAAACGGGCTGTATTCCTGTGAGATGAACCAATCGGGATGTTCCATCACCCAACGCGAGTCTATCCCCATGTGGTTGGGAACCATATCCGAAGCCAGGCGAATGCCACGATGCCAAGCGCGCTGACGTAGGCTCTGGTATGCGTCCTCACCCCCAAGGTCACCTGCGATTTGATAATCCAGCAATGAGTAGGCGGAAGCAACCGCGTCTGGATTGCCGCGTAGTTGTTTGATCCGCTTGGAGGCTAAGCTGCGCTCCCATAATCCAATCAACCATAAACCAGAGAAACCCCATTGTGCAAGTCTATCTAACTCCTCATCCGGGATTTGGTCTAGATGCTGGATGGGTCGTTGGTATAGCTTGGAAAGCTGGTCAAGCCAGACATAAGCATTTTTCGCGATCAGCACCAGACTGGGCATCCAATCTTTGTCTGGGCTATAGCGTTCGGGTTCGAGCTCCATGCCTGTAAATTCATAAACACGCGCCGGACCTGGACCCAGAAAAGCTGCCTTTTCCTCTTCTTTGATTAAATCAAGGCTACCTAAAAGACGGAACAAATACTTTCCTAACAATGCTCCCCATCGTTGACGAATGAATTCGAGTTGACCGGTGAGAGAGTGGGGGGAGTTAATTGCCGGGCTGCGTAGCATATCCACAAGATTTTGATGATCTGGACCAAAAGGGGGCTGGGTCTCAAAGAAGGCATGCATCAATGGGATAAGTTTTCCATAGGCTGTATCTCTCGTCAGGCGGCTATCATCGAACAGCTCCTGATAGGGTGAGAATGCTGGATTTGCGTTTGCTAACCATAACAACAACAGCTCCTCCAGGGCGATTAGTCGATTAGAGATCCCATTGCTTGTCGAAATCAAGTAATCCTCGGCGCTCAGGGTTTTACGGTAAACATCCATGGGAGGGAATTCCTGGACGAATTGGAGTAATGTATGGTCTACTTCTTCGTTTCCCAGCATCCCCATAATCCATTCCAACGCCTCCTGCATAACCTTGGGGTTGATCTGCTGCCGGTAGAGCTGAACGACCATATGCAGGATTTCATCGATCAATCCCATCGCATTGATCTGACCCGCACGAACTACATTTTCTGGGAAATTGATTACATCCCGCTTTTGATTCATCTTTGTGGCAAAGAGACGGGTAGCGTGGAAATCAGCAAAGATCACATTTCCTGCCTGTCCGAAGATCAGTTCATTGAATTGATAGCGGTCACGAGCCTGGCGCGAGATATGGAATTCAAAAATAGGTGTGGGGTTGGTTGACATGCGTCTCCTGATTGACTTAACTTTAGATAGGCTGCATCATATTATTTGTAGTCACAAGCTGTTTCGTTAGTTTGGTATTAGGTAAGCAATTGGATCGCATCCCAAGATAAACACTTCACTGTAATGAATTATCCCACCCTATGATGGGATGAACAAGCTTTCATAAGTATAGAGTCATTGACCAGTCAATTGTAATACGTTATAAATAAAACGATATCAAAAAGCACATGATTAAGAGGCAAGGCATGACGTTTACCACTACGGTATCTGTAGCAGAGTTAGCCAATCATCTTATTGACCAAGATTGGGTCATTGTTGATTGCCGGTTTAAGCTCGCCAATCCAGATCAAGGTCGAATGGATTATCAGAATACACATATCCCAAGGGCTGTATACGCCCACCTGGATGAGGATCTATCTGGGCCCATCATCAAAGGAGTCACTGGTAGGCATCCATTACCCAGCGTGGGAAAAGTATCTGAAGTATTTTCTCGTTTTGGGATTGATTCGAGAATGCAGGTGGTGGCATATGATGATCAATGGGGGGCTCTGGCAGCGGGCAGAGTATGGTGGTTATTGCGTTGGTTGGGTCATGAGGCTGTGGCGGTGTTGGATGGAGGCTGGCAGGAGTGGGTAAAAAGGGGTTTGCCTGTACGCAGCGGGGATGAAGTACCTAAGCCTCGAAAATTCAATCCCCATCCTCGAAATGACTTGATTGTTTCCAATGAAGAAGTAGAAGCTATGCGGACAGATCCCCAATACCGGGTATTGGATGTACGTGCAGCAGACCGCTACCATGGGGAGAACGAAACCATCGATCCCATACCAGGGCATATCCCAGGGGCAATTTCTGCACCTTATGTAGATAACTTAAAACCAAACGGGACTTTTCGATCAAGCGAGCGTTTAACCGCCAGGTATAAAAGGATCGTAAGTGGGGTGCCCATCAATCATGTGGTCTGTTACTGCGGGTCTGGCGTTACCGCGACACATGACATCCTGGCAATGATGAAAGCTGGATTGGGGGAGGCACGTCTTTATGCTGGTTCTTATAGTGAGTGGATCACCGACCCGAAGCGACCTGTCGAAAAATAAAAAACTCCCCAGGTAGTAAAACCTGGGGAAGTTTGAGTTTTAGGTATCATGATAGCGAGAATCGTCCAATTCCTTTTTCAATTTCTCAGCTTCGCTTTCACCAGTAACTGGAGTGCCAGCTTGCACAGCAGATATTTCAGCAGCTTCAGCTGCGCGCAATTCCGCCAGTGAACGCGGGCGTACAAACGACCATTTTCCACAATACGGGCAGCGGTCGAATTTGCTTAAGCCAAGGTTGATCCACCACAGGCGAAGGGGGAAAGGTCGACCGCATTTTGGGCAGATCGCTCCACCTCCTATCCCGTAGTTTCGTTGCGCTCCCAGAGGTAAGGAGGACGTTTTTCCTTTGCTTAACATGAGAGGCAGGAACACAGAGATCACTCCGATAAGAAGGATCAACCCGAAAATCGGCACGACGATCTTCACTAAACCTCCCGTAGCTGCATTGGCGGGGACGAATTGGGCCTGGATTTTATTGGAATTTATTTCTTTTCCTTCGGATGTATAACCAATAGCACTCAGGGTGTGTACACCCAACGGATAAGAATCTGTGTTGAACTGCAAACTAAAGGGTGGTTGTATATCTTCACCGATTGTAGTTGTATCAATTAGAAATACCACCCGCATCAAGTTTGCTGGTGGGTCATTTATTTTCATCGAGAACAACCCTTGAATGTCATTTCCAAACCCCCCATAGCCAAAGTCCTTACTTAATCCTAATTCCAGCTGATTGGCAGATTGAGCAAGTGTATTGCTTATAGTTACCATGGTCAGCAGAAAGACGATCAGGAGAATTGATAATATCTTTTTCATACAAATATAATCCTTGTATTTGAGTGATTAGAATGATGTGTGGTTTTATTTCCAGCGTGTCAGGATCGTCTCACGTTGGAACAGGCGTACTGCCAGGTAAATCACCAACACGTCCACCAACAATAGAACCAGGCACATGATCAGGATCAACGTGCTGTTGAGGATGAATAAACCGGCAATTTGTCCGAAAAATAGTGCTAACAACGGCAGGATGACCACTGCCGATAGCTGTTCTGCCACGCGTGGGTCGTTAACCCGAGAGGAGACCATGATGCTGAAATTTACTGAGAGTACTGCCATTAGCGGGCCAGCCAAAAAAATGGCAATCAGCCACATGGGGTCCAGTAATGCTGCAGCTAATGCACCTCCTCCGGTGATGATCAGCGAACCGACAGCAAATATGCCAAAACCGACCCATGTGGCTAGGATAGCTGGTATGACTGAAGCCAGGTTTTTCCCGGCAAGTAATTCGCCGGTTGAAATGGGTGTAGCCAGTAAGGGTTCGAGGCTGTGAGTTGTTTTTTCTCCCACAATGGAGTAGGCAGCAATGTTGACCGGGATGAATAACGGGATCAACATGAACATGATCAGGAACTCGCTCACGATGTAATACTGCATGCATTGCCCAGCGGTCATGTTCGATTTACACATCTGCTGAAATTGGGCAGGTAATTCTGCACTGGCACTATTTACACTAGAACCGCCCATCGAATATAAAATGATTAGTGGAAGGACGCTTAAAAACAACGGCAAGAAGATCACGGTGAAAAGCACCATGCGTTTCTTGAACACTTCAGCCCATTCTTTTCGAATAATTGTCTTTATCTTGTTCATAGGAAATTTTCCATTAGGGTTATAAAATCTTTATCAAGCATTTTTTACTAGCTGCAGGTAGACATCTTCGAGGGAGTGCCGCAACTCACCGACAAACTGGATCTCTACGCCAGCACCGACCAGAACGCGAATAATTTCGGGGTTATGAGCCTCGGGATCATCGAGATTGACCAGCAGCTTGTTATCAATGACTTTGGCTTCACGCACAAATGGCAGCGTCCGGATAGTCGAGGCAATTGACTCATCACTTTTTATGAGATGAAAGACCACTCTGCGACCGAATAATTGTGATCGCAGGTTGGCTGGGGTATCAACGACCAGCAGATGTGTTTTAAACACACCGACACGATCACAAAGCCGGTCTGCTTCATCCAGGTTATGTGTGCATAAAAAAATGGTGCGGCCTTCTTTTCGCAATTCACCGATGAAATCATGCACGAGGTGGGAGGCTTCGGGGTCTAAGGCTGCGGTGGGTTCATCCAGGAACAGGATGCGTGGCTCGTGTAAAAGTGCTCGAGCGATGGCAAGTTTTTGCTTCATCCCTTTGGAAAATGTGCCGGCTTCATCCTGACGGCGATCCCATAAGCCTAGCATACTCAGGTATTTTTTCACCTGCCCTTTGGGATCTTTAACTTCGTAGAGATTGGCATATATTTCCAGATTAAATTCAGCGCTCAGGTTATCGTACATTCCGGGTGCTTCAGTGAGAATTCCTACAGTCCGGCGGATTTCAGTATCCTGTTCACCGATTCGATAGCCATTGACCACTGCAGTACCGGTAGTTGGTCCGATCAAGCTGGTGAGCATGCGGATGGTGGTGGTTTTACCAGCTCCGTTTGGGCCTAGGAAGCCGAACACCTCACCTTCCTGCACTTCCAGGGTCAGATTATCAACTGCCACGGTAGAGTTAAACTTTTTGGATAGGTTTTCAGTTTTGATCATAATGCTTAATTTACTTTGTTTTCCTATATTTGGTGGATAAAATATAACAATTTTAGCTTATTGGTAGCGTGTATTCTCCAGATTCTCTGAGGTTTCTTCGACTTGCGCGATAACTGGTGGCTCATTAGTGGTCAGCAAGCCGGGAGTTGCTGGGTGTTCGGGTTCGGGCTGGCGTAAAGCAAAAATGATAATGATATCCATGATTGCCAGACCACCCAACACAGCCTCAGCAGCATATCCACCCCATTGACTACCTATGAATACCACTGAAGCATCCAGGATAGTATGAAAAAGAATGGCCAACCCCAACCAACAGAGCTGTTGGTGTCCCGGGCGGCGGGTAAAAACCTGCACGACGAACACAGATGCCATGATGTGGAATGGGATGGTAAAAATGCGTTCCACTACAGGCAATAAGGTGTTATACCAGGGAACACTCCAATACATCTGGATTTGCTGAAGCTGTTCGGGAGTAAGATTTAAGCTGCTTAGGTCGGCATTTCGAACCGCCATCAAATTTATGTATGTCCACAAGACCAAGCCGCCCAGAAGGATGGCTTCCATACCTCCATGCCCGGCACCGGCCAGGACGGCACTTCGCCATGAGTGGGCATCCTTGAGCCACCAGCGGAACATGCCATAGCGTGCACACTCTTCAAAAACACCAGCGCTTAATCCCAGGATGAGAGCTACAACCAAAATGCCTGGGGGTCCCAGGATGGTTTGCTGAACGGTTCCCAGGAGAGGATTTAATATATAGGTATTAAAGGGGATATGAACTATCTGGGAGATGATATAGGTCGAGCCACCGATCAGCCACAATTTCCAGCTTAAATGAAATTTATTAATCAGAAAGATGCCCAAGATGAAGGGCAATGCAATCATTAATAACGCGTTGAGAAGGCGTACGAAAGCGGCCAGATCCATGCTCAAAAATTATACTTCACAATGATTATGAAAGATCACAACTGAGGAAAAGATACCTTGTATGATTAATTAAACGCTAACCCAAAGCTACCTAAATATAGACAGTAATGTTGGTATAATTTTTATTCGGGCAGTTAAACATAGATATTAATAAATATATAGACATCTATGCAGTTCAAATGGGAGGTTATTGGTAATGGAAAAAAATGAGTACGTAGAATTATTTCATCAGATGATTTTAATCCGTTTGGTCGAAGAACAAGCCACCCAGTTATATCAACAGGGGAAGATCGGCGGTTTTTTGCACCTATATATCGGCCAGGAGGCAGTCAGTACAGGGCTAATCTCATCCCGCCAACCTCAAGATAGGGTAATTACTGCCTATCGGGATCATGGCGTGGCCATCAATTGTGGTATCCCGGTCAAGGTGGTGCTGGCTGAGCTGCTTGGAAAGGCCACTGGCTGCTCTGAGGGGCGGGGTGGCTCCATGCATATGGCAGACGTCGGGAAGAACTTTTGGGGAGGGCATGCTATTGTGGGAGCCCATTTACCCATCGCAGCGGGTATGGCATTAGGTGATCGATACCAAGGCAAGGATTCAGTGACCATCTGCATGTTTGGAGATGGTGCGACCAATATTGGATATTTTCACGAAGCACTTAACCTATCCAAGGTATGGAATTTATCGGTGCTATGGGTGTGTGAAAATAACCTATATGGGATGGGTACATCGGTAGAACGCGCCTCGGCTGTATCAGAGATTCGCCAGAAAGCTGAAGGATATCTGATTCCAAACAGCCGGATAGATGGAATGGATGTGATGGAAGTCCGTAATGCAGCACAAAAAGCCATCGAGACAGTGCGTTCGAATAGGACACCTTACTTTCTCGAAATCGAAACTTACCGGTTCCGTGGGCACTCGATGGGAGATCCCGAACGTTACCGTACATCTGATGAGGTAAAATGCTGGCAAGATGAGGAAGATCCCATCGGGATCTATCATAAATATCTGCTGGATAACAAAATTATCAGCTCTGAGGAATTGGATGAATTGGAAAAAGCTTCAGAGCAAGAGGTTCAAGCAGCCGTGCAATTTGCTGAAAGCAGCCCTGAGCCACTAGCTGAGGATCTATATAAGAATTTATATGTGGAAATGGAATGAGTAGAGGGACATATGCCTAGAATCACAATGCGCGAAGCAATATCGCAGGCACTATGGGAAGAGATGGAACGCGACACCCGCGTATTTATCATGGGAGAAGAGGTAGGAGTGTGGGGAGGAAGTTACGCAGTCACCAAAGGTTTTTATGACCATTTTGGGGCTGAGCGCGTAAAAGACACACCCATATCAGAAGCTACTATCATTGGGGCTGCGATTGGGGCAGCACTGACAGGCTTACGCCCAGTTGCAGAGCTCATGACGATTAACTTCGCATTTTCAGCATTTGAACATATCGTTAATCAAGCTGCCAAGTTACATTACATGTTCGCGGGTCAAATGGTATTGCCACTTGTGATTCGCACAGTCGGTGGAGGCGGACGGCAACTGGCAGCTACCCACTCTCAAACACCGGATGTAGTTTTCGCCCATTTTCCGGGTTTAAAAGTAGTTGCCCCAGGCACACCGGAGGATGCAAAAGGACTGCTGAAATCAGCAATCCGCAGTGATGACCCCATATTATTCATTGAGTCAGCCACCCTCTACCAATCGCGTGGTGAAGTTGCCGAAGGTGAAAATCTGATCCCCATTGGAAAATCCAAAATCCAAAGACCTGGTAAAGATGTCACGATTGTGAGCTATAGCAAAATGCTGGAGACTTCGATGAAGGCAGCCGATCAGCTCGCGCAAGAGGGGATCGAAGTAGAAATTGTTGATCTACGGACACTTAGACCCCTGGATATGGAACCTGTCCTTGAATCATTCAAGAAGACAAATCGGGCGGTAATTGTTGAAGAAGGCTGGCGGTCGTATGGAGTCGGGGCGGAGGTGTCTGCCAGAATTTATGAGGAAGCTTTCGATTATGTGGATGCACCCATTCAACGCGTAGCACAGAAGGAAGTGCCATTGCCTTATAACCGGAATCTCGAACAGCTGGCACTCCCACAAGTGGAAGACGTGGTCAAAGCGGTTAAGGAGGTGCTATAATGGCGCAAATTGTCAGCATGCCTAAACTTGGTTTCGATATGGCAGAAGGCACCCTGGTTCGATGGGTGGCTAATGAAGGCGAGAACATCACCAAAGGTTCGGTACTGGCTGAGATTGAAACGGATAAAGCCACCGTCGAAGTGGAATCTACTTATACTGGGGTTCTACTTCGCCAGCTGGTTCAACAAGGTGCAGTCGTGCCGATTAACGACCCGATTGCCGTGATTGGTGAGGCTGGTGAGGAAATTAATATCGAGGCTCTCTTGGAAAAGACTGCTGGCAGTGAAAAATCCACAACCGTTGAAAAACCAGCGGTAGGGGAAGCAGTTCAATCGGCTGCAGTATTACCCGCTCCTTCGAGCGAAACACCCGCGGGTATAGCAGGCGGTTTGCATGCTTCTCCACTTGCACGCTCAATTGCAGCTGAGATGGGGGTAGATCTGCGTATGGTTCGAGGGACAGGACCAGGAGGAAGGATCACAAAAAAGGATATCGCATCCTATCAGGTGAAAGCACCTGAGCCAGAGATGGCGAAAACGCCGAGCGTCCTTCCCGTCCCTCTTGCGGCACCTTCAATAGAGTTTATCCGTGAGACACGCAGACTGCCATTGCCTAAATTAAGAGCTGTCATTGGGCGGCGGATGACTGAATCTATGCAGCAAGCTCCGCATTTTTATGTGACGCATGAGTACGATGTTGGAGCACTGGTCGACCGGCGAAAGGAGATCAATACTCTACTTTCGGAAGATGACAAGCTCTCAGTTAATGATTTTATCGTCAGAGCAGTGGCATTGACCTTATTGGAATATCCCAATTTAAATGCCTCGCTTGACCTAAAAAATAACGCTTTAATCTATCATGGGGAGATCAATATCGGCGTTGCTGTCGCGGTGGAGAACGGCTTACTCACCGTGGTAAATCGAAATACCGATCAGAAAACCGTCCACCAAATCTCATCGGAGCTGAAGGTCATGGTGAACCGAGCGCGTGTGGGAAAAGTGCGCCCGGAGGATATTGAAGGCTCAACTTTCACCGTCAGCAACTTGGGAATGTACGAAGTGGATCAGTTTACGGCTATCATCAACCCGCCGGAGGCAGCCATATTAGCCGTCGGTTCAGCAAGGCAGGTACCAACGGTCACGAATGGGGAGATCAGGATAGGGACAAGAATGAAAGCAACTCTATCGGTAGATCATCGCATCAGCGATGGAGCGGAAGGAGCCAGATTCCTACAATCTTTGGTGAAATTCATTGAGGAGCCATTAAGATTGCTGATTTAACCGCCCTCACAGTATATGATTATCGATTTATACCGTCATAATGATATTCTTTACTGAGTATTTAGTAGACTAAATTATTTGACAAACGGACTCGACCTCGAAGTTATAAAACAGCCAATCCAATGAAAACCTTTGACTACGACCTTCGGTATATACAAGTGGGTCTAGAAGTTCTGGTTAATTATTTACTCTCGGATGAGGTATTTTGGCCGCTGAGCGTTAGTTCGCCAGTGGGTGAGCCAGATTATCCACAGCTAACGCTGGGTGGGTTACTCCTATCTCGTACGAGATTAGCAGCATATCATAAATCTCCCGATCAAACGCATCAGGTGGATCAGCTCAATTCCAAATTGGATCTCATTCGATCTAAGTGGAGGGTGGCGTGGGAGAATAAAGCTGTGCATAGTTATAGTGTCCGGTTGCGGATGTGGCGGAATTTTATCGAAGAGTATGAAAACAGTCCGCAGGATAATACAGACCGCTATTCGTACGAGGTGCGGATGAGGGCTATGCTGACCTTATTAAAGTCTGAAGGCGGAGGAAAAAACCAGGCACAGGTTGATTTGTTATCCGCTCTCGATGTATATTTAAAAAGTGTACTGGTAGTGGACGGCTTCATTTGGGAATCCGATATCCAAACCGGATTTCCAGCGAATGTTTATTGGTATCTATATGGCTATTTACCAACAACAGTCAGCAAACACTGATGCGATTATCTTGATTAGTCGGTAATTAAATATTCTGCCGTCGTTTCATTGCGTATAGTCAATCCAGGCATCGGAGCTATTATTAGAATGCAGATGATTATAAACAAAGCATGTGTGGGGCATATGCTGCAACACGAATCCCGTGTAAACACGAATGGGGAAAAGAATTAGAGAATAACGGAATCCTTAGGAAGTTGGATCAGGGGGTTACGCTTTGAAGACAGACCAGTAAATCACGTAGCAAACCTTTAGGTTCATTTTTGGTGACTGCGATAACCGGTTGGTGAAGCTCTGCCTCGAGAGATGATTCCAGCTGAAGGATTTTTACTTTGCTCGCAAAGGCTGAATCAGCTGAGTTTAAAAATGATCGTGGAAGATAGCCTATTGAGTCGACATCGCCGGAGATTGCCTCAAGCATTGCGCCTGGATCGGGAGCCAGCATCGCTTCAGAGCTCAGAGGCTGGGTGCGCATTACAGCATTATCAAATATAGCGCGGATTGGATCTCCTTCTGGCATGACCCAGACCTGGAGCGACTGGTCGGAATTATTTTCCCATGTAGATACTTGACCTGAAAAGATTGATTTAAGATCATCGTTTGAAAGCTGGGATAACTGATTGTCCTTGTTCACTACGACAATGACCTGTTCCCACCCAACCTGGAAAAGATTAGTATCTACGATATCCTGAGGGGATTCAGCTAATTCCAACAAGATATCATTCTCAAGAAGATTGCTATCCAATGTGTCCGATTGAACAAAATAGAGGGCAATCAGGGGGTTATTAGAAGCACAATTTGCCACTTTA
>Ga0315291_10008054_pt1 | contig 12972 bp, 7 predicted proteins | sample YL17G12_20_MG_FD_203070 | JGI IMG/M metagenome (GOLD analysis project Ga0315291, IMG submission 203070) | Sediment microbial communities from Yellowstone Lake, YNP, Wyoming, USA - YL17G12_20 | ecosystem: Environmental > Aquatic > Freshwater > Lake > Sediment | place: USA: Wyoming | collected... | reverse complement strand
AAGGGTGGAAGGGCGCAAGGGCGCAAGGGCGCAAGGGTGCAAGGGTGCAAGGGTGGATGGGTGCAAGGGGACTGCGGACCGTTCCGTCCCGTCCCTTGCACCCTCGCACCCTTATTACCCTTCCACCCTTCGTCGTTCAAACAACCGGATTGAGCCTCACATGCGGCAGGCCCTTCTCCCGGTCGGGCGTGATGGCGTAGACTATGGTGTGCGGGTTCACGCCGTAGATGCAGCATGAATTATCGATATCCGCTATCTTGAGGTAGGTATCGGCCATGTTCATTATCTCCTGGGTGAGCTTGAGGCCCGGCTTGATGATGCCGACGCCCACGTCCTCGGAGATCTTTATCCGGCCGACGGTATTGAACAGGTCCCGGATGGCTATCTCGTTCCCGCGGAGGTACTCCAGCGTGTCGAACCCGGCAAAGTCCATTATGGGCCGGTTATCGCTTCCCCGCAGGTTCTGGAGCACGGTGCGCCAGTTGCGCAGCGCCTCCTCCTTGTTGCGGGTTCCCAGGGCCATCACGTACGGTTTTTTCGTTTCCTGAATGAAATAATCGGCCACCTGGATGTACTTGTCGAACACGCCCTTGTCCACAAAGCGCGTCAGGTCGTCGCGAAGCGTCTCCGCCTGGTCGCCCCCGGGCAGGACGACGATGACGCCGCGGTTGTGGCCGACGAAATTGAGAAGTATCGGCCGCACCAGCGAATAGTACTCTTCGGTCGTGACATTTTCGGCCACCTCGATGACATTGTAGGAGCCCTTGCGGAAGCCGCCCCCCAAAAGCTCGTCGAGGTCCCGCGTCCCGCTGCTGTAGTGCGTAGTGGTGTCCGGCAGGCAGGCCCACCTCTGGGATTCGCCCCCGGGCTGGTAGGGCTCGAACGCCCTGAAACGCCCGTTGCGCAGCGTCACGAGGTATTTCTGGCGCCGAATCTCGGTCGCCCGGAGCTTGTCGAGGCGCATCTCCCGGACCCTGCGGCCGTCGATGTCGCGCTTGTCCACCAGCACCACGCCGTCGACCAGGTAGTCGACCGATGAGTCGCCGCCCTTTTCGAGTATGACCACCATGTTGGCGCCGGTGCGCTCCACGAGGTCCTTCTGGAGCGCGTGCACGAGCTCCTCGGCGTCCAGCCGGTAGCGTCCGGTGATGCCCTCGACGCTGTCTATTACGAAGAAGGTGCGCACCGGCAGTTTCGCCTCGATGCGGTCGTAGAGGCGGTTTATCTCGGGGATGCTGGTCGTCTCGGAGAGCTTCGAGAGGCAGGTGCGGTCCACCGCCTGCACGGCGGCGTCCTTCTGGATGGAGCGCAAGAAGTCCTGCGCGCCCTTGATCTTGGCAAGCTTTTCCTTCTGGACCCGGCTGTCCTCTTCCTCGGGCTTGTAGATGGTCGCCAGAAACTCCCGGCTGGCGTCGATTATCCGGCTCCGCATGTCCTTCTCGCGAAGCCACGGGAACTGGATGTACAGCGAGGCGTCCGAGACGCGGGTGGAGAGGTAGAAGCTCGACTCGGCATCGGCGATCTCCTCCATGAGCTGGAGCGCCAGAGTGGTCTTGCCCGAGCCGGCCCCGCCCTTGATGACGAGCGACCGGCCGCCGGGCTTGTCGAAGAACTCGGTTAGTTCGCGCGGGATGCTGCCCTCTCCGGACTTGTCGGTCTTCACGCTCGCTCCCCCGTGGATGCCTGTGCTTTGGATATCGGTCTCCTGCTATTAATCATTTAATCCCCGCCGGACGGACCCCGTCGATGTACATGAGGGGATAGTCGAGCTCGGATACGAACTTCATCGAGCAGCGCGCCCTCGCCCGGCCGTAGGAGGTCTCGACCTCGATTTCGAGCATTCGGGCGTCGAGGGTCTTGTAGCCGTAGTGTCCCGCGCTCTTCCCCAGCGCCCGGCGGTCTATGCGCGCCCGGGCCCGGACCACCCAGGGCTGTATCCGGATGGCCTCCTCTATGGCCCTCTCCAGCGACCGGGCGCTCGCCCGGGTCACCGGGACGCCCACGAACTGGTGGAAGACCATCGAGAGCTTTATCGCCGCCTCGAACACGGCCCGCTCCCCGTCTGTGCACTTGAAATATCGCCTAGCCCGGTCCATGCCCCGCCCCCCGAGACCTCAGTTTCAACGAAAGCGGCCCCATTGCCACGTATGCGACCGCCAGCATCAGCCCGACATCCAGCAGGAACTCGGACAGCACCCGCGTGGCGTCGAACCGCTCCGTGATCATGACCAGGAAGATGGCCGCGCCCGAAACATAGGCGTAGGCGCCCCGGACCTTGGGGTAGCGCAGGTCGCTCACCATGAGGCCGGCCAGGACGAACGCGGCGGCCACGTTCATCCCGGGCGGCAGCGGGGTGGCGCTGAAGAAGGGCTGGAGCGCCAGGAGCGACAGCACCAGCGCGCTGCCCGGGGAGGGCAGGCCGATGAACGTCGACGAGTGCCCTCCGCTCATGTAGCAGAAACGGGCCAGCCGGAGCAGGCCGCAGACCACGGTGGAGCCGCAGGCCGCGTACAGCACCGCCATCCCGTAGATGCCCGCGGCCGATTCCATCCAGGCGCGGGTGGTCACGAATATGACCACCGATGGCGCGACGCAGAAAGAGGTGGTGTCCGCCATGACGTCGAGGTAGTCGCCGAGGTACCACTTCCGGCTGAAGCGCCGGGCCACCACGCCGTCGAGGCCGTCGCAGAGTATCCCGACCAGGATGGCGTAGACGGAATACACGATGCGCCCGTCGAGCGCCAGTATTATCGCGGTGAAGCCCAACAGCGCGTTCACCAGCGTGAACACGTCGGCGATGGAGACGAGCCGGGTGATCCTCATTTGTCGTCACTCCCCTTGACGACGCGCGCCAGAGTCGTCGTCCCGGCCAGCACCCGGTCGCCCTTCCGGGCGACGAGCTCGAGATGGGTCGAGGGCACGAACAGGTCCACGCGCGAGCCGAGCCGGATGATGCCGACGCGCTCGCCCTTCTTCAGCATGTTCCCGGCATGGACATAGGGGAATATCCGGCGCGCCACGATGCCCACCATCTGCGTGACCGTGACGGCGCCCAGCGAGCCCTCGATGGTGATGCGCAGGCGCTCGTTCTTCACCGCCTCCCGCTCGTAGGCGGGCCGGTGGCCGCCCGACATCCGGGCCACCTCTGTCACCCGGCCCGGCCAGGGAGCGCGGTTCACGTGCACGTTATGAACGTTCATGAATATCGAGAAGTAGGCGCCCGATTCCGTCAGGTCGGCGCGGTTGAGCACGCCGTCGGCCGGCGAGACCAAGCCCTCGCCTATCTTCCGCTCGGGGTCCCTGAAAAAATACACGGTGATGACCATGAGCGCGCCGAAGACCACGATGAAAGGAAGGGCGATGAGAACATGCCAGATGAAGAGGAGCATCGAGAGCAGGAAGGCGGCCACCGGGTAGGCCACGACCGGCATGCTTCCCTTTGCTAGCATCGCAATGGGAATTGACCTACTGGTTTATTAATGATGCAGGGTCAAAATGCAAGGGGCACGGGAAAAGGGCATGACCGGCAAGACGGGCGCGACTATTCTTCCTCGTCCTCGGCCTTTGCGGCCCTTTTCGATTTCTTCCCGCCGTCGTCCGCTGTCCCCCTTGCCCTATCCCCTTTCCCCTTCGTCTTCCCCGGCCTCCCCAGCCGGTAGATGTCCAGCAGGTCGTCGTAGATCTCGGGCACGAGGTCGAATACGACCATCGCCAGCGCCAGGAGCACGAGGAAGCTGAAGCCCTTGCCGATGTAGCCGTGGGCGACCTCGAAGGGTATGTCCGTGTTGTTTACTATCCAGATGATGGACATGTTGCGCACGAGGTTCAGCACCCAAATCGGAATGATGGTGTAGGCCAGGGCCCGCAGGCGCCTTTCCCGGCCGCTCATCTTCTGGTAGACCTTCATGCGCGGCGTGAGCTTCTTGTAGGATTCCCAGGGGTTCTTCCGGGGCTCCACGGTGATGAACGCCCCCAGGAAGATGACTATGGCCTCTATGGCCGTGCAGGCCAGGATTATCATCACGCCCGAGCCCAGCACCGGGACCACCATCTCGCCGGTGCCTGAATCGAAACCGGCCCCGCCGACGGAGGTGCTCATGCCCACGAGGTTGACCAGCGCCGAGGTCTGCACCGCCGTTATCCAGATGAGCCCCGAGGCGAAGAGGGGCACCTTGGCGAACAGAAAGTAGGTCCCGGACGCCACGAACGTCATGCCGGCCATGAACCGTATCGACCGGCGGCTCTCGCCGCCGTTGTACGCCTTCCACTCGTGCATGCAGAATGCGGAGAAGAGCGCCAGCGCCGGAGCGTACAGGATGACGTTTGTCGGGTCCTCCGGGTGGAGGAAGAGGTAGTTGCCGACCTCGAGCATCCAGTAGATGCCCAGCCCCTGCCAGCCTACGATGGCGAGCAGGTGGCCGTACCGTTTTCCGTACTGGAGCCAACCCGCCCCGAGGAATACCACGCCGAGGAGCACGCAGACGTCCTTGAGCACGACCACTGGCATCGCGGTCGGGTCGACCTCCAGCGCCAGCACGGCGATGAAGAGCCCGACGGACCAGCCGTAAACGAGGAGGAACCACCGGGGCTCCCGGCGCAGGAAATGGTAGCATATGCCGGTGATGCAGAGAACTCCGACGAGGAAGGGAACTAGCAGGCTCAAGTGTACCACCGTCTACATCCAGGTTATCAGGGGCTCCACCATCTTCTTGGCGCCCCACAGCTTGCTTGCGTCCCCGTCCCAGGTCTCCAGCGTCGAGCGGTACTTCTCCTCTATGTCCGAGATGACCTTCCTCATCCTCTCGCGCATTTCCTCGGGCTCCTGGCCCGATATCACCAGCGCCAGGTGCACCCAGCGGCCGCCCTCGATTATTATCCGGGTCTTGCCGTACCGGAGCTCGTTGAGAATGTCGCCCTTGGCCTGGTCCTTCCCGCGGAACGAATCGCCGACGAAGTGCTGGATTGCTATCAGCATGCCGCCGAGCACCTGGTTGTCCACCTCGGGCCGGAGCCGGCGGGTGTTGTGGTGGACGAGCCTCCCGTCGCGGTAGATGAGGAAAAGCTCCTCTATCGTGTACTCCGTGACCTTCTTGTCCGTTATCGCCTCCAGCCGCTTCATCCGCTCCACCAGGAGCATGAGCACCTGGTCTATCTCGCCGATCTTGAAGTAGGTGTTGACCGCTTTCTGGTACAGGAACTTCGAGTAGGGGATCTTGCCGCGCTTTTCCTCGAGGAAGCCCAGCCGCTCGTAGGATTCGGCGAGCCGGCGGAGCTGACCCGCCTTCTCGTAGTAGACAATGGCGCTGGAAAGCGCTCCGCTGGCGCGGTCCGCCTCTTCGTTGGTGAGCTCCGGCTTCGAAAGCATGGCCACCGCGGACGTAAACGCCTTCTCTATCCTGCCGGGAAGCTTCTCCTTCTCCGCGTTCACGTGCTCCTGGAGCTGGCCCAGGTAGACCATCGCCCGGTCGTGGTCGCCTGCGTCCGAGGCTGAGATGGCCTTCTGGAGGATGACCTCCGCCTGGCCCGGTTCTATGCCGAACTGGACGGCATCGTCGGTGCTGGCGATGGCCTCCTGTATGGCCTTGCGGGCGTTCTGGGCCTTGGCCTCGCGCTCGGCCCGGGCCACCTCCTCCCGGACCCGGCGCGATATCTCGGCCTCCTCGCGGGATTGGCCTAAAAGCAGCAGGACCCGGTCCATGTGGCCCCGCCGCAGGCTCTCGGCGGCGCCCTTGACCAGGGCCTCGCTCTTGGAGGTGTCCCCGCCCAGGGCCTTGGCATCGCGTATGACCTGCTGGACCGAGGCCACCAGGGCCTCGGCGCGCTGGTCCTTCGCCTCGTCCAGGAGGTGCCATGCCTCCCCGGCCGAGCCGGCGCCCGCCTCGTAGTCGTTGGCCTCGAATGCAGCGCGGGCCTTTTCGAGGAGCGCGGCGGGGCGGCCGGTGTCGACGCCGAGGCGCGAGACGTTCTCCAGGAGTATGCCCGACTGCGACACCAGCTGGCGTACCATCTCACGATTGCGCATGAGCACGAAGCGGTCGCCCAGCCCCGCCGCCAGGTACTCTCCCGTGGCGTCCGTGGCCATGGACTGGACGGGGTCCGAGGTCCGGTACTTTATCAACGGCTTGCCCGCGCGGTTGCACGACTGGAGCGTCTTCTGGTCGGCGAAGTACACGCAGTCTCCCCCGGCGGAGATGGCGACGTGAGTCACGGGGCCGTCCGAGCGGGCCTTCCAGGCGACCATGCCTATCTTGGAGAACATGGCCACCTCGCTGCCCTGCGAGCCGGCGACCACCGATTCTCCGTCACGCGAGATGGCGACGTCGTTCCAGATGCCTCCCATGAACTTCCAGCGCAGGAAGAGGTTCCGATCGTAGCAGTAGACGTTGTGGTCCCGGAACGTGACCACTATGTGCTCGCCGTCGCCGGACACGCCCAGCCTCCAGCCGGGCCGCTCGGTCCACTGCTTGGAGACCAGGGCCCCGGTCGGCCCAACGGCATAGATGTTGTTGTCGTTGCAGCAGGCCACCGTCAGGTTCCCCTCGGTGACGGCCAGCGAAATGGCCGGGGCGCTCATGCGGTAGCTCCAGAGCCGGTCGCCCCTTTTGCCGAAGGCGTGGAGGTGACCGTCGGAACCGGCGACCACCACCATGGTCTCGTCCGGGGAGATGCGCAGCGCCGTGGCGCCCTCGCTCACGCCGGCGGTCCACAATGTCGCGCCGGTCCGGTCCACCATCCTGACCTTGTTATCGCTCCCGGCGGCGGCCACGAACCTCCCGCCGGAGGAGATGTCCATGGCCCGGACATTGGGGGCGCTCACGCGCCAGAGCCTGACTATCCTTCGGGCGTTGTTGGCAAGCTCCCGGGCGAGCTCGAGGTCCTTGGCCACCTCGGCGAAGTAGCCCTTCGCCATGCCGGTGCGCGCCGCCTTGAGCATGTAGTCCGCCTTTTCCAGCTCGGCCCCGCAGCGGGCCGCCTCTTCCAGAACTTGCCTGGCCTCGGCCATGCCCGAGACGAAACGGCGGGCCGGGGCGCCCACCTCCTCCAGGACCTCCGCCACGCCGTCGCGGACCTCCGGCTGCTCGCTCTCGAGCATCCGGGCAAGCTCGGGCAGCCTCTCCTCGATGGCGTCCTTGGCAACGGAGGCGTGCTTTCTCAAAAAGGAAAGCGCCTCGGCGGCCTCGGCGCCCCGGCCGGGCAGGAGGTCGAGCGCCCCCTTCACCATCTCCTTGCGCAACCCGGCGCGCGCCTTTGCCAGGTGGTTCAGAAGCTTCAGCGCCGCGACGCGCATTTCGGGCGAACCGTCGCCCAGCGCGGCCACCAGGGCGGGAAGCGCTATCTTCAGCGGCTTGACGTCCTCGTCGGCGATCTCGGCGAGGGCCCCGACGGCCCGGAGGCGCTTTTCGGCGTCCGGGCCTCCAAGCTCACGGGCGTGCTTCTCCACCTTCTTGGTCAGGTCCCCGAATATCATGGTCGACGGCCGTGACTAGTGTATTCTTTGATATATATATTCTGGTTTAATATTCGAGACTGGGCAATGCGGGCAATGACGGGCAATACGGGGAACGGGCGAGCCGGAGAGCCGGTGAGCCGGCGAGCCGGTTACTAACGACGAGCTCCGGATTACCGGCTTCCCGGCTCACCCCACCGGCTTTCCGGCTTGCCGGTTCGCCCGTCGTCCCCGCATTCCCCGCATTGCCCGTCATTGCCCGTTTCCCCTGTTCAGTTATGGAACTTCCCTTCCGGAGGAGGCACCGGATACAATGGCGGCATGGGGCCCGGCGAGATCGGCGGGGGCGGCGCTTGCCTCGGAGGCTCCATCTCGACGACCTGCGCCGGTTCGTTCTTCCCCTTCCTCGAGCCCAGCAGGAGCAGTATCGCCAGCACCAAAACGACGATGATTATTATCATCGCGCCCCAGGCGGGCGGGTTGAGGTCGGCGACCTTCTTGCTCGTGCTCTCCTGCTCGTTCTTTATATCTTTGGCCTGGCCCTGGACGAACTTGACCTCCGTCGTGAGGCTATTTATGCTCTCGATCGTGGCCATGAGCTTTGAGACATTGTCGAGCCTGACCATGGTCTTGTCCCTGAAGTCCGTTACCTTTGTGCTGAGGTTCGTGTCCAGAAGGTCGGTCCGGGTCTGCAATTCGGTCAGGAGCTGCTTCATGCTCGCCAGCGAGGTCGCATTCAGGCCGTTGAGCATCCCTAGTATATCGGCCACGTCCCTGGACAGGTTGGCATCCTGCTTGTCCATCCGGCCGTATATAGTGGTCAGGTTGGATGCCATCATCGACCTGAAACCGGCGATGTCGGCCTCCATCCCGGCCAGTTCCTCGTGGAGCGAGGCGTTCACGGCGTCCAGCGCCGCCGCCAGCTTGTTCAGGTCGGCCCGCAGGCGATCCTCGACCTCGGAGAGGTTCTTCAGGACGCTCTCGTTCATCCCTTCAAGGTCGCCGGAGACCTCTATGACCATATCCTCCACATCCGTGATGTCCGCCGACAGGGCGTTCCTCGCGCCGGCTATATCCGAGCGCAGCGTGGCGTTCATCTCGTTGACGGTCCGGGCAAGCGAGGCGTTCACGGCGTTGAGGTTGGCCGAGAGCGCGGTCAGGTTGCCGTTCATCAGCGCCAAAACTGCCTGGGCATCGTTCAGCAATGTCTGGACGCTGCGCAGGGTCGAGTTCATGAACTTGATATCGTCCCACAGGCCGTTGACAGGGTCCAGCGGCCGGGCGTCGCTCGTGTCCAGGATGCCGTCGTTGTCGTCATCCGTGTCGGCGTTGTTGCCGGTGCCGTCCAGGTCGGTGTCCAGCCACTCGGCGCTGTTCAGGGGGAAAGCGTCCGAGCCGTCGACATAGCCGTCGCCGTCGTCGTCCCAGTCGGCCAGGTCGCCGATGCCGTCATTGTCGGTGTCCCGGTCGCAGACCAATGAGACCATCGATGTCCCGAACGAGTCGTCGCCGTTGCCGTCCACGGTGATGACGATGTAATGGTAGGTCCTGCCGTAGGTCAGGTTGCTGTCCGAGTAGCTCCGGTCCGAAGGTCCGCGGAAGGCCACGTCGGTGTAGTGCGAGCCATCCGTCGACCGGTAGACGCGGTAGCCGGTTATCGGCGCGTTCCACGGAGTGGCGGCGTCCCAGGTCAGGTTGATGTACTTGAGGCTCGGGGCCAGCGTCGCCGTGAGGCTCTTGGCGGCCGGCGGGGCCGCGAAGGGCATTATAATGTAGACCTGGCCGGCCATGCTGCCGGCGTCGTCGTCCCCCCATCCGCTCATGATGAAATCGTCGTAACCGTCCCCGTTCACGTCTCCGCCCCCGGCCACGAAACCGCAATAATCACCGGCATCTTCCCCGAGGAACGAAGCCTCGGCGGTCGAAAGGTCGCGGTCCATAGCCCATCCCGACGGCTTGCCCAGGATGAGGTAGACCTGGCCGGCAGAGGAATGAGCATCGCTGTCCGCACTGGCCCCGATGAGGAAATCATCGTAGCCGTCGCGGTTGACATCGCCGGCGCTCGAGACGCTGTCTCCGGCATAGTCGTTTGCGTCCTCTCCCCAGAACGAGGCGCTCGAGGCGCTCAGGTCGGTCCGGAGGGCCCATCCGGACGCCTTGCCCAAAATGAGGTATACCTGCCCGCTGGCCCATGAATGAGCATCGGAATCATATGGCACCCCTATGAGGAAATCATCGTAGCCGTCGCCGTTGACGTCGCCGGCCCCGGCCACCGTCGTGCCCAAGGTGCCCCAATATGGATAGCCCAGGTAATCCCAGAGGTCCTCCCCCAAGAAGGAGGCGCCGGCGCCGGCAAGGCTGTTGTCCATCCCGTATGCCGCAGACCTCCCGAATATCAGATAGGCCTGGCCAGCGCCCCCGTGGGCCCAATCGTTCATCGGCGCGGTGATGAGGAAATCGTCGTAGCCGTCCCGGTTGACGTCACCGACGCCGGCGACCGACTGTCCAGAGTAATCGGCCGCCGCCTCGCCCCGAAACGAGTTGCCTGCGCCGGACAGGTCGGTGTCCATGGACCAGCCAGATGATTTGCCGAATATCAGGTAGGTCTGGCCGATCGTGCCACCCCCGTCGTCATTGTAGGGGACGCCTATCAGGACGTCGTCGTAACCGTCATTGTTGACATCGCCCGCCCCTGAAACGGCGAAACCGGCACAATCACCGGCATCCTCCCCCCAGAAGGAGGCGCCCGTCGTGCCGGTGAGCGTGGACAGGTCGGTGTCCATGGCCCAACCCGATGGCTTCCCGAATATAAGGTAGACCTGCCCCGAATCTGAGTGGGCATCGTCGTCATACGGAGCACCCACCACAATATCGTCGTAACCGTCGCCGTTCACGTCCCCCGCCGCTGCGACGGACCCGCCCAGATAATCGCCCAGGTCCTCTCCCCAGAAGGAGGCGTCCGCCTTTGATAGGCTGAGGTCCGGCCCGAAGCCGGAGGCCCTCCCGAAGATGAGGTAGACCTGGCCGGCGCTGCTGTGCGCCTCGCTGTTGGTCCAGGCGCCCACCACGATATCGTCAAAGCCGTCCCCGTTGACGTCGCCGGCAATAGCCAGGGAGATGCCGGCGCGGTCGCTGGTGCGCTCGCCCCAGAACGAGGCGTGGGCCCGGCTCAGGTCGATTTTCGGTTTCAGCTCCCAGGCCTGCCCGTCGAACGGGAGGGCCGCCAGGGGGGCCAGGAGGAACATTCCTACTATCCACGATGCACTGATAATCCGGTAGCGGGACATGGGCAAACCTCGGATTGATATGAACTTATCATTATTAAAGGGTTTTTCAAAGCCGGGACCATCGCCCTGCCGGTGCCTGCCGGGACGCGGCACGGTCGGGCTACGATGTCTGTCTTCGCGTAGACGCGCCCTGTGGAGGGCCTGGCCGCGAAAATACGGCCGGGGGTCGAAAATATTAATATCACAGGCACAATATGTTATGGATGAATCTCGGGCTTTCGAGATTTGAAGGTGGTGTGATGAATGGAACAGGACGCCAGGTGGGGGCCAGTGCCGGATTCCTGACCGCGTTGACGGTCCTTTCGATGGTCGCGTCAGCGGCTGCATGCGCGGGTCTGGACCGTGAGGCCCCGGCTGCGGCCCGTGCCTACACTGCCCACGACCCGATCAAGATCACCGGCAACGACGACCTCACAGCGGCCAACGGCGTGACCGGCGGCACCGGCACAAAGGAAAACCCTTACGTCATCAGCGGCTGGGAAATAACCGCTGCCTCGGGCCACGGGATGGAGGTCCTCGAGACCCACGGCAACTACCTGACCATCCGGGACTGCAAGGTAAAGAGCGCCCCCTCCGGCTACGCCGGCATGCGCACTGATTATTTCGAAAGCATTGCATCCATCGAGCATTGCGTCTTCGAGGGCAATGACATCGGAATGCTGTTTTCGAACTCGCAGGGGATCACAATCCACAACTGCACCTTCACCGGTAACAGGATCGGTGTAAAACCGGGCTCCGACTCATCGGTGAAGGTCCAGGACTGCACCTTCTCCGGAGGGACGACCGCCGTACATTGCGCCGGGACCTCCGACCGCAACGAGATGCGCCGCAACACCATCACCGCCGGGACGACCGGCATCGTTTTCGAGGGCAATCTGGGCGGCACCGTGACGGGCAACACGTTCCCCGGGACGCCCACGGCTATCTCGATAACCACCGACTCGAGGGGTGTCGACATATTCGAAAACGAGTTCCAGGGGCAGACGGTCGCGATCGCCATCGCCAACGCCAGTGCGGACATCCGCCGCAACAGGTTCTCGGAGCTCCCGACCGCTGTTAAGGTGGTATCGGCCAATGTCCATTTCGGGGACAGGGGTATGGTCATCGCCAACAAGTTCATCGGCGGGACCGTCGGGCTGTCATTCGAAGGTGGCGACTACTGGGATTTATACAACAACTCATTCGAGAACGTCCCTACCGGGATAAGGATGTCGGCGGAGACCACGGATGTGGCGATTGATTACAACGATTTCAGAGGCGGCAACACGGCCCTGGAAATCACCGGTTGCAAGGAGAACAAAGTGTACAACAACAACTTCACCGGCGCTTCCTCCTACGCGGTGAGCCTTAAGGATAGCCATTACAACAAGATTTACCAAAACAATTTCCAGGCCAACAACGCCGGCGGCGTCCAGGCCTTCTGCGACCAAAGCGACAACAAGTGGAACCTCAGCGTCAAGGACGAGGAATATGCGAACTGGTGGAACGGCCTCAAGAGCGCCAAGGGCAACTACTGGAGCGACATGAGCCGGCCCGACTCCGACCGGGACGGCTTCGTGGACGGGCAGTACGCGGTGGCCGGAGGCATGATAAGCGACACGCGGCCTCTGAGCACCATTCCGGCCGAGTGCGGTGAATACGACCGCCTTTACAGCTTCTGTTTCATCGACGTCGACAAGGCGGGCGGGCCGGCTCCGTTTACCGTCGATTTCAGGGGCATGGCCCTGGGCAGCCTGTACCCGTTCTCGTACTCCTGGGACTTCGGGGACGGGGGCACCGGGACCGGTTTCTCCGCGTCCCACACCTATCCCAACGCGGGCACGTTCACCGCCACCCTCATGCTGACGGCCCGGGACGGCCTGGTCAGCAAGGCCACGAAGACCATAACGCCGGGCGCGGCGCCCGCCGCCCTTGAAGCCTCCGCCTCCGCGGACAAGACCAACGGCGCGGCTCCTCTCGCTGTGACCTTCACGGGCTCCGCCACTGGCGGCACATCGCCCTACACGTATAGCTGGGACCTCGGGGACGGCTCGACCGGCACGGGCGCATCCGCGAGCCATACGTACAACACCGCGGGCACCTACTCCGCCGTGCTGACCGTCACGGACGCAGCCAGCCAGACGAAGAAGGCCGCCGCGATATCCATCGCCGTGACTTCCGGAGGCGGCGGCGGGACGGCCCTCGCGGCCGCGGCCAAGGCCGGCAACCCCAACCGAGCGGCCCCCGTTAACCTAATGG
>Ga0315291_10008053_pt1 | contig 12973 bp, 9 predicted proteins | sample YL17G12_20_MG_FD_203070 | JGI IMG/M metagenome (GOLD analysis project Ga0315291, IMG submission 203070) | Sediment microbial communities from Yellowstone Lake, YNP, Wyoming, USA - YL17G12_20 | ecosystem: Environmental > Aquatic > Freshwater > Lake > Sediment | place: USA: Wyoming | collected... | reverse complement strand
ACGCCTTCCCCAGAGGGATTGGGATGGCAACGCCATTCCAGAGGGAGGTGGCGGTCGCCCTCGGCGACCTAGCCTAGCCACGGGACCCTTCGGCGATGCCCAGGGTAAACGCCTGCCAAACCAAAATAGGTCACACCGGGCCTCTCAGAACCTCCACGTCGTCTGCGCTTCCCACAATACGTTGTTGCGCTCGTCCACCCGCGCGCCAACCGACAGCGAAGGCAGCACTTCGTAGGCGAGCCTCAGGTCCCACTCGGGAACGGCGCCGGTGACGCTGCGCAGGTAGGTGCCATATACGCGCGGCACCACATACCCGCCGACGCGTATGCGCAGCGGCTCGTACTGCGCGTACTCGAAGCCGAATTCCTGCAGCCCCAGGCCCCGGGCGAGAGCTCGCTCCAGCGGGTAGAGCGCGACGCCGCCCAGGCCCCGCGTCACCACCGCGCCGGCGGAGCTGCCGAACTCCGAGGTGACGGCGCCAAAAGGCAGACCCGTGACCAGCGCCCACAGGCGCTGCTCGTCGAGGGCCGGCGTTGACGTGAGCTCCACCTGGGGCTCGACGCCGGGAGAGGTGAGCGGTCCCGACATCGACAGGAACACGCGGTAGCCGCGGACGTTGGCCTCGGCCTCGAGGCGGATGACGGCGCGCACTTCGGCCACCCGCTGCAAGGCGCCGGCCGGGCGAGTGGGCGGCGACACACTGGCTTCGAGAGAGCCGTAAGTGACGCGGAAGTGGGCCGCAGGCAGGTCCACCCAGCCGCGCCGGCTCTCGACCATAGCGGTCATCACCGGCGCCGCCAGGCGGCCGGCGACGTGCCCTGCGCCGGATACCTGCATCGAGATGGTGGGGGTGCGCATCCACAGGCCGGACTCGAAACCTATGCCGATATCGAGGCGCGGGTTGAACGAGAGGAACTGCGCCAGCGGCCGGACTGTTCCCCGCTGCGGCACACCGATGTCCCCCGACGTGAGCGCGACCTGCCCGCGCAGCACGGGCGGGGCCTCTGCCGGGGCCGCGGCGGAAGCCGCGGCGGGGACCGGACTTGTCAACGCCAGGTCGAGATTCAGCCTGCCCTTGAACAGGCTGCCCAGGTCGACGGCGACATCGGCGCCGGTGAACGAGAGGTCGAAGCGATTGGACATGAGCTGCGAGGGCCTCAGGCTGACGAGGCCGATCTCGCCGCGCGCCCGGAAGGTGCCGTCGCTCACCGAGCCGGCGACGTTGTCCACCAGCACGCGGCGGCCGTCGAAGCGAATGGCGCCCCGCAGGCCGCTGATACGGGCCTGACTGGCGCGCGGCTGGAGAACGCCGTCACTCACCGTGACGGCGCCGAACAACTCGGGGCTCTGCCACGTGCCGGCCAGTTCGACGCGGCCGTCGAGCGTCCCGGAGGCTGCGACGATGTCAGGCGTCAGGTGGGTGAGCAGCGCCAGATCCTGGCCGCTCAGATCGAGAGTGAATGCCAGCGGACGAGCGACCGCCACGCCCAGCGGGCGCCACGACACGGGAATAGTGCCGCTGGCGCGCACGACGTGAGGCCCCAGGGCGGCGACCACGTCGTCGAGCACCAGCGAATCCTCGCGCACCTCGAAGCGCGCTATGCGCAGGCTGTCAACGCGCACGCCGCCTGCGGACAGATCGGCGACCTCGACCGAGCCCACCACCTGCGGCTGCTCAACCGTCCCGCCGATGGTCGCCGACACGTCGGCGGAACCGGATATCCGCTGCTTGACGCCCACCCATGGTTCCAACAACTGGGCGTTCACGTTGAACGCGTCGACATCGAGCGATAGCCGTCCGCCGAGGTCCACGGTGCCCGTGACCGTGGCGTATGCCGCTCCCTGGCGAGCCTCGAAGTGACGGACTTCCACTACCCTGTCACTGACGCTCACAGTCGCCTGGACGTCCGGCGCGGGCGTCGTCCCCACCGACGCCTGGGTGATCTGGATGCTGGCCTCCGCAGCAGGCTTCGCCCACTCGCCCGACAGGCTTGCCTGCAACTCCAGGTCTCCGCGCACGGGCGACGGCGCCTTGGCTATGATCTGGCCGACCCGGCCCATGGGCGAATCCGCCGCGAAGTGGGACGCCAACGCAGCGACCGTTGAACGCAGCGCGCTCAGGCTGCCGCGAGCCACGACGCCGTCGAGCTGCATGGTGCGCGCGTCCAGATCAAGCCACCCCGTCGCCGAATAGCGGGTCTCCCCCTGGGTTAGGGAGGCCTGGAGCTGCACGCCCTGCGCCTGCCGCTGCGGGCGGGCCTGCACGACGAGATCGGTGAAAGTCTCCCCGTCTGCGGTGATGCGGTCGGAGCTCACGTCGGCTTCAATCAGCGGCTGCTTGACGGTTCCGCCGACCCGTCCGCTGGCGGTCACCTGCCCGGTGAGGTCGAGCGGCAGGCCAAGGTCTTCGCGCGCCTGCAGGTCCGCCAACCGCAGGTCGGCCGAGAAGGCGAGGCTCAGCTCGCCCTGGGTGGACACCTCGCCCGACGCCGTGAAGCCCGACTCGCCGGCCTGCGCTCTTGCGTCCGCGATGTGCACGACTCCGTCGGAAAAAGCGAACTGCGCCTCCGCGCGGTCGGCGCGGTATCCTCGCCACGAGGGCTGATAGAGGCGGGCCCAGCCTTCGGCGGTTGGCGCGCCGAGGGTGCCGCCTATCTTGACTTGGGCTTCGACGTCGCCTGCGACCTCGGCCTCTAGGCCCGCCTCCGCCAGCGCGTCCCGCAGCTGCGCGTAGCCCACCTCGACATTGGCGGCGACGCCGATGTCGTCGCGCGCGCCGCCTAGTCCGGTGAGCGATCCCGAGGCGGCGTAGCGCGCGGCCCGCTGGTAGGCCAGCAGGCCTTGCACACTGACGGCCTCGCGGGAGGCGGTCACGGCGCCACTGAGCAAGTCAAACGTCCGGCGCGCAAACTGCGCGTCAACCACCTCAAAAACGACGGAGGCGCTGGGATGCTCCAGCGTCCCGGACAGTGTGCCCGCGAAGTACCCCGTACCCTCCACCTCCGCCTGCGCGCCGACAGCTCGCGCCGCGGCGGCGAGGTCAACCTCGCTCGCGCGCACGTCGAGTGCGAGCGAGCCGTCGGAGCCGACGGTGCCTTCGACCACGGCGGTGCCTGCCGGGGACTCGACGCGCGCCGACGCGATGCGAATGCTGCGGCCCTGCGCCTGGGCGACGCCGTAGGCGGTGTTGAAGGGCAGATCCCCGAAGCGGCCGTCCAGCGCCTCGAAGGCGCCCGCCGCGCGCAGGCCGCGCGCATCGTAAGAGCCCGCGATGGAGACGCTGGCCGTGCCGGCGACGGGCCGCTCGCCGCGGATACCGGCCGCGTCCAGGAGTGCGGCCAGGTCCAGCTCCTGCGCCTGGGCCTCGAACGCGGCCTCGATCTTTCCCGCGGCGACCTTGACCCAGGCGTCACCCGTCGCCGTGCCCCCGGCCACCTCCGCGCGCACCTGCCGCAGCCACACCATGCCGTCGCGGTAAGCGATGTTGGCGGAGAGATTGCGAGCGGCAACCTGCTGCGCGCGCAGGTCGCGCAGGCGCACCGTTCCCTCGGCGATGGGCTTGGCAAGGCTGCCCCGCAGCACGAGATTGGTCTCGAACGGCCCCGCCGTCAAGCCCGCGGGAAGCCGAATGTCCGCAAGGCGCGCCGCCGCGTCCGCGGTCAGTCCGCCCGCGGTGATGGCCAAGTCGAGCTCGGGCTGCTTGAAGCCGCTGACCGTACCCGAGGCGTGGAACCGCCCCCGGCCCACGTTACCGCTGACGTCGAGCAGGCGCACGCGGCCGGGCGCGACCGCGACCTGCCCATTGATGGACGTGAGGGGGCCGCGCGCGCGGAAGCTAACTGCGCCGTCGTGGACCTGCGCCCGCGCCAGGTACTCGAACGCGCGCCCTTCGCCGCGGCGAACCACGGCTCCGGTCAACGCGATGTCCGCCGTGCCGCCGAGGACGCGCACCCCGCGCAGCTCCAATCGCTGCCCCCACTCCGCCAGGCTGACCCGGCGGGCGGCGATGTCGAGCACCACTCCGCCCGCGCCCGAGCTCCCCGTGACATGGACGTCCTTGATCCCGCCTGCGGCCACACCCGCCGTCGCGCGAAACGCCACGCCGCCCTGGGGAACCATCAGCACCCGGCCGGCGAGCTTGACGAAACGCAGCTTGAGGGGGCGGCGGATAGGCGCGGCCACGGCATAGTCCGTGAAAGTGACGCTGCTATCGGCGATGTTGATGGACCCGGTGAACCGGCCGGCCGTCGGGGGGCGGGGCTTGAGCAGGGGGGCGATGTTCCAGCGTCCTGTGCGGTCGCGCGCGAGCTTCATATCGGCGCCGGTGACGTCGATGCCCCTCACCGCGGAGGCAGGGCCCTCGCTGCCTAAGACGAGCGCGCGCAGATCGTAGCGCACCGCCACGCGCTTGATCCGCACCAGCGCGCCCTGCTTGAGGCGCTCGCTCTCCGCAATCCTGACGTCGTGCAGCACCGCCCCGCGCACCAGCCCGCCGCTGATACCGCCCACCCGCACCTCTCGCCCCAGCGCCTGCGACAGTTGTGACTCCACTACCGGCACGAGGTGGGTCGCGAGCTTCTGGTGCCACAGGGCCATTGCCGCCGCGCCGACGATCACGAGCAGCGGGATGAGGACGAGCAGTATCTTCCACACGCGGCGCATTATTGCTCTTGTTCGCGGGCCGCCGGCGGCCGCCTGCAGTCACCGCAGATGGCCGGTGGCTGCGCGCGAACCTCGACGTGCGGTGCGCACGCCAGCTCACTGCCCCGCGCGATAGGAGCTGCGCACGAACGGTGCCGCCTTGACCTCGTCGAACCCCATCTGTGCAGCTTCCTGTTCGAGGGCGGCGAACTCCTGCGGCTCGATGTAGCGGGCGACGGGCTGGTGGCGGCGCGAAGGCTGGAGGTACTGGCCCAGGGTGAGAACGCGAACGCCGGCTGACGCCAGGTCGCGCATGACCGCGCGCACTTCGTCCATCTCTTCGCCCAGCCCCAGCATCGCGCCGCTCTTCGCGCGCAGGCCGTTCGCGGCGGCGACGCGCAGCAAATCCAGCGATCGCTCATAGCTCGCGCCGGGGCGGATCCGGGCGTAGAGCCGGGGCACCGTCTCCACATTATGGCCCAGGATGTCGGGGCGCGCCTCGATTACCATGGTCAGCGCGTCTCGCTGGCCTGCGAAATCAGGCACCAGGACTTCCACCCGCGCGGACGGGTTGGTCTCGCGCAGCGCGCGCACCGAGGCCGCAAAGTGGCCGGCGCCGCCGTCGGGCAGGTCGTCGCGCGTGACGGAGGTTATGACCACGTAGTCCAGGCCCAGCTCGCGCGCGGCGGCGGCGATGCGCGCCGGCTCGTCGGGATCCGGGGGCTGGGTTGTAGGGACTGTCCCCGAATGGGGACTGTCCCCTTCCCGCCCGACCGCGCAATAGGTGCATCTGCGCGTGCAGGCCTCGCCCAGAATGAGGAAAGTGGCGGTGCCGACCGAAAAGCACTCCCCGACATTGGGGCACTTCGCGGCTTCACAAATGGTGGACACTCCGCAGCGGCGCAGGACGGGAACCATGCGCTCAAGCGCGGGGCGTTTGCGATAGCGCGGGACTAACCAGGGGGCCAGATGTGTCGCCATCAATCACGCAGCCTCGCAGGGACTGTCCCCGAATGGGGACCGTCCCCTTCCGGGCCAGTATAGGAAGGGCCGCCCTCGCGTGTCAAGGCGCGCGCATGGTTGTTCGCGCATGGTTGTGCGCGCATGGTTGTTAGGGACTGTCCCCGAATGGGGACTGTCCCCTTCCGGGCGGGTAGGTAGCGCAGATTTGTAATCTGCGCCACATCAGTCCCCGCCTGGGCCGCTTCGCCGCCCTTGCCCGCGTGCGCGCCGAAGCCGCGAAGTCAGAAGTGAAGGCTGCGTCGCGCAGCGAAACCTTACCGGGTCAGTGCGCACCTGTCCTATCGGGAGGCGGACCACGACCGAGCGCGAGACCAACTTGGTGTTGCAGGCGGCCGCCGGCGACCGCGAGGCCTTCGGGCAGTTGGCGGAAACGTGCCGTCCGTGGCTGTTCGGCCTGTGCCTGCGCGTGGTGCGAGACTCGTGCGCGGCGGAAGACTTCGTCCAGCAGGCGCTGCTCCTGGCGTGGCGCGATCTGGCGCAGCTGCGCGAGCCCGAGCGCTTGCGTGCCTGGCTGAGCCGTATCGCGGCTAACGTCTGCCGCATGCACCTGCGCCGGCGGCTGGCGAGGCCGGCGGAGATGCCCCTCGCTGAAGAGGCTCCGGCGGGCACGTGCGAAGCGCCCGATGCCCCGCTCGGCGTTGACCAGGCGCTCGTCGGCCTGGATCTCGCAGATCGGCGGATGCTCACGCTCTTCTATGGGGAGGGACTCAGCCACGCGGAAGTAGGGGAGGTGTTAGCATTATCCGCGGCCGCCGTCAAAAGCCGCCTCCACCGCGCCCGCGAACGATTGAGAAAGGAGATGCTCGCAATGATGAGCGATGAGCAGAAGACGCGACTGGGTGTGACCGAGGAGGCGCCGTGGAAGCTGCGCACGATCCTGCTCGTCGAGCCCGACTCGGATGTTCGCGAATCCCTTCGCAAAGCGCTCACTGCCGCCGGCTATGAAGTCCTGATGCTGCCAACGGGTGAAGCCGCCCTGGCCGCCGTGCGCGAGCGCCGCGGCCAGTTGCTGATCCTCGACAAGCACTGTGGCGAGCCTCACTGGATCGAGGTGCTGGTGCTGCTTCAGGCGGATGCATGGAGTCGGGAGAACGTGCCGGTCGCGGTCCTGATCGACGCCGGCAGTGAGCGCGACGTGATCCTCGCTTGGCAGGCTGGTGCGCAGCTCTGCCTCACGCGGCCCGCGCTTCCCGACGAACTCGTCGGGTTCGTGAAGCGCCTCGAGCGCCTGTGGCCACAGGAGCGGAGTCCGGGCAGCGGCTAGGTCGTCGCGGCTCAGGCGGGGACTGTCCCTACGTGGACTGTACCCGCCCGGAAGGGGACAGTCCCCATTCGGGGACAGTCCCTTGCGGCCGCAGCGGCCCCGGCCAATCCGCGCTAGCTGCGATCGCGTGAGGGGGGCGGGCCGCCCGGCTTGGCCGGGCGGGCGCCTTCTACCCGGCCTGGGTTGCGCGCCCGCACGCTGATGTCTCCGCTGACAGTGTGCGCCTCGAGCCGCCCGCGGCCCTCTCCGACCACGCCCTCCATGTAACCGCGCCGGCGAGCAACATCGCGCAGGGGCAGATTCATGAGGATCCTTCCGCTCTGTGTTGTCAACTGCACCGTGCAGTCGGAGTCGGGAGGGGCGATGACGGAAATGTCCCCGCTTATGCTGTCCGCGAAAAACAGGTCCGTCACGGGTTGCGCCAGAGATACGTTCATGTCGCCGCTGGTGGTCTTGAGTTTCGTTTCCGCGCCCGCGTAGTCCTCGACGTGCAGGTCCCCGCTGACAGTCGAGGCGTCGAGGGATCCGCGCAGGCGCTTGGCATTGATGTCGCCGCTCGTCGTGACCGCACGGGCGTCTCCGGCGATGCCCTCCAGTGTGACATCTCCGCTCACGCTGCGGGCTGTCGCCTTGCCCTCGACGTCGTTCATCACCAGCGAGCCGCTCGCGCTGTTTGCCTGGGCCGGCCCGCGAATCCGACTGAGGAGCACCTCCCCGCTCGCGGTGGTGGCCTGGGCCGACGCCGCCCCGGTTATCGCTGCATTACCCGAGGCGGTGATGACGACGACCGCCCCCCCCATGCCTTCGGCTCGGACATCACCGCTGGCGGTCTTGACGCTTGCGCCTAACCCGGCGGGAGCCGCTATGTCGAGATCCATGCGCGCCCCCCTCCAGAACTCCCGCGGCCCGGTGACGGCGATCGCGAGGGTATCGCCCGAGCGCGTGGTCCGCAGGCGCGCCTTGCGGGCCTGGGCCAGAGCTTCCTCGCCGGCGCTCTCCCGGCCGTAGCGGATGGCCTCGATTGTCACTTGATCCTGCTCTCCGCCGGTCAGGGTTATATGGCCGTGGGGGTTCTCAATCGTGACCGAAGCCACCCCCGCGGACGGCACTTCGCGGGAGAAGCGTTCCACCTCCTGCCACCGGCCGTGCGCCGACCATGGGCCGGTCAGGGATTCCAGGCTGCCCAGGGATTCCACGACTTCGCCCAGGTTGCGACCAGCCTGCGCCCAACCGGCGAACGTGCCGCGGTGGGCGGCGGTGATGATGAGCCCCGCGATGATGATGGCGACGGCGAGCAGTACGTTCCGCGCTCTCACGGCCTGTTCTCCTTCCCCGAGCGGCGCGCGCCGTAGTGACCCACCACCACCTTGACGCCCATGATGATGAGCAGCACCGGCCACAGCCGCCACAGGTGATTCCACACCTCCACCCCGGTAGCGCGTTGGATCAGAACGCCCGCGCCAACGACCGTCAAGACGATGCCCAAGACCAGCGCCGTCGTGCCGTCGCCGGCGGCGCTGGTGTGCGGTTTACTCATGGTCCACCTCCTGCGAGCGCGTTTCGGCGCTCGGCGATGTGCCGCGTGAAACCACCGAGCGGATGAGCAGCCACAGGCCCAAGGCAAGCGCAGCCATCGGCCAGATGAGACCGAATGTGATCCAGGGCACCCCGAAGTTGTACAGCAGGAAGACGATGCCGAGCACGATCAGCATCACCCCCCATGCCGGCGCGCTCGACGACTCGGGCGCCACCCATTGCGCGGCCTCGACCTCAGGCGCCTGCGACCTGTCGATCGCCTGGGCCATCCAGTAGGCGTCGAAGACGTTCCAGAAGTAGAGCGCCACCAGCAAGGCGGTATTCAGACCTCCGTCTATCGGGCCCCGCCCCATGGCCAACACCAGGAATCCGCCCAGCACCAGCACGCCCTTCAGCAACTGGCGGTTGTACATCTGGCCGAGGCCGGGCACCACCACCGAGAGCACCACCGCGAGCGCGACGCTGCGGCGGCGTCCTGGCTGCTCGCCGCCGGCCGTTCCGTTCAGCGCCCGTCCCACGCAGTCCAGGCAGTACGCGGCGCCGGCGTGCTCAACCGTCTGCCCTTCCGCCATCTCGCGCCCGCACTTCGCGCATCGGCGCGCGGATGCAGCTTCAGGCATAGACATCTCTCACCACCTCCTGTCGCGCGTGCGGAACCTCCGGCTCTGTACGCCTGCTCGATGGCTCCGACAACTCCGGCCTATGCTCCCGGGCCGGCGCCTGCGCGGTCGCGGAAAGGCTCGCCGGAGCAAACCGTTCCGCGAGGAGAATACGCGCTTCGGCGAGGCCGCTCGTCAACTGGGCAACACCTGTCCCGGCGATTCCCGCCACCCGCCCCGCCCACGACGCTACCAGGTTGCCCGGCCCTTGGCCGGCGCCGGCGGTGACCACCACGACGAGCGCGACCACGACGACAGCCACTCGTGCGAACTCGGGGATAACCCGCGGCGGTCGGTAGGCCGCGGACCGCTTAAGCGCGTCCAACCATTCCCATCGGCGCGGTGCCGATGCGCGCGCCATCACTGCGGGGGTCAAGTCCACGGTCAGATGCGCAGCCGGCAGCGAGCGCACGGCATCAGCGATGAAACGAAGCCGGGCCAGCTCCTCGCGGCAGCCCGCGCACTCGTCGAGGTGCTGTGTCAGGTCGCGGGCTCGACGCCCCGCAAGCCGTCCGTCAAGATATGAGGACACCAGGTTGCGGGCCTCTCGGCACGTCATTGCTCTTCACCTCTCACGGAAGGCCGCGCCACTCGCTGATCGGCCATCAGAATGTCACGCAGCATCTGGCGGCCGCGGCTCAGGCGCGACTGCACCGTCCCCAGCGGAATCCGCAGAATCTCCGCGATCGCCTCGTACGACAGGCCCTCCAGTTCCCGCAGAACCACCACCGCGCGAAACCCCGCCGGAAGGCGCCGCAGGCCCTCCCGCACCGCGGCGCGCGTCTCGGCGCGCAGCGCCGCCGCCTCCGGGTCCGCCGCCCCCGCGCCAGCGGCCGGTGTATCGGCCGCAAGATCGGTCACCAGCCGCGTGCGCGCCCGCAACTGGCGCCGGCGCATCAGGCACACGTTGGCGGTCACGCGATAGAGCCACGTCTCAAACCGCGCCTCGCCGCGGAAGCTGGGCAGCGAACGGAGCATGGCGATGAGCGCCTCCTGCGCGGCGTCGAGGGCCTCCTCCGGGTGCTCCAGCAGGCTGTAGGCGAGACGGTAGACCCGTTGCTGGCATCGTCGCACCAGCACCTCTTGGGCCTCTCGATCCCCGCCGCGACAGCGAGCAACCAGCCGGGCTTCCTCGGTCTCCGCCGCCAACCTTGTCCCTACCTCCTCGCATATGGCTACTGCTGCGCCCATGCCGGTTCCTCTCGTTACACCCCTCCTGTTCGTTGCGGCACAGCGTGGATTTGTTCCGCGTCGCCGCGCCGCTTCAGCCGGGTGTGACCCTGCTTGTGTGGTCAGTTGTAGGGCGGGGCCTCCGCGCCCCGCCAGACGTTGCCCGATTCGGCGGGGGGATGGAACCCCCGCCCTACAGTGACCCTTGACCCAGGACTTGGGGTCACACCCCCTCAGCCTCCCGCGTTGCCCGCAGGCGGCATGTGTGCTATCATAGCGGCGCCCCGCTGGGGAGGAGAGATGGAGCGGCTAGGCCCACGGCCGCCGTGTCCCTAGGCCGCGGGCCGGGATGGCGGCCTTTAGGCCTAGCCAGCGGTCGCTCGCTAGCCACACAGGCGCGCTCGCCTGTGGTTCCCTCCCGCCCGGGGGCAGATCGAGACGGAGGCCATCGCTTGCGCGCATCCGAACTGTTCTTTCCGACCCTGCGGGAGGTGCCGGCCGAAGCCGAGCTGGCAAGCCATCGCCTGCTGCTGCGTGGCGGCTTCATGCGCAAGCTCGCCGCGGGCGTCTATTCCTACCTGCCGCTGGGCTGGCGCGTCCTGCGCAAGGTCGAGGGGATCGTGCGTGAGGAAATGGACCGCGCCGGCGCCCAGGAGCTGTTGCTGCCCGCGCTCCACCCCCAGGAGCTATGGCGCCAGAGCGGCCGCGCGGACAAGCTCGGCGCCGACCTGCTGCGCCTCAGCGACCGCGGCGAGCGCGACTTCATACTCGGCGCCACCCACGAGGAAGTCATCACCGATCTGGTGCGCCAGGAGGTCGGCTCTTATCGCGACCTGCCGTTCATCCTCTACCAGATCCAGACCAAGTTCCGCGACGAGCTGCGGCCCCGCGGCGGGCTCATCCGCGCGCGCGAGTTCATCATGAAGGACGCCTACAGCTTCGATCGCGACCACGATGCCATGACCATGGCTTACGAGCGCATGGAGGCGGCCTACGAGCGCATCTTCGAGCGCTGCGGGCTGCCCTACGTCAAGGTCGACGCCGAGGCGGCCGCCATGGGCGGCACCGAGGCCAAGGAGTTCATGCTGCTAGCCCAAAGCGGCGAGGACCTCGTCTTCCTGTGCCCCTCGTGCGGCTACGCGGCCAGCGCCGATATGGCGGAGTACGCCGCGTCCCATGATGCGGCCGGCGCCGGCGAGCAGCCTAAGCCCCTCGCGAAGGTCGCCACCCCCGGCATGAAGACGGTGGAGGAGGTCACTGGTTTCCTCGGGGTCGAGAGCTCGCGCCTGATCAAGACCCTCATCTACCGCGTCGAGGACCGGCCGGTGGCGGTGCTCGTGCGCGGCGACCGCGACCTCAACCAGCCCAAGCTCTCCAAGGTTTTGGGCGCGACCGACATCGAAATGGCGGATGCGGAGCTCGTACGCAAGGTGACCAACGCCGCAGTCGGCTTCGCGGGGCCGGTGGGACTCAAGGACATCACCATCATCGCCGACCACGAGCTGCGCCTCGGCGCCAACTACGTCACCGGCGCCAACGAGGACGACGCGCACCTGGTCAACGTCAACCGCGGGCGCGATTTCGAGGTTGACAAGTGGGCCAGCCTGCGCCGCGTGACCGGCGCCGATCCCTGCCCCAACTGCCGCTCCCCGCTCGCGGAGCATCGCGTCATCGAGCTCGGCCATATATTCAAGCTCGGCACCTTCTACAGCGACCGCCTGGGCGCCCTCTACCGCGACGAGGACGGCTCCTCTCGTCCCATCGTCATGGGCTGCTATGGCATCGGCGTCAGCCGCATCGTCGCCGCCGCCGTCGAGCACGGCCACGACGACAACGGCATCATCTGGCCCATGGGCATTGCCCCCTACCACTGCGCCGTCATCATCGTCAACCTCAAGGACGAGGCCCAGCGCGAACTCGGCGAGGACATCTACCGCCGCCTGGGCGAGGCTGGCGTCGAGGTCTTGCTCGACGACCGCGATGAGAGCCCGGGCGTCAAGTTTAAGGATATGGACCTCATCGGCGTGCCCCTGCAAGTGGTGGCCGGCAAGCGCGCGGGCGAGGGGTTGGCCGAGGTGCGCCCGCGCGGGCACAAGGGCCGCGACTTCCAGCGCCCCGACGAGGTGGCGGCGTGGGTTGCGCAGCAGTTGGAGAACGCGGGATAGGCTCGGGCAGGCGCCTGCCGAAGGCGGGCGCACGGATCGCACGCGGCGCGACGGCTCCGGTTGCGGCGCTTGCGATTCCATTGCGGGAGCGAGCCGATGCCCGTGCGAATCGCCGACGACACGGCGCGAGGTAGACAACGATGATTCTGACGGGGCTGTCGGTGCCGGCCGTCCTGGCCAAGCTGGTCATCGCGGTCATCCTGGGAGGAGCGGTCGGCTGGGAGCGCGAGACCCTCGATCGCCCGGCGGGTTTCCGCACCCACGTCCTGGTGTGCGTGGGCTCCGCGGTTTACATGATGGTGTCGGAGGCCATGAGCGCCAGTTACCCGCACGCCGACCCCGGGCGCATCGCCGCCCAGGTCGCCAGCGGCATGGGCTTTCTGGGGGCGGGAACCATCCTGCGCCACGGCAGCGTGGTGCGTGGGTTGACGACCGCCGCCAGCCTGTGGACGGTGGCGGCCATCGGCCTGTGCATCGGCCACGGCGGAGACACCCTGATGGTGGCGGTGCTGGCG
>Ga0315291_10008052_pt1 | contig 12974 bp, 13 predicted proteins | sample YL17G12_20_MG_FD_203070 | JGI IMG/M metagenome (GOLD analysis project Ga0315291, IMG submission 203070) | Sediment microbial communities from Yellowstone Lake, YNP, Wyoming, USA - YL17G12_20 | ecosystem: Environmental > Aquatic > Freshwater > Lake > Sediment | place: USA: Wyoming | collected... | reverse complement strand
CGTAAGGCCTGGAGGCGCAAGAAGTTGCGTCTGAAGGCTAAGATCGAAGCTGGCCAAGCCGCCAAAGTCGCGGTACCAGCCAAGAAGAAGTAAGCCAGAGGTCGGATTCTGCTACACAGGATCCTGCCACCAAGATAAGCCGGCCTTGATAGGCCGGCTATTTTTGTTGCGCCCTCCGCTTAGGGCCCGTCAAAATGCCTGTAGGCTTGGCTTCGGCTAACGCGCGCGGATCACAGGTTGCTTGTGGCGAAGCGCGTTTGCCTTAAACAACAGCCCTTTGCCCATTACCGCATAGAAGCTCGCCCAAGCAAAGGCGCCCAAGCTAAGGCTGTTGGTGCTGTGCTGGCGGAGTTTATTTATTGAGCGGGCTAGCAGACCGCCCTGGGTTTGCTGTGGCTGCTGCTTAAATTGGCTGAGGGTAACGGCGGCCGAGAGGATACAGGTCATAAAGATGTTGCCCTGGGATAGGGTAACCACTCGCTTCTCCTCCAGTGCCTCCTGCAGCCGCTGCATGGCATGCGCATCAAAGCCGAGCATATGCGCCTGGGCAAGGCTGAACGCTGGCAAGACGCCTTCAGGGCTGAGGTTGGCGAGCTTGATCAGAAAAGCGTTCGAGGCGGTCAGTGCAGCCTCTAGCTTTTGCGCCAACACCTTGAAATCGGCATAGGCCGGATCATGATCCCATGGATGCATCCCCACTCCTCCTGCTTGGATGGCCACTCAGGGTATCAGATTTGCCGGCCTTGGATAGGCATCCTTTGCCCTCTCAAGTAATCGACGTGGCTGCCGAATAACTACTTAGATCCGGTTATTTTGCGGGGGAGTGGGCGATGCGTATTGATTTTAGATTGAACCTGGTTGGGCTCGGACTCGCGTTCTTGCTTGGTCTGGCCCCTCAGGGCCTGACTCCCGCTGCCTTCGCCGAGGTGGCCGTGAAAAATGTAGCGCCGACGCGTCTGCAAACATCGTCGCATCTTGGGTTCGCTGTCGTTGATCAATCGTCGACGGGCTTTCGCGAAGTTGGCGGCTCGCTGGTTTTCCTCGACATCAGTCAAAGCTTGCATCCGCGATGGGATCTTGGCCTGCGCAGTATCGGCGAAGGCGGTAGGACCAGCCAGAGAGAGTTCTACCGTCTGGGGGCCGGGCCGCTGCTTAGCTGGCACGTGACAACCGATTGGGTGGTGCAGTTAGCCTTGGCTCTATTCAATGAGGCCGGCCTCGGTAGCGATGGCCATAAAGCCTATCAATCTCGTGGCCAAGAGGTCATGCTGGGATGGGAAAGGGCCTGGACATTAGCGCCCAGGGTCAGCGTTGCCTGGGGAGGTTTTGTGATTTACCACCGCGGCGTCCTCGCCCATGAAGCGGCGGTCCTAAATCCGACCGTGGGCGCAAGTGGCATTCTCAATTCAGGACTTTCGCATGGCTTTGAAGCGGCCCTGCGCCTTAATCTGTAATTGCGACCTTTGTCTTGACGCCCTAGGGTCTTCTTGCTAGAAGCAAACCCTTCGCCGTCGGCAGTTAGGTGCGCCAACTGGGTTGCGCTAGGGCCGGCGATTAAAGTGTATCCGAGAGGACCTCCGTGGCACATCATAAGTCAGCGATCAAGCGTATCCGTAGAAACAACAGCGCCAACGTGCGCAACAGCCAATACCTGTCTTCCGTCCGCACGGCCGTGAAAAGGTTCCGTTTGGCAGTTATCGCCGCAGGCGAAGGCAAAGGCGAAAAGGAGCTGGTTCGCCCGCTCTTCGTCAGCGCCCAGTCGATGCTGGCTAAGGCTGCCACCAAAGGCATCCTGCACAGCAATAACGCTTCCCGCAAAATCGGCCGTTTAGCAGCGATGCTGCGTTCGGCGGAGGCTGGCGAGGTCGCTCAAGCCAACGTTAAGTCGGCCAAGAAGTCGGCTGCTGTCCGTCGCGTTGAAGCGACCCAGGCCGCGACGATTGCCGCAGCTGAAGCTGCGACCAAGACCGCAGCTAAAAAGGCCATCGCAGCTAAGAAAGTCATCCCTGGAGCCGCTGCTCCAGCGGCGACCAAGACGACACCAAAGAAAAAATAGGCACCGGCCTGGCCTCCAGGTTGTGCTCCTAGTCGAAGGCGCCAAACGGCGCCTTTTGGCGTTCCTTTAAATCTTAGCCCGGCAGACGTAGGTGCGCTTACCCTCAGTCTCACTTTTAGTGTTGTCGACCAGGCAGGTAAGCGCTGCGACGATGTTTTGGTTAGCCTCTGGCGGTGACTTGCTGCTGCTAGCGAGGGGCGTGGTGACTCTAGCATGGTCGGCCTCGGCCTGGCTGAGGCTGCGTGCCACCTCCGCTGCCACCCCCGGGCTCATCTCGGTGATCTTTTCCTGGAGCACCCCACCAGCTTGGGCTCTAACGATGCAAGGAGTGCGCGGTGAAATCTTGAGCCATTGGCACGAGACGGCACCAGTGAGCGTGACCAATTTGGGTCCATAGGCGGCCTCGCCGCGGATGCCCTCGCTGAGTTCTTCGGCCGCCTTGCCGAGAAAGATCATCTCATCAGCCATGCGGGGAAGGCTGACTTCGCAGCGCACCGAAGTGATATTGTAGGGGGGCGATTTTTTGCCGATATAGTCGCAGAGCAGGCTCATCAAGACCAGCTTCTCAGCCTTTAACTCCGGGCGCAGCTCCTCGGCATAAGCCCAAAGGCTCGGTGACACGTTTTTAACTAGCGGCTGAGTGGCAGAAATCTCCAAACCGGTCAGGCGGACCCTGATGGTACATGGAGACAAGCTACCAACCCGGCGGCATTCGACCAACCCTCGCGAGGTGTGCAGCTGATCCTTAGCGACTTTGATGCCGGCGTTGGTTTCGACGTTCATCATCTGTAGATATAGTGCCTGCTCATCATCGTTGGTAAAGCGTAGCGCCGCAGGTCCACCGTCGCTGGTTTTGGCCTCAATGCTTTTGGCCTCACTGGTTGTGGCCTCCTGGGTTTTGGTCGTGCGGCAGCTGCAAGCAAGGGCTAAACTGGCAACAACGAAAAGGATCCGGTGGTGTATGGGCATGAGTACGCTCCTCGGCAAACGATGGGGGCCTTGTTTGCTTCAGTATATGGCGAAGCCACGCATTCAGGTATAAAGAACGCCATACGATCGGGATAAGGTGATTATTTGGGAGGGGCCATATGAGTGCGGTCGAGCAAGTCCTCTGTGTCGTCATGGACGGGGTGGGGATGCGCGCCAGCCAGTTTGGCAATGCCGTGGCTTTGGCCGATACCCCAGCTCTAAAGCGCCTGTGCTCTTTGCCTCTCTACACAACCCTGCGGGCGCATGGCACGGCCGTTGGGCTACCCAGCGACGACGATATAGGCAATAGCGAAGTCGGACATAATGCCATCGGAGCCGGGCGGGTTTTTGACCAAGGTGCCAAGCTTGTCAACATGGCGATCCAGTCCGGCTCGCTCTTTGCGGGTCAGGCTTGGCACGAAGTCATCTCGCCACTGCTCGCGTCGGGTAAAACGCTGCATTTTCTCGGCCTGCTGTCCGATGGCAACGTCCATTCTCATGAAAAGCACCTCTATGCTATGTTGCGGGCAGCAAAAGCCGCAGGCGTCCGTAGTGTGCGCATTCATGTGCTCCTCGACGGCCGCGATGTCAGTGCTAAGTCGGCAGAGGTTTATCTAGGTCGCCTCGAGGCCGTCATGCAGGAGTTGCGCAGCCGGGACTTTGATATTGCAGCGGCTTCAGGCGGTGGTCGGATGGCGATCACCATGGACCGTTATGACGCCGACTGGACGATGGTACAGCGCGGCTGGCAGGCCCATGTGCTCGGCCGTGCCGCGCTGCAATTCCCTAGCCTCAGTGCAGCGCTAGCCCACTTTCGCCAAGATGAGCAGCTGACTGATCAAAACATCCCAGCCTTTGTCTTGACCGCCAACGGTAAACCGCTTGGCCCTATCGAAGATGGTGACAGTGTTATCTTCTTCAACTTTCGTGGCGACCGCGCCATCGAGATCACTCGGGCCTTTACCGAACGGGAGTTTAGTCACTTCGACCGCGAACGCTACCCAGCAGTGCAGTACGCAGGGATGATGCAGTACGACGGCGATCTGCACCTGCCGCCGCGTTTTCTTGTTAGTCCACCGCTCATCGACCAGCCGCTTAGTGTGTACCTGCTCAAGCACCACATTCGCCAGTTTGCCTGCAGCGAAACCCAGAAGTTCGGCCATGTGACTTACTTTTGGAATGGTAACCGCAGCGGTTACCTCGATAAGTCCATGGAGGAATACGTCGAAGTGCCATCTGATCCTGCCGCGGAGTTTGAGGCGAAGCCGCAAATGAAGGCCAAGGAAATCACCGACGTGGCGATCGACCGGATGCGCCGGCGCAGCTTTGGCTTTGGCCGTATCAATCTTGCCAACGGTGACATGGTCGGCCACACCGGTAGTCTCACAGCGACCATCAAAGCAGTCGAGGCCGTCGATCAGCAGCTGGTCAGGCTGATGGCGGCCGCCGATCAAACCGGCACGATTTTGGTAGTTACCGCCGATCATGGCAATGCCGACGAGATGTTTGATGCTAAGGAAAAGGACTTCCCTAATTGGCGTCCCGGAGCGCGCGAGGGTCAGCCTAAGGCCCGGACTGCGCACAGTCTAGCGGCGGTGCCATTGGCGATTTATGGCCCAGGCAGCGAGTGCTTTGAATTGGCTGAAATTTCACCCCGCAGCCTCGGCAACATCGCTAGCACCATCATCGAACTACTCGGTCTGCCGCCAAATAATATTTATTTACCTAGCTTGATCCGCCAAAAGGGTATTTGAAAGAAGGTTTTTGATCATGGCCAAGTTGCCTCCCGCCATTGTGCCTGAGGGCTCGCCCGATATCGCCGCTGCCGCGCGCGTGTTTGCCGAGTTTTGTACGACGATCGCCGCCCTGCGCAATCCAGACACTGGATGCCCCTGGGACTTGCAGCAAGACCATGCTTCGCTGCGCCGGTATATGCTTGAAGAAGCCTATGAAGCCGTCGAGGTGATGGTGGGAGGTCGGCCAGCCGAACTGTGCGAAGAACTCGGCGACGTCTTGTTGCAAGTCGTGCTCAACGCCCAGGTGGCGCTAGATGCTAAAACTTTCACACTGGTCGACGTCATCGCGGGAATCAATGCCAAGATGCGGCGGCGTCATCCCCATGTCTTTGCAAACACCGTCGGCCCGGTGGCGACGCCGGCCTCGGTGCAGCTGCAGTGGGAGCAGATCAAGGCTGCGGAGAAGGCTGCGGTTACTGATAAAGAACACTTGCTCAAAGAAGCGTCGGCTCCAAGCCCTTTGTTTGCCGCGGCACTGGGCAAACATCCTGCCACCGCGCAGGCCTTGAAGATTGGCAAGATCGCCGCCAAGGTGCGGTTTGATTGGGACAACCCTGCCGAGGTATGGAGCCAGGTGCGTTCGGAAGTCGAGGAACTCGCCGCAGAGCTGGACCATCCCACGCCAGACCGCGCCAAGATTGCCGAGGAGCTAGGTGATCTTTATTTTTCCCTCGCTCAGCTCAGTCGCCACTTAGATCTTGATCCGGAAATCGTGGCTCTGGATGCCAACCGCAAATTTCTTCGCCGCTTTGCCATGCTTGAGGCGTTGGCGGGCGAGCAGAAGGTCCTATTGACCTCGGCTACTCGCCTACAGCTAGAGGATCTGTGGCGACAAGTTAAGGCGCGCGAAAAGCAGTCTAGCCCAGCCCGCTAGTACTGAAAGCGACGGAGTTCGTCGAGTACGATAGTTAGGGACTCCGGTGGGGTATGCGGCAGTAAACCGTGCCCGACGTTAAAAATATGGCCGCGTGGTGCAGTAGCTCTTACCTCTTCAAGCAGCGTGCGAACCCTGTCGCGTAGCAGGGCCTCGGGCGCGATGAGCGTCTGCGGATCGAGGTTGCCCTGCAGGCTGACATTGAGTCCGACGCTTTGCAATGCGCGCTGTGCTGCGCTAATTCGGGTGCGCCAATCGACCGAAATGACGTCGACCTCTAGATCCTTCAGCTCGTACATCTTGTCGACCCCTTGGCCGGGGAAATAGATCACTGGCACGCCGGTTAAGGTGCGCACACTGCTGAGCACGCGCTTGGTCACGGCATAGACATGTTGTCTGTAGTCTGGTCCGGTTAGCTGGCCCGCCCATGTATCAAACAGCATCAGGATGTCGGCACCGCTACGCACCTGCATCTGTAGGTAATCGATGGTCACGTCACCGATGAGTTCCAGCAAGCCGCTTAGCGTGCTTGGGTCGGTAAATAAAAGCTTTTTAACTTCGGTGAAGGTCTTGCTGCCGGCGCCTTCGATCATGTAGCTGGCGACGGTGAATGGCGCTCCAGCAAAGCCGATCATCGTCTGGCTAGCCTGCAGCGAGGCCTTGGTCTTGGCGATGGCCTCACCGACGTAGCCGAGGTCTTTGCCGGCATCCGGCCGCTTAAGCGCCTTGAGGTCCGCCGCTGAGCGGACTGGGCGCGACAAGACCGGTCCCTCACCTTTATCAAAGCTCAGCGCTTGTCCCATGGCTACGCAGGGAATCAAAATATCTGAGAAGATAATCGCCGCGTCGAGGTCGAAGCGTCGTAGGGGCTGCAGCGTCACCTCCGCGGCGAGGTCTGGACTCTGGCACAAGGTGGTGAAATCCACCTTGGCGCGAATCGCCCGGTATTCGGGTAGGTAGCGTCCCGCCTGGCGCATGAACCATGCCGGATAGCGGCTAGGGCGGTGCCCTAGGGCGGCTGCAATGAGCGGTTTTTCTGGTGTTTGGCTCATGAAATCGACGTCTCCGTTTGAGGCAGGTAGAATCCTAGCATGAGACGAAAGGCGGCGATAGCACGGCTGTTCTTGCCTGGCGCAAGCAGGGCAAAACGGCTAGAATTGTTAGATCATTGTCATAGCCTGAGATGGCTTTTTTTAACTTGTAAGCCAGGAGCTTCGCGCCATGAGCCATGCGCCACTGACGACGCTGTCCAGCGATGAGCAGTTGTTTTTTAGCGAAGTCGAAAAATTCGCCCGGGCGGTCATTGGCCCAAGGGTCATGGCCATGGACGAGGCCGAACAGCTCGATCCCGAAGTGTTGGCGCAGATGTTCGAACTCGGCTTAATGGGTATCGAAGTTCCGGTCGAATTTGGCGGCGCTGGCGGCACTTTTATGATGGCGATCTTGGCTATCCAAGCCCTGGCTAGAGTCGACCCTTCAGTGTCGGTGATCTGCGATGTGCAGAATACCTTGGTCAATAATATTTTTGCCACCTATGCCACTCCGGCACAAAGGCAGCTCTATGCGCCGCGCTTGTGTGCCGGTGAGGTAGGTTCCTATTGCCTTACCGAGGCGAATAGTGGCTCTGATGCCTTTGCGCTGCAGGCCAGGGCCGTCGCAGATGGCGCCGATTATCTGCTTACAGGCAAAAAAGTCTTTATCACCAACGCCAAGGAGGCCAGCATTTTCCTGGTCTTTGCCAACGTCAATCCTGCACTGGGCTACAAGGGCATCACCTGCTTTATTGTCGAGCGCGGCATGCCTGGGTTTTCGCTCGGTAAGAAGGAGAAAAAGCTCGGCATTCGCGCCTCCAGCACCTGCGAAGTGATCCTTGAAAACGTGCGAGTGCCAAAGGGCAACGTCGTCGGGGAGGTCGGTAAGGGCTATAAGATTGCCATTGAGACCCTCAACGAAGGGCGCATCGGCATCGCCGCGCAGATGCTGGGCTTGGCCGAAGGTGCTCTGGCCGGCGCTCTGCAATACGCCAGCGAACGCGAGCAATTTGGTAAACCACTGCGTGATTTCCAAGGCATTCAGATGCAGCTGGCCGAGCTTGCTACCAAGGTCGAGGCATCCAAATTGATGGTTTATAATGCCGCGCGCCTTAAAGACGCCGGATTGCCATTTATCAAAGAGGCGGCGATGGCTAAGTTCCTGGTGTCACAATTTGCTGAAGAAGTGGCCTCGCGGGCGCTCGAGGTCTACGGCGGCTACGGCTTCATCAAGGAGTTTCCCGCCGAGAAGCTCTACCGTGATGCCAAGATCGGCAAGCTCTACGAGGGTACTTCGAATATGCAATTGACGACAATTTTTAAGCTGCTCGACATTAAAAAGGCTTAGTACGGGCCCTTAGGGCCCGTACTAAGCCATTAAGCGAGGGAGTGGTGATGAACAGAGTGGTCTTAAAAGTGTTGTTTGGCAGTGCAGTAGTCGCGACCTTGTGTGGCGCTTCTCCGGCACCAACAGCTTCGGCACCGCCGCAGTGGCGGCAGGATCTAGGCCCCGCCTTTGGCGCTACGGTTTGCGCCGGCGAGGTTGCTGGCAAACCATTTGCAGCTTGGGCTGCTCAGGCTTATGACGCTCAGATTGAGGGGCATGTGGTGGCCTCTCGTAGTGGGCATGCAGTGGCGCTTGACCAGCTTGGCACCAGGGCCCGTAGCCTTGCCGCCTTGCGCTATATGGCTGGCTATAGTTTTGGTTTGTGCGAGGGTGGGCAACGCGGCTGGATCGCGGTTGTTCCTGCGCCGAAGCCCTTAGTTCTAGGCCAGGAGCAGGTGGCGCTGCCTGTGCTGGAGTTGGAACGGTTGTGCTCATCATATCGTGTCGACTTCGCTGCCCGTGATGGTGGCGCAGCGGGTGGGCTCAGGTCGGTAGTGATTAACAGCGGGATAGTGAGCGTCAAGGGCATGGGCGATGGTGTCCTGAGCCTTAGCTGCCAACCCCGCACGCCGCGATGGCAAGGTCCGGTGCTGTGGTATTTGGCGCCCGTAGGCCAGGGTCCTGAGATGGCGCCGCCGGATGCCGAGTCATTCGCGGTCTCCAGTGCTGCATCAGCATTAGTGCCTTGGCTGCAGCGCTTGCGTGCAAAGCAGGGACTTGTACCGCTGGCTTCTAGCGATCAGCTCAGCGAGGCTGCGGCAAATCTGGTGGCCGACGCCAGCCTAGTCCACAATCGCCAGCTCCTGCAAAGGGCTGCAGCCGCAGCCAAGGTCAACGACATCCTGCTGCTTGGTGAGGACCGAGTTAGGGCCCATGACGTCGCCAGCATGGCCTGGTTGCTGTGGAACTCTCCGCGTCACCGCCAACTTCTGTTAAACAACGATGCTAATGTGATTGGCTTGGCATCGCGGGCCATCGATGACGATCAGCTAGCTGTGATTGTTGTCGGCAAGGGTCAGGCTTTGAATACCTCGGTAGGCACTTCGGTAAAGGCAGGCGAGTCTAAGATCGCCAAATAAGGGGGAGTAGGGCGAGCAGGAGGCCGACGCCAATATTCCACGCCAGTGTCGGTGTGAAATAACTGTAGCCCATGAGCAAGCCTCCGGTAATCACCAACGGCATTTTCGTTTGCTTTTTTCCGTAAGAAAAGTAGACGAAGCCGAGTGCTGAAAAGACCAGGGCGGCAATGATATTTGGTGCGTCAAAATCCACGGCTTAGGGTCCTTATTCGGTCAACTGGCAGTCGATGTAGACTTTTTTAGGTTTAAAATCCAAATAGACGACTACTGCGCTATGCTTTTCGCCGGGATTATTTTCCCCTACCGAGTCGTGGCGGATGAGGATTTCTTGGTCCTTCTCAAAAACCGCAAAGTTGCCGGTCGCCTTAAAGTAGACTAGTGCCCGCGTCAAATAAGGCCGGCGCCCGGCAAAATTCTGTTGCTTACCGGTAAAGTGTGCGGCTTCAGCTGGGCTTAGCTCAATCAGCGCCGTGTCGCTCAGTTTGCCGACTGCCTCCTCCTCGTGCAACACGGAGAGGACAAATTTCTGGTCGAGCTCCTTAGCTTGCAACCAATTGTCGGACGCGAAGTTGAACCATGGTTCGCGCTTTTTTGATTCTTCATTGACGTCTTTATAGAGTGCGTCGTTGTGCTCATAGCACTGGCGCAGCTCGGCGCCTTGTAGGTCGGTAGGGTTGCAAAATGCCGGCGTCTTGTCATCCTTGTCGGCCGGGTCGGGGTCGTCGATATTGAGTTCAGAAACCGGTTTGACCTGATCAGACGGCGTTGTAGTACCGCCGTTGTGGGTACATCCACCCAAAATAACTAGGTAACAGCATGCTAGAGTATAAAGCAGACGTGACTGAATCGACATAGAATCTCCTCGGTATCACGGCGGCATTGGCGAGCGTGATACATAGCCTTCTTGTTTTAAGTATGCCCGGTCCGTCAATACAGCGCTAGAGTCTGGTCGTAGGCCTTGGCCCAAGCCAGGATGCCGCCATCTAGGGTGCGCGCCTGCTTGAGGCCTATCTGTCTCATCATCTTTACGGCCTGGCGGCTACGCGGTCCCGTCTTGCAATGGACGATCAAGGGCCGATCAGTGGGCAACTGCGCTAAGCGAGGCGCTAGTTCATCAAGCGGTATCAATAAGCTGCCCTCGATGTGGCAGATAGCATACTCCGCTGCACTGCGTACATCGACGAGGAGGTGCGGCAAGCCGTTGGCACGCATCTTGTGCAACTCATCCAAACTCAGCTCAGAGTCTGACTCAGTAAAGGAGTCTAAATCCTGCGGCTGCATCGCACAGGCAGTGTGGCTAGCACCTAAGCTGCGTATGTTTGCGGCTGGACCGCAGGCCGGGCAGTCGGCGTCGCGCTGGAGGCTAAATTCGCTGACGTTCATCGTCAGTGCATCCAGAGTCAAGAGGCGGCCGAGCAGTGTGGTGCCGACTCCGAGTAGCACTTTGAGGGCTTCGGTTGCTTGAATAGCACCGATCTGGCCAGGTAAAACTCCGAGCACTCCGCCCTCAGCACAGCTTGGTACCTGGCCCGCAGCCGGCGGGTATGGGAAAAGGCAGCGGTAGCAGGGTCCATATGGTGGATAGAACACTGAGGCCTGGCCGGCAAAGCGCAGGATTGAACCGTAGATGTAAGGCTTACCCTGCTGCACGCAGGTATCGTTGAGGAGGTAACGCGTGCTAAAATTGTCCGTGCCATCGAGCACCAAGTCGTAGTCCGCAACGATGCTCTCGGCATTGGTAGCGTCGATCGTCGTGCGATGCTGCATGATGACGGTAGCGCTATTGAGCTGACCGAGTCTAGCGGCTGTGGTCGTCACCTTATCAGCGCCCACATCTGCCTCAGCGTAGAGGATCTGCCGCTGTAGATTGCTAACCTCAATCTGGTCGCAGTCGGCTAGACCCAGGGTGCCAACTCCTGCAGCCGACAGGTACAGGCTGGCCGGAGCACCTAATCCGCCCAAGCCTACCACCAGTACCCGCGAGGCCTTAAGCCGCAATTGCCCGACCAGGCCGACCTCCGGTAGCAGCAGGTGGCGGCTGTAGCGAGTTCTTTCAGCCGCAGTGAGCGTCATCTTCTCGGCGCGCGCAGCGATGGAGGCGGTGATGGGGTACAATATAAACCAGCGTCAAGCATAAGCCGTTAAATTTAGCGGCCGCAGCCATGGCGGGCTTCGGCCTGAGGAGCGCAGACTAGCCCGAAGCGGGCTGGCGTGCTATCTAGTTCCTGGCGCTCTTGCGCTGGCGACTATCTAACTTCATCTGCGCTCGTTCACCAAGAGGTAAGGCGTGGCCCGCGTCATTGACCCCGGCGACATTGCTAAGGACTTTCGTAAGCAGGTGGCCCAGCAGGTGGCGAAGCTAACCGTCCCCTTGAAATTGGTCGGGTTTCTCTCGGCTGATAACGCTCCATCACAAACCTACGCCAACTATACCAAGGCCGGGTGCGATGATGTGGGGATTCAATACGAGTTACGCCAGGTCAACAAATTGGCACTAGCGGCCGCCATAGATGAGGCCAACGCCGATCCGGCCGTGCACGGCATCATGGTCTACTACCCGATTTTTGCTACCGATCAAGATGCCTACATCAAGGACCTGGTCGATCATCGCAAGGATATTGAGGGGCTCAATTCCTATTGGGTGCGGATGCTTTATCATAACCAGCGCTATGTTGATGCGGCCAAGTCGAAGCAGGCATTGCTGCCCTGCACGCCGCTCGCAGTCATCAAATTGCTCGAAGCTGCAGGGGCCTTAAGGCGCAGCAAAGCGGGCCACGGCGTGCCGCTGCAAGGGCAAACCGTGGTGATTTTTAACCGCAGCGAGGTGGTCGGTAGGCCGCTAGCGAGTATGCTCGCCAACGACGGCGCTAACGTCTATTCATTTGATATCGACGGACCGCAGCTGTTTCGCAGCGGCCAGGTCAGCGAGTTCAAGATCACGCGTGCTGAGGCGCTGAGCCAGGCGGATATCGTTATAACCGGCGTGCCCAGCCGCGAGTTTCCGCTGGTGCATTGTGCCGAGATACGCCCAGGTGCAGTGTGCTTAAACTTCTCAACTCTGCGTAACTTCGTTCCCGAAATCGGCGATGTGGCCGGCGTGTTTATCCCGCGTGTAGGGCCGATGACGGTTGCCATGGCCCTGCGCAACACCCTTCGCTTGTTTGAGAACTATCATGCCTAACACCCTAGGTTCGTTGTCGTTGGATGCCTATCTCGAGCAGCTGGCCAGCGCCGCACCTGCCCCCGGCGGTGGCGCAGTGGTGGCCTTACTAGGGGCTCAAGCCTGCGCCTTATTAGCCATGACACTGCGTCTGACCGGAGCTGCTGCCAAAGGCCTGCAAAGCGGCCAGCATGCTCTTTTGCTCAAACATGTAGATGATAAACGCGCGGTATTTCTGCAGCTGGCAGCAGCCGATGCACAGGCATTTACCGCAGTTATGGCGGCCTATAAGTTACCCAAAGCTGATGACGCAGCGAACCAGCTCCGCAGCGAGGCCGTGCAGGCCGCGTTTAAACAGGCGACCCAGGTGCCGCTGCTGGTGATGGCCGAAATGGCAGCACTATTGGACACCGCTGAAGCCGTGACGGCGATCGCCAAGGCCTCTGTGGCTAGCGACACCGGCATCGCCCTGCAGTTGCTCGCCGCAGGACTGCAGGCCTCTCGCTACAACCTGTGGATCAATCTGAGCTACTTGACCGATCCGGTTTTTAAGGCAGAGGTCAAGAGGACTGCCCAGCGGCACCTCGCTGGAGTCAAAGAGCGGCGTCGTGCTCTGCACCAG
>Ga0315291_10008050_pt1 | contig 12975 bp, 11 predicted proteins | sample YL17G12_20_MG_FD_203070 | JGI IMG/M metagenome (GOLD analysis project Ga0315291, IMG submission 203070) | Sediment microbial communities from Yellowstone Lake, YNP, Wyoming, USA - YL17G12_20 | ecosystem: Environmental > Aquatic > Freshwater > Lake > Sediment | place: USA: Wyoming | collected... | reverse complement strand
GCTGGCCCTCGATGGGCGGCGGCTACGGCACCTTCTGGTTCGACGGCCCCCTCTTCTTCGACCAGTTCCTCGTCTCGAGGGGGTTCCTGGTGGACGGGGGCTACTTCTACGTCGACGACGGCTCCTATGAGGTCATCCGTCCGAAGAAGCTGTGGGAGGACCCGAGGGACAGGAAGTATCCCAAGCCCAGGGGCTTCGACTGGAAGCCGAGGGACCCGCCAGGGTACAGCGACCACTTCCCGGTAGCCGTGAAGGTCAAGACGAGGGGCCCATGATCTTCCTCTAAACCCTCATGAATCCCACGCACCGTCTATCCGCTTAATGTGTAGGATCGTGAGCGGCGTTCAGAGATGAATAATTCTTTATAATGGTTTAATCCACATGACCCTAAGATCCCGTCTACAAATATTTGTGGCGGAGTCTCAGCTCCGAGATGGGGAGCTTAACAAGTACCATGAAAAAAAGTGAGGATGATAGACCTTGATGGTGTTAGAGCATTTTGACTGGCTAGGAACAAGGGAAGAGCTTGAGAAATATACCGCGGCAGTGAAGAAGGCGTGCGAGGCGGTGGGGGGCGTCGAGTTCAAGGGGCTGCTCAGTCCATGGAATAAAAAGTACAATTATACGTTCTTCTTCGAGGCTAAGGATCTGAAGACGTGGTTGGAGGTTCCCGATAGACTGGTTTGGACTAGAGATTACAAGATAGTGCCCCACGAGGAAGTAGATATCTACGCGTAGGAAGGATCGAGAACAGTATAACCATCCCTAAAATTCGTGGGTCTTCTTTTTTATTGCGTGCGTAGCAGATGGGCTTCAATGTACAGGTGGTTGGTGTGCCGGTCGTAGCCTACTTCTCTCTTAGGCAGCTTTCGACTATGCAAATTACTCACATCATTAAGGAATCAGGGCCTATTCTCCTTTCAACACCTCGCATGAGGCGTTTTCCCGTCCATTCTGAGGCGAAAGAAATTAAACAAAACCGAGGCATTATCATGTGCCTATGATGAACGTAGAGGCGCTGTCGTTCGAAGAGACCCGGAGGAAGGCTGAAGCCAGGTTGAGCGGCGCCCTGGGCGGGGCGTGCAGCGTCGTCGTCTGCCATGCGCCCACAATGGATCTTTTCGGGGAGATCGAGGAGATCGAGGGCCATCGGTTCAGGCGGGAGCTCAGGTACACCCGGGAGGAGCTCTCCTCCCGCTCGCGTAAAGGGGGTTTCACCTGCCTCATGGTGTACCTCGACGGCGAGGCCGTGGCCTTCGACTTCGGCTACGACGACGCCGAGGAGGGGGCGTTCTTCTCTGACACCGCCGCTACACTCATCGAGAGAAGGGGGATAGGCGCGACGCTCACCGCCCTCGAGGCCCTCTACTGCTTCGAGGCGGGGTACCGCTCGGTGAAGATGATAACGGAGGAGGAGGACGAGTCTGGCCGTAGGCTCAGGGAGTACTGGGAGAGGCTCGGCTTCAGGGTAATAGGGGCCGACCCCTCAGCCAGCGTTGAGATGAGGCTCGACCTCGGCCCCGTCGTCGTCATGGACCTCTGCGAGAAGTATGTAGGCTAAAGTCTTCTGAGGGAGTCCCGTCTGGTGTCTCACGGTCTCCTCGACGAGAGGCGCTCCATCGCCTCTTTGAGCTTCTCCTCCGAGAGGTAGTACCTCCCGTCCACCTTGACGAAGATGCCGAGCCGCCCAAGGCGCCTGTCCATCGCCTCCTCGAACCTCGGGGGTAGGCCGAGCTCAGCCGCCGTCATCGCCTTCTCGGGGCTCGTGGCTCCCTTAGCCCGGAACTGCTCAACGATCCTCTGGATGCGCTCCCTCGTGCCGCCTTGCCTTCTGAACATGGTCTAGAGGTGGCTTCTGTGCAATTTATCCGTTCCCTGGGATGTCTTCGGGTGTAGACGGCTCACCGGATGCTCGGTGGCTCCCTCTATGGCGATGGCTCTAGGGAGACATACGTCTGATCGTGATAAGGTTGGGCTACGACTCTCTACATACCCAAATCTTAAAGACCGTGGCTCGGTGTGCCGACTGTAACCCACCTTTCTGTTTGTAATGACAACTAAACGTGTCAGTCAAACCCCCTGTCAAAATCATACGTTAGTCGATCAAAGCGCTTGGCCATTCATAAGAAAATTGGGGGGGGGTATTCAGTGTCTCATTTTGATTGGGTTATTTGATCGAAGAAGGTTGAGAGACTCATACCATTAGTTTTTAGATGGCCAACCATGCCTTGCACATCTGGTATCCCGTAAAGATCCGCCAGCCCGTAGACCTTGTAGCGGTGTACTATGAAGCGTCCCTGCGGGCCGCCCTCGACGTAGTAGTCGTTCGGGTCATTCTCCATGGATTTGAAGTGGTGGAGGAATAGGATGAGCTCGTCCCCGACGTTCATCGGCGGGTCCTCCCTCAGGATGAGCGTCTGGTCTCCCAGCGTCCCGCCGGTCTGATGCACGTAGATGATGTCGGCTGAGATCTCTCCCTTCAAGAGGCTGATAACATTGAACGAGTAATTGGTATTGAGTAATTGACCGTGGCCGTCGAGCGTTGTTTCGAGGTACGGCTCTGCCTCGGTTATGGTCCCGTGGACTATCACGTCCACCTCGTTTGATGTGGCCAGGTCCCTTATGTTCTTGTACTTCCTCGGGTAGCTGGCCGAGCCGTATAGTGTGGTAGGGTTCTGTTCCTGGATACTGATGCTGGAGCTCACCATGCCGAGGATTAAGAGGAACAGCGCCGAGATCGTTGTCGCCCCGATTATTCCGGTCTTCATTTTTTTCCCTCAACATACCTCATACGATTGAAGTTGGCCGGTGTGCCGGGTGTAACCCACCTTCTGTTCGTGGCGGCATTCGGCTATACGGGCTACCCGCGCCCCCTGCAGGAGGGACCGGCGCCTATTTCCCCTTTCACCCTGCGGGTCGGCCGTCTCACTTCCCACTAACCGGAATTATACTCACACATCTAATAACTTTTATAGATGTGAAGAAAAAGACAAATTATGGAAGTAAAAGAGAAAATTATTCAAGCCACTACAGAAAATTGGCGTGTATTGTTTGAAGGGTCTTCTAATCCAACTTCATTAATTCTAACGAATAAGCGGTTAATATTAAAAACCTGGATGCCTGGCTCAGATTTATTCAACGCCTCAGAAGAATCCATCTCCCTTCAAGAGATAAAAAATATTGATATTGAGACAAAAATAAGCAATAATCCTTGTATTAAATTTACTTATGATGAAGGGGTTGAGACTCATTTTAGATTTTTTCAGACAACTCCAGGAACCACTTTTCATGTACTACTTGGAGACGCAGGGAAAGTCACTGCTGAAATAACAGCTTACACTGCATACTGGGCTTCCTTATTAACTATGGCTAAATTTCTTTATGGTTCTCCAGAGGATTATAAAAAATAAATTCATACAATGATCACCTTTTTAGGGAATTTTTATATTTTACACAAATTATATACTAAACTATGTCATTTGATTTTGTGATTACTGAAAAAATTATAGAAAATAAAATGAAGAGTCTACGGTCAGATTATACTATATGCCTTAATGGTAATGAGAAAGAAAAAGCGATGTATCCAATTATACTTTATTGCTTTTCAATTATAGACATTTTAGGAACTTATTATACAGGTAATGCGTGTAGGGAAGCAAACACAGAAAACTTGGAAAAATTTTTAGAAAAATATTTAAAATATAAACCACATGAAATCAAAATTATTACAGAATTATTTCGACATAAAATAGTACATTTATCAAGTGCTAAACCTAGATATCGACGTGATAATGGAAAATATATCACTTGGAAGATAACTTGGAACGGATGTTGCAATCGTAAAATAGTTAATAAATCGGGAAATATAACTGACGATTTCGGAAAAATATATAAAATTGATCAGATTTTCACATTTAGCATACAGAGTTTAATAAAAGAAATTGAAGAGGCTAGTCATAGGTATTTATCAGACCTTAAAAAAGATCCACAATTACAGGCTCAGTTCTATCAAGCCCATCAAAAAATATGGGAATAAACTTACATGGTTGATATTTTTCATGTATGTTTTATCCTTTCCACTCGGTACTAACGTACGATAAGAGGTGGTCGGTGTGCCGGTCGTAACCTGTTCCGTGCTCGAGGTAGATCCCCTCCCCACTTTTTAGGAGAATTGTTTTCTGGTCCTCTTTAATTTAAGGATTTACCTTTCGGTTTGGGTGACGTATTTTTCCTTACTTGGTTCCGATCTTCTAGGTTTGTCTATTTTTCCTAGTTTTATTTACTTTGATAGGTTGTCTCAAGCTATGTCGGGCATCGACTTGTTTTTATATTCGGTTTTTTTGGCTAGACTAGAGTCAAGAGGGAGAGTCACAATGTCCGTAGAACAGAATTGGCTCCATAATATGAGGATACGGGAGCTATGCCCTGTCACGATCCTTTGAGATAATAGACTGATCCTCCTTTGACGCGAAGATGTAGAGTGAGTTCAGGTTCACGCTCCCCTAAGAGATCGTAGGGCAAGAGGATCTTCAGAAGAATGAGCTGATCGAGGTATGCATTAAGATCGAGGAGAAGGGTCAATTATAGCGCACCGAGTATAATAATTAGAAATTTTAGTATATTAAATGATTTGACTTATTTTTCTAGGAAATTCTATGGTTTAAAAATATTATAATTGAATATCTTACAATTATTTTGTCAAAATAACTAACGCTTTATCAAATAAATTTATTATAAATGCATGTTTTTTTTTGCAAAATTTGTTTAATTTTTAATTAAGTTAAAAGAAACTAAAAAAAGAGAATTTATATTTATTTGTTAAAAATTTGAATAATCAATGGATTTCACACCCTAAAAATATATATATACTTTGTATTGAAAGTAAGGAGTGTATGAGGACGGAAAGTTAACCTAATCAATGAATGAAAGGTTAAATGCCCGTCTTCAAATTAAGTAGGAGAGGGAGCCTTTGACTGTGCTAATTGAATCCGGGATCGTCTTCACGTTAACTATCATCGGTCTAATTTTAACCTTGAAAATTAATGGGTCTCGTTTGAAAAAGAAGAAATAATTTTTTCTTTTATCAAGAAATGTTGTCCTAACATTAATGCTATGGCTATTGATGCGTTTAAGAATGCAATATTAAATGATAATGTTTCTATACCGGATATATAAAATATGCAGAAATAAGGTATACTCATTGCAATTAATGAAAAAAAGAAAGAATCAATTCCTTTCCAATCTACCTTTAATCCGGTAAATATTACTCCTAAAGAAAAAAAGAAATATATAATAGCAATTATAATTTTTTCAATTGAAAAATCAATATTATAAATCAATGAAAAAATGATTCTAATAATAATTATGACTGAGGCTGAAGTATTTGTAAAGATAAATTCATGATGCGCCTTAGCAAGAGGATTCTCCCATTTCATTAAACATTCTTCTTTTTCGACTTTTTCACATCTCATTTTATTCCTTTTTAATAAGGTATCCAGAAATAATTCTTTATTATCTAATATTCTGACAATTAATGCAAAATAGAATATTACAAAGGGTGTAAAATCTGTCAACAAACTATTATTTAAATTCATTTATATCTACACCTAATTGAAAAAATGAATACGTAATTAGATATTAATCTTATGGTTTAAAAAATTAAATTTCTAAAAAAATATGAAAATATTGATAGATATGCAAACTATACCCTTTTTTCAGGTTCGCGGTATAAATTGAAGATGTCTTGTGTGAGCTTTTTGGTTCCCATTGTGACGAAGGTTGGCTTAGTAAAGTCAACTAAAAAGTATAATTCATACTTCCCTTTATCTATCCTACATGATAGGATATTAAATGGAATAAAGTGAGTCAACTGATAACGGGATTGAAAATTCCTGATAAGAAAATAATCGAAGAGCAGCTTCTAAAGAATCCTGAAATTTTAAAAGAGACTATTAAAAACAACCCTGCGCTACTTGATTATATCTTTTCCGACGCTGAAATCCAGAGTAAAATAATATATAATTCATCTAAAGTCGTTAGCATCATATCACGTATCTTCTTTTTTCTTTATTTTTATTGGCCGCGGGATTTCAGGTTCAACCTGAATATCTCCCTCGAATTTAGTTAAACTTTTACGAATAAAATCATCTTTTCCAAATTTTGTTAAGCTTTCTTTAACTTTTTTTTTATCTGTCCCTTCCATAGTATAATATTTACAAATGATTGACATTAAAATTTTCCTTAATTATTAATTTATCGTGAGCGACTATGTAGAGATGATAAATATTCATTACCTTTTTTAAAATATTGATTAAGAGTGGTCGGTGTGCCGGGTGTAACCCACCTTCTGTTCGTGGCGGCATTCGGCTATTCGGGCTACCCGCGCCCCCTGCAGGAGGGACCGGCGCCTATTCGCCCTTTCACCCTGCGGGTCGGCCGTCTCAACCCTTCGCCCGCGCGTCCTCGACCCTGACCGGGAGTCACAGCTGCGCGGGGAGGTACCGTTTCTGTCCGGAGCCGACGCTCTCGCGCCGCGCCTCACGGCGCCGCAGCCCTGCACGGTGGATGGAGTTTCCTCAGACCTCACGGCCCGGCGGCCGCCCACCGGCTCACCGACCAAGGGAGAAGAGGCAGGGGAGAAGTATAAAGGCTACTCCCTGCGGAGCACCTTCCCAGGCAGCGCCCCGGTGTGCTTCGAGTCCCTCACCACGAAGGCCCCGTTTACGATGACGTGCTCTATCCCCTCGGGGTACCGGCGCGGCTCAAGCTGGTCTCCCCTGTCCGTCACCGTCTTCGGGTCGAAGACGACGATATCCGCGTAGCAGCCGGGCTTGAGGGCGCCCCTGTCCGCGAGCCTGAACTTCCGTGCCGGCGAGCCGGTCACCTTCCTTATCGCCTCCTCCAGCGTCAGCGTCCCCGTCTCCCTCACGGCCCTCCTTAGGTACCTGGGGAAGCCGCCGAAGCTGTTCTCGTTTGGCAGGCTCGGCGCGGGGGCCTTCCCCTCGTAGGTCTCGTCGACGGCGAAGGTGTCGATCCCTATCATCGCCTCGGGGTGCTTGAAGAACTCCAGCTTCTGCCAGTCGTCGCCCCCCTTGCGGATCGCCTTCGCCTCAGGGTCGATCATCAGCACCTGCATCAGGGCCTCCAGCTCGTCGACGCCGAGCTCCTCGGCCGCCTCCGCTACCGTCTTGTCCAAGAAGCGCTCATCCCTGCACTTCGCCACCGTCAGCTGCTCCGCCCAGTTCGGGTTAATGTTAGGGTTCAGCCCGTAGTGCTTCCCGGCCATTATGCTCGCCTTGACCTCGTCCCTGAAGTCAGGCATCCTCAGCGCCTTCCCGAGCTGCTCCAGGCTCCCGGCGACCTTGAGCCACGGGTTTAGATTCGAGGCAAGCCATGGGTTCGTGCTTATCCCTCCTGTGGCGTGGTTTGGTATCTCGTCGAACGTGACGTCAAGCCCCTCAGCCCTGGCGTCGTCGACGATCTTCAGCGTCGCCCTCAGCGCCGCCTCCATCACGGGCCTGTCGCCTGGGACGACGTTGTAGAGGACGCCGAGGTGGCTCACCTCGACGGGCATCTTCGCCTTCCTGCCGATGTCGATGGCTTCGAGGACGCCCTTCGTCATCACCGGCGCGGGCTCGCCCGGGCGGCGGGGCTTCCTGTGGCCCGTGCGGAGGCTGTGGCACTGGTAGACGCCCCCGTACCTCGCCGCCGCCTTGGCGCATGCGAGTATCTCCTCGAAGCTCGCCCAGATGCCCGGATCGTAGTCCCTGCCGACGGTGAGGCCCCTGCAGCCCTGCCTCATCGCCTGGTCGACCTGCGCCGTCATCTCCCTGACCTCCCTCTTGGTCGCGTGGCGCTGGAAGTCGGGGCCCATGACGAGGCTCCTCACCTCGCCGTGCCCCACCATGGGGACGTAGTTGGGGCTGAACCCCTTCCTCTCAAGCCTCTCGAAGAACTCGGCGAGGGTGTGCCAGTCTATCTCCCAGCCGTAGACCTCCATGTGCCTCCTGTTTATCAGCTCCCTCGGCTGAAGCCAGTCGCCGACGTACATCCTCGGCGCCACGTCCGAGTGGACCTCGTTCAGCGCCCACGGCAGCCCTATCCAGTCGCCGAAGGGGCCTGGGCTGTTACCGCACTGGCCTCCGACGAAGGTCGTGATCCCCTGCCTGACGAAGCCGTCCGCGCGGGGGTAGTACATGATGGTGAGGTCGCCGTGGTTGTGGACGTCGATGAAGCCCGGCGTCACAGCCAACCCCTTAGCGTCGACGACGGTCTCAGCGCCGCCCTTCACTTTACCTACGGTAACTATCTTCTCGCCCTTCACGGCGACGGAGCCCCTGAAGCCTAGTGCGCCGGTCCCGTCGACGATGAGGGCGTTCCTGATGAGGATATCATACTCAGACATGGGGGATTATTGAGTGTTAGGGGAAATTAATGTTTGGAGGAGGAAATGAAAGGGTCAATACACCCGCCAGAACTCCTCGTCCGTAGCCTTCCTCCTTCTCCCAGGGTTGTATGGGCAGACGCTGACACAAGTGCTGCAGTCGGCTCCGTTGTCGCACCAGTACTCGAAGCACTTCTCCCCGTCGACGTACCACTTGAGGGTGCCTGGGCTGCTGCTCGCGCAGGCGGGTTCCCATGAGGGCGGCCCCTTCTGGACGGCTTCGACCTCGCACTCCTCGGCGCACCTCTCGCAGCTCATGCAGAACTCTGTGACGCCGAACTCGACAGGCTCATTCGGAATCAGCGGCAGATCGGTGAAGACCTTGCATATCTTGACCCTCGGCCCGTACTCCGGCGTGATCAGGAGGCCGTTCCTGCCCACCTGGCCGAGCCCCGCGTCCACGGCGAGTGGCACGCTGAGGCCGATGTCGTTGCCTGAGGAGACTGCTGTGTAGCCGAGGTTCCTGACGAACTCGGCGAGGGTGCCCGCGATGAATGCCATCTTGGAGTAGCCGAGCCCCGTCGCGGCACCGGCCGCCACCTCCGGCGAGGTGGCGACGCCGAGCTCGTCGAGGGCGACCGCCATCACGACGGCGTACCTCACCCCCTCCGGGAGCTCCAAGGGCTCGAGGGTTCGCCTAGTGTTCGCCTGAATCCACATCGGGTTGAACTCTGTGACGCCGACGAGGTCTGCGCCATAGAAGTGGGCGGCCTTCTTGACCCGCGAAGTCATCTCTGCGGGATCGTCCACGCGGTACTTTTCCGCATACCACCTGGTCCCTATGAGGCTGGGGCCGAAGGACCTCTCGAGGCGCTCCGAGCCGAAGGCGTCGGTCCAGGCGTCGTGGGCGGTCCAGGCCGCCTCGGAAAGCGCGTAGTCGACCCTGGTGTACCCCGGCTTCCGCTCGGTGACGTTCCTGAGCCCCTGCTCCTCCTCGCTCCTGTTGTAGGCGATGAAGGAAGGATCCATGGAGACCCTGTTGAAGATGAGCCTCCTCTGGTCGTACCTCCTCAGCTTCGCCTCGTCTACAGTGTAGGTGGGCTTCTCCGCCCTCCTGACGTTGATGGCCGGCCTGTGCCTCACCCTCGACCTGACCATGGTCTTACCAGAACCTGATGGACGACGGAGTGGTTTAATTTTTCCTCCCGCCCCGAAGCCTTATAGAAGTTGGCGGGTTCACTCGATACCATGTGGACGGTCAACTCGGAGTCCGGTCGAATGCACGCGGTCCTGATTCAGGACTCCGTCGAGTCGTTCTGGGAGCACAGGCTCCCGTTCGAGGGCGTAGAAGCTAACCTTCAGCACCTCCCCCGCTGCGTCCACCCCCAGGTGGATGGCGGCCGCCAGGAGTGGCTTCAGCTCCCCAAGATGCTGCGGGAGGAGGGGATACGGGTCTTCGAGGTCACGGGCATAATCAAGAAGGCGCTTGAGACCGCCACCGTGAAGGAGCGTGGGGAGATCGTCGGGGAGATCTGGGCCGGCTTCCCCAAAGCCCCTGAGCCGGAGGAGTTGACCATCGACCACCTCATCTACGGCTACCCATCGGAGCCCTATTATGATCCAGAACAGGGCAGGGTGGTGCTCCCGGACTTCCGCCGCGTCTCGTGGCCGTACAGCCGGGACACCAGCTTCACGACCCAGGTCGGCACCGTCGTCTGCAACATGCGCAGGTACAGCCGCCGCCACGAGCCGCGGGTGGTTAAGCTGGCCTACGAGCTCGACCCGACCCTGAGGGAGAAGGTCGATCTCATCTGGGACGCCAACGAGCAGACCGGCGTCTCGACTGAGCCTCCATGCATCGAAGGAGGCGACACACAGATAGTTGACGAGGAGACCGTGGCGATCGGCGTCGGGCAGAGGAGCACCCTGACAGGCTTCAGGCGCTGCGCGGAGGAGCTGTTCAGGCACGATGTCGACGGAAAGTTGCGTTACGTCTGTGCCGTCAACCTCGCAGACTACCCGGCCGTCGACTACATGCACCTCGACGTCACCATCAACTACCCCGCGAAGGGCCGAGCGCTGGTGATGCCCTACATCTGGGACTCGGAGCTGGTGAAGGGCATGCCCCCGAAGAGGCTGCTGCTCAAGCTACTTGAAGCCTTACGAGCGCAAAGCGATGCTGACTTCCGCCCTATGGCACAGCTCATCCACCCTGACGGCTTCAGGAACGCTGGCCGCACCACAGTCTATGTCAACCGCGGCGGGAAGCCGGAGCCCTTACGCACCGAGACGAGCCTTATAGACTTCCTGGTCCGCGAGGGGAAGCTCGACCCGGACGGTATCATGTACGTCGGCGGCAGACCTGAAAAGGAGAACGATGTAGGGCACCTCTACGCCGCCCTCATGGAGCAGGCGCGTGGAGCCGGGAACATAATCACGCTGAAGCCGAACACTGTCATTGCCTTCAAGAGGAACAGGAGGACCCTGAGGGAGCTGCGGGACAACGGCGTCACCGTGAAGGAGTGGGACGACGCCTACCTCGACCTCCTAGGGGGGCCCCACTGCAGCACGAGCCCACTCTCGAGGGGCGCCGCCTAGAAGTGGCGGAAGCAGCGCTCGTCTGTGAAAGCCATCGCTATGCCGTGCTTGTTGCAGGCGGCTATGACCTCCCCGTCCTTTATGCTTCCGCCTGGCTGGCAGCAGGCCCTGACGCCGTACTGGGCTAGGAGCTCTACGCTATCCGGGAACGGGAAGAAGCCGTCCGATGCGAGCACCGCGTCCTTCAGCCTATCCTTGTGGCCCCTGTCAGCAGCCTTCTCGAGCGCCTGCTTCACGGCTATCACCCTGTCCTGCTGCCCCGTGCCGACGCCGAGGGTCTGCCTGTCGTCGGCCAGAACCACGCCGTTGCTCCTGACGTTCAGGTTCACGTACCAGGCGAAGACGAGGTCCGCCGTCTCCTTCGCGGTGCCCCTCCTCTCCGTCACCCAGCGGAGGTTATCCGGACCCCTGATCCTGGTCAACATCGGCGCGGAGAGCACGAGGCTGCCATCCGTCATGGTGCTAATCACAAGGGGCCACTGCTCCTCGCCGACGAAGCGGCTGAGCGCGTAGACGTTATCGACCTGTATTACTCGGAGGTCCTTCTTCTCCTCGAAGACCTCCATCGCCCCGGCGTCAAATTCAGGCGCTATCACCGCCTCCACGTAGCCCGCGAGCATCTCCCGCGCCGTCTCAGCGTCGACCCTACAATTGAAGCCGACGACACCGCCGAAGGCGGCTACGCTGTCGCTATCTCTGGCGCGTTGGAAGACCGTCTTCAGGCTGTCCCCCTTCCTGGCGGCGGCGACGCCGCTCGGGTTGACGTGCTTCATCACGGCGCAGGCCGGCTCATCGAAGTAGCGGACGATGTTCAGCGCGTTGTTCATGTCCTGGATGTTCGTCTGGCTCAGGCCGCCCTTCCCGGTCTTCAGTATCTTCATGGCGCCGACTGTGAGTGCCCCCTTCCTCGGCGCGTAGAACGCCGCAGGCTGGTGTGGGTTCTCGCCGTAGCGGAGGCTCTGCGCCTTCACGTACTCTATCTCCTCGTCCCCGATCACCAGCTTGACCGTGTCGGGGAAGCTCTCCTCGAGCTTCGTCCTGTAAAGCTTCTTTATGCTGCTCACTTCTTCTCCCCCTCTAGGTAAGTGGTTATCGCCGAATCGTACGCGGATGTCCTCCTAAATGCCGCCTCGGCGAGGCCCCTGACGAGTCCCCTCGGCACATCGCCGTTGTGGCCCTTCAGCGCCTTTATGACTTCGGGGTACTGAGCGGGGTTGGTGACGACGGCGACCTTCCCGTAGAGGAGCGCCGCCTTCGCCGCGGACCTGATCATCGTCGGGCCGCCTATGTCTATGTTCTCCGCCGCCGTCTCAAGGTCCGCCCCCTTCGCGACCGTCGCCTCGAACGGGTAGAGGTTGACGACGACGAGGTCGAAGGGCTCAATGCCGTGCTCCTCCATGTAGGCGCGGTGCTCGGGGACGCCTCGGCTCAGGAGCAGCCCGCCGTGGACCCTCGGATGCAGCGTCTTCAGCAACCCGCCTGGGCTCTCAGGGAAGCCCGTGTAGTCTGAGACCTCGGTCAGCCGACCGTAGCCGAGCTCCCTCATCCTCTTCGCCGTGCCGCCCGAGCTGACGATCTCGACGCCGAGCTCGCCAAGCGCCTTCACCAGCTCCTCGAGGCCGGACTTGTCGTAGACGCTTATGAGCGCCCTCCTCACCGCCATGAAGCCACCCCTGTCTCGGGGAAAGGCTACGCTGGGAGCGGCTATATGCTTTTTCAAAAAATGAGGGAAACGGGTTTAGGTGCTCCTGTTGGCGCCCGGGAGCATTATGTCGTGGGGCGCGATCTCGTGGAAGCCACGCTCGGTGACGAGGGCGAGCCGCGACTTCTCCCACATCTCCGGGATCGCCGAGGCGCCTATGTAGCCCATCGCCGCCTTGAGACCGCCGACGAACTCCGAGACTATGTCGCCGACCGGCCCCCTGTACGGGACCCAGCCCTCCACGCCCTCGGAGATCGCCTTGCTCGGCTGGCTGTATCTGTCCTGGATGAAT
>Ga0315291_10008045_pt1 | contig 12978 bp, 13 predicted proteins | sample YL17G12_20_MG_FD_203070 | JGI IMG/M metagenome (GOLD analysis project Ga0315291, IMG submission 203070) | Sediment microbial communities from Yellowstone Lake, YNP, Wyoming, USA - YL17G12_20 | ecosystem: Environmental > Aquatic > Freshwater > Lake > Sediment | place: USA: Wyoming | collected... | reverse complement strand
TGACCATTTGCGTTTTTCCATTAGAATTGGCTCCTTTCCGGGTAGCCATATTCTAACTTAAAATACCCTTTCTGTTAATAGGGGGCAGTATAGTTCCTCTCTTTTTATTTATGGGTATTAAAATTTTGGTGATACAATTAGAAAAAAGGAAGGGTTAAATGATGCTGGGTGCAATATTAGGTTTTATTTCAGGTATAATTTGTTACGTTGTTTTTTCTCCTTGGATATTCCATGGTAATCTCACTAAAATTCAAGAATTGGTTGCATTTTGGTCTGTTTGTATAACTTTTGTTTTGGTTTTTATTCTCCTCAAAGAAATTAAAAGAATTATAGCAGCTTTCGCCGTAGTTTTATTGCTCGCCTTTGGTTTCTATAAATTTAATAGCTGGAATATAGAACGCGATATTCATCGGATGATGGATGATACTAAGAAAGGGATAGAAAACAATAGAAGGTAATTTTTCAAAGGGGAGGAGATAAATGGATATAGTTTTGATTGTTGTAGGGATTGTATTAACGATTTTTGGTGGCAAAAAACAATCTAAAGAAATAAAATTAGCAGGAACGGTAATACTGGTCTTGGGGTTAGCTATATTTACTCTTGGTTCTATGCACAGTTGTTTTAAGGCGATGCCCAAATAAGTATATTACTCTTTATTGGTCAAGGAAAATTTAGTTAGAGGCGGCTCATTGTTAATAAGGTTCAGTATAAAATGTCAGTAGGCTCTATGTCTCAACACCCCCCATTCTGTTAATAATAAACCATAAAAGTTAACGTCAACTTAATGTCACAAAGGCAATTACAATTGTTTGTAACATCTCATAAATTAATCAGTTACATAAATAGCATTTCCGATTCTTCTCCTCGGCATAAATGAGCAGACGGCTTATGGAGTCCTAAAAGGACGACATAAGCCGTAGCTGTTTTGTATCCATATTACCAGGGTCTGCGAATTTATACCGCAGCTGCCTATTTTTAGCAAGCTGTAGCTGCGGTGAAATAATTTTACTCCAAGTGCCGCCGCCGAGCAATAGCGAGGATGAGGCACAAAATTCCAGAAGCAAGGGGCAAAATTATAAAGAAAAGAGAGAGGCTAAAGGGCTCTCTCTTTTTCTTTTATTAGGGTTGATTCAGTGATATAATTAAAACAAGGAAAAATATGCATAAAAAAAAGCTAATTATTTTAATATTAATAGTATTTTTATATTTTCCGGTATCTATTTTTGCTGAGACTATCGTGCTTAAATCAGGCCAAAAGATAGAAGGCAAGATCATTGAGAAAACCGATAAATATGTAAAGATCGACTTTTATAATGTTGTTCTTACTTACTACGTCGATGAAATCGCTACTATCGGAGAAAAGCCTGATGCCCCAACCAAAACCACTCCCCCCATATCTGTTTCATCCGGCAGAAAAGAAGCCCAGGATATTTTTAAAGAAATAAGCTCGGCGACAGTCTACATTACTACCAAGACGATGACGGGGGAGGAGTATCTGGGGAGTGGTTTCATAGTAGATAGCTCTGGTGTTATAGCTACAAATTTCCATGTCGTTGAGTCTGCCGAGCAAATAAATATTAAACTCAAAGACGGCACAATATATCCAGTGAGCTCAATTATTCACTATGATATAAACCGCGACCTTTGTCTTTTAAAGGTAGAGACCCGGAATTTCCCCTCTTTGCCTCTAGGGGATTCCGACAGCCTGCAGATAGGCGAGAAGATTTATTGCATAGGCAACCCCCTTGGTCTAGAGTATTCTTTTTCCGATGGCATGCTTTCCGGAATAAGAGACCTAAGGGGATTGAAATACCTGCAGTTTACCGCCCCCGTCTCCCCTGGAAATAGCGGTGGCCCGATAGTCGATATACAAGGCAGGGTAATCGGCATGACTACGTTTGAAATTTTAGGAGGACAGAATTTAAACTTTGCATTAGCGGTTAATGAGATAAAACCATTTATAAACATAACTCCTAAACTGACCTTAAGTGAATTTATAAAGAAGCTTAATGCCGGGATAGATTATTTGACAGAGGAAGATCTTACGGCGTCTTCTTATTCCCCTGATCCACTGTTGGGGAATTATTCCATTACCTACGCCCAAGTCCCTGGGAGTAAGGTATCTTACAAAGGGATGATCAATATCGCCAAGAAAAAAGATGCCTATAGAATTCTTTGGAAATTTCCCGAATCAACCTTGCCTCATCTAGGTGTGGGGATAGTAGTGGATAATGTTCTTTGCGCCAGCTGGGGTATAGGAAGGTATTGTGGCGTGGCGGTATACAAGGTTAATGGCGGCAGATTAAAAGGCAAATGGGCGGATTCAAGCTCCTTTCTCATCGGGACGGAAGACCTGGAAGGGCCACCTGGTTTAAGAGGAGAATATAAGATAATAAATTCTTTTGCGCCTCAGGCAAATCAAGGGTATTCAGGAACAGTTCTCATAGAAAAAAATGGTGGGGTGTATCTCTTGAATTGGATAATGAATACAGGCAGTAACAGGGGAATGGGCATACTTTTGGGAGATTTGCTTATTGTTAGCTGGGGTAGTTCTGAACAAGACATGGGGGTAGTGGCATATAAGATTAAAGGCAAAGAATTGTCAGGGGTTTGGGCAGCGCCTACTGGCGAGGGGATTGGCATAGAAGATCTTTCTAAAATACCATAGCTAATACCTCCTAAGGGGTAAAATATATTCAAGGAGGGGTTATGAAGACAAATATAGTTTTGATAATAACAATGACCTTGATTATGGTAGGGTTTGCATATTGCCATGCGCGAGTGTAATGACCCCCATTAGTCAAGGGGGTTTTCAAGTTAGAACCGGCTCTTTGTTAATATTGGCGTAACTCGTGTAAAACTGGCTCGGCGTCATGTTATTCAACGTCTAATACGGGAAATCTGTGTTGTAGTCGCTGACCCATTTGTTGAGCGCAATTTCAAAATCAAACGGGTTATCCTACTCGTACGGCCAGACGATATCTTCCTTGATGGTGCGTAATGCGCGCTCGGTATCCGAGTTGCCTTTGAGGTTGGACTAGGTAGTAAATATCTGTTTTAACCCCAAAACCGAGTAGTTCCACATAAACCATAAGGATGTCAGCTAGGCAGTCGTCTGAGATAAGAAATAACTGCTCTTTTCATGGCTAAAAGTCGTTTTTTTAAGCTCAACGGTGAGGTTGCCGATAATACGCTTCAGTTTGATGTTCTCTTGCTCGAGGTGCTGTTTCTTGGTGACGTTATTGACGTCAAAGGCCTGATGGCCATGTTTTAAGAGTTGATCGCGCCACTGGTAATACTGGGTCTGGGCAATCTGGTATTTGGTACAGAGCTTGGAGATTTCAATCTGGCCGCTTAGGCCTTCAAGTACGATTTGGAGTTTCTGCTGGCTTGACCATTTGCGTTTTTCCATTAGAATTGGCTCCTTTCCGGGTAGCCATATTCTAACTTAAAATACCCTTTCTGTTAATAGGGGTCAGTATAGAATTGCGGCGACGCCAGTAAGAGGAGTGATGAGGGAATATGGCTATGTCAAAAAAAGCGCATACTTATTACAAGCCTGTGTTCGTTTTAGCTTTGTTACTATTCATTAATAGCTTAACAGCCGCTTGGGAATATATTAAAGATCATCCCACAATTGATTTTTTTGCCTGGTGGGTTGTCCCTCATGAACTACCAAGTAAATATATCACAAATATATATTCAACATCTGGTCAAGAAGAACTAGCAAAAGCACTTCGTCAGGAATTTGAAACTAGTAATGCCTCCCAAAGGCAAAAAGAACTTTTGCAAGCCTCGGAAGATCTTTATAATGGAAAAATATCGGTACCAGCTACGCCTTTTTTCTATGCAGCTTTTAGCCTGTTAGTGAGCGATAATTACGAATATGACCAGGGTAAATTTATTATACTCTCTTTAGCTTGTTTTATCCTATCCATTCTTATATTGTGTCGGCTCCTGAAATATTCTTATATAGCTACAGTTTTGTTAGCGTCTATTTTTATTTCTTACTACAGGCCTTTTATTTCAGATCTAACAGTCGGTAATATTAACCAAATACAACTCTTAATGCTGTCATTTTTTATATTACTTTTTGTTTTTTCTGATAAGTTTTTTTATTCTTTATGTGCAGGATTTGTGTTAGGTACAGCAGTTATGTTAAAGCCGAATATTTTAATGGTCTTGCCGTTCATTGTTATTTTAAGCTTATTTGAAAGACAGTTTAAGGAGATGTTTTCATTATTGCTAGGTTTTTTTCTCAGCGCCGTTTTGTCCTTTCTTACCGGTATTATGTATTTCAGAGATTCTAACATTTGGATGAAATGGTTATCCCAGCTTCCCCATACCTTGGCCTCTTACCCGATAGAAAGCGGTAATGCTAGCTTAGCCAAGATACTTTTTATTTTGACAAATTTAAAATTTTCGGTGTTTATATATTTATTAATCATTTTTGTGTTTATATACGCTATTTTAAGTTCCAACCATAAGATATCATCAAACCCATCTAACCTAAAATCAACTCAAAGATTTCATGATAAAAAGAAGATAGCGGGTGCCTTTATAACAACTGGTTTTGGTTGCGGGAGCTTATTGCTTGGGAGTGAATATGTATGGTTACATTATTATACCTTACTGATCCCACTTATAATTTTTCTTATACGTCCAATTTATGACGACAATAATAGAATAGAGATAAATTTTACTAATAAGTTTTTTGCGTTCTCCGCATTTACGTTATTTACCGAAATGATTTATGGGATATTTTCAAAATCTGTAATTAATAGTGCGATTCTTGTAGTACTTGGTACTATTATCTTATTAGGATCAGCAACATACGAAATGAAGGAACAGGCATTAAGATGAAGAAAATATTTTTATAAAAACATTCGGCTGCCAGATGGTTACTGTGGCGAGGGATGATTTTGGAACTCCTGAAGAAGATAAATAATTTGGAATGAACAGAATGTCTATCCAAATTTATTACGCTCAAGAGAACCAGATCAGCACATGAATTTTACAAAAAACTATTTTCAATGGCGATTTGCAATCTTGTTAATAGTTCTAAACTCATTGTTGGTTGCATTAGAATATGGACAGTTAACTAATACACTCTATGCAAATGGTAAATGGATAGCTACTAAAACGAATCTTGAAAAAGGGGTCATAGGGGCATATGGATTTGTGAGAGAGCGTAATGCATTGGCAAAAGGTCGTTTGGACTTAGGTGCATGGCATGGCTTTCAAGAAATAATATACAAAGATGCAATAGATATACATACCGCAACCTTTAATTTTCTTTTAAAAAGAAATTCATATGTAGTGTTTATTTTTGACAAAAACACGGAACAATTTAGCGGTATCAGGATAAGTCTGAATAATTTATTCAAAAGCAATTATTTTACATGCGACAGCAATGGAAAATTTTTAACTCGTGAAGACTTTAACGTGCAAAATTTGTACCCTGAAAAATGGAATAATTGTAGGATTAGTTTTACAAAAGGAAGATTGGATCTTCTTATCAATGGCGTTTTTATCGGTCAGTATAAGGCGGAATTAATAGGCAGGAATTTTTTCGGTTTTAGGGGCGGGGAAAAATCGGCATTGATCGACAATATCTTGGTTTATTCAAAAGAGCCAAATAGGATTATCCGAGAATCTTTTGATAATTTTCATATCTTATCGGTTTTGGCCATGATGATTTCACTGGTAACTTTTTCTATTTTGATTTTACTGTTCCCAATAATAAAGCATTCCCACAACAATCACAATGTGTTGCAAATTAATATGTTAATTGCACTTTTATTGTGTTGTATATATCTTGCGGATTATTTTGTCTTTTCAACGCGCTATCCACTACACGAACGCCATAATATATTTTTTAAAAGGGCACTAAGAGACATGGAAAGCGCATACTGGCGGAATGCAGCTTTTCAATTTATAAAAGAGAAGAATGATAAGGATTATTTACAACAACTTAACAAAGATACGTTGAGGATTGTGTTTGTAGGGTCGTCTCAAACCTGGGGAGCTGGCGCAGTAAAAGAATCCGATACATTTGTGAGGTTGCTGGAACAAAAAATTAACATGTGGCTAAAAGAAAGAGATAAGGTTCAATGTATTAATTATGGTGTATCGGGATTTAAGTCAGAGGACTTATATGAAATTTACAATGCAGAATGTCTAAAATTTCATCCAAAAATCTGCGTAGTTATTTTATCAAAAAACGACAAAGATGAGAAAGTGTTCTCAAAAAATTTACAGAACTTTATTGATCTGAATCGATCTTTGAACATCAGAACGATATTTGTACTTGAAGCGAATTCAATTGGTCCGCTGCCATTGCATAAAGCGATGCGGGCAATAGGGGAAAAAAATGGTATTACAGTTGTAGATCTGCATGGTTGGCTTATTCAAAACTATGATCAAGGATTTTTGTGGTGGGATGGTGTTCATCTTACTAATTTTGGACAACAATTGGCAGCGGAATGCCTTTTTGATGCTCTGCGCAAAGAGGTCGATATTGTCGCTGATAACATATAATGCATACGAAATATCTCTACATAGCTACCTACGGCTGTTAGATGAACGGACTGAATTCTTGTGCCCAAAATGTGCCCATGCAAGGTGTAAACATGCCTTAACAAACCTTAACAAAACATTCGGTCAGCTTAATTTTTTGAGAATAAAAGAATTATCTCATAATTCATTGTTTGACTAAAGATTTTTTTGTTGTACAATCGAGCCAATAACAAGAGAAATACTGTGCGCAGGTATCAATTATGAAGACAAAAATAATGCTTTTGTTAATTTTATTTTTTGCGCTCTCAATAGCCATATTTTTTTCCCATAAGACATACGCCGCATATCAGAATATGGTTAAGGAACAGGCTGCATTAGAGAGAAGAAAAGCCGAGTGGCTGCGTTTAAAGAAAACCTTAGAATACAAAGTCAGAAATTTTAAAGGCACAGTCGGTTTAGTAATTGAAGACCTGGATACGGAATGGGAAATTGCCTTTAACGAGGCAACGCTTATTCCTTCCGCGAGTTTGGTAAAGGTCCCGATTATGCTCTCTTGTTTTTACGCCGAACAGGACAGAAAGGTGAGCCTTAAAGATACCGTAAACCTCAGGTCTTCCGATAAAGTTGCCGGATCCAAAGTCTTGGGAAAAGAGCCGGCAGGTTCAGTTTTTACCGTGGAAGAATTATTTGACCCCATGATTACGCAAAGCGATAATGCCGCTGCCAACGTATTGATAGGGTACCTGGGATTTGATACCCTCAACGCTTATTTTAAGAAAATGGGTTTAAAGAATACCAATATCGCGCGCAAGATGATGGATTTTACGGAAAGAAGGGAAGGCGAAGAGAACTATACGACAGCTGAAGATATGTCTTATTTACTGGAAGGCCTATACCATGGGAAATTTTTAAATAAAGAGGTATCTGCAAAATGCATGAAATTATTGGGAGCACAGAAGATCAACGACCGTATCCCTAAGAAGCTGCCCAAAGGTACCTATGTTGTTCATAAGACCGGCCTGGAAAAGCATATCTGTCACGATGTGGGGATTGTATTTACCAACAAAGGAAATTTCCTCATCTGTGTCCTGGTTAAACACGAAGATAAATTGGCCAGACCTACCAAGAAGTTCATATCCGACGTAACGCTGCTCACCTATAATTACTATCAAAACCTATAAATAACTTGATTTTACCCTTCAATCAAGATATTATGGTATAAAGAACTTTCCTTTACCACTGCGAAAATCGCTTAAAGTTATCACCGAAGCGATTTTCTTGTAACCTTCATTGATATAATAGGTTGCGCTTTTGTGGAGGGCCGTAACATACAAGATGCTGCGATTTAAGAATTTAAGAATTACCACAAAATTTGTGCTGTATTTTTTGCTCATTTCGCTCGTTCCTTTAAGCATTTCTATTTATATAAGCTACGCCAGATCCCTCAAAGTATTAAAAGAAGAAGTTACCAACAGCCTCTCCGTTGTTGCCGACAATAAAGCCAATCAAATAGAAGCATATCTCATCAGGCAGAAAAAAGAAGCCAGCGCGCTCTCATACACGCCTGAAATTACCTCCGCTATCGAGAAATTGGCCGATGCCCTTCGCGCGGGAGGAAAGGATTCCCCCGAATATAGCGCCCTCGGCCAGGAACTTAAACCCATATTGAAATATTACCAGAAATTGTTCGACTACGATGACATCATTCTTGTTAATCCGGACGGCGAAATCATGCTTTCTGTCGAGGAAAGAAAAGAGTTAAAATCGCTCTATGAGATTGCCCTCGCTAAGAATTCGCAACTCGCCGATGTTTTTGTCCGCGCCAAAGAATCCCAGGAAACAGAGATATCAAATTTCGAATATGACCCCCGGGCAAAAGAAGCGGCCGTTTTTGTCGCTACCCCTGTTTCTCGGGGAGCGGACCTTATCGGGGTGGTCATAGCCCAGATGAGTAACCGCCTTCTCTACGAGTTCGCCCAGGACTATACGGGTTTAGGCCAGACGGGAGAAACGATTATAGTCTCGAAAATAGGCGATGAGGCAGTTTTTATCACCCCGTCGCGGTTTGACCCCGAAGCGGAATTTAAACAGAGAATAACGATTGGCTCGAGTGAAGGGTTGTACATCCAAAAGGCCCTCCAGCCTGAAAAAGGAGCGGGGCGATTTGTCGACTATCGGGGGCGCGAGGTCCTGGCCGTAAACAGGTATTTGCCGACCTTCCGATTAGGCATAGCGGTTAAGATGGATACTGCCGAGGTATTTGCTTCGGCGCGAAAATTAAGGAATACCCTGTTGTCGATGAGTTTTGTTATCCAGGTAATCGTGGCAATTATCGCTCTGGCGATAGCGCATTCCGTCTCAAGGCCGATTAAGCATTTGACAGGGGTAGCCAAGACAATTTCTGCGGGCGAGCTTTCGGTGCGGGCGGCAGCAGACACCACGGATGAAATCGGAGAACTCGCCACTTCATTTAACCAGATGACCGACAGCCTTGTCGAATCCAAGGCAAGCGTGGAACAGAAAAAGGCGGAAGTGGAAGAACAAAAAAGGCTCCTGGAAGAGGCCAACAAAGAGCTTGATAGCTTCGTGTATACGGTCTCCCACGACCTCAGGGCCCCGCTGCGGGGGATCGACGGATTCGCCCGTTTGCTCGAGCAAGACTATGCCGACACGCTTGAAGCCCAGGGGAAGGATTATCTCACCAGGATTCAAAACGGCGCCAACCGCATGCAAAAGTTAATCGATGATTTATTGACGCTTTCCAGAATCAGTCGAATCAAAAATCCGTATGAAGATGTGGATATCGGCGAATTAGTCAAGTCGGTCATTGCGCGGATAGAATTTGATATTAAGGCCTCTCACGTAGAATTGAAGATTGCAGGTAATTTGCCGGTGGTACGCTGTGACCGGATTAAGATGGAAGAGGTTTTTTTGAATTTGATAAATAATGCCATAAAATTCTCTTCAAAGAACAAAGTTGTCAATCCAAGGGTAGAAGTAGGATATACCGATAAGAATGATACGCATGAGTTTTACGTCAAAGACAACGGTATCGGGATCGATAAGAAGTATCATCAGGAGGTATTCGGGATATTTAAGCGGCTCCATAAACAGGATGAATATGAAGGGACCGGCGCGGGTTTAAGCATCTGTAAAAGGATTATCGATGACCACCAAGGCTCCATTTGGATTGATTCCGAACCCGGGCAAGGAGCCACATTTTATTTTACGGTGCCTAAAATAGCCCGGGAGGGGAAGAAGGCGGAGCAAATTCCCGTTGATGAGGCTGGGTGAAACAAGGGGGTAGATGATGGCAGGAAAGATTTTGATCATTGAAGATACCGAAGACGACTTAATTATTATTAAAAGGTATTTTACTCATGCAGGATATAATGATATTATTACTGCCGACACCGCTCAGGTCGGCATACGCAAGGCAGTGGAAGAAAAACCGGACCTGGTGATTTCGGATACCCTGCTTCCCGGCAGTAACGGTTTCGAGGTGTGCCAGCAGATCAGAGAAAAGTATGGCGCAGCACCTATCAAAATTATTATCATGACGGGGTCTGTTGATGCGGTGGATGCGGTAAAGGCCCGTAAGGCCGGGGCCGATGATTACTGCGTTAAGACATCCGACTGCGCATCGCTGCTTGAGGCAGTCAAAAAAATTCTCTGATATTTTTACAATACCGGCAAGGTTAAACGTGGACGATAAAAATTTACAGGACTTGGAACAAAAATACAAGAGTATTGCGGAAGAGCTTGAGAAAGCAAAAGAGGAATTAAACTTACAGACGTGGGGGCTTACGAAGACAAACGATGCCATCAAGATCCTCTATAAGGAACTTGAGAAAAAGAACAAAGAGCTGCAAAAACTCGACAAACTGAAGACCGATTTTATCAATACCGTATCCCATGAATTACGCACCCCGTTGACCACCATACGGGAATGTATCTCGCAGATTTTAGACGGGATACACGGCTCCACCAACGATGCGCAGAGAGAGTTTTTATCGATTTGCCTCGGAGATGTCGACCGCCTGAAGCGGATGATCGACGACCTCCTGGACATCGCGAAACTGGAGGCGGGCAAGGTTAAGATAGCCAGAAGGCAGCTTGACATGGCGGGTTTGGCCAGGGGGGTTATCGCCGCTTTTTTGCCGAAGGCAAAAAGCATGAATGTAGAGCTAAGGGAAAAGTTTTCTGCGGAAAAAATGATGGTTTACGCCGATAAAGACAGCATGATCCGGGTCTTTACCAATTTAATAGGCAATGCCCTTAAATTCACGAATAACGGGTACGTGGAAATTTCGGTTACGGAAATGCCGGAGTATATTGAATGCTGCGTTGCCGATACGGGCAGGGGGATAGCGGAAGACGACTTGCCTAAAGTATTCGGCAAGTTTCAACAGTTTGACAGGAAAGAGGGCGGCGGAGAGAAAGGCACGGGGCTGGGGTTAAGCATTTCCAAGAATATTATTGACCTGCATCACGGAAAGATATGGGTAGAGAGTAAATTACACGAAGGGGCCAGGTTCATTTTTACGCTCCCGAAATATACCGAAGACCAGATATTGAAAGAGCATGTCGCTGAAGCGCTGCAAGAGGCCGTCAAACAGAATACGCCTTTGACGATACTGGTTTTTGCGGACATCAATTCCGTTGCGAAAGACTTAGAGCGTTTGGTAAGACAGAATCTTCGCCATGCGGATGTTATCTTCAAAAATACCCACACGATGCTCGCAGTGCTTCCTGGCATGGGGAGGGAAGATGCGCGGGAGGGGGCTGAGAAAATTCTTGCGGGTATGGATATGTCAAAGGGCATTTCTTACGGGATGGTGAGCTTTCCCGAAGACGGGAATACGGCGGAATTGCTCTATGCAAAAATCACGCAGCGGCCTTCCGCTTCGCACGTTTAACGATGAAGCGGGAGAATTTTCCTAACTAAGCAGGATAATATGCCGAAAAAAATATTAATCGTTGATGATGAGATTAACGTAATAAGAGTTATTGCGGCCAGATTAAAAGCCAGCCATTACGACGTTGTCACGGCCTCTGACGGCTTATATGCGGTGCAGAAGGCCCATGAAGAAAAACCCGACCTTATCATCCTGGATGTCCGGATGCCCGTGGGTGGGGGGAGGGGTGTTTTTGAGAATCTACGGATGACCAGCGACACCATGATGATCCCCGTAATCTTTATTACCGCTTATGCCGATGATGACTTACGGCGTTACCTTTTAGAGATGGGGGCGGTAGACTTCGTGACCAAGCCGTTTAATGCCGATGAGCTGTTGGAGAAAGTCAAGAAGGCGTTAAAAGAGGAAGTTGAAAAGAAAGAGGCAGAGAAAAATGGGTAAGAAGATTTTAATCGTCGACGATGAGCCTAATGTTGTAGCACTGTGTGAGGCGCGGTTAAAAGCCAGCGGATATGACGTCGTTGTCGCGTACGACGGCCAGCAGGGTTTGGATAAGGTTAAGGAGGAAAAACCGGATTTAATCATTCTCGACCATATGATGCCGAACCTTGACGGTTTTGAAGTCTGTCAGATCCTCAAATCCAGCGAGGAGTATAAGCATATCCCTGTTGTCATGCTCACCGCTTCCGGCCAGGCATCTGAAATAGAGACGGGTTTACAAAAAGGCGTTTCGGCATATGTAACCAAACCCTTTAAAGCCGAAGTGCTGCTGGGGATTATCAAAGGATTAGCGTAACGTTAAGCGCTCATTGAGGAAAAGAAATTTAGCTCCTCGCCTACGCGCTCAAAAAAACGCTCCGGGTTAAATAAAGCATTTTTTTGAGCAGGCTCGGAGTCAATTCGCAGACGCTTCGCTACAACTTACGTCGCTACAAGACGTAGGTCAAAGCTCCGTAAGTTGTCTGCTCATTGAGGAGGCAAGATGGCGAAGAAGATTTTGATTGCAGATGACGAAGCCCATATTTTGACCTTGCTCGAGGCCAGATTATCAAAGGCCGGTTATTCCGTGATTAAAGCGGCGACGGGGATAGAGGCAGTTGCCCTGGCAAAAAAGGAATTGCCGGCGCTCATCATCAGCGATATTTTGATGCCGGATATAGACGGAGGGGAAGTATCAAAGATTTTAGAGAGTGACCCTGCGACTAAGGATATCCCCATAATATTCCTCACCGCGCTCCTGAGAAAAGAAGAAGAAAAAGGAAGAGAGAAGGTATCGGGAAGGTATTTTATAGCCAAGCCTTTCGATCCCGAAGAGCTGCTCAGGGTTGTAGCAAAATGTATGGAAGAGAAATAGCCTTTTCTTGAAAGGCCGGCGGGTCATAAAAATCCCGCTCCTGCACGCGCAGGAGCGGGATTTTTATATCGGGCTTAACGTATGTTATGCTGCTTTTTTGACGTCTGTTGCCTGCTCGCCTTTAGGGCCGTTGGTAACTTCAAACTCGACCTCTTGGCCTTCATTTAAAGTCTTGTAACCGTCGC
>Ga0315291_10008044_pt1 | contig 12978 bp, 4 predicted proteins | sample YL17G12_20_MG_FD_203070 | JGI IMG/M metagenome (GOLD analysis project Ga0315291, IMG submission 203070) | Sediment microbial communities from Yellowstone Lake, YNP, Wyoming, USA - YL17G12_20 | ecosystem: Environmental > Aquatic > Freshwater > Lake > Sediment | place: USA: Wyoming | collected... | reverse complement strand
CAAATATAAATGGTACTGAACCAAACGCTGTTATTATTGATGGACCAACTAATGTTGATAAAGATATTAACTGGTCAGAAAATGGCGTTCCTAAATGGCTTGCTGAAACATACCGTGATGAAGATAGTGTGTTTTGGTATTTGTATAATGTCGAAGCAAATAATTCTCCAATAACAATACAAGAAACTGGTAGAATTGGTATCAATAAACAAACCAATATTATGAATTACCACGCAAGTCAGGTCGTTGGTAATGGCTTAAATGATATAGTTCTTAGTGGACAATATACTCAGAACTTCAACACGGTGTATGAGGTTGAAATAGTTGCAATTACTGGTGTAACAGATACATGGCATTGGAGGAAATCAATTGATAATGGTATAACCTTCGGTGGTTATTATCCAAATAGTGGTTGTACATTAACACCAGTTCTACTAGAATTTGGTGTATATGTTAATTTTGAAAATCTTACCGGACATACTGTTGGTAATATATTTGAATTTGCCGGGTATACACAAATTCCACAAGGCACGTTCACAATAGCACCAATGGAAATTGCTGAAGTTGAGCGAACATTAGATTATACTGTGACCCCAGCAAGTGCAATTACATATACTGACCTTACTGGACAAGCAAACGGAGGGTTCTCTGGCAATCAATTTGAAATTTTTGGTGTTGGCGCAAGTGCTACAACACAAGCATTTTATTGGGGAACAACAGTACAGATAAATTCGATGTATTTTAATTTACAAACTTTTGCTACAAACATAGGAAATCAGTTATATGCACAATATTGGAATGGTACGAATTGGATTCAACTTGGTCCAACACATAATTATATTGATACAACAAATGGTTTAAGTCAGTCGGGTCGTTTGATTTTTTCACCAAACACAATGACGGGTTGGGGTAGATTCTTTTTAGAAGGTAAAACCGAGGCGGGTTATGACTTGTATTGGATGAGAATAATAACAGCAATTGCTCCTAGTGTTGCTCCGGTTGGAACTAGTTTGAGTATTGGTAATGATAAAAGATTTAGTGTATATAGTGCATTTAATGATTATAGACCAAGTGCATATATTAATAGTCTTGGTAATATGAATATTGGTGGTGGAAACCTAACTGGTAGTAATAAACTTCAAGTTAATACCGCTAATAATCTTCAAATAGCAGTAAGTGCTGGAAGTGATAGTCTAGTTGAATTCGATAATCAATGCAGTAGTTGTGCAAACCTAAAGATTAAATTGGCTTCTAATGATGCGTGTGGCACAATATTGGACTTTTCTAGAACACGTGGTACTCTTGATGTTCCGTTGAGCCTACAAACTGGTGATGAAATCGGTAAAATTAACTTCAGGGGTCGTGCAGCAACATCGGGAGGAATAACCACACAGATTATTTCACAATATCAAGGTGACGGCAGTACGACAAGATGTGGTGATTTCGTATTTAAAACAACTTGTGGAAATTTAACAGCACCACTTGTTGAAAGACTTAGAATAAGATATGACGGTAATACTGGCTTTGGCGTAAGTGTACCAACAGCAACAATACATATAAAATCGGGTACAACAACAAATGCACCTCTTAAATTTAATAGCGGAAATTTACTTAGTGTTCCACAAGCGGGTGCTGTTGAATTCAGAGATGATAGATGGTACGGCACAACAACTGGTGGTACAAGACAGTGCTTTGCGTTTATGTGCGATTCATCGTCATTGACATTACAAGCAGTAACATCATATGGCTCTTCCACAACTATTGAGAGTTGCTTTAACGGAGGGTTGGTTACAAGTACAATCAGACCAACAGGAAATACTACTACTGCTATTCAGATTAATAAAGCCAATGGTATAACAAACGTTATTAATGTCGACACAATCAGTGGCTTCACTGGCTTCGGTACTGTTGCACCTCAGTCAAAAATACATATTTATGGCACTGATAATACTGTTGGAGATGGCTGGAATTATCAATCAAATGCTGTAAGACTTGACGGTGCTTTTGATGCCGATAAGGATATTCAATGGGCGACTGAAGGCGAACCTAAATTTACTGCACAGATTTATAGGTGTGAGGATGGTAGATTCTGGTATTTAAGTAGTCCACAAAGTAAAACAAACCAAATTACTGTTTCAAATACAGGTAGAGTTGGTATTAATAATCAAACCAATATCATGGCATATCATGCTGCTCTTTTAACAGGCGGTCCAAACGACATGACGGTGGGTGGACTATATACACAAAATTTTACGAGTGTTTATGAGATTGAAATAGATAGCATTACTGGTGCTACTGATACATATAGATGGAGAGTGAGTAACAACCAAGGCAATAGTTTTGGTGCTTGGTCATCATCTAGTGGTTGTACGACAGGTGCAACCGAAATACAATATGGGGTAACGGTTCAATTCGATAGTGTTACGGGGCATGCTCTAGGAACGTCATTTGAATTCGGTGCTTTCGCACAATTACCAATAGGCACTTTTGTTGTAACTCCAAATCGTATTAATGAAGTTCAACAAACATTGGATTATACTGCAAGTGCTATAACATATACGGATGTGACTGCTGAAGCGAATAGTAGTACTTTTGGTTCATATATAACAATATTTAATACTGGTGCAGGTGCAACGGATAATGTAATATATTTTGGTACACTAGATGAATTAAACGCATTATTTATAAATTTAGTTGTTCCCAGTGTTGGTGTAACGCTTATTGCCGAATATTATAAAGGTAATGGAAATTGGGGTAGTATTAATACACTAAGTAATTCATTTATTGATGGTACTAATAATTTAACAACAACTGGTGGACTTACTTGGGAAATTGGTAGTTTAACTGGTTGGATACCAGCATATATGCCAAATTTAAGTGGTGATGGTTATCAATTATTTTGGATTAGATTAAGGACATCTACTTCTCCGAGTGTTGCATCACTTGCAAATAGTTTTGCACGTGGCGGTAATTATAGAATTGCAGTATTGTCATCACCATCGGACTTTAAACCTAGTTTCTATGTCGATAGTATGGGTAGAACAAATATTGGTGGTGGTGATATTGTCGGATGTAATCAATTACAGGTTAATACCGCAAATAATCTCAGCATTGCACCTGTTTGTGGTGGCAATAGTATTGTTGAATTTGATGGTGAAAATGAAGACGCTGCATTATTAAAACTTAAGGGAGCGTTAAATTCATATTGTTATGGCACACAATTAGATTTTGCAAGAACACGTGGAACACTTAATACCCCGTCAAGTTTGTGTTGTGGTGATATGATTGGCTCGATTACATTCAAGGGTCGTGTTGGAACTTCAGGTTCATTATCTGCTGCGATTCAAGCACAATATACGGGTCAAATTGGTACGACAAGATGTGCTGATTTAATTTTTAGTACGGCATGTGGTAGTTGTACAGCCAATGCAACAGAAAGGGTTAGAATTACAAGTAGTGGTACGACTGGTTTTGGTGTCACAGCACCAAGGGCAAGAATACATGTTCAATCTGGTTCTACAACAATAGCACCGTTGAAATTTAATAGTGGCTCATTACTAAGCAGTCCTCAAGCAGGTGCTGTGGAATTTTTGACAGATGCTTGGTATGGAACAATAACAAGTGGTAATGCAAGAAAGACATTTGCTTTTCTCGAAGCACCACAGTTTACGGGTAATGTTAATCTACCGTCTACAACTTGTTTAAATAGTGTAAATTTATGTAATTTCATACTTAATTCGGGTGGTACAAATAACGCTTGCAAACTAAATACGAGCATATTTAATTATTATACCGGAACTACTGCTCCGAATAGTTTCTTGAAATTAGACCAAACTACACCTCAGTGTGTAACTGGTGGTATTCCAAGATTTGATGCAATTAATCTCAATACTGGTTATACTTCTTCACCAACAAGTGTTGGTACAAGATATTGGGATTGTGCTAACCATACTACATCATTAGTGCTTGAGAACGGTGTTAGACTACAAGATGGTCAAGAATTACAGGTTTATGGTAAAAATACTAGTGGAAGTATCATCAGAGATGGACAACCAGTTTCTGTTATTCAAAACAACGGGAATTTTACGGCATTTGGAACTGTTAATATTACAACACCCGCTGCATATGCATTTGTCGGATTAGCAACACAACAAATCGGAATAAATCAATTTGGTTATGTAACAACCAGAGGTGTTGTTCGTGATATTGATACGAGTCACCTCGATGAGGGTAAATCGGTATATATTAACATCACTGGTGGTACAACTAAAACATTCCCAAGTGTACCTAATTATATTGTCGTTGTTGGTATTGTTGAGCAAAAAAGTGCTACTGTTGGTAGAATAAATGTTATACCAGCAATCGTACCAAGATTTGCCGACTTATCAGATGTTAATGGCACACCATTGAATGTAACTGGTCAAATTGCTGTTTGGAATAATTCAACATGTTATTTTGATTTTAACTATAACATAAATAACTACGCTACAACATCTGCAGTTAATTATTATACTGGTACAACTGCTCCGAACACATACTATAATAAATCACAAATTAATGCATATACTGGAAGTACTCAGCCAATTTTAAGTAATGCTGTAACTGGTGCAACAAATGGTTTGAATAAGCCTAGTACACGTTTAGTGGGATTAGGTGGTGCTTTAACCCAGAATACCGTAATAACTGGTAGTAGTTTTGATTTCACATTAGGTTCTAAATCATTGACATTACTTGATTTGAATGGAATGTATCTATGTGATGTTGGTGGACAAGGAATTCATATATATAGTGATGGTTGTCATGTTGATATTCAAGGCAGGACTAGCGGTGGTGTTGAAAAAACGAAACTTACGTTAAGCGAAACATCGGCTACATTTACCGATAGTAGGGCAATTGCAACTGGTCTTGAATACGCAGCGAATTATGATACAAACTACACTTGCCGTTCAATACCAGATGTTGAATATGTAAACAGTGTTGCCACTGGTCTTAATGTAGTTGCATCTGTTTTAGTTGCAACAACGGGAAATATCGTATTGAGTGGTTTAACCACCGTTGATGGTATATTATTAACAAACGGCAATAGAGTACTTGTGAAAAATCAAACAACAGGTAGTACAAATGGTATTTATGTTGCAACAGGAACTACATGGAGTCGTGCGGCAGATTTTAATTTTAACCCGCCTGGTGAAATTAGTAATGGAGATTTAATTCCAGTTGTTAGTGGTACGTCAAACGGCAATACTATTTGGGTATTAACAACACCTAATCCAGTTGTAAGTGGTAATAGTTTGAATTTCTCGTTATTTTCTAAAACATCATCAGTAATTGCTGGTAATGGTATTTGTGTAACGTCAACAAGTGGAAATTATAATGTAAGCGTTAAACTCCCAGCAAATTCGGGTTTATGTGCTGATAATACTGGTACATATATAAATTCGAGTATTGCTGGGGTTGGATTGTGTTATAATGCTGGTGTAATGTGTGTTGATGGGTCAGCACTTGCTGGAAATAGCATTTGTTGGAGTGCAAATACATTTAATGTAAGTACAACAACAGGTACATTGAGCACTGCTTTAAATAGTAAATTAAACACAAGTTGTTTTACACTATATACTGGTACTACTGCTCCGAATACTTATTATAATAAGTCTCAGATAAATTACTATACTGGAACTACCGCTCCCAATACTTACCAAACTATTGCAAAGGTTAGTTACTACACAGGTACAACAGCACCCGCTACCTACAAAACCATTGCGCTTGTCAATTATTATACGGGTACTACTGCTCCGAACACTTATTTAACTAAGTCAGCATTCAGTACTTATAGTGGTACGACTGTTCCTAATAATTATTATAGTAAGTCTCAAATTAATTACTATACCGGAACAACAGCACCCGCAACCTATAAAACGATTACGAGTGTTAACTACTATACTGGCACTACTGCTCCCGCAACGTATAAAACGATAGCAAGTGTTAACTACTATACGGGTACAACTGCTCCGGCAACGTACCTAACAATTAGTAATTTCAATGCTTATACTGGTACTACTATTCCTAATAATTATTACACCAAGACTTGTATTAATGCTTATACTGGTGCAACTCAAAGTGCAATTAACTTAAAGGCTAATATCAATAGTCCGACATTTACTGGAATTCCGCTTTCAACAAGTGCTGCAACAGACACATGTAGTTCACAAATTGCAACAACAGCGTTCGTGCTTAGACAAGCGGGTACTGCAAATCCATTAATGAATGGTAGTGTTTTGGTTGGTACATCTTTCAGATATAGCAGACAAGACCACGTACACCCAAGTGATACAAGTAAATTAAATACAAGCATATACAGCACATACACTGGTACAACTGCTCCAAGCACATTTGCCAATAAATCTGCTGTTAATTACTACACGGGTACAACTGCTCCGGCTACGTATTTGACCATAAGTAATTTCAATACGTATACCGGAACTACTGTTCCAAATAATTACTATACAAAGACTTGTATTAATGCTTATACTGGTGCTACTCAAACCAAATTAAACGCCAAAGCATTCTTAAGCGGTGCAACATTCACTGGCGTCGTTAATGTTTGTAAACCCGTTCAGAATGATAACACCAACTGTGCTGCAACTACTTCTTGGTATATTAGTCAAGGTGCAACGGCATTCCCATTAATGGATAATATCACTTGTGCATGCGGTACATCGAACTTATTTGCAAGACAAGACCACGTACACCCAAGCGATACTTCAAGAGTTATTAAGGCTGGTGACACTATGACAGGTGCGTTAGTTATTAATAGTAATTTAACAGTGACTGGTACAACTATACTTAGAGGTGCAACTTGTTTAGGCACACCTGCGACCGCAAGTACTGTGAATGATAGGACTTTGTTCTGGAATCCAACATCATGTAGAATTGGTGCAATTCAATTGACAGGTGGTAGTGATGTGTATTTATATACCGACAAATCAACCTCAACCTCAACAGCAAGTGCAACATGTATACCATATTTATCTGGTACACCTTGGAACTTTGGTGCGGGTAGATATCAAGTAGATTTCACTGCACAAGTAAGTAACAGTGCCAATGGTGGTATTACTTTAGTCAAGTTTGGTTGTGACGGAACTGTGATTGGAAATAACTTCTGCTATACTGGTGTTAATGCCGGATATCGCATGGATGCTTCTATGACAAGAGATTTGACATTTACTGCTGGTTGCCATTGCTTAACAATACATTATTGGGCGGGTGCAAATACAGCATGTATTTTCAATGGTGTTATTAGAGCAAAGAGAATATGCTAAAATAAATAAATAAAAATAATAAACTAAAAAATGAAGTTATTAGCGGTTAATATAAACGGACAAGTACTCGGTGTTAATATTCTGTCATGGTCTACTCCCACTGTTAGTGGGTGTACACCATTTCTCGCCATTGCGGATAATGGCGTGATTCCGGCAAATTATTGTAATATATCCTCAGTGACCAATTGGGATAAATTAGGGGGTAATACTACTTTAAGTCAAGGTGAAATAAAAGCCGAAATTGTTAAGTTAATTCCTAATACTCCAACAGAGCCACAGTATAGGATATTGGAAACCTATACGAGTGTTGGATTAAATAGTATGACTAAGGTTGGTAATACATTGGTATTTGGTGGTACATTGAGTGGTACGACATTTCTTACAGGTGTTACCGATTCTGGTGTAACAAAGGCAACTTTTGCAACATATACTGGAACAACAGCACCTAATACCTATAAAAAAATTACGAGTGTTAATTATTATACTGGCACAACCGCACCCGCTACATATAAAACAATAACAAGTGTCAACTATTATACTGGCACTACTGCACCAAGCACTTATTACAATAAAACCCAGATAAATTCTTATACTGGAGCAACAAATACTGCCATTGGTAATAGATTACTAACAACAATATATTCAACATATACAGGCACTACCGTTCCAACAACTTATTATAATAAAACTCAGGTTAACAATTATACGGGAGCAACTCAAACAACAACAAACGGCTTGCAGACACAAATAAATGATTTAAGTTCAACAATATCACAATCACAAACATTTATATTTGAGCACGTAGCAGCAGACATCGGTGGTTATGAACAATTAAATTCCGTTGCGACAGTACTATCGGGTGCAACCGAAGTCGTAACAGTTAATGGTACGCAATTAATAGGCAGTTACGTAACATCTCCAAGTGGGGTTGGTATTACTGGAATTACGTCGGGAATTTGGACATTCCATTTCCACGCAAGTACAAGTACTGGAAATAACTCAAATATGCGTTTTGATATTTATCGTAGACGTGGCACGGGTGAAACTCTGATTTTTCAAACCGCATTAATCCCAATTACAACCACTTCTATACAACCATATCAAGTTACAACACTACAATCAGCATCAAATAATTGGATTATAACCGATAGAATAGTTGCAAAAGTATATGCTGTTAACACTCAATCACGTACTATTACTTGGGCATATTCCTCATCAGCAAATAATGCCTATATTCAAACTCCGATAAGTTATTCACAGAGTTCGCCACAATGGACAAATGTGCAAAATAAACCATCGTGGTTGTCTGGTACAACATTACAAACATTTCAAACAGGGCATGCACATTCACAATATGCATTGCTAACAAATGCTGTTACGGGTGCTACTAATTTAGGTAGTGGTAATGCTCTTTATACAAGTGTTAGTGCCAATAAGATTCAATTAAAGTCCATTAGCGGTGGAACTGGAATTTCAATTAGCACAACAGCAAATCAAATTAATATTTGTGGTACTTCAAGTAGTGTTGCTTGGGGTAATATAACAGGTAATATCACGGGTCAAACCGATTTAAATAACTGTTTAAATAGTAAACAGGCTACCATAACTGGTGGTGCAACAACAATAACAGCCAGTAATTTAACGGCATCACGTGCATTAGTTAGTGATGGTAGTGGTAAGGTTGCTGTTTCAACAATAACTTCAGCACAAATAGGATATTTAAGCGGTACTACAACAAACATAGTACCGTTAATTAATGCTAAAGCAAATATTGCTAGTCCAACATTTACGGGTACGGTAACAATACCAACGCCATTTACATTAGGTGCAGTTATCGTTAGAACAACGGGTACTGAATTAAATTATGTAACAGGTACTACAAGCAATATTCAAACACAATTGGGTTTATTAGCACCTAAAGCCAATGCAGTATTCACAGGTACACATGCAAGTACTGGTGGTATTATCGACCTAAATGTTAGTAGTAACTTTGCTGTAAATATAGCCAATGGTACGAGTACGGGTACTGTTGGTATTGGTGATGGCACTGGAATACAAGCAATAAACATTGGTAGCGGTAACGCTGTTAAAACAATTGGTATTGGCAATAACGCAACCCCAGCAAACGTAATAACTATAGGTGGTGATGCAAGTACAGTCACAGTTGGTAGTGTTAAAACTATAATTGGTACTGCGGGTACAACTGCGGGTAATGGTGTTAGAGTTAGAGCAAGTCGAATGAGTGTTAATAAGCCAACTACACCACAAGCTGGATTAAATGCTAACACAATACTTACTCTTGCTGACATTTTCGAAGCTGGTATTATTGGTTTTACTGCAACGGCAGCGAGAAACCTAACATTCCCAACAGCACAAGGTGCTTCAGGTATTGTACAAAACTTTCCCGGTACTCCAGCAATTGGCGATACAATACAATTTACAGTATTCAATGTGGCTGCTTTTGCAGTTACACTTGTGGCTGGTACAGGTGTTACAATTGTTAATGCTGGTACAATCAGTACATTAACTGCTGGTCAGCCATCAAGAGTTGTGATAATAAGAGTAACATCAATAACACCAAACGCAGAAACAGTAAGCATATATTAATATATAATTATGACACATTATAAATCAAGAAAGAATGTATCAAAACGTAATAGTGAGCCAATAATAACAAAAAAACTTACGGTTATCACCTATACTGGTGGTACTAATACTTTAACATTACCTGTTGGTGTAGATTCTCTCGAATACTTAATAGTGGCTGGGGGTGGAAGTGGTGGTAATGGATGTGGACAAGGTGGTGGTGGTGGAAGTGGCGGTGCTGGAGGTTACTTAACTGGGACAATAGATAGTCCTAGCGCTGGCAATTATACAATTATTGTTGGTGCTGGTGGTATTAATCATAATGGCGGTAATTCTTCGGCTTTTGATTTAATAGCAATTGGTGGTGGTAAGGGTAATGATGCTTGTGGAGAATTTGGATTTAGTGGTGGTAGTGGTGGTGGTGCAGGTGGTGATTTTAATTCTAATTGTTTTGGTAGTGGTACAATAGGACAAGGACATAATGGTGGTAAAGGTAGACAAGGCGGTGGCGGCGGCGGTGCAGGTGGAGTTGGTGGCAGTGCAGGTGGTATTGGACTTTCATCCACAATTAGTGGTGTACTAGTTACTTATGCTACAGGTGGTACTACTGCACTAGCATCAGCAAGTGGTGCTAATGGTAAAGCAAATAGTGGTAATGGCGGTAATGGTGGTAGTAGTGATGGACTTGGTGGTAACGGTGGTTCTGGTATTGTTATTGTCAAATTTTATATTTTAACATAGTATTTATATTAAAACATATGGATTATTCAACATTTAATATCAACAATTTTTTTATAAAGAAGGATAGTACTCTTCCTGAGTTGAAATATCCATTGACTCAGCATACGATGGAGCAATACGATATTACTCCTGACATGCTTGATAATGTCGCAGTGACGTTCTCAATGATAGATGCTGAGACTGGCTTATATCGTATCGCCAACGCACCAGCAAATATAGTATATAATACAGCAAGACCCGAATATCCAGATGAACTACAATTTACTCTCACGTTTAGATTTAAATTGTCCCAAACGAGAGTTGCTGGAAGGTTTCTTGGTGAGTTCAAAATCGATTTTTTGAATCCAGAATTTGGTTGCGGGAAGTTAACGTTGCCCGTAGACAGCCAATTAAATATAGTTATTTCTGACAGTATTACAAAAACTACAGTAATATAGTTGACAAATCCAAATATTTGATTATCTTTGCACGATATTAACTTAATTATGCAAGATTTTGTGTTTCCCGTATATTGTGAAAGAATCTCTAAGAGACAAGCATATTATCTCAGATTTCAATTCAATGAAGGTTTGATTGAAAAAATAAAAAACTTACCCGAAGATTCGAGAAAATGGAATCCCGGTATGATGGTATGGGAAGTTACTACATCATCATTGTTTCTATTAATTAAAAAATATAAGGGTTCTAATAAAATTTATTTTGATTTTGGTAGTGAAGATAGTCGCAAAATTTTTATTCAACAAATTCGTAAAATTGAAATTGCTGAAGAAGAAAAACGTAAATTTATCGCCGACCTTAATATAAAAAAAGAGCAATGGGTTCAATATAAGAAAGAACTTGAAGAAACATATAAAAAGTATAGTGAAGATATTCATAAGTTTTTAAAACCCGGAGTACAACTTTACCCGCATCAAATAGTTAGTGCAATGTTTCTTAATGTTACAAGAAATCTTCTCCTGGCACTAGACATGGGAACTGGAAAATCGTTAATTTCCATTACATATGCTGAAATGAACGCATTCAACAAGGTATTTGTAATAACCCCAAATAGTCTTAAATTTACATATAGAAACGAGGTAGAAAAATTCACAAATTCAAACGCATTTATTATAGGTAAAAAAAATAAATGCACAATTGAAGATGCTAGGTACATTATTGTTAACTACGAATATTTTAATTCTGCTGATTATGATAAAGTAAAAGAGAAATTTAACAACCTTAACATTGGCAAAATAGATTGTTTAATCACAGACGAATCGCACAGGCTAAAGTCCACAGGCTCAAATACTTACAAAAATTTTAAGAGATTATTCAAAGACGAAATCTTTAGAAACGGTAAGGTTTCTAAAGTATTTATGTCGGGAACGCCAGCACCCTCAAAATCAGCAGAATTATATACAGTATTGCACCAGATTTCACCGACTGATTTTCCAACAAAAAACCATTTTTTCACATATTATTGTGGAATGACATATAATTTAGATGGATTTGGGTGGGAGACGAATATTAGTATGGCAAAATTCGATGAACTATTTCATAAAATTGCTCCGTTCATCTACAGAAAGAAAAAATCTGAAGTACTAAAAGATTTACCAGAAAAAACATATCAGAGAATAGTTTTGGAAATGACCCCTAAAGAATATGAAGTCTACTATGCCCTTGAGGAGGGCGTTGCAAATGAATTTTTAAATAAAAATCTACATAATCCTCTATCAATAATGGGTAAGTTAAGGGAATATACGTCACATTTAAAAGTAAACAACGTAAAAGAACTAATTGATTCTATTTTAGAGTGTGGTGAAAAATTTGTTGCCATAGATTTTTTTAAGGATAGTCTTTATAAACTAAATCGATTATATCCAGAAATTAGTGCACTGCATACTGGTGATGAAAAAGATAGCATTCGTGCAGAGATTGTCAAGGACTTTCAAAACGAGAATGGAAAAATAAAAATATTTTTAGGTTCTGAGGGAACAACTAAAGAAGGTCTTACCCTCACCGCAGCAAGTAAGGTTGGTATGCTGACAATACCTTGGACACCCGGAGCATTAGACCAATGTACTGACCGTTTGAGCCGAATCGGACAAAAGAATGCCGTAAATGCATACGTTTTTATATATAAGGATACTATTGATGAATATGTTTTCAATTTAATCGAATCCAAAAGAGCAGAAATTTCTCAAGTAATTGATGGTGAAAAGTATGAGTCTGATGTCAATCAAAGTATTATTAACGATTTAATTAAAATTATTAAACAAAAGCATGGGAAAAATTTATAAGTGGGGTGTTAATCCATTCCGAGACTTCTTACTTAATTCAATTATGTTTGATG
>Ga0315291_10008039_pt1 | contig 12982 bp, 19 predicted proteins | sample YL17G12_20_MG_FD_203070 | JGI IMG/M metagenome (GOLD analysis project Ga0315291, IMG submission 203070) | Sediment microbial communities from Yellowstone Lake, YNP, Wyoming, USA - YL17G12_20 | ecosystem: Environmental > Aquatic > Freshwater > Lake > Sediment | place: USA: Wyoming | collected... | reverse complement strand
AGACTATCGAGATTTCAAAAAGGGTTAATGAATTAGTCTCCAAGATAAATATTTTGACTATTTCCAGAAATATTGCTTCACTGCTTTTAATATTTTTGCACAGCCTCCTAGCCCCGCACTAATAGTATATTGACATCTCATACCCACTATATATAGGGGTATCCCTTGACATTTAAGGAGAACAGAAATTACGATAAGTATTGATAAATTAGCAAGATAGTGAAATTTTACCTTACAATTGAAAGAATCAGAAGAAATGACTCATTTTTACCAAGATTTCGCCTGTAAAGTTAAGTCGGATACTATAAATATTTTCGCCATCACCCAAACCTCTGCAATCAAGGTCAGGTTTAATTTTTAGATTGCGTTACTGCTAATCTCTTCGCAAGGACAAAAAGGTCGCTTTTATGCTGTTTTCAATTCCGATGTGCAATTAGGACAACGGGTTGCTTTAATCGGTATAACGGAAAAGCAAAACGGACAATTCTTAGTAGTGGACATCGCAAGGGGAATTTCTTTTTGTCGTTTAAGCTTGTTAATATTACGAACCATAATGAAAATTGCAAAGGCGACAATCAAGAAATTCACAAGCGCATTTACGAAAAGACCATAGTTGAAAGTGACCGCACCAGCCGCTTTGGCAGCCGCTAAAGAAGTGAAGGGGCCGGTGTCTTTACCGTGTTTTAGCACAATGAAGAGATTAGAAAAATCAAGTTTCCCAAGAAGCAATCCAATCGGCGGCATTATAATATCGTTAACAAATGATGAAACGATAGTGCCAAAAGCCGCCCCGATTATGATTCCGACTGCCATGTCAATCACATTGCCGCGCATGGCAAATTCTTTGAATTCTTTGAACATATTAAACCTCCTTTTGATAGCTCATATTGCTATCGCTCAAATTAATTTATAAGTTAATCCTAAAGCTAATCCTTCTTTTAGCCTGGTTCCAGTAGCAATTTCTTTATCATAGAGTAGTTGAACATATAGATTAACCATCAGATATTTGGTAATACTCGCTGCAAAGATATTTTCCCAATTCACGTCAGGATATTTCCAGTAGTTCTCATTAGGTAGTCCTTGGAGTTGGCTGGCTTTAGAATAAAACACCGCCTGAAATATAGTAAGCTTACTGGTGTAAGTGATTCGTTCATTGGCAAGCGGGGTTTTGAAATCGGTCACGAAATCTAAACCTCCATAGTTACTGGTTTTAGTCTCTCGGGTCGCGCCAACCAGTGCGTCCCGATTTATTAACTGTTTCAAACCAAAACCAAAGCGAGAGCTCAATTCGCGTTTCTCCTGCTTAATAAAAACCCGGGCAATACCAAGCGCCTCAGTTAATGTGATAGGATTAATGAATCGACCCATCGTAGTATCGCTGTTATCAAAAAATTGGGATTCGAGTCGGGCTGAAGCAAACGGGTCAACAAATCCGCCTAAAGTGAAGCGTAAAACTGATTCAAAATCAATCAAGTCAGTTGATTTTAATGGTCCAGTCCATTTTTTTGTCGAACCGGTGTCTTGTTGTTGCGTATAAGTTTGGCCATAAGAAAGCTTGAGGGTATTCTTGTTATTAATTTTCGGATGAAGCTGCTTCTCAGCTAAGGAATTAGAGGTGAAAGCCCAAGAGAGAGTGCCAAGTTCACCACCAACCCAATTGTTACTATAGGCATTCTGATTCAACATTAAGTTTGCATCAACCGATAAATTCCAAGGTGTAGCAAAAATTGGTAGGGTTCCACAAAGGGTAAGAATAAAAAAGTGTTTCATTAAAACCTCCTTGGTTTATTTAATTTTAAGAATGGATAATCAAGAATAGATATGAACATATTAATACTTTACTGACCCTAATTTACCAAAAATAGGTATGATGTCAATAGATGGTAAATTAAAAAAGTCCTTTGCTTCATAACGAAATACGAATTATTTGGGACCGAGCAATGAGCTAGAGATATTGTACTTATTTGACACGGGAAAGGCTTCACGAAAACTAAAAAGCTTTATCGATTCGAGATTAGTGTTTGTCCAAATTACCTACCCGGCAGCACCTATTACACAGAAATAAACTCCGGATAGTTTATACTCTCTCCAAATGGGACATCCGCCGCAAATACAACCTTTCTTATCGAACTTGCAATCGGTCTTTCCTTTAGCACAGAAAAACAAATGCATTTTTTCTTTCATACATTTATTATAAGTTGGACAGCTGGGGCAAATACATTTCATCATGTTTTCTTCAGTCTCAGGAACCTTCATTATTCCTCACCACCTTTCTTTGTCATATTCAACTAATCCATGATTTTGAAGAGCTAAAAGCATTTTTCTTGCTTTCTTCACTTTAATTAGCTTTATTATCGTATTTCCAGTCGGTACACTTAATTTTTCTTACTGAATTTACTGCATTCAATACATTTTCCGCAAGAAGTTTTGCTTCTTCAAAATAGCAGTCAATCAATACAAGTTCCTTGTCTTTATAAGTTGAGTCGCATATTGAGGACATTGCGTACATATTGCTGAATGGTGGAAAAAGCATTCCATAGTGATTCAGGGTCATGAACATATTGGATATAGCCATCCCGGCTCCTTCTTCATGACCAACGGTTATAATTCCTGCAACCTTACCCAAAAATCTTCTCAGCATACCAGTACCTGGTACATTGTAATCCGCGGTCAGTTCAATAAATTTCATGTGTTTAATATTAAGTTCTTTGTCCTTTGGCGCTTGCGGATTAGCTGGCTTCAAACTCCCATCAAGGCTTATGCATCGGTCGATGAAAGTCTTCATTAATGTAGAGATATTAAAATTATTCACTGGAGTGGCAAAAATTATTGCATCTGCCGAAAGGATTTTGTCATAAAGTATATTGCTCATATCATCTCCTCGTGGAGTGCCTTTTGGGTAGCATGAACAGTAAAAATGACATTGTGTATTAACTGTACAATAGCACGCTCGGCAATGTTCTATCCGGTAGTCTCTTAATTTAATTAGCTCAGTTTCGGAACCTAATTTTTTACAATGTTCAAGACAAATCTCAAGCAGTTTTTCAGAATTTGGGTCCTCTTGCGCCATATCAAATTTTCCTCTTGCCGAACCGGAAACTCCAAGAACTTTTATTTTTTTATTCTTTCTTTGTCCCATTAGCTTTGCCTCTTGAATCATTTCTTTTTGGATTTGTTTGAATCTTTTCAATGTTTTGAAATCGATATTAAGAGTCTTCATTAACTCTCTATCAGATAACTTTTTGTTTTTCATTTTAATCGATTTTAATAATTTTCTTAACGCAGTCAAGACTTTCGACTTCTTCTGAATTATAAATTCATAAATAATCTTGTTTTTGTTTATTCAGTTTTTAAGCCAACTTCATTAAGTATCAAGGTAAACCAATCCGGTTTAATAACATTATAATTAGGAACTTATTGACTTTGAACTGCTTAAGTTTAAAATTAACTCTATGGAATTTTTTGGGAAGAAATTGAAGAAGACGCTGCGGTTGACAAAGAAAAAGCTTAATGTTTAAGTTTATCTCAGATAAATCAAAGTAAAGGAGAACCTATGAAACATTTGATACTGTGGCTTATGGCGCCATCTGGATTTTTAACTGTTTTATCATTGCTGTTTGTAGTGTTTATTAGTCCACATCTGTTAAAATTCAAGTACGGTTTCAAAATCCATCGGATAACTGGGTTTGTAACCATTAGTTCCGGGATTCTACACGCTATAGTAACTATATATATAAAGTATTTTATGTCTTGATAAGGAGGTTAATAATGAAACTTTCATTATTTGCCAGCGGAATTATTGGATTGTTCATTATGGTCAGCCCGCTTTCCGCAACCGTGCCTGACAGCGTTGGCCTCAGTTTTGATACCACCGAACACATATTAAAAGTCAGAGTATTTCATCCTGTGAAGAATACTATTGATCATCATATTGCCAAAATATTGGTCGTTCTGAACGGTAAAGAGATTATCACTCAGCAGTTTAATAACCAGACTAACAAGGGAGAGCAGGACGTCGCTTATACAATAATTGATGCCAAACCCAGTGATAAAATATCAGTGAACGCGATCTGTAGTATCTTTGGTAAAAAAACTGGGATTCTCACATTGCCTTCTTCGAATTCTGGTAGTGGTAAGTAAAGGAATTAAAATAATGGGGGTATAAATGAAACGATTTCGAGTTTTCTTTTTATTATTGTTAATCATTGCTGCGCCGATGACATTTGCCTGGGAAGAGGATATGCTTAACCTTAAAGTACCAACCAATCTCAAAGCAGGTTCAATCGTGGTTGATATTGAACATCGGTTATTAATTGGATTCAACGGTGCTAACTTTGATCTTGTACTGAGAGGAGTGATTTGGTCGAAACTCGAGCTTTACAGCTCTTATGCAAAATATATGTACAATCCAAGAGATAACACAAAAAATGAATTCACAATCGGTGCCAGTTATGCTTACTTCTTGCCCAAGATCTTAAGAGGTCAGGTTGATGTCCAGTTTTATAATTACGAGGAATTAACCAATAATAGTAAGCAGAATCTTTTTTATCAACTTTCGCTGCAGAGCGAACCAATACTGAAGACTTTCATACCAGTGGTCAACGTCGCCTATGATGGTGATAACCAACGATTTGGTTATGGCGCTGGTTTCAATATTGGATTCAACATCAGCTTTGGTCCAATTCAACGGCTTAGCTTGATTGGTGAGTATTTCCCGATATTCAACCGTAATAGCACCATGCTGGGCTCAAAGAACTGTTTTGCCGCCGGACTGGTACTCGGGACTTATGGTCATCATTTCATGTTTTTGTTGGGTAATAGCCTTGAAATGGGTGGTCGGCGCCTGATGCTGGGCGCACCGAAAAATACTATGTATTTCGGGTTCAATATCCAGCGGTTTTTGGACCTGAAGACTTGGTAATATAATCAAGTAAAGGAGAGAAAATGAGAAAAGTAATTTTTGTATTAATGATTGTTGTTTCTTTGGTATTACTTTTTGCGTTCGCTTGCAAAAGCCCTGCGGAAAATCCATCAGCAAAACATCAGGTGAATATGGAAAATTTCGTCTTCGTGCCCGAATCATTAAGCATCGGTGTAGGTGATACGATCGTGTGGATTAATAAAGATGCGGTTTCCCATACTACCACCAGTGGTGACACCGGTGTCTCGAATGGGGTGTGGGATTCTGGTGTGATGGCGCCGGGTGATTCTTTCAAGCATGTATTTCCAATGACTGGGAACTTTCATTACTATTGTTCACTGCATTTCAGTATGGGGATGACAGGACGCATTATTGTGCGTTAAGAAATAACAATAAGTGAATTATCATTAGTCGAGGAGGACAAAAAGGAGGTTTATATGAAAAGGATTAATATCCTATTACTACTGTCCTTGTTTTTATCATTAGTCTCTGCAACAACAGTTCCGGTAAGCATAGTGGAATACCAATTTATTCCGGACACCGCCCAAGTAGTTCAGGGTGATACCATTGTCTGGACCAACAATGGTGCTTTCCTTCATACATCAACCAGTGGAATTAATGGTGTTTGGGATAGTATTTGGGACTCAGGAACCTTGAACCCTAGCCAATCTTATTCCCGGGCATTTGTTGATGTGGGAAATTTTTCCTATTTCTGCCGGTTCCACTATTTACTTGGAATGCACGGACTAGTGCAAGTTCGGTCGGCTGGTATCGACAATGATGTGTGCTCAGCGGTTGAGCCGGCTAAAGAATTAGAAAATTATCCGAATCCATTTCGCATTGCTACCCAGATTACTTACTCGCTTAATTTGCCGGGCAGAGCATCACTGAGAATCTACAGCGCATCTGGAGAATTGGTCAAGACTACTGTTCGCGAGCAGGCAGCTCCGGGCAAATACTCGATAGTCTGGGACGGCAAAGATGATAAAAACCAAAAGGTTGCAAACGGTGTTTATTTCTGTCACTTAAACTCCGATAATATGGAGGTAATGAAAAAACTTTTGAGATTGAAATAAAGTTATTATCGGCGTTTATTTTAGACGGGTTTTTAAATATCGAGATTAGCTTTTAACTGGAGGCTAAATGAATTACCAAAAAGAGAAAGATTATATTTCATACTGTGGTTCGTATTGTAAACAGTGCGATTGGTTTACCGGAAAAAATCGAAAAATATTTCAAGCGGCAGCGGATTCTTTAGAACTTTTCGGCTTCAAGAAATTACTTAAAGACAAAGTTGATATAAAGAACCTGAAACGTGGCTTAAAAATCATGGCTAATTCGAGTATTTGTCCAGGTTGCAAGGCAGAAGCAGACCGATTGCCCACCGAAGATAGATGCAAAATTAGGCAGTGCGCAATAGCTAATGAAGTTGAATTGTGCTCTACATGCAGTAACTTTCCATATGCAAAGTTCTCAAATCCAATCCGGGGGTAATAAAGTTTGGTTGTATTGGAAATCTTAAGATGATAAAAAATAAAGGATTAAAATACTGGGTAAATAAACAGTGGAAAGAATATATAAGAACTTAACGGGGTAATATTGTCCTAAGAGTCGAGCCGCTAATCGAACCGTTTGATGACAGAAATTGTCAGGGTTGAAACTCGAGAGCAATTAGTTCAAGCTAAAGAATTATTTAAGGAATATGCTACTTCACTTGGTTTTGACCTCGCCTTTCAGAATTTTGACAAGGAATTTGCTGAGCTACCGGGCGATTATGCTTCACCCGAAGGAAGATTATTACTTGCTTTAAAAGATAACGAAATAGTCGGTTGTGTTGGATTAAGAAAATATACTCCCGGTATATGTGAAATGAAAAGAATGTATATTCGGGAAAAATTTCGTGGTAAAGGAATTGGGCGAAAACTTGCCGTCAAGGTAATTGAAGAAGCTAAGAAAATTGGGTATAAAGAGATGCGTTTAGATACCGTCCCATGGATGAAAGAAGCCATTGCTCTTTATACTTCCTTAGGTTTTATCGAAATTGAACCTTACCGGTTTAATCCGAAACCTGGGTCAAGATACTTTTCTTTGAAAATATAAAGAGAGGTTTAACCAGATTTCTTGAATAAATCTCTCGATTAAGACCGAGAGATAAATCTAATTTTTGTCGCAATACTTAAACCTTGGATTATCAAGCACTTAAAAATATAAATTGATTACCACAATTTTGTCACAGAATATTCAGTAAAAACTCGTTTTATAAGTACTTGTTTATCAAAATGATATGATTCTAATAGCTGGCATAATAAATGCTACTATATAAATGGTTTAACTAGGAGGGTGATTTGTTTAGGGGTTCAGAGAATATAAGTTCTGTTGACAATTTAACTTGCACGCTAACAGAGAGTTTAAAAACTCTAAAATCAGTTCAGTATCAAAATCTTTTTCAAAATCTACCGACTCCGGCTTTAGTGCTTGACCTACGTAATCAAGTGGTGGTCTGTAATGAAGAGTTTGAACAGTTTTCCGGATATCGGTTTAAAGAAATCATTGGGCATGATTTGATAGAAGTTATCATACCGCATGATGCACTGGAACCAGCCAAATTTCTTTTTGGCAAACTCCTTTTGGGGGAAAAGGTAAGAGATAAGCAATTGATAAAGATAAAAGACGGTTCGGTTTTGGAAGTAATAATAAATGGTGTGCCACTATTGCAAAAAGAGGACCAAGTTGGTGTACTCGTTATTATGAACCGATTATTTCCAGCCGAAAATGATTTTTCCATGGATTTTGAACGTTTAAAAAGGTTGACCGAGATTAGTCAGTTGGTGGGTGCGATTGGGCACGAATTACGTAATCCACTCTGTATTATTAAAAATTCCGCCTATTTAGTAGATAAGCGTTTGAGAGGTAATGAAAGTGAAGAGAATAGAAAATATCTGGCGATAATTCGACGTGAAGCGGAAATGGGAAATAAGATAATTGCAAATCTATTGCATTTCATCCGTAAACGAGAGCCGCAAAAGCAATGGATTGACCCAATGAGACCGATTAAAGAAATTCTAATGCGTTACCCTTTGCCGGAGAATGTTACATTAGATTTAAACAATAATTGTCAGGGAATTCAAATATCGATCGACCCAGACCAAATTGAAGTAGTCTTACTGAATCTAATCACTAACGCGGTCCATGCCATGCCCACCGGTGGGAAGCTTGAGATTAGTTTGAATATGGAGAACAATCTTTTTGCTTATCGAATTGCCGATTCGGGCTGTGGTATTCCCGAAGACGAAATGAGCATGGTTTTTAAGCCATTTTTTTCCAATCGGCGCAATGGTATCGGATTAGGATTAACCATAACTAAACAATTAGTTGAGGCGAATCAAGGCAAAATATCAATTCAAAGCAAAGTTGGTTGCGGGACATCATTCGATATCGAGTTTTCTAATCTAATGCCGGCATGAATAATCCCTTAAAGATATTAATCGTTGATAACGATAACTGCATGTTAGAAGTTTTTTCCGATTTTCTTAAAAGTGAAGGTTATATTGTTAACTGTGCAGGCAGCGGACGAGAAGGGATATTAAGGATGAGCTCGAATTCCTATGATATTGTTTTTCTTGATATGTTGATGCCGGAGCTGAATGGGGTTCAGACCTTCCAAATGATAAAAAGCAATGGCTATAATACAACGGTGGTCATGATGACCGCTTATGCCTATTCCGAATTAATTGACCAGGCTAAAATGATTGGAGTAAGCTTAATCATTCTTAAACCATTCGATTTTTATCACATTGGTCGGTTCCTAAAGGAGTTTTCGGCTAGTTCTGGACTTAATCAAAATACCTTAATTCAGTTAAGGCAAGCTTTAGACTATCGAATAGCGTAAATTATGGAAGACAATTTAATTAATAAGAGCTTGGATAAACCGAAGAAAATCCTTTTGATTGACGACGAATTGGATATGCTTACGGTTAATAGTGCATTATTAGAAAGTCATGGTTATGAGGTTTTTCTGGCTAAAACTGGATTTGAAGCTTTGGAAATAGTAAATAGAAATCATCCGGATTTAATTATTTTAGATTTAATGATTCCCGGAATTGACGGCTATCAAATCTGTGGTATGTTGAAACGGGATAAGCGTTATTTATCGATTCCAGTCGTTATCCTATCTGCTCGATTTAGTGAGCAAGATAAGAAGATGGCAAAGGAAATTGGAGCTAATGATTATATTACAAAACCATTTGAACCTAAGACTCTTTTGTCAAAAATTTCTTCGCTCTTGGATAATTCAAGAAACGGGCAGAAAACATTAATCGGACAGTCAAAATTATTATGAGTTGAAGATTAAATTACAAGGGGGTGTGAATGAACGGGGAAGAAAAATTTTCTGATTTTGGTAAAAATTACTATCTTAAGCACATCCACTTAATACGGGGCTTTTGTTTTCGTTGCACTGAGGCGTTAACCAAAAGAGACCTCGATTCAGCTAATTTCTACCAATCCAGGGCTAATCGGATAGTAAAGGGGATAAACCCTTTCGTTAAGTACCTTAACGAACAAGACCGAAAATTTTTACTTGATACTAAAGACCGATTGGAAAAAGTTTTTTCCAGGGTTGCGTCCTCTTTCCAAAACGGTGAAATCAATTCGGTCAGCAACCTTATTGACGAGATAATTGTCGATACACTTGATTTGGAAAAAGATGTCGCAGGAATTAGTTTAGCCCAATTAAGCAAGATAGTTTTAATGGAAAATAACCATGTTAATAACGACCGGATAGCTAAAGTTAGGTAAAAGGGAGGAGAAATGAATAATGGCTCAGAAAAACTTACCGTCCGAGCTAAAGAATACGTTAGTAAGTATATGCACGAGTTACGGGGTATTTCCAAGTCATTTCTGCAAACAAACGAAGGAGATGGAAAAAATGGTGCTCGGGCGCAACTTTTACGTCTGAGAAAACTGACTGACCGAATGGATTCGGATAATTTCAATGCCCGTGACCGGAAATTTGTTTTAGAAGCAAAAGAGATACTGCTGCCATCTTATGAACAAGCAATAAAATATTTTAATCAAGGTGATTGGTTTGTTGCCCGCCAAGTAATTGAAGATGCGATGGTTGATACTTTAACGATTGAAAGTGTCACCTTGGGTTGGCATGAACCCGAGACTTCAGGAACCAGAAGTCTCTGAGAAAGCTTTTTCGGCTTCTTTGCCTTTAATTAGTAGCCGTGAATTTCTACAATTTTCGGCTACTACCTAAGTTTTTTCTTATGGCGGTCCGCTTTCCGGCGTTTCTTAAATTTATGGCGCTTTATTTTTCGTAATTTTCTTTTTCTACCACAAGGCATTTTTTCCTCTTTTTCTAATAAGTTAGCTCGACGAAAGAAAGTTGTTTATTGTGAACTTCCTTTGGCAATCGTTGCTTTTAATAAACGGGAAGCTTTGAATACCGGGACCCGACGTGTGGGAATATGTACCGGCTCCTTAGTCTTAGGGTTACGTGCGAGTTTTGGTTTACGTAGCTTGGTATTGAAGATACCAAAACCACGGATTTCAATACGATTACCCTGAACCAGTGTCTTAAGTATTTCATCGATGAACCGTTGAATGATTCTTCCGACATCTCTTTTGGTTATTCTCGGCGACATTTCTTTCGAGACTTCTTCAACCAAATCGGCTTTAGTTATTGTCATTTTACCTCCTAGTTGCAGGTACTACAGGTCTTAGAATAACAACTGGTGCAAGATGAGGCTTGCGATACCTTTTTTTCGGTGCCGGATAAGCTAAATGCAGAAAATAGTGTTGCTAATTTCTTACTTCCGCATTTCGGGCAGATTAATCCTTTCTCTTCTGATTTATTAAGTATCAAAACCTCAAATACTTTTTTGCACCCAGTACATTTATATTCTTTAATTGGCATTGGTTAAATTATATTTAAATTTCATTGTATGTCAACAAGTAACTTCTGATTTTCCAAATGCTTGAATCGGCACGTAGGCTGCCTCAGAAAGTTATTCGTATCTTAATGCTTCGATTGGATTAAGTTTGGATGCTCGGTTTGCTGGATAAATACCGAAGAAAATACCGACCCCGGCTGAAAAACCAAACCCTAAAAGGATGGTCCAGAACGGCGCGGCGGCTTTCAAAGGTGAAACCATGCTGACAATTTTTGCCACTCCTAAGCCCAAGGCGATACCTATTCCCCCACCGATAATCGAAAGAACTACTGCTTCATAGAGGAATTGATTTAGGATGTCCCGACTACTGGCACCGATTGCCTTACGTAAACCGATTTCCCGGGTCCGTTCGGTAACCGATACGAGCATAATATTCATAATTCCAATGCCCCCCACCACTAATGAGATGGCGGCAACTGCAATCATTACAATATATGCGATATTAGTTATACTCTTATAAATCTGGCGTAGGGTTTCTTGGGTGTTGATACCAAAATCATCTGGTTTGTCATAACCTAAACCTCTTCTTCTCCTTAAAAGTTCTCGAATCTGGTCAATCGCATCATCAACTTTTTTACCACTTTTGGGCATTACCTGTATGGTTAGGCTACGGAAGACCGTAGCAAAACCGGTTGGCTTGGGAAATATTTTTTCAAAAGTGGTTAAGGGGATAATAATGATGTTGTCTTGACTCTGCCCTAAAAATGACCCTTTTCTTTCTAATACTCCGATAATTAAAAACTTATGACCTTGAATATTAAGATGTTTGCCAATCGGGTCTTCGTATGGGAATAAATTATCAATAATATAACCACCAATAGTACAGACCCGGTTTTTACGACGATAGTCTTCTTGATTAATAAACCTGCCGGCTTCTACCGTATAATTAGCGGTATACTGTAAATCAGGGGTAGAGCCTGTTACTTCGACCCCGGTTACCTTGTTGCTGCGATAGGTAAGGGTAGATACTTCTCGGTCTTTTTGTGGAGCAACTTTGGCGACGGCTGGTAATTTGGCAATAGCTTCGGCGTCTTCGATTGTTAAATCTTCTCGCTTGCGCAGTTCATCAATATTCATTCGTCCTCCCATCCCCCAAGAAAACTTCTGAATGAAGATTGTATTGGAACCCAAGGATTGAATCTGGCTTTCGACCGATGCGTTCATTCCCTGAATTAGAGAAAGAATGGCAATGACGGTCATGACGCCGATGCCAATCCCCAAAATAGTTAAAAAAGAACGGAGCCGATGTGAACGAAAGGTTTCGAAAGATAACTTTACAATTTCTTTAACTTTCATAATTTTAGTAACTAATCCTAATGTTCATTGGCTACTTTGCCATCAATGATTTGGATCATACGTTTGGCATGATTAGCAACATTTGGGTCATGGGTAACCAGTACTATTGTATTTCCTTCAGTTGCCAAGGTATCGAAAAGTTTCATGATTTCCGCACCAGTTTTAGAATCAAGATTACCAGTTGGTTCATCCGCCAAAATGATTGACGGTTCATTAACCAAAGCTCGGGCAACCGCAACTCTTTGCAATTCACCGCCGGAAAGTTCATTCGGACGATGGTTCATCCGTTCGGATAATCCGACTCGTTCTAACATCGCTTTTGCTTTTTCCCGACGCAATTTTGAATTAGTCCCACCATAGACTAAAGGCAGTTCAACATTTTGAGCGGCGGACAAACGAGGTAACAGGTTAAAGGTCTGAAACACAAAACCCACTTTTTTGTTTCGGAGTGAAGCGAGTTCAACATCATTCAAGGATGAAATTTCTTTTTCCTCAAAATAGTATTTACCAGTAGTGGGAGTATCAAGACAACCCAGAAGATGCATAAGCGTTGACTTGCCGGAACCGGACGGTCCCATAATCGCAGCGTATTCCCCTTGTTCGATTTCTAAAGTTATACCCCTTAACGCTTCAACGATAGTTTTACCTAAGTTATAAATTTTGGTTAGGTTTTCAATTCTAATCAACATAATCTATAATGAGCTATTAACAATCTTATTTTTCTACCAGATCGGTAAAGCTGGTATGAAGGACGCATCGTTTAAGATTTCTTCTTTTCCTTATCTTCTTCCGCTACGGTGGCTTT
>Ga0315291_10008038_pt1 | contig 12983 bp, 10 predicted proteins | sample YL17G12_20_MG_FD_203070 | JGI IMG/M metagenome (GOLD analysis project Ga0315291, IMG submission 203070) | Sediment microbial communities from Yellowstone Lake, YNP, Wyoming, USA - YL17G12_20 | ecosystem: Environmental > Aquatic > Freshwater > Lake > Sediment | place: USA: Wyoming | collected... | reverse complement strand
CGATTCGCCCCCGAACGCCGGCTCGTCGCAGAACTCCTCGAGCGCTCGCTTGCTGCTCCGGAACCAGGGCACGTACTCAGAGAGATGCCCCGTGCTCTCGGTCATGAAGTAGCCGAACTGCCGCATGACCTCGATCCGCACCTTCTCGTTGACATAGTACTCAGGCTTCTCGCACCGCTCTCTGAACAGCGGGTAGAGATCCTTTCCCTTGTGCTCCAGCTTCAGGAACCAGGCCATGTGATTGATGCCGGCGCACAGGAAGTCGATCTCCGGCTTCGGGACGGCTGCGTATCCCGCGATGAGGTCCAGCGTCGTCTGGACCCCGTGGCAAAGACCGATGTAGGACACGCTCGACGCCTGCCCCAACGCGTAGCAGCAGATCCCCATCGGGTTCGCGTACTGAAGCAGGATCGCGCCCGGCTTGGCGACCTCCTCGATGTCACTGGCCATCTCGACCAGCACTGGGATCGTGCGCAGCCCCCTCACGATGCCGCCCGGCCCCAGGCTGTCGCCAATGCACTGATCGACTCCGTACTTCAGCGGGATCTCATAGTCTTGCCTGAACGCCTCCACCCCGCCCACCTGAATCATGCAGATGATGTAGTCCGCGTCTGTGATCGCCTCCCGGCGGTCCAGGGTGGCCGAGATTCGCGCCGACAGGCCGTTCTCCGCGACCATGCGGTTGGCGAAGGCCTCCATGCGCCGGAGCTTCGGCTCTGTCCGGCTCATCAGCGCGTACTCCGCGTCCTGCAGGGCCGGCGTCGCGAGCATGTCGTTGAGCAGCGTCTTCGCGAACACGATGCTCCCGGCTCCGATCATCGCAACCTTCATCGCTCACCCGCTCCTTTCTCTCACCACAGGTCGAGGATCCGCGCACCTGAGGCTGGCGCAGCCGCTGGCACCGGCTTCCTCACACCTGGTCATGCACCTCTGCGAGCCACTGCTTCAGCACAGAGGACGTCTATCCTCTCCCCGCCACCGCGATCGCCGGTCCACGCCGAGGGGCCGCCGCGGATAGGCCTCGGGGCCCGGCGGCCCGCCCCGGGCGAGCCCTCAACCTTGCGGCCCAGGTTCGTCCGGGGTCTCCAAGGGCCATCAGGTTGCCAGCAGGTCGGAACGCCAGGCAGCGCGTCCACCCACCAGGCCCCCTGACCCTCAGGCACGGGAATGCCACAGCCGCGTGGAGGAGCGGTGAGGGAGAGAGAGAGGGCGCATATGGCTCCGCGGCCAGGACTCGAACCTGGAACCCAGTGGTCAACAGCCACCCGCTCTGCCGATTGAGCGACCGCGGACCGCTCGGGGCGAAGAGGCCAGATCCTAGGCCGGCTTCCTGCCTCCACCGTGCGGCCCTTCACAGGTTGCGAGATTCAAGCATTAGGTCGCAGCTTCGCGCTTGCTTACTCCCCAAGAGGAAGGGCCGGGGAGGAGCCATGGACAGAATCCCATGTGCGGATAGGCTCCTGCTGGACAGCAAGGTGGTAATCACGCACGCGGGCAAGACCATTACCCAGCACCCGCTCAGGGCGTAAACACTTGCTGCTACAGGATCGCAAGGCCTTCGCTGTTACGGGACAGCGGCCTAGCTAGCAGGGCACCCAGGCACGACGGCGAAGCTGCTCGTGGGCGCATCCTTCCTGAGTGACCTCGCAGAGAGTTCTCTTCCTGTGTTGTAGGAGCACATACCATCGCGCCTGGGCGAGGGCGAGAGGAGTGAGACGTGGCGGAGCCAGTGCCGGAAGTCGTGAAGGCGAAGCGGTTCGAGCTTGTGGACTCCGAGGGCAAGGTGCGCGCTGCTCTGGCGCTTCACGAGGACGGGAGCCCCGGACTATGTCTGTGCGACGAGGAGGGGAGGGTACGTGCTACGCTGTTGCTCGACAGACATGGGCTACCCCGGCTGAGCGTCTTGAGCACGGCAGGTCACGTGAACGCTGCACTGGCGTTCGGAGCGGAGTGGAAGACAGAGCTGGTCCTGACTGACACGAATGAGCAGGTCATCTGGTCGGCTGGTGGTCAGAGCTTCTGACGAGGGTCATCGCGAGGCTGCCCAGAAGGTCGCAGGAAGGTTGGGGCTTCGCGCCGCAGAAGGCGGAACGGCGGGCCATACAGAGGCGCGAGGCGAGGAGAGGGGCAGCTCGTAGAGCCAGAACATGCTGGCAACGCTTGAGGCGGCTTCGTGGGTCCATTTGCCGTAGTCGCCGGCGTTGTACCATCCCCCCGCGACATCACGGCTACCGATATCGGCATCCTGCGTATGCGCCGCCGGATGCGAAACGCCTGTGACGGGATCGTCGATCGAGGCGTTGGCCCGGGTCACATAGAGGGCGCGCAGCGTGTCGCGGCACAGCGCGTCGTAGGCGCTTGTGCCGATCACGAACGGCCACGACGTCGCATCGCCGACCTTCACTCGGTAGGTTCCCGGTGTACGTAGCCCGCTGATACCGACACGATGAACGTGCTCGCCGGAGACGGCCATGTCATCGATGGCGGCGTCGGGCAGTACGCCGGACAGCACCTCCATGTCGTCTGTATCGACGACCGGGAACGCGGATCCCGCCGGAGCGGCCTCGGCAGCGCTGCAGAAGTACTTCTCCGCATCAGGCAAGTAGCCGAGCTGATTCACCTTCGGTTGATGCAGCGGGCCCATCGCATCCTCCGTCCCAGCCAGAGTCGGGCCGCTGCCTGGCAGGGCCACGAGGACTCCCAGCAAGGCGGCAGCCAGGCCCCATCGTGCAGTCGGGATCATATCGTCCTCCCCTTGCGGCAACAGTGGTTGCTTGGCACACCGCCCCCGCCCTGTCAAGCACAAGTGGCAACTGGCGCGGTGGCACAGGAACGGGGAAACGGGGACAGGCTATGGATTCCCCCGACTCAACTCCCAGTGACTTGTAGCGGGAACGCGGCGCACCGTCAACAGCCAGAACAATATGACCTGTCCCCGGATTCTCCCCCGAATTGCGAATTCGGAGTATGCCAGGAGACAGCAACACCCAAGGGAATGGACCACTGCGACCGGAGCGACCAGGCCTTGTCCGCCTTCGCGCCTTTGCGCGAGATCCTCTCTTTCGCCTACTCGCCGAGCGCGATCTGGTAGAGCCGTCGCGAGAGGTCGCGCACCGCCCGCTCCATCTCGGGGTAGAACTCGCCCGTCGGCGTCATCAACCCCGAGTGCTGCTCCTCCTCCTTCCCGGGCAGCGTCTTCCACGTGTCGATGATTCCGCAGATGTGCCAGCCCACGAAGTCGGGCCGTGCGAAGGCCGCCTCCGCAAACTCGCGGGTCCACGCCGCGCGCTCCGCCTGATCCTTCGCCAGAGGGCCGTACGGCCGCGGCATCATCTCCGTCGCCACCGCGAACGTCGAGTCGCCGTTCAGGAACGGCATGGCCACCCGATCCGTCCACCGGTCCAGGAGCTCGCGCTGCATCTCATGGCGCCCGTAGGCCTGGTAGAACACGAGGTCCGTGTGGCGACTGGTAACCCCCAACACGGTGTCGAGCGTGTCCGTATTCGCGTTGATCTTATCGCCGAAGAAGAGGTGATTCCCATCGCAGCGCCGCAGCGCCTCCTTCCCCACGCGGTAGTACTGGTCTACGCACCGCCGCAGGAACTCCGTGTTGTCCCGCAGCTCATCGCCGTTGCCGAAGTCCGTCTCCGGCCGCCAGTCGCGCGCCGCCGCTAGCGCCTCCCACGAAGCGAAGCCCGTCCCATAGGCCGCATTGAAGGCGGCCACATCGTCCCGATAGAGCGCGCGCATGCTCTCGACGTAGGCCTGCTTCCCCGCCGCGTCCGCGCCCAGGTTCCTGAGCACCCGCGGCCACGTGGGCAGCGCCGGCCGCGGCGCGCCGTAGATCGTCTCCTCGCGGCCTCGGGCATCGTGATCCGTCATGACTGGGCAGTCCGTCATCGCGAAACCCACGACGAATGGATCCCGCGCCCGGGGCTCGACGAGTTCACGCGCGACTTGCTCGCAGCGCCGCGCGAAGTCCGGCGCAAACACGTCCACGAACTCCTCCGGCCCCGGCGTCTTCCAGTGCGGGATATCCACGGGGTCGAACCGCGCGACATAGGGCGCGATGGGCTCTGGCTCGATCAGCACGGGCGGTTCGCTGTGGATCCCCAGCGTGTTCAGTCCCAACCGCGCCAGATCGCGCGCTGCCGCCTCGCGGAACCCCTCGAAGAACCGCGGGGCCTCTTGCGACTCCGCACCGACAGCCCGGAGCCAATGCTCGCGGTTGTAAGGCGCAAGCCACCAGCCGTAGTGGTAGTGGTTGATGCCGAAGGAGAGGAAGGCGTTGCCTTCGGGGGTCACGAGCCACCAGCGGCGGCCGTCGTGTTCGAGGCGGAAGAATCCCGTCGCTTCGAACCGCTTGCCCGTCCATCCGCCGAATCGGTCACGATCGTCCATCGGTCTGTTCCTCGGTAGCCTCTGTTGGCGCCAAGCCTGCCACGCTGGCATCGCTACGGTGGCGCGTTGGCACGGGCCGCCGGAGGGCGCAAGAGGGAAGGGCGCCCGAGGTGGACCGCTGAGGACTCGCGCCTTTGGGCTTACGGCTTTCGAGGAGATGGCTCCGCGGCCAGGACTCGAACCTGGAATCCGCCAGCTGGCGGATTAACAGTCGCCCGCGAGGTGCTGCCTGATCCAGTCTCGACCTCTGCCGCTCTTCAGCTCTCGCTCGCGGCGCATTGCTGCGCTGCGGCTCGGGAACTGCTCTTCGTGAACAAGGCACCACGGCCCGGAGCGCCGCTTTGTGTGGAGGGTGCCGTGGAACTCAGGATCGTTGTGCTGCCGCAGGCGACGCGAGAGGTCGGCGGTCTGCCCCACGTACATCTTGCCCTCAGGGCTCAGTAAGACGTATACCGTGTATCTCATCAGGGCTGCACCGCCGCACACTGGCTCCGCGGCCAGGACTCGAACCTGGAACCTAGTGGTTAACAGCCACCCGCTCTGCCGATTGAGCTACCGCGGAGCGCTCCGGGAGCTTATAGTACCATATCCCAGAAGACCCGCGCAACGGTCCGGGGCGAGGCAAGGCGAGGGCCCGCCCTCATGACCCCAGCAGCAGGCCGGCGACGTGGGTCGCCAGGCGCTCGCGATTGGCGAAGGTAACAGAGACCAACTCCACGTCCGGCCTTGCCTTAAGGGCATCGGCGAGAGGATGTGGCCTCGCCATCACGGTCGCCACCACCCGCGCCTCGGTGTCGAATACCGACAGCACTGCCGCCGCAAAGGCCGGCGAGAGAAGCTCCATCTTCCCGATCTCGTCCATGACCAGCACAACGTTCGAGCGCGAGGCGGCCGCGCTCAGTCCGCGCTCGATCTCGGGCAGGACGAGACGCTCCATGACTTCGGTCCGCACCCCATACCTGCCGACTCGCGGCGGCCCCGAGTAGCCTGTGGACGCCAGCGTTTCCCTCGCGCCGCTCAGCAGCACCACCTCAAAGCCCCGACGCTCTCGTCCTTGACGGATCTCCGGCGTCCAGAAGCCGAAGTTGAGCCAGCCCGAGTTCTGGAGCAGTCCCACGATGCTCCGCAGGACCGTCGTCTTGCCACAGGCAGGAGGGCCCGTCAGCAGAACATGCCTTCGCGCCAGAGGCCCCAACGCTGGCTCCCGCTTGAGTCCCACGACCACGTCGGACCTGCCCGCGTGCGGCCGCGCCCCGCGCGGTCAGGTGCCCGCCGCCCCGGGGGTCGCCCCCATGGCCACGTAGTCCTGGATCGGCAAGGCCGTCACCTCCCCCTTGCCTCGCCGGCCCGACAGCGCGAACAGCAGCGCCCGCGCCGTATCCAGAGAAGTCAGGCAAGGGATCGCATGCTCAACCGAGGCCCGCCGAATCCGCGCTCCCTCTCGCTCGGGATTGCGCTCGGGCGAGAGAGTGTTGATGACCAGGTGGATCTCGCCGGACCGCACCAGGTCGGTGATGTCGGGCGAGCCCTCGTGTATCTTCTTCACGGGCGTGCTCTCGACCCCGATCTTCTGGAGATGGGCCTGCGTGCCACCTGTCGCGTAGATCCGGAATCCCAGCTCCGCGAACTCGCGGATGAGCTCGCCGGCTTCCTCCTTGTCCCGGTCGGCGATGGTGGCGATCAGCGCACCGCGCTCGGGCACCTCGACCCCCGACGCCACCATCGCCTTGTAGAGCGCGGTGGGGTAGTCCGGGTCGACCCCCATCACCTCGCCCGTGGACTTCATCTCCGGGCCCAGGTTGATGTCCACCTCCGTCAGCTTGGCAAAAGAGAAGACCGGCGCCTTCACCGCGTAGTACGGCCGCGCCGGGAACAGACCTGTCCCGTGGCCCAGCTCCGCCAACCTGCGACCGAGCATGCACTTGGTCGCGACCTTCACCATCGGGATGCCGGTGATCTTCGATAGGTAGGGCACGGTCCGGCTCGCCCTCGGGTTGACCTCGAGCACGAACAGCGTGCCGTCATTGTCGAGGACGAACTGGATGTTCATCAGCCCCTTGACTCTCAGGGCCCCCGCCAGCCGCACGGAGTAGTCCACCACCTGCTTCTGCACCTCGCGGCTGAGACTCACCGGAGGGCACACCGCCATCGAGTCGCCGGAGTGCACCCCCGCCCGCTCGACGTGCTCCATAATCCCAGGGATGAGGCAGTCCTCGCCATCCGATATCAGGTCAACCTCCAACTCCTTGCCCACGACGTAGCGATCCACGAGGATCGGGTGCCGGGGCGACACATCGGTCGCGAGCTGCATGTAGGAGAGCAGCTCTTCCTCCCAGTAGACGATCTCCATCGCGCGGCCGCCCAGCACGTACGACGGCCGCACGAGCACCGGATACCCGATCTCCCGCGCCACCTCGACGGCCCCCTCGACGGAGGTCACCCCCCGGCCCGCCGGCTTTGGTATCCCCAGTTCGCGCAGCAGCCGCTCGAACCGGTCCCGGTCCTCCGCGATGTCGATGCCCTCGAAGTCCGTCCCCAGCAGCGGCACCCGATTGGCGTGAAAGACGCCGGCGAGGTTGATCGCCGTTTGCCCGCCGAACTGCACCACCACGCCCACCGGCTGCTCGCGCTCGATGATGTGCAGCACGTCCTCCTCCGTAATCGGCTCGAAGTAGAGCTTGTCGGAGGTGTCGAAATCGGTGGAGACCGTCTCCGGGTTGTTGTTGATGATGATGGACTGGAACCCCTCCTCCCGCAGCGCCCACACTGCGTGCACAGTGCAGTAGTCGAACTCGATCCCCTGGCCGATCCGGATTGGCCCCGCGCCAACCACGATCACCCGGGGCTGCTCCGCCCGCGACACTTCGTCTTCGGTCTCGTAGGTCGAGTAGTAGTACGGGGTCACGGCCTCGAACTCGGCCGCGCAGGTGTCCACCATCTTGTAGGGGGGGATGAGCCCCAGCTCCCGCCGCCGCTCCCTCAGCTTGGGCTCGGGGACGCCGACCAGGTCGGCCACCTCGTGGTCGGAGAAGCCCAACCGCTTCACCGTCACAAGGAGATCGTCCGTCAGCCCCTCCGACCCCGCCTCCCTCAGGTCAGCCTCCAGCTCGACCAGGCCCCTGATTTTGTGGAGGAACCAGGGGTCTATCCGCGAGATCTCGGCCACCTCCTCGACCATCATCCCCCGCCGGAACGCCTCCGCCACCGCGAAGAGCCGCTCGTCGGTCGGCTGCCGCAGGCACTGCTCAATCGCCATCGTGCCCCACTGCGCCACCGTCTTCGACCGCAGCCCGAAGGCCCCGATCTCCAGCGACCTGATGCCTTTCAGCAGGGCGGCCTCGAAGGTGCGGCCGATAGCCATCACCTCGCCCGTGGCCTTCATCTGCGTGCCCACCGCGCGGTCGGCGAGGGCAAACTTGTCGAACGGCCAGCGCGGGATCTTGACCACGATGTAGTCAATGGTCGGCTCGAAGCAGGCCAGCGTCTTCTGCGTCACCGCGTTCGGGATCTCGTCGAGCCGCAGCCCGACTGCGATCTTCGCCGCCACCCGCGCGATCGGATAGCCTGTGGCCTTCGACGCCAGCGCGCTCGACCGACTCACCCGCGGGTTCACCTCGATCACGTAGTAGTCGTAGCTCTTCGGGTCCAGCGCGAACTGGATGTTGCACCCGCCCTCTATCCCCAGGGCGCGGATGATCTTCAGCGAGGCCGTCCGCAGCATCTGGTACTCCTGGTCGCCCAGGGTCTGCGTCGGCGCCACGACGATCGAGTCGCCGGTGTGCACCCCCATCGGGTCCACGTTCTCCATGCTGCACACTGTGATGCAGGTCCCCGCCGCATCGCGCATCACCTCGAACTCGATCTCCTTCCAGCCGATCACGCACCGCTCCAGCAGCACCTGGTGGATCATGCTCATCCGCAGGCCGCGGGTGCAGGTCGCTCGCAGCTCCTCCTCGCTCCAGGCGATCCCGCCGCCGGTTCCTCCGAGCGTGTAGGCCGGCCGCACGATGATCGGGAAGCCGATGGTCCGGGAGAACACCAGAGCCTCCTCGATCGTGTTGACGATCGCGCTATCCGGCACGGGCTCGTTGATCTCCCGCATCGTCTCCCGGAAGCGGTCCCGGTCCTCGGCCCGCTCGATGGCCTCCAGCGAGGTCCCCAGCAGCTCCACCCCGAAGCGGTCCAGCACGCCCGCCCGCGCGAGCTGCGTCGCCAGGTTCAGCCCCGTCTGGCCCCCGAGCGTCCCGATCAGCCCCTGCGGCCTCTCCAGCTCGACAATGCGCGCCGCGAAGTCGAGCGTAAGCGGCTCCACATAGGTCCGCTGCGCCATGTCCGCGTCAGTCATGATGGTGGCCGGGTTGGAGTTGATCAGGACGGCCTCGTAGCCCTCCTCCCGCAGGGCCTTGCAGGCCTGGGTCCCCGCGTAGTCGAACTCGGCCGCCTGGCCGATCACGATGGGGCCCGACCCGATCACCATCACCTTCTTCAGATCACTGCGTCTGGGCATCTACTTCATCTCTCCGCCGCCTAGTTGATCTCCGGTCTGATCTCGGTCCACCGCTCCGGCTCGCGGATCCGCCTCACGAGCTGCCGGAACACCTTGATGCTGTCCAGCGGCCCCGGGCTCGCCTCCGCGTGGTACTGGATCGAGAACGCCCGCAGCTCCGGGCACTCCAGCCCCTCCACCGTCCCATCGTTCAGGTTGACCTGTGTCACCTTGGCCGGCGTGCCCTCCAGGCTCTCGGGCTCGAGCGCGTAGCCGTGGTTCTGCGACGTGATCTTGATCCGCCCGGTGATGTAGTCCCTGACCGGGTGGTTGCCCCCGCGGTGGCCGAACTTCAGCTTGAAGATCCGGCCCCCCAGCGCGCATCCGAGGAGCTGGTTCCCCAGGCAGATCCCGAACATGGGCGCCTTCCCCACCAGCCCGCGCACCGTGTCGACCGCGTACTCGAGCCGACGCGGGTCGCCCGGGCCCGGGGAGAGCAGCACGCCGTCGGGCCTCTGGGCCAGCACCTGCTCTGCGGTGGCCGTGCACGGCATCACGACGGGCTGGCAGCCCAGCTGGTAGAGGTTCCGCAGGATGCTGACCCTGATCCCGTAGTCCATTACCGCGATCCGCAGCCGCTCCCCGGGGTCGCCTTCTCTTGTGTCCGCCTCCGGCCGCCACTCATACGGCTCCGGGGTGCTCACCTGCCGCACTAAGTCGAGGTCGCCGTAGCTCGGGCTCTCCTTGATCCGCCGCAAGACCTCCTCGGGTTCCTCCTCGGTCGAGATCGCCCCCATCATCACGCCGACGCTTCTGAGCCGTCGCGTCAGCGCGCGCGTATCCACGCCTTGTATGCCAACCACCCCGTGCCGCTTGAGGAAGTCGCCCAGGCTCTCCCGCGAGCGGAAGTTGCTGGGCACCTCGCTGAGCTGCTTCACCACGACTCCGGCCACCTGACAGCGCGGGGACTCATAATCTTCGTCATTGGCGCCGTAGTTGCCGATCAGGGGATAGGTCAGCGTCAGTATCTGCCCGCGGAACGAAGGGTCAGTGTAGGCCTGCTGGTAGCCCACCATGGCGGTGTCGAACACGACCTCGCCCAACGTCCGGCCCCGTTGGCCGACACTCTGGCCCTCATAGACCGTCCCGTCTTCGAGCACGAGGATAGCCTTCACGCGATCGCTCCCTGTGTGAGACTGGCCCTCACCCCGCCGCCCCGGGCACCAGGATCGCCCCCTCGCGCATCACGACTTGCCCGCCCACGACTGTCGCCACCGCCCTCCCCTTGAGCCGCCGCCCGGCGAACGGGCAGTTCCGGCCGCGAGACTCGAACCGTTCTGGCTCCACCACCCACTCCGCTGCCGGGTCGATCAGCGTCACATCGGCTCTCGCCCCGACTCTGAGGGCGGGCACCTCGCGGCCGAGCACGGCGGCCGGGCCGGCCGTCATCGCCACCACAGCCCGTGCCTCCGACAGCGCGCCCGTGTGGACCAAGTCAGTCCAGATCACCCCAACCGTGGTCTCCAGCCCGATCACCCCGGGCGGCGCCTGCTGGTAGCCCGCCGCTTTCTCCTCCGGCGCGTGCGGCGCGTGGTCAGACGCGATCGCCGAGGCGACCCCCTGTGCCAGAGCGATTCTCAGGGCAGCCCGCTCCCGCTTCGCGCCCAGCGGGGGGTTCATCTTGAAGCTCGCGTCTTCCGCCGGCACCTCTTCGGCGCACAGCGACAGGTGATGCGGCGTCGCCTCGCCGGTCACCCGCAGGCCCCGACCTTGCGCTCGTGCGATCAGCTCCACCTCTTCCGCGAGGCTGACGTGGGAGAAGTGCACGGCGTAGCCCACCTCGGCCGCGAGTCCGATATCGCGCTCCATCATCGCCGGCCCGTCTACGTGCAGCGTGACCGGAAGCGCGGCAGCCTTCGCTGCGGTCATCGCCTCCCTCATGACGCTGGCATCTGTCACCGCGAACCCATCGTCGCTGGCGGCGGCCGCTCCCGCGGCGAGCATGCCTGCCAGGTCGGCGACCTCGCGCCCCCGCTGCCCCACCGTGATCGCGCCCTTCGGGAGAACCGACACCACAGCGCGGGCCCGCGCCATCTTCAGCAGCTCCGCGATGCGCGTCGGGGTGTCCCGCGGCGGCACCGTGTTCGGCTCACAGACCACCGTCGCGAATCCCCCGGCGGCCGCCGCGCGCGTCCCCGTCGCGATCGTCTCCTTGTGCTCTTGCCCCGGCTCCCGCAGGTGCACGTGCAGGTCAACCAGCCCCGGCGTCACCAGGAGGCCCCCGGCCTCGATGACGTCCTCCCCTCCCCTCACCTCCACCGCGCCCACGGCCGCGATCACCCCCTCCCTGACGAGCAGGTCTCCCGCGGCGTCGAGGCCTAGGCCGGGGTCCAGCAGCCGCCCTCCCCTGATCAGCAGGTCAGTCACTCCGCCATGCCCCCGGGCGCCGCGACCTCGTGATCGCAGTAGGCGCAGGCCACCAGCTCGGGCGCGTACTCGACGAAGTTGAAGCGCGGCGACACGTACTGCTCGTGGTTGCTCACGCACCGTGGATTCGGGCATCGGAGCTCGGCGAACTTGCGGAAGTCCACCTCCTGGCGCGGCGCTGGGCGGTACTCGCCTGCCCGCGCTCGTCTCACCTTCACCGGCCGCCTTCCCAGGATCGCCGCCAGCAGGGCCATCCTGACCGGCAGCCCGTAGGCCGCCTGGCGGAAGTACACCGCCCGCGGGTCCCGGTCCACGGCGTAGGCCAGCTCGTCCACCCGGGGCAGCGGGTGCATCACCAGCGCATCCGGCCTTGCCCGGCCGATCATCTCCTCCGTGATCGCGTAGGAGTTCTGGGCCGCGCAGTACGCCTCTTCCGACGCGAACCGCTCCTTCTGCACTCGCGTCACGTAGACCGCGTCGAACAGCGAGAGCACCTCGGAGGCCAGCGCCCGCTGCCGGCCCGCCCGTCGCTTCAGGGACTCCTCGTCGGTCACGATATCGGCCAGGCTCTGATGCTGGGCCGGCTTGCACGCGAACTCCTTGTCCAGCCGCGCCAGCAAGTGCGCCGGCATGTCCAGCCCCGGCGGCGCAACGCAAGTCACCTTCGCCCCAAAGCGCGCCAGCGCGAACACCAGCGAGTGCACCGTTCGGCCGTGCCGCAAGTCCCCCACCAGCGCCACGCTCACATCGCGCAGCCTCCCCTTCTCCCGCCGGATCGTATAGAGGTCCAACAGCGTCTGGGTGGGATGCTCGTGCGCGCCGTCTCCCGCGTTGATGACGGGGACCGAGGCGTAGTCCGCGGCCACCCGCGCGCTTCCCTCCAGCGGGTTGCGCATCACGATCACGTCCGCGTAGGACTCGACGATCCGCACCGTGTCGGCGATCGTCTCGCCCTTCGCCACGGAGGTGACGCTGGCGTCGGCCACGCTGATCACCCCGCCCCCCAGCCGCGTCATCGCCGACTCGAAGGACAGCCGCGTCCGCGTGCTCGGCTCGTAGAACAGAGTAGACATGATGAGGCCGTCGGCCAGGCGCAGCTTGCCCCGGGTGTGGTGCGCCATTTCATCGGCCAGGTCGAACACGGCCTCGACCTCGCGATCGGCGAGGTCGAAGATCGAGACCAGATCGCGTCCCTCCAGCGGCATGTCAGCTCCCCTGCGGCAGTCGCTCGATGAACACCGCTTCCTCCCCATCGGTGTCGGAAAGGTGAACTCGCACCCGTTCGCGCCGAGAGGTGGGAACGTTCTTCCCGACATAGTCGGCCCGCACGGGCAGCTCCCGGTGCCCGCGGTCGACCAGCACGGCCAGCTGCACCTGCGCCGGCCTCCCGTGCTCCATGAGCGCGTCGAGGGCCGCCCGAACCGTCCGCCCCGTGTAGAGCACCTCGTCCACCAGCACCACCTTCCGGCCGGTCACCTCGAACCCGATACGCGTGCGCGACTCCTCGTCTCCCCCTGGCCGATCGTCCCGGTGCCCCGCGATATCCAACTCCCCCACACGCATCTCATGCCCCTCGATCTGCGCGATCAGCCGTCCGAGTCGATGGGCCAACGGAACCCCACGGGTGTGGACCCCGATGATCGCCAGTTGCCGCGCTCCGCGGTTGCGC
>Ga0315291_10008037_pt1 | contig 12983 bp, 11 predicted proteins | sample YL17G12_20_MG_FD_203070 | JGI IMG/M metagenome (GOLD analysis project Ga0315291, IMG submission 203070) | Sediment microbial communities from Yellowstone Lake, YNP, Wyoming, USA - YL17G12_20 | ecosystem: Environmental > Aquatic > Freshwater > Lake > Sediment | place: USA: Wyoming | collected... | reverse complement strand
CGTTCATCTCGTCGAGGTCATCTAGATAGTTTTTTCATTTTTTTGAGTGTTTTTGAGTGTTTTTCGAAGAGCGCTGGAATCTCTCTCCCTCTCTCTCTCTCTCTCTCTCTCTCTCTCTCTCTCATTCCTCTCCCCGCATGCTCTCTCGCTCTCTCTCTCTAGATATATCGATTCCCTTCTTCCCCCTTTTCTTTACCTGCAGTGAGCTCCTCGGCGAAGTAGGGCGCGAGCGGTGTGTCCACGAGCACGAGCCGGTACAGCTCCCGCATCGAGCTCGCGACGGCGAGCGCCGCGAGGCCCTCGAACCTCCCGAGCGGGTGGCACTTGTCGAGCAGCTCCTGCACGTCGCGGTCCCGCAGCGAGCCCGAGACCACGAGCACGACGTTGTCGATCATGTGGCCGACGACGCACAGGTCCATGAACTTTGCGAGCTTGCTCGAGGCGGCAGACCGCATCGCGTCCCAGTCGTCGACGAGCTTCGCGGTCGCACGCTCGACGAGCAGTGCCGGGGTCAGCGCGCCGGAGACGTTGGCGAGGTAAGGGCCATAGTCGGTGGAGGACTGTATTTTTAGTTTTGAGTTTGTGTGTGTGCGTTTTGTGTGTGCGCGCGTGCGTGTGTGAGAGAGAGGGGGGGAGAGAGGGGGTGAAGAGAGAGGTCGAGGTCGAGGTCGAGGTCAAGGAAGCGAGAAAGGCATCCCGATCGTCGGTCGAAAAAACGCAAGTTCTCCTCGTCCTCTTTTCCTCTTCTCCTTCTCACCAAGTTCAGCTTCAGGTCATCGAGCGTCTCGCACTGGAACAGATTGTGGTAGTCGTTCTGCCTCAGCAGTCCTGCCTTGTGGCCGCGGACGACGGCCTCTGTTGTTTGGGGAAGGAGGGAAAGGAACATTGAGCGTCGAATGGTGTCGAGAAAGAGGCAACAAAGAAAGAAACTCGAGGCATCGTTCTCCTTCTCTCTTCTCTTCTCTCTCGCTCTTTCTTCCGCTCTGTCTTACCCAGGTAACCGTCCTGGGCATTAAAGAGCAGGGCCTCGAGGCCGGCCATCTCGGAAAAGAAGCAAAGCCGGGAAAGGGTTTTTTCTTTTTGTGTTTTCTTCTTTTTGACGCCCTCTGAGAAAGGCTCGGAGACGAGCGTCGTCGGGCAAAGACGAAAAAATGACGACACTCTTTTTTTTCCGTCTTGGCGCTCTTTCGCTTCAATTCCCCCCTCATTCGATAGTAAACCTCCCGTTCGACACGCTGCTCCCCGCTCTGATGCGCCTCCTCGCCAGCTCGAGAGGAGCAGGCATGAGGGCTTCGCTCTCTGGCGCGGCTGCTGCGGCGACTGGAGCGGAGGCGGCGACGACGAGAGGAGGCGGCAGCGCGGGCCGGGGCAAGTTCGGCGGCGCAGGCGGCGGGAGGCATGCTGTCGGCGCTCCTCCTCCTCCTCCGATGCAATCGTCGTCGCGGGCTCCCTCTCCTTCCTACCCTTCCTCTGCCTCTCCGACACGCAGGGGAACTCGCCCCGAGTCTTCTTTCGCCGGCGCTGACAGGCGGCGCGGCGGCGGAAGCGGAGATAGGCGTGGGGGCGGCACGGTCGACGGCATCGCCTCCAGCGGCGGCGGCCGCGGCTTGCGCTTTGCAACCTCGGCCGCCTCCTCTTTGCCTTCTGCAGCCTCCGACGCGGCCGCCGCCCGCGCCGGCCTCGGCCAGTTCGAGCCCGCCTGGACCAGGGAGGACGAGGAGGCCGTCAGGGCCGCCTCCGCGGCGTCCGTCGCCGTCCCCGAGCCCCGAGCCTCCTCCTCCTCCGCGAGCGAGGCCCCGGCGGCGGCCCCCGCCCCCGCGCCGCCTCCCTTGCTGCTCTCGATGTCGGCCGACGAGCTCAAGGCCCTGGCGGTCTCCCACGGCGAGTCAGCCTACAGGGGCACCCAGGTCTTCGACTCCATCACCAAGGGCGCCGCCACGATAGCCGAGATCAGGGGCATCCCGCCCGGCTGGAGGGCCAAGCTCTCGGAGGAGGGCTTCGACGTCGGGAGGGCGCCGGTGCACTCGTCGGCGCTCTCGGCCGACGGGACGCAGAAGCTCCTCCTGAGGCTCCACGACGGCCACGTCGTCGAGGCCGTGGGCATCCCCTCCCGCGACGGCGCGAGGCTCACTGTCTGCGTCTCGAGCCAGGTCGGGTGCCCCATGCGCTGCAGCTTCTGCGCGACGGGGAAGGGCGGGTACGCGCGGAACCTGACGACGGCCGAGATCGTCGGGCAGGTCATCGCCGTGCGGGGCGCGTTCGAGCGGCGCGCCGCGGCCGCGAAGGAGGAGGGCGCCGGGGGCGCCCCGACCTCGGCGAGGCGGCCGATCCCGACGCGGGTGTCCAACGTCGTGTTCATGGGCATGGGCGAGCCGGCGCTCAACCTCAGGGCCGTGCTGCCCGCCCTGCGCGAGATCAACGGCAGGCTCGGCGTCGGCGCGCGCAGGCTGACGCTGTCGACGGTCGGCGTGCCCAACACCATCGCGACGCGCCTGGCGGCGGAGAACCTGCAGTTCACGCTCGCCGTCTCCCTGCACGCCCCGACGCAGGAGCTGCGCGAGAAGCTCGTGCCGAGCGCCAAGGCTTACCCCCTGGACGCGCTCCTCAGCGACTGCCAGGCCTACTTCGAGGCCTCGGGGGGGAGGAGGGTCACGTTCGAGTACGCCCTGCTCTCTGGCGTCAACGACTCGCAGGCGCACGCGGCGCAGCTGGCGCGGCTGCTGAAGCGGTACGACCTGCGGTCGCACGTCAACCTGATCCCGTTCAACCCCATCGGAGACCTCTCCCCGTTCGCGGCGCCGCCGAGGGCGGCCGCGGCGGCGTTTGAAGCGGCGCTCACCGCTGCGGGCGTCCCGGCTTCCGTGCGGGGCTCCAGGGGAAGCGACGCGTCTGCGGCGTGCGGACAGCTGAGGAACGAGCACCAGAGGCGCGGGGCGGCGCTAGGGCCGATGCCGCTGGAGCCGGTGGGGCTCGGAGCAGCAGCAGCAGGAGCAGGAGCTGCTGCGGCAGCAGCGTTGGTTTGATTTTCTCTCTTCTATTTTTTCGTTCAGTTTTGTTGCAAGTCCAGAAAAGAGAAACGTTTTTTTGCGCAAGATAGAAAAGATAGGCACATCAGATCAAAAAGTACAAGTGGAAACATACAGTGCGGGCAAATTTCGAAAAAAGGCGGCGGAGAGGGCGCGAGAAAGGGAGGAAAGACCTCTCGAAGAAAAAACAATAACAAAAACAAAAAAAACATCTAAGGTTTCCCCTCGACCTCCATCCTTTCTCCCTCCTCCTCTCTGTTCCCTCCCGCTTCCTCCGCCTCTTCTTCCTTCTTTTGCTTCTTCGCCTCGCCTCCTCCCGCTGCCGGAGCAGCAGCAGCTTTCCCGCCGCCGCCGCCTCCGAAAAGGGCAGTCCCAGCAAACCCGCGCTCGGGGGGCGCCGCGCGCCCCTTTCTCCTGCCGTTGCCGGCGGCGGCGGAGTTTCCGCCGTTGCCGCAGACAAAGCTGAGGTCGGACCCGTCGACGCGTCCGGCGTCCACGACGCGCAGCAAGGCACCGTCGGGCACCCGCAGCTCGCGCAGCGTCGCGTTATCGTTCTCGAGGAGCTCCCAGGCGAAGTCGGCGGCGCCGCCGCTCTTGGAGACCGCGGCGAAGGCCGCGGTGGCGACGAGCGCCGGCGGGAGCGAGGAGGAGCCTCCGTCGTCTCCTTTTTCACCGCCAGCGGCCTCTTTCGCCCCCGCCTCGGAGGCAGCGGCGGAGGCGGAGGCGGCGGCTCTCTCAGGCGAGGCGCTGCTTCTCTCGCTCTTCTTCTCCCCCCTCCTCCTCCGCCGCCGTAGGGCGTACACGTCGGCGTTCTTCGGGTGCACGCCCAGATGCTCGAACGCTCGGAGCTTGACGGTCCACAGCGAGTCGGCGGCCGAGGCCTCGACGGCGGCGCGGCCGCGGCGGGCGCGCTGGCCGACCGCGGCCAGCCTCGGCGCCCCCGCCGCCGCCGCCGAAGAAGAATTCGAGCGAGGGCCGCCGGGCGCGACGTCTTCGGCCCTGCACACCTCGAGCTGGAGCGTGCCCTCGCGGTAGCTCAGCGCCGCGTCGAGGGCCGCGGCGGCGCTGGCGGCGACGGCCTCGGCACAGACGGGCGGCGAGGGCACGAGCTCCGCCGCCGCCGCCGCAGCCGCAGCCGCGGAGGCAGCAGCAGCAGCCCCCCGCGCCGCCGCCGCCGCCGCCGTCGAGGGAGGGCTGCTGCCGACGACGGGGCGGAAGCGGACGGTGGGAAGGTCCGGGGAGCCGTAGAGGGAAGCCAGGGCCGCCGCCGCGTCCGCCGGGACGACCTCCCAGGGGCTGCAGAGGGGGAGCGGGAGGGGGGACGCGGCGAGGCCTCCTCCTCCCGCCCCTGCCTCTGCCGCTCCCGCGGCGGCGGCGGCGGCAGCGGCGATGGCGGCATCGGCGGCGGAAGCAGCGCCAGCGGCCGACGAAGGAGGGGCCGGAACGACCCCCCACTTGCCGCGCCGCTGCTCCAGCCCCGGCGGCGGCGCTGCGAGCCTGGGGCCGTGGGGAGCGGAGGGGTGGCACGAGCAGCACAGCTCTCTGATGGCCTCCGCGAGCGACGGCGGCGGAGGCGGCGCGATGCCGCCGCCGGTGGCGTCTGCGCCCGAGCTTCCCCGCCTGGTCGCGAGGGACACAAAGGCCCGCCACTGCCGCAGCCACTCCCGCGGGAGCAGCGCCATCGCCTCGCCGCTGCCACCGCCGCTCTCCGCGAGCCGCATTCTCGAGGAGGGCATGGCGGCGCTGGCCGCGGAGGTCCCCGGAGGAGGCGCGAGCGAGGGCGCGGCGAGGCGCTCGCGCTCGGCGCGGGACTTGGCCTCGGCGGCCGCGGCGGCGCCGCCCGCGGCCGCCGAGGCGCACTCCTCGCACCCGCCGTCGCCGCCGTCGTCTTCTCCGCTGCCGTTGAACAGGAAGCAGGACACGGTGGTCGAGGCCGCGACGCGACAGGGGTCGACATCGTCGTCGTCGGAGCTGTCGTCGCCGTCGTCATCTTCGCCGCTGCTGACGATGACGTCTCTGTCTTCGGAATCGTCCTCGAGGATCTCGACGACGCCGTTGGCGCCGCAGTCGACGTCGCTCCTCCGCGTGTTCTTCTTCTTCTCCTCCCCCTTCTTCTTCCCTTCTTTCTCGCCTTCTCCTCCTCCTCCTCCTCCTCCTCCTCCTCCTCCTCCTCCTCCTCCTTCTTCTTCTTCCTCCTCCTTATTCTTCCTGAGGTGGCCCCAGCGCTCTCTGTAGTCAGACAGCATCAGCTCGAAGACGGCCTCCGGCACCGCCGACCGGCGCGCCACGCCGACGCAGCGCCTCCCCGGCAGCAGGCGGCCGTGGCGGCAGGTGATGGCCGCGGTCGGTCCCGCCGCGTCGAGGAGCTCCGCCGCCGCCGAGGCGGCGGCGGCCGGGGGCCTTGCCCGCCTGGCCGCGGCAGAGGCGGCAGGAGCGGCGGCGGCGGCCCGGGCCCTGGAGGCCAGCCACGAGGCGCACCACCGCCGCGAGACCCACCTGTCCCCCGCGCGCGGCGCCCTGTCGAGGCCGCCGGCCTCCTCGACGGCGCCCACGGCGGCGGCGGCGGCCCCGGCCCTCGCGGCTGCCGCGGCGGACAGCTCGAGGGCGCGCCTGGAGCACGCTCGGCACAGGTCGCCGGCGAGCGGAGGCAGCGAGGGGGGAGCGGAGCGGGGAGGAGACGTCGAGGAGCGAGAGGAGTCGACGCAGCCGCCGACGTCGGACTTGATCTCGTCCCACGCCGCGGCGCTGATCAGCTTCAGCTTTCCCAGACGCAGCGGGTCGACGCCGCGCGCGGGGGAGCAGCAGCAGAGGACGCCGCCTCCCTCGGCGTCGGCGACGTCGCAGGGCAGGAAGGGAGGCAGGGAGTCCGGGTCCTGGTGCTCCTCGTTCTCGAGGGCTGCCGCCCCCGCTGCCGCTCCCGCTCCCGCGGCGGCGGCGACGACGGCGCCGCCTCTCTTCTTCTCCCCGCCTTTCCTCTTCCCCTCCGCGGCGGGGACGTTGGCGCCGCACCACGCGGCAAACCACCGCGCCGGGACCCATCGCGCGTCCTCCGGGATCGGGTCCCCGACGGAGGCTGCCTCGAGGCACCTGCGGACGGCGGCGCGGCGGTGCTCGGTCACAACGCGCGCCGCCGCGGCGGCCTCGGCCTCGGCCGCCGCCCTCGAGCGCGCCGCGGCCTCGTCGTCGCGCAGCCACTGCCGCAGGTCTTCGGGAAGCGGCACCTCCCCGCCGGAGCCGCCCCCCTCGGCGGGGGGACCGCCCTCGGTGCCGACTCGGCGGTAGAGGAGCATGTACGCGTTGGTCGAGGTGATTCGAGGGGAGGAGGAGGAGGAGGAAGAAGGAGGAGGAGGAGGAGGAGGAGAGAGGGGGACAGGGGCGCCGGCGCCTTTGCCGTCGTCGCTCGATGCGTCGACGACGATCGGCTCGTCGCTGTCGCCGCCTCTCTCGCCTCCTCCCCGGGCCCCCTTGCCCCCCCTGCCGCCGCGACCGCGGCCTTGACCGCGGCCTCGACCGGCGTCATCCCTCTCTGCGGGCCGCTTTTTCTTCCCCGCCGCAGCGGCAGCGGACGCGGCGGCGGCGACCCCGTGGTCGGCCGCCCCGGCTCGCCCCGCGGGCCCGCCCCCGAGCGGCGCCACCCCCTCGTCGTCGAAGCGCCACCACGCCCTGCCGGCGGCGGGAGCGGGGGCGGCGCCGCCGCCGCCGCCCCTCCCGCCGCTCTGCCCCTTGCTCCTCCCGCGAGGGGGGAGGGCAACGTGCGCGACGTAGTGCCCGTGGTGGGCCGAGGCGCCCTTGTGGATCAAGATGGCGGCGAGCTCGTAGAGAGCCTCTTCTTTTCCTACTTCTTCTTCTTCTTCGCCGCCGCCGCCGCCGCCGCTGCTCCTCTTGTCGCCTTTCCCTCCGCCGCCGAAGCTCTCGCCCCCGGCTCCCCCGGCCTCGCCCCGCACTTGCGCGGCCGACAGCCTCAGGGGGAAACTCATCTTGTCCCCGACTTTCGCCCTCGCCATCGCCTCCACATCGAAGACGAACCGCTGCAGCGAGACGCAGAGGCGGGGAGGGAGGTCGAGAAGGACGGCGCGGCGGGTGGCGGGCGCGCGCGCGTTCCCGCAGCGGTCGCAGTGGATGTAGGCCTCGCCGGCGTCGCCTCCTTTTTGTTTGTATTGGTGGTGTGTTTTTGTCGTTTTCCGGGGGGAAGAGCGTGGGTGAGCCTCGCTCGAAGAGAAGGAGAAGGGGGAGAAAAGAAGAAAGAAGGGAAAAAAAAACTCCTCACCGGGCAGGTACTCGGGCGCCGCGGCCGAGGCCAGGGCGTGCTCCAGCGTATCCGAGCCTCGCACGGGCACCGCGAGCTCCGTGAACTCCTCGACGCGGTCCGACGACGACGCGCGACCCTGACAGAGGCCGCAGACCGTTTCGATGGAGGAGCGGCCGCGGAAGAGGGAGGGGACGAGCCCGGCGGGGGCGGCGGGGGCCTCGGCTGCACCCGCCGCCGCCGGCGGCGGCGGCGGCGGCCGCTGCAGCCGCTCCTCGAGCAGCGCCAGCAGCAGCTTGAAGAACTCCTGTCCGTCCTGCTGCTCTCCCGCGTCGAGGCCCAGGGCCCTCACGAGAGGGCCAGGATCCGCGGAGCGACCCGCGGGTCCGGCCTGCATGGATGCGAAGAGGCGGCGGAGGGCGCGGACGGCGGCGTCGCCTCCGGGGGCGGAAGACGCGGGCGCGGCGCCGCCTGCGGCGCCCGAGGCGTCGGCGGCCGGCTGCTGCTGCTGCGAGGCTTCGTCTCCTCCTCCCCCGCCGCCAGTGGCGCTCTCGTAGAGCCCCTGCCTGAACGCCGTGTCGGCGAAGAGGCACTGGAGCGCGCCGGCGACGTAGCAAGTGGCCCCGAGGTTGAAGAGCCCCACGGGGATGGCTCTCTGGGGGGGGGAAAGAATTTGTTGAAAGTGTATTTTGGGATTTTTGAGTTTTTTTTCCTCCACCTCGCGCGACAACAAGGGAAAAAAACTGCTCTCTCCAACTCGTCTCTTCACCTCTTCCTCCTCCTCCTCCGCTGCTGCCGCCTCCGCCTCTGCTTTCGGGGGCTTGGCCCAGAGCCCGACCTTCCTGTGGGACCCGGGGGGCGGAGCCAGCCCCCGGACGCAGCGCGGGGCGGCGCCCCCGCCGGCGCCTCCCCGGGCGGCAGCCGTCGAGGAGGGGAGCGACCGAGCGACTCCGGCGACGGCGGCGCAGCAGCCGCACTTGCCAGAGTACGGCGCCCCGGCCGCGTCGCAGGCCCCGCCGCAGTTGAGGGCCGCGAGGAGGGCGTCGATCCCGGGGTCTTGACCCGCGCGGAGGACTTCGAGCGTTTCCTGGGCCTGGTCGGTGAAGGGGATCGAGGCCGGGACGAGGTCGGCGAGGGGCGTGAATGAGACTGCCCCGGAGGTCAAGGTCGAGGCTCCGCCGCCGCCGCCGCGGCGACGCTTGCTCGGCATGATCTCTCGCTGCCGATGATGCTTCAACCGCGGCAAAAAAAAACGGTGTCCCTCTCTCTCGGTTCTGGGTTTTAGCGCCCAACACTTGCTCGGCTATCGAGAGAGTGGTGCGTTCTACCTCTAGGGCACAGCGGGGAAGTCAGAAGTGGAGGAGACGGAGAGCGTGGGGGGAGGGATTCTTCGGAGCTAGTGGAAAAAAAAAGTGTTTTGGAGCGCTGGCTTGTTTCGTCGAAGAAGAAGAAAAAGACGACAAACAACTTGTTTCACGCTGCTGCGGTTATGTTTTTCGCAAGTTCCGCCAAACGAGCGCGCGCGCCGCCGCTTCTCTCTCTCCCTCTCTCTCTGTCTTTCCTTTTTTGCATTCCAGCGGGATGATGAAAAATAATCAGTGCTACAATCTGTTTTCTGAAATTCTAACATTGCGGAAAAGTGGGGACAGAAAGACAACGGGAGGGCAAAATTTCGTCTTTTTTTCTTGTTTTCTTCTCTTTTGGCGCGGACACTCGCTGCAGCTGCTGCTGCTGCTGCTGCTGCTGCTCATAAAAAAACGGGGGACAGGATGAACAAGGAGAGAATGAGGGAACGGAGAGCGCTTCGTTCGTCCCTTTTTGTTGTCTTGCCAAAACCACTCCTCTCGTCACCGCAGAGGCGGCGGCGGCACTGCCGTCGTCGCCGCTGCTGCTCCACTTCCGCGTCCTCCTCCTCCGCCGCCGCCGCCGCCGCCGTCGACGTTCTCGTACCGTGCCCGCTTCGTCGAGCTGCCAGGGCCAGCGGCGGCCTCATCGGAGCCATCTTCTCCCTTGACCTCGACGGCGGGGGGAGACGCGGGCGGCGGGAGCGCCCTCTTAGTGCCGTTGCTCTCGGCCCCCGCTCCCGCTCCTGCGGCACCGCCGGGGCCCTCCGCCGCCGCCTTCCCTCCCCTCGCCCCCGCCGACAAAAACGGCTCGAAGTACAGCCTCTGCACCAGCGACCCGTGCCGCAGCACCACCGACCTCTGAATCCTCAGCGGGGGGACGCGCTTGTGCATCTGCACCGTGTTGTCCATGTGCAGCAGGTCGCCGGGCTTGACGCCAAAGGCGTCTCGGAGCTGGTCCTCCGTCGAGCGGGCGAAGCCCAGCGCGGTCCACGTCGCGCGCGTCGCGCGGTCGTCGGTCGAGCAGAGGAGCAGGTGCGGGAGGCCGAGGGCGCGGGCGACGGTCTCGCAGCACTCGAGGAGGGCGCGGCCGTAGCCCCTGCGTTTGGGATAGTTTGAAAAAAAAAAAAGGAAAAAAGACGCGAGGGGGGGGGCGTGAGTTTTTTTCGTTTCTGTTATATCTCGTGCTTCCGCATTCCACCTCTCACCCTCTTTCTCTCCTTCTCTCTCTCTCTCTCTCTCTCTCTCCGGCCCCTTCCTCACCTATTCCTCCTCGACTCCTGCGTGGCGAAGAAGGGTACCTCCAGATACCCGAGCGACGAGCGCACCGTCGCGGCACAGATGGGTTTCCCGTGCGGCAGCAGCGTCGGCAGCGGCGGCCTCGGCGCGCCGAGGCCGGGCACAGAGGGCGACGGACCGTCTGCGTCGTAGGCGCCTGGCGGGGGCCACCCTGGCCTGAAGCGCGGAAGGAGCACGACCTGAAAAGTTTCGTTTTGTTTTTTTGAGTTTTTTTGGAGAGAGTGAGTTTCTTTCGTTCATCTTTTCCTCCCCAAGAGGAAAATGAAGAAAAGAAGGGGGACAAAAAACTTCTCACCGTCCTGAATCCAGAAAAGTCCGCGTCCGCGTCCGCCTCGTTGTAGAAGCTCAGGTTGAGGTTGGAGGCCACCGCCGGGAGCGGCGAGGTGACCGCGGCGTTAGAAGCTGCTGCGTTCGCTGCTCCGGAGGTCGAAGGCAGAGCAGCGTTTGCCGCCGCCGCCGTTGCCGCTTTCGCCGCCGCCGCAACCGCCGCCGCTGCCGCCGCCTCCTTCTCCTTCGCCTCCGCCGCCTCCTTCGCCTCCGCCCTCACCCTCCGCGCCTCGGCCTCGGACTTTTCTTCCGGCGTCGACTCCTCGGCAGAGACCGTCCAGTCGAGGTACTCGTGGATGGTCGCGGCCCTCGCCTCGGTGGCGCGCTTCGTCCCGGGGCGCGGCGGGGGGGCCTGTCCCGCCTCGAACGCGCGGAAGAGGAAGGGGAGGTCCTGCCGCGCGCAGCGGATCCCTTCCTTGCGGTCGAGCTTTGTTTTTTTTCGTGTATGCGTGTGTGTCGTCGAGACAGCGAGAGAGAGATGGTTGACACCAGGGGGGGGGGGGCGGGGGCAGAAGAGCGAGAGGATGAGCGGAAGAGAGAAAGAGAGAGAGAGAGAGAAATAGGGAGAGAGGAGCGGGAAGAAAAAAAAAACTCACCCGGCCAAACGGCTTGGAGTAGTCGCGCAGCTCGTACATCAGCCCGGGCCTCCCCGGGATCTCGAACGTCTCCCCCATCGGCAGGTTCTCGAGGGCCTGGCGGGCCGTTGAGAGCTCGCGCATGCGGGCCGCGCGCTCCTCGGGCGGGAGGCGGGGCTGGCGGTGCGCGTTGACGGGGACGGCCGGGACGAGGAGCGAGGCAGAGGTCGGGTTTTCGTTCTTCTGCTTCTGCTGCTGCTGCTGCTGCCGCCCCTGCTGCTGCTGCCGCCCCTGCAGATGCTGTCGCTGGACGCTTCCCGACTCGCCGTTGCCCCCGTCGTTCTCTCCGCCGTCCGTGCCCCCCGAGGGAGACGCCGAGGGCCCACGGGAGGACTGCCCCCCCCCGCGCGAGCTGGGGGCGCCGGACATCGCGGGGAGGCTCGGCGGGTGCGCGACGGCCTTGGCGGGATGGGGCAGCCGGCCGTCCCCTTCTTCTCCGGCGTCACCGCCGCCGGCGGCGCTATTTTTCGCGGCGACGACGTCGGCGACCGCGGCCCTCGCCAGGTCGTTGGCCGAGGGCGGGCGCGACGACGCCCTCATGGCTGTTACGATAATCGTCTCTGGTGTCCCGTGCTCACTTGCCGCGACGGTAAGGAGACAGTCAGGAGGCCCCAGGCGGCAGAAAGAAAGAGATGCCTCTCGACTGTTTTTTGGTCGATCGCAAAAGAGAGAGGGATTATTTCTTTTCCTTTCGCAGCGACGTCTCAGATGCTGCTCCGAGTAGGGAGCCCCCCTTCAAAGCTGCAGATCAAGGCAGAGGAGCTCTCCTGAAAGAGGAGGAAGAAAAAAGCTTCTTCCGGCGCGAGCGAGAAGGCGAAACTCAACCTCCCCTCTCTCTCTCCCTCTCTCTCTCTCTCGCGCGCGTGCCTCCTCTCTCCGAGCGAAAAGAAAAAAGGGAATGAAACTGACAGGGTGACGACGATGGAAGAAAGAAACTCGCCTTCCACTTCGAGGACCCTCTCACAACCCAACGACCTCCCCCCCCCCAAACTTTCACCCCCCGCGCTCAAGGCTTCCTCGTCCGGTGAGTCGTCCCCCTTTTTCGAAAAATTTCATATCGTTCTCTCTCGCATAACCTCCTTGTGTTCTCGGATCGGGCGCGACCGCCGCCGCTGCGACTACTTCTTGAGCGGAGAGAGAAAGGGAGAGAGAACCGAAATTCCAATGCCTTGCTCTCGCCAACGTTCGTTTTCTTCCCTCGCGCATCAGGCCCCCTTACCGTCACGTTTGGCCCCTGATTCTCCGCTGTGAGCAGAGCCTCGACCTTTTTCGATCCCGATCGGGGCGAATCGAACGAGGTGGGGTCGCCGAGCGAGCAGCACGAGCACGTGAGAGAGACAGGTGTCGTCGCCCTCTTCGACGGCTTTTTCCTCTTGACGTCGATCCTCCTCGCACACGCTTTTTCTGCTTTCGGGCCCGCCAAAGGCTCTTCTCTCTCTGCGGATTGGATTTTGCTGAAATGATGCCTGAGCCAGTAGGAATCGAAATGAGAAAAGCTGGTCGGAAGTGTTTCTCGAGGGGTGCCTTATCGCATTGAAAATTCGATCGATGGGCGCGAGAGCAAAGAGCGAGAAGCCGGGCATGGCTTGAGGGAGAGAGAGCGAACCTTCCTCGTCACTCTCTCCCCCTCTCTTTTTCTTCTTCGCCCTTTCCTTTCCTCGCTCACAACTCCCCCCTTCGCGGCCCCCGAAAGCCGAACCTCTCCAAAACCACACAGCACCCAGAGCAGCAACAACAACAAGAAGACAATGGCGCGCTCCCGCGTCCTCGCGGCAGCGGCCTTCGCCCTCCTCGCCGTCGCTGCGGCGTTCCTCTTCGCCTCGGCGGGCCCGGCTTCGGCCGAGCTTCTCGCCCCGCGCCGCGCCCTGCTGCAGGGGGGCACCGGCCTCGGCAGCGCGCTCCAGAACGCGCAGCAGAGCGTCGACAAGGCCCTCGGAAGCGGCAACGGCGGCAGCAGCGCCTCGCCTCCCTCCTCGGGCGGCAGCGGCAACAGCAAGGCGAGCGCCCCCTCGCCGCCGCCGCCGCCGCCGCCGGCCGACAAGGCGGCGCCGCCGCCGGCGCCGGCGAGCAAGGCGCCCCCGCCGCCTCCCCCACCCGCCGCGGGCCA
>Ga0315291_10008033_pt1 | contig 12987 bp, 13 predicted proteins | sample YL17G12_20_MG_FD_203070 | JGI IMG/M metagenome (GOLD analysis project Ga0315291, IMG submission 203070) | Sediment microbial communities from Yellowstone Lake, YNP, Wyoming, USA - YL17G12_20 | ecosystem: Environmental > Aquatic > Freshwater > Lake > Sediment | place: USA: Wyoming | collected... | reverse complement strand
AATTGAGATTAGCCGTTGAAAAAGCGCGCGCGATGAATATGCCGATGGAAAACATTGAGCGGGCAATCAAGCGCGGCACCGGAGGAATTGAATCTGGGAATTTGGAAGAATTATTGTTGGAGGCCTATGGCCCCGGCGGCAAGGCGATATTAATCAGCGCCATCACCGATAATAAAAATCGGACTCTCGTGGAAATCAAACATATTCTTAATGAATATGGCGGCAAACTTGCTTCAAGCGGCAGCGTTCGCTGGATGTTTGAAGAAAAAGGGAAGATTATTTTGGAAAATCAAAAATTAAACGAAGATATGGAATTAAAAATCATCGAAGCCGGCGCCGAAGATATAAAAATTGAAAGGGGAGAAATAATTATTTTAACCAAGCCGGAGGATTTGGAATTGGTGAAACAGGAAATTATAAAAGCAAAAATGGAAATCAGCGAAACCAGTCTAGATTTTATTCCCAAAACTTCAGAAAAAATTTCTGAGGAAGAAAGGGGGGCTTACGAAAAATTGTTTGAAGCGCTCGATGAACAACAAGATGTCGAAGAAATTTATTCTAATATCGAATTTTAATCTGTAATCGCTTCACTTATATAATTTCATGAAAATTTTAGGAATCGATCCGGGAACAAAAAAAGTCGGCTACGGATTAGTAAAAATTGAAAAAGGTAATTTCCGGGCACTTGACTACGGTTGTTTGGAGACAAAACTAAAAAACGAGGGAGAAATTTTGGCGGAAATTTTCAAAAAAATCACTTTAATTTTAAAAAAACACAAACCCGACCTCCTGGCCCTTGAAAAAATATTTTTTTTCAAGAATCGGAAAACCGCTTTTGACGTCAGTCAGGCAAGGGGGGTGATTATTTTGGCGGCCCAAAACCAAAAAATCCCCGTTTTTCATCTTACCCCCCTTGAAATTAAAGTTTGCCTGACGGGCTACGGTCGAGCGGAGAAGAAGCAGGTGGCTTTGATGGTTAAAAATTTATTGAAATTGAAAAAAATTCCCCAACCCGACGACGTCACTGATGCCCTCGCCTGCGCCGTATCTTCTTACTATTTAAAAAAATTTCCTAAATAAACCCCGGCCCGGTTTTTTATTTTTCTCGTCTCTATCCACAGCCAATCCACTTTTTCAAATTTGCCATTTATATTGATTTTTAGTATTAAATATATATATTAAGCGGTTTTGGATTTTAAGAAATTTCACCATAATTAATCAATCTTGTGAATATGGACCTTAAAGAACTTTGGCAATCGGTTTTGGGAGAATTGGAACTTCAAATCTCCAAACCCAACTTCCAAACTTGGTTAAAAAACAGCCAGCTTTTAGAGAAAAAAGACGACGGTGTTGTTTTGGCATTGGAAAGCGCCTTCGCCAAAGAATGGGTGGAGAACAAATATCATAAAACTATTTTAAAAATCTTGAGAAATTTCGATCCGGACATTAAAGACGTTTGCTATCAAATTCAACCATCGGAAATAAAAACCAGAGTGACGGTTTCCTACCGAAAAACCGAACCGCTCCATTTACCCAAACAGCTGGAATTCCCCGAATACACCATTGACTCTAAAACCGGATTAAACTCAAGATACACTCTCCAAAATTTTGTTGTCGGCGCCAACAATGAACTGGCTTATTCGGCAACGCTGGCAGTAACCGAAGAACTCGGCCGGAAATATAATCCACTATTTATTTACGGCGGCGTCGGTTTGGGAAAAACTCATTTGATTCAGGCCGCCGGAAATGAAATTAAAAAAATTTATAAAGATAAAATCAAAGTAAAATATGTCAGCACCGAAACTTTTATCAACGAAGTGATTAACGGAATTAGAACAAAAAGAATGGAAGATATCAAAAACAAATATCGGAAGTTGGTTGATGTTTTAATTATTGACGATATTCAATTTATCAGCGGCAAAGAAAAAACCCAGGAAGAATTCTTCCACACCTTCAACACCTTGTACGAATCCAATAAACAAATTATTATCTCTTCGGACCGCTCTCCTTATCTTCTTTCAACGCTGGAAGAGCGTTTAAGGTCTCGTTTTGAAGGGGGAATGGTGGCGGATATTACTTATCCTGACTTTGAAACAAGGGTGGCAATTTTAAAAATGAAAATTCAAAACCAAAATTATGATTTCTCTCTGTCAGATGAAATTATTAATTTAATCGCCCAAAAATTCCCCCACAATATCAGGGAGTTGGAGGGTGCCCTGGCCCGTTTAATCGGCGTTTTAAGAATTCGGAAACTTTCGCCGAATTTGGAAAACGCGGAAAATATCCTGGAGGAAATCGGAGCGCAAAAAATCCGAATGATTTCTCCGGAAAACATTATCAAAATAATTGTTGATTTTTATGGTATTTCCGAAAAAGAATTAATCAGCCACTCCAGAAGAAAAGAATTGGTGAAACCCCGCCAAATATTAATGTATATTCTGCGAGAGGATTTAAAAAATTCCTTTCCCAGTATTGCCAGAAAAGTGGGTAACAGGGACCACACCACCGTTCTTCATGCTTACAAAAAAATTTCCAAAGATTTAATAAAAAACCGCGTTTTGGCCCAGGAAATTAATTTAATTAAGGAAAAAATTTACAATACACACTGATTATTAAACAAATATCCAAAGGAATTCCAAATTTTCTCCACTACTTATCCAATTTAAAAAATCAAGATAATAAAACAAAAAACGAAAAATAATCATTAAAAAGTCGAGATATTATATTAACTACTACAACTACTACTATTTAATAAAATGAAAGTTATAGTACTTAGGGAAAATTTTAAACAGGGGTTTTTAAACATTGAGGGGGCGATTGGAATGGGGACAACTCTTCCTATTTTAAAAAACGTTTTAATTAAAACGGAAAAAGGAAGAATTAAAATTGCCGCCACTGACTTGGAAATAGGGATTACCAATTGGATAAATGGGAAAATTATTGAAGAGGGAGGAATAACCGTCCCAGCCAGTATTTTAGGGGCAATTTTAAATAATATTCACGCCGCAAAATTAGAGTTGGAAGTTGTGGATTCCAAGTTGAAAATTAAAACCGAAAAATCGGAAAACATTATCCAGGGAATTAAAGAAAGTGACTTTCCTATTATTCCCAAAATCAAGTCAAATGATTTTATTGAAATTAAAACCCCGGATCTCAAAAAATCATTAAATCAGGTAATGAGCGCCGCCTCGCCCAATGAAAGGAGGCCGGAAATTAGCGGCGTTCTTTTTTGGTTAAAAAACAAAAAAATAAAATTAGTGGCCACCGACACATTCAGGTTAGCCGAAAAAACAATCAAAGACGAAGATTTTAAAACAGAGATAGAAGAGACGAAAGTCACCGTCCCTTTAAAAACCATCCAAGAGGTAGTAAAAATTTTTGAAGAAGACAAAAAGGTAAAAATTTTCATCGACCCCCATCAAATTCTTTTTAATTTTGAAAACATAGAAATAATTTCCCGTTTGGTTGAAAGCGGCTTTCCGGAATATGAAGCAATTATTCCCAGAGATATCCAGAATTCGATTTTGGTCGACCGGGAGGATTTGTTTAATGCCGTAAAACTGGCGGCGGTTTTTGTCAGCAAGGTCAATGACATTAAAATTAAAAGCATTTCTCCAAATAAATTAGAAATTTCCAGTCAAGAATCAACCATCGGCGAAAACAAATCGGAATTAGACGCAGAAATTGAAGGGGAAAATCAAGAATTGATTTTGAATTGGCATTATTTTCTGGACGGTTTGAGGGGGATTGACTCGGATACCGTTTTTTTGGGCCTCAACGGAGAGATTAAACCGGTTGTTATCCGTTCGCCGAAAGACGAAAATTACCTGTATGTTTTAATGCCGATTAAAAACAATTATTAAAAATGACAAGAGAAGAAGCTTTTAATTTACTGAAAAATAAAGTTCAGAATCAAAACATGGTCAAACATTCCTTGGCGGTTGAGGCCTGCCTTAGGGATTTGGCCGAATATTTTAAGGAAGACCCGGAAGAATGGGGAATGGCCGGCCTTCTTCACGATTACGATTATTTGGAAATGCTCGATTATCCGGAAAAACACGGGTTAGTAGCAGCCGAGGAACTGGAAAAATTGGGATTAGATAAAAAAATTACCCAGGCCATCCGGGCCCACAACGAAAAAAATGGAACGCCGCGGACAACTAAACTGGATAAGGCGATTCACAGCGTTGATCCCTTGACCGGATTGATTGTGGCCGCCGCCCTGGTTTTGCCGAGTAAAAAAATCAGCGACTTGACCGTTGATTCGATTTTGAATCGGATGGAAGAAAAAAGATTTGCCGCCGGCGCCAATCGGGAAATTATCAAAAAATGCACGGAAGTGGGTTTGGCGCTTGATAGATTTATTGAGATTTGTCTTAAGGCGATGCAGAGAATCAGCAATGGCCTGGGTTTGTAAATCAAAAATTCATTCCTAAATTATATACGCTTCGCTATGTAATTTCGTTCGGTCGTCCCATTAGATATGAAATTATCTAACGGGACTCCCTCACTTCAATTATATCCGCTCCGCAGATGTAATCTCATTCGGTCGAAAAGTGAAAATTGATATTTTTACTTTTCTCCCTCACTTCAATTATATCTGCTTCGCAGATGTAATCTCATTCGGTCGAAAAGTGAAAATTGATATTTTTACTTTTCTCCCTCACTTCAATTATATCCGCCTGCGGCGGATGTAATGTCGCTCGGATAAAATGATAAAACTGATGTTTTCTCATTTTCTCCTCGCTGCGATTATAAGGGCCGAAGCCTTTTTTATTTTTTAAATTTAAGATAAAATAAAAACAATTTATGACTTTTGACGTGGAAAAAATTCGGCAAGATTTTCCCCTCCTCCGTAAATTTTTGAAAGGCAGACCTTATATTTATTTTGACAATGCCTGCATGAGTTTAAAACCCGAATCGGTTTTAACGGCGGAGAGGGAATATTACGAACAAGAATCTTCCTGCGCGGGGAGAAGCCTCCACAAATTAAGCGAAGCGGTTAACCATCGAATTGAACAGATTCGGAAGCTGGTCAGCCGTTTTATCGGCGCCCAATCCGAAAAAGAAATCATTTTTACCAAAAGCACAACCGAAGGTCTAAATTTGGTGGCGCGCGGTTGGCCTTTTAACGAGGGCGATAAGATTTTAACCAGCGACAAAGAGCACAACTCCAATTTGGTGCCTTGGCTTGTCCTCCAAAAAGAAAAAAGAATAATTCATCGGATTGTTCCTTCAAAAGAGCACAATCTTTTTGATTTGGAAGTTTTTAAAGAAATGGTTGAAGAGGAAAAACCAAAATTTGTTTCCCTGGTTTTGACTTCTAACTTGGACGGCCTGACAATTCCGGCTAAGGAAATTATTAAAATCAGCCACAAAAACGGCGCTTATGTAATGCTCGATGCCGCCCAAACTATTCCCCATCAAAAAATAGATGTTTCGGATTTAGATGTTGATTTTTTGGCTTTCTCCGGCCATAAAATGTTAGGGCCGACCGGCACCGGAATTCTTTACGGGAAGAAAGAGTTATTGGAAAAATTAAAACCTTTGATTGTCGGCGGCGGGGCAATGGAAAAAACCACCTACGAAGATTATAAATTTTTGCCGCCGCCCCAAAAATTTGAAGCCGGTCTTCAAAATTACGCCGGAATTTACGGTTTAGGCGAAGCCATTATTTATTTGGAAGAAATCGGTTTTGAAAATATCAAAAAACAGGAATGGGAATTGAACAAATTCATTACTGAGCGAATTGCTACATTTTCCGTTTTAAAAATAATCGGGCCCAAAAATCCGGAATTGCGCGGCGGCATCGTTTCTTTTTACGTTGATGGTTTTGATCCGCGGGAAATTGCTTTAATGCTTGACCAATTGGCCAACATCGCCGTTCGTTCGGGCCAGCACTGCGTTCACTCCTGGTTTAATCGCTGGCATATCCCTGGCTCCTGCCGCGTTTCTTTGTATTTTTATAATACCCTAGAAGAAGCAAAAATTTTCGTCGAAAGTTTGGAGAAAGTTCTTAAACTCAAAAAATAAATTTTTATGATTTGTTTAGCGGCTTTGATTGTTTTTTCGCTTTTGGGAATTTTCAGCGTCGCTTATCGAAAGTTGGCCAAAGAAGCTTTCGCCTGTATTTTAAGGCGCGTTAGTTTTCGGCCCTGTGAATCGCGTTTTGATTTAAAAGTTAAAACGCAGGTGACCACTTCTTTAATGAAGCGCTCGGAAAAATTGGGTCAGTTTTTTTGGAGATATTTTGAAGTTTTTTCTTGGGTTTTTGTGGTTTTGTTTATTGTTTCAACTATCTATAGCGCCCGGGGAATTTATAATTTAATCCGCTATAAAACTTGCGACCCCCAAAATCCCCAGAATTGTTTTATTTCGCTACCAACCGGGCCAAGTCCAACGACTTGTCCAATTGAAAAATTCCAAAATTTAAAATAGTTTTTTATATTCTAATCCACTTACGTTATAACATACTATAGTTAATTATGGCGTAAGCGGGAATTTTTGAGTTTTTCAATAAATTCAATATAATAAACTCGGCTTATGGAAAAGAAAGATTTGATAAAAATCAGCGATTATTTGTGGGAAATCCCGAAAAGGGGCGAAATGCGGGTGCCGGCCCGGATTTATATTTCCGAGAAAATGCTTGACGAGGTTTTTCGCGATCGGTCGCTCGAACAATTAAAGAACGTGGCGACTTTGCCCGGAATTTTGAATTACAGTTTGGCGATGCCTGACATTCACGAGGGTTATGGTTTCCCCATTGGCGGGGTGGCGGCGCTTGAGATTAAAGGCGGCGTGATTTCGCCCGGCGGCGTCGGTTATGACATTAACTGCGGCGTCCGGCTTTTAAAATCCGATGTTTCCAAAGAAGAGATAAAAGAGAAAATTAACGCTTTGGCGACTGAAATTTATAATACTGTTCCTTCGGGCTTGGGCCGCGGCGGGAAATTAAAACTTGATATAAGCAGTTTGGATAAGGTTTTAAAAAATGGCAGCCGGCAATTGGTGGAAAGCGGTTATGGCGAGGAAAAAGATCTGGAAAATTGCGAGGCAAACGGGAATATCCCCGAGGCCGAGCCGGAATTTGTTTCTAGTCATGCCAAAAGCCGGGGTCGGGACCAATTAGGAACCATCGGCTCCGGCAACCATTTTATCGAAATTCAGGAAGTTAATGAGATTTTTGATGAAAAAATCGCTGAGAGTTTCGGCTTGTTTAAAAATCAAATTTGCATTTTGATTCATACCGGTTCGCGGGGATTCGGCCATCAAGTGGCGACAGATTATATCCGGTTAATGGTGGAAGCGATGGAAAAATACAAAATTTCTTTACCGGACAGAGAATTGGCTTGCGCTCCTTTTGAGAGTGAGGAAGGCGGGCGTTATTTTAAAGCCATGGCCGCCGCGGCAAATTTTGCCTGGGCCAATCGCCAATTAATAACGCATTTAGTCAGAAAAGCCTGGGAGAAATCAATCGCTGACTCAAAAAAACTGGAAACGGTTTATGATGTGGCTCATAATATCGCTAAAATTGAGGAATGCACTTTTCAAAACACCAAGAAAAAAGTAGTAATTCACCGCAAAGGCGCCACCCGGGCTTTTGGTCCGAATAACCCCGAAATTCCGGAAAAATATCGTTTAAGCGGCCAGCCGGTTTTAATCCCCGGCTCAATGGGAACGGCTTCTTATGTTTTGGCCGGCACTAACGAGGCGATGGAAACAACTTTTAGCAGCACCTGCCACGGCGCCGGTCGCCGGATGTCCCGGACTTCAGCCAAAAAAGGAGTTTCTGGTTTGGAATTAAAAAAGAGACTGGAGGAAAAAGGAATAGTAGTCAGGGCCGCTTCTTTAGGCGGGTTAGCCGAAGAAGCGCCCGAAGCCTATAAAGACGTTGAGGAAGTGGTTGAAGTTGTTCATCAAAGCAAAATCGCCAAGAAAGTGGCCCGGCTAAAGCCCCTCGGGATTATTAAAGGAAATTAATCATGGAAGAGTAAAACCCATCTTCGCTTAATGCTCCGTTTTAGACCAATTAGGCAATTTTGCTTCACGCAAAATCGCAAACTCGTCGCTTCGCTCCTCAAACAATGCGATTTTGCTACAAAATTTCTCTAATTGGTACGCTAAAACTCCGCTAAGTCGCTTAGACGGATTTTACTCACAAAAAAGAATATTATGTCCAAGAAATTGCCGAAAAGTTTGAGAAAATTTTTAAGAAAAGAAAAGGCGCGAATCAGAAAAACAATTTTTACTAGCTTGGAAGTCGAAGAAAAAATCAAAGAAATTGCTCAAAAATTAATCTCCCCATATGAAAATTCTGGCAAAAAATAAACGCGCTACTTTTGATTACGAAATTTTAGAGACCTTTGAAGCGGCCCCCAGTCTTTTGGGTTGCGAAGTGAAATCAATTAAAGCCGGCCGAGTTTCTTTGGATAATTCTTTTGCCAATTTTAAAGGAGACGATTTATATCTATTAAACGCCCATATTCCGGCCTGGCAGCCAAAAAACGCGCCTTTGGATTATGAGGCAAGCCGCTCGCGGCGCTTATTGCTTCACAAAAAAGAATTGAAATATCTTTTGGGGAAAATCCGCGAGGCGCGGCTAACTTTAATCCCCCTCGCTTTCGTCTTGAAAAATAATAAAATTAAGGTAGAATTGGGGCTTGGCAAGAGTCGCCGGAAAATTGACAAGAGAGAATTGATTAGAAAAAGGGAAGCGGAACGGGAGATTGAAAAAAGAATGAAAACATTATAAAATACTTGGTGTTTTTGGGGATGCTTTGGCCTCGAAGCAAAGCAGAACTTTAAAAGAGCAGATCGAGGAAGCTCTGTTACCTCGTCAATCACCAGAGCAAAAAAACAACTGCCAATTATAGCAGAGTTCCGGCTTTCGCTTTTGCCTAAGCCGGCATCCATTTAACCGATTCTCGATAGGTTAATAAGGGTGTCATACATCGAGATAGGCTCTTTTCCGATTGGTCTTTCTAAAAAAGAGCGACTAATTAAAGACCAAAGGTTGATAATTTTGCCGATTTTAACATCAACCTCAAACAAATCGGCTATATCTGTAAACTCTTGAAAGAAAGGCTTTGCTGACGCGGGTTCAATTCCCGCCATCTCCACTCCGTTAGAAGTCTGCCATTGTTATTGTTAGCAAAAAAGTGTTAAAACACTTTTTTGCGAGAGTTAAACAAACTCAACAAAAAAATATAATAAACTATTTCAAAAACCATCGCAGACTTCTAACGGGGTCCACTAATTTTTCAAAGTCGCTTAATTTTAACTTTTATTTTTAAGAGATATAACGTCAACAATTTCATAAAAGCGAGGGAGGTTCGGGTGATTGATGAAAAAGGCAATAACTTGGGAATTTTTCCTTTGGCGGAAGCCCTAAAATTGGCCAAAGAGAAAAACCTTGATTTGATAGAAATTGTTTCAACCACCCAGCCGCCGATAGCGAAGATTTGCGATTTCGGCAAGTTTTTGTACCAGAAAGAAAAAGAAGAGAGAAAACAGCGGGTCAAGCAGCGCTCTGATGAAATGAAAAATATCCGGCTGACTTTTAATATCGGTCCTCACGATCTTGAATTTAAGGCGCGCCAAGCCGAAGAATTTTTGGAAAATTATTCCAAAGTCCAAATTGAGATGGTTTTAAGAGGCCGGGAAAAAGGCCGTCGGGATTTTGCCAGGCGGAAGCTCGAGGAATTTTTGAAAATGATCAATAAAAATTACAAAGTTACTCAGGAAATTAAGAGCGCCCCCCGCGGTTTAATTGTAATTATTGGAAAATAACTATGTTGAAAACATCGAAAACAGTTCTTAAAAGACTAAAAATTTCAAAAAAGGGGAAAATTCAGCGCCGGCCCATAAAACAGAGCCATAAAGCCAAATTATCTGGCCGGAAAAACCAGGACAAGCGGCGCCTTTTTAATTTTTCAAAAGTTGACGAGAAAAAAATAAAAAGGTATATTCCATACCATTATCGTTAATCTATGACCAGGGTAAAACGGGGAACAATTGCCCACAAAAAAAGAGAAAAAATACTGCGTTATACCAAGGGTTTTAAATGGGGCCGAAAATCCAAAGAGCGGCTGGCCAAAGAAGCCCTTCTTCATGCTTGGAGCCACGCTTTTAGCGGCCGCAAAATAAAAAAGCGCGATTTTCGGCGCTTATGGCAAACCAAAATAAAAGCCGCGGTGGAATTTTTCGGTTTGAAATACAATCAGTTTATTTTCGCTTTGAGGCAAAAACAAATTAATTTAAACAGAAAAATTTTAGCGGAATTAGCCGAAGAACAGTCCGAGATTTTTAAAGACATCGTTGAGGAAATCAAAAAATAAAAATATGAATTTGGTTCGCTCGCCCCAAATGAAAACTTCGCTTTCATTTGATGGCTCGCTGCCAAATATAAAAATATGATAATCAACAAACTGCGACGAAAAAAATTTTTAAGAGATTTTCAGATGGAGTTGGAAAAAGAAAAGAGCCGATTGGAAGAAGATATTAAAAAATTGATGGCTCCCGATACCGAAGTTTTCAGCAAAATGCCGGATTTCGGCGGCGAAGTCGCTGATTTTACGATTGAAGCCGATCAAATTGAGGAAATCGGCAACACTTTTGCAGTCAAGCAGGTTTTGGAAAAGGAATTGAAAAACGCCGTTGAAGCCCTTGAAAGAATCAAAAAAGACGCCTATGGAATCTGCGAACGCTGCAAAAAAGACATAGAGTTAAAGCGGTTAAAAGTGGAACCAGCCGCAACCTTATGCAGTAAATGCGTTAAAAAAAGAGAAAAATTAGGCGAGTCAAAATAGCCGATTCGAATTAATTATGACAGCCAAAACTTATTCAACGGCGATCATCGGAATTAAAGCGCAGCCGATTGAAGTGGAGGTCGATTTAGGCGTCGGCCTCCATTCTTTTAATATTGTCGGTTTGCCGGATAAAGCGGTTGAAGAATCCAAAGACCGCGTTTCCTCAGCCATTAAAAACAGCGGCGCCTTGCCGCCCCAAAGACAAAACCGCCGAATCACCGTCAATTTGGCGCCGGCGGATTTAAAAAAAGAGGGTTCAACTTACGATTTAGCCATTGCCATCGGTTATCTTTTGGCCTCCAAACAAATTAAAGAATTCAAAAGCGAGGACAAGATTTTTTTGGGAGAATTAGCCCTGGACGGTTCCATTCGAGAGGCGGCTGGAGTTTTGCCGGCGGCTTTGATGGCTAAGGAAAGAAAATTCAAATACTTAATTGTGCCCAAAACTAATATTAAAGAAGCCAGCATGATTGAAGGGGTTAAGGCGATCGGAGTGGAAAATTTAAGAGAATTAATAGAATTTTTAGAGGGCAAAAAAGAAATTTCCCCGGCCCCTCCCGTTTCTTTAAAAGACCTGGAAAAAATTGATTACCCACTTGATTTCAGCGAAGTGAAAGGACAGGAGCAGGCGAAACGGGCTTTGGAGATCGCCGCCTCCGGCGGCCATAATATTTTAATGATCGGCAGTCCGGGTTCGGGGAAAACAATGTTAGCCAAAGCCCTGCCTTCGATTTTGCCGGAAATATCTTTGGCGGAATCGCTTGAAGTCAGCCAGATTTACAGCGTTTGGGGCTTGCTTTCTAAAAATCAGCCGCTTGTCTGTTTAAGACCTTTTCGTTCGCCTCATCACACTGCTTCGAAAATTGCCTTGGTCGGCGGCGGCTCCTGGCCGAAACCGGGAGAAATCAGTTTAGCCCATCGGGGAGTTCTTTTTCTGGATGAGATTGCGGAGTTTCCTAAAACAGTTTTGGAAGCTTTAAGACAGCCTTTGGAAGACGGCAAAATTACAGTCAGCCGCGCCCAAGGGACCGTGACTTTTCCGGCGAAATTCATTTTGGTGGCGGCGATGAATCCTTGCCCCTGCGGTTATTACGGCGATCCGGAAAAAGAGTGCAAATGTTCTCCGGGTGAAATTTTGAAATACCAGAAAAAACTTTCCGGGCCGTTATTAGACAGATTGGATATCCAAATTGAGTTGCCGCGGGTTAAATATGAGGAATTGAAGACGCTTAAAAAAAGCGAGACCTCGGAAGAAATTAGAAAGAGGTTGAATAAGGCCCGATTGATTCAAGAGGAGCGATTTAAAAAAATTGGCCGGCCAATTTTTACCAATAGCGAAATGACTTCCAGTGAAACAGAAAGGATTTGTCAATTGGACGAAGCGGCGGAATCACTTTTGAAAAAAGCGATTGAAGAGTGGTATTTGTCGGCCCGGGCTTATTATAAGATTTTGAAAGCAGCCAGAACCATCGCCGATTTGGAAGAAAAAGAATCAATCGGCCAAAATCATTTGGCCGAAGCTTTAAGGTACCGCCTTAAATCGGAAAGTTAATTTTAGAAATTAGCAAGTAGAAAATAGAAGAAAAAAATCCTCATTGAGGATTTTTTTCTTTAGTCAAATAGGAAATTTTATTTTTTAGCGGCAAAAAGGATTTTTAGCGCCCCGAACTTCAAAATGAAGATGGCAGCCGGTTGCTCCTTTGACATATCCGGTATTGCCGATTAATCCTATTGATTGGCCGTCCTGAAGAACATAATCTCCTTCTTTAACAAAAACTTTTGACAAATGGCCGTAGAGAGTTTCCGTACCGTTGGGATGCTGGATTTTAATATAAGTGCCGTAGCCGTTATCCCAAGTTGCTTCAACAATCAATCCCTCGGCCGCCGCGATGACTGGCGTTCCGCAGCGGTTGGCGATATCAACAGCATTGACAGGATGCAAGATACCCCAGTTAATGCCGGTTGTCGGAATAACATAATAATTGGGATAGGAAGGCAATTGGGGCTGATAGGTTGTCTGGCGCAATATTTTTTGACTATAAGGCATTTTCCCGTCAGGGACAACGAGAGTTTGACCCGGTTTAATCAAACTTCCTTTTAAATTGTTAAAATCAATGATTTTTTGAATGTCAGCCGAATAAAGAGAAGCGATTTCTTCAAGAGTCTCGCCGGCTTTGAC
>Ga0315291_10008032_pt1 | contig 12989 bp, 11 predicted proteins | sample YL17G12_20_MG_FD_203070 | JGI IMG/M metagenome (GOLD analysis project Ga0315291, IMG submission 203070) | Sediment microbial communities from Yellowstone Lake, YNP, Wyoming, USA - YL17G12_20 | ecosystem: Environmental > Aquatic > Freshwater > Lake > Sediment | place: USA: Wyoming | collected... | reverse complement strand
TGAAGACCGGCGACGTGCGCGTGCTGTTCGAGGCCATCATCCGGCACGTGCCCCCGCCCACCGGCGATCCCGCCGCCCCGCTGCAGATGCTCATCACCGCCTTCGACTACAGCGACTACGTCGGCCGCATCGCGATCGGCCGCGTCTTCAACGGGACGATTCGCGCCGGGCGCCTCGTCGCCGTGCTGCACCGCGACGGCTCGCGGCAGGACGAGCGCGTCGGCGAGCTGCACCTGTTCGACGGCCTCGGCCGGCGCAAGGTCGAGGCGGTGACGGCGGGCGATATCTGCGCCGTGGTGGGGTTGACGTTGGCCGACATCGGCAACACGCTCGCCGATCCTGACGATCCGCAGCCGTTGCCGCTCATCGCCATCGACGAGCCGACGCTGCACATGACTTTCCGCGTGAACGACTCGCCCTTCGCGGGCCGCGCCGGCCGGTTCCTCACCAGCCGCGACATCTGGGACCGGCTGATACGCGAGAAACAGCACAACGTGGCGCTGCGCGTCGCCCCCGGCCACACGCCCGAGGAATTTCACGTCGCCGGCCGCGGGCTGCTGCACCTGTCGGTCCTCGTCGAGAACATGCGCCGCGAGGGCTATGAGCTGTCGGTCGGCAAGCCGAAAGTCATCTACCGCGAGCTGGACGGCAAGAAGACCGAGCCGATCGAGCTGTGCGTGGTCGACGTGCGGAGCGAGCACGTCGGCCCGGTCATGGAGCACATGGGCAATCGCCGCGGCGTCTGCCGCAAGATGGAGGCCCGCAGCGAGCGCACCTATCTGGAGTTCCTCATCCCGTCGCGCGGCCTGATCGGCTTGCAGACGCGGCTGCTGACCGCGACGAACGGCACGCTCATCATGCACCACAACTTCTACGCGTACGAGTTCCTCCGCGGCGCAATCCCCGGCCGCGCCAGCGGCGTCCTGATCGCCAGCGAGGCCGGGCAGGTGACGCCGTATGCGCTCGACCAGCTCAAGGACCGCGGCGATTTCTTCGTCGCGCCGGGGGACCTGGTCTACGCGGGCCAGGTGGTCGGCGAGCATTGTCACGACAAGGACATCCCCGTGAACATCTGCCGCGGCAAGCGGCTGACCAACATCCGCGCCGCGTCGGCGGACAAGACGGTCGTGCTGCAGCCGCCGCGCCGCATGACGCTCGAGATCGCGCTGGAGTTCATTGCCGAGGACGAGCTGGTGGAAGTCACGCCCGACGCGCTTCGGCTGCGCAAGCGGTTCCTCAAAGAGGCGGACCGCAAGCGCGCCAGCCGGCACGCATAGCAGGCCTTTGAAATTGGTCCGTCTGTGCTTGCCCGGCTGCCCGGCAGTTCAGAATCATCCGGCCCCGCCCTATCGCTCGCCGCTGCAACCGGGTAGAATTATTATGGTTGGTTTGCTGAGCCGGGTCGTACGCGATGCCTTACTAGTCCCGCACCTCCTAGATCGCCCGCCCACCTTCTCGGCCGGAACGTCGGCCGCGAGCCGTTGCTGGTCACCAAGATCAGCGACAACCCTCAGGTGCCGTTGGCCGAGGCACGTTCACTGGCCACCAGTCTGGGCTGCGACCCCGGCTTCTGATCCGGCGATCTGCGGGTGGAGTTTTGACCGCGCCTCTACGTTCTGTACCACCGCGGAACCGAATATGAATACGAAGGAGCGCGATGCCGTCTTCCAGCATTGGCGGTCGGTGATTCTGCGCGAAACGCGGGATCTCGCCTCGCTGGAGCAGGTTGGCGCACGTGCGCTGCAAGACCGGGAGGTGCGCGCCGATGCGACACTGGAGAGCCTGATCCGTGCCGACCTCGAGCAACGCCGGGCCGAAATCGAGCGGGAGCAGCAAGGCGTAGATTCTGCGGCCCGGCAGCCCCGACCCACGGTGCGCCGGAGCGCCTATGTCGGCCGGCGAACCACCTCCCCCGTCGGCCGGGAGCCCCGACCCGAATCGCGGCCCGTGCCGCCGGCTCTGGTTCCGCCGCCGCCGGCTCCGGCTCAGGTGGCCTTCGACTGCCTGGCTCAAGCCCTCAGCGGATGGTTGCAGCGCAACGACGAAAGTGAAGCCCTCGCCGTCTGGGAACAAATGCGAGCTTTCCAGCAGGAGAGCCGCGGAGTCATTCCCCCCGCCGCACTACAGCAATACGAGCAACAAGTCGCGAAACTGCGGACGCGCCTGGAGCATTTCCGGGACCAGGTCGCGGCGCTGGTACAGCAGGCTGTCGCGGCGTCCAGGCAGGGAGACGAGCAGGATGTGGCGAAGCTGATGCGTCGGCTCACCGCAATTCACGTAACCCACCCACGTCTGCTCGACGAAGCCCAATTGGAGCAGATTCGCGCTGACATCGTGCATGCCAATGAGGAGCACCAAGACGGCTTGACGGCCCGCAAGCTGGTCGAGCGCGAACGGGTCGTCGCCGCGGAGATCGAAAAAGTCGCCGGCGCCGTGCATGCGTTTTATCGGGTGGTCTGCGCGGTCCCGGACACCAGCGCGGAGTTCCGCGCTGCCGAGGCGACGTATCTTCGGGCTCTCGAGGAGGTTCGGGCTCACGACACCGAATGGCTCACGGGGTTCGTTCTCGAACTGGGCGACTTGCTGGCGGAATGGACCGAGCCGCCGCTGACGGCAGCCAAGCGGATCGATCACTTCTTGGAGAGCATCCGCTTGAGTCTGAAGGGAATTCACGCGGAGATGGGTAATATCGATAGCAAGCGGGCGGAGGGCGAAGGCGCGTGAGGGCGCGCGGCGATTCGGGCCGCAAGTAACCCTTGGGCAACGGAACACGCCAGGACAGGATGCAAGAATGCCCAAAGACAGCAAGAAAATGGCGGCGGCGCGCAGCCCTTGGCGAATGGGTGGCAAAAAGGCAAAGGCGGCTGGGCGAGTAAAGGCGGTTCGCCGCGCGGCGCGCGGTGTGCTGTCGGAACGCCAAACCAAGCGACGGAAGCAGCAACAGCGGGGCAGGACCGGCCGGTAGGCTACGTCCGGGTAAGCACGGAGGATCAGGCGACATCCGGCCTGGGCAGCTCATCCGCGAGCCGAGGGCCCAATAATTCGCTGGGCTGCGCGGCGAGGGCCGAAGGTGGCCAAGATGCTCATGTTTGCGCACCCCCCTGTTGGCCATCTTGGTTATTGCGGCCTTGGGCGGGAGCGTGGAGCGCGCGGAAAGAGTCGTGGGGAGTGCGCGCTCCCGGTTGGGCGATTTGGTATGCGGTCCGTGGAATTCGCTGAGTAGACGCATCGTGCGGTTCCCCGGGCGGTTGGGCCGCGAGTCTATGATAACACGATTTTATAGACAGTCAAGTACCGCGGAGGGACGAAGCGGGGACTGGTGGGCGGTGTTCACCCGGCGGTTTACGCCGAACGTGCTGGCGCGCAAGGGGAACCGCACAAACTGGAATCGGCAAGACGAGCGCCCTTCAGGGCACGCCGTAGAGCTTCTTGAACCACTCGACGAAGCGAAGGGCCACGGCGCTATCGTGCCGGAAGAAATGGACCTTGAGGGCGGTGCCAAACGAAAGTCCCGGTTCCTTCTGCCACGCGAGCCAGCAGTGCAGTTCCGCCTTCAGTTGATCTTGCTCCTTCAGGCGATCTTGTGCCGGCAAGTGAGCAACCCGCGCCATTGCTAAGGCGGTTGCCTCGCGAGCATGGTCGATCAGCGCGTCGGCCGGCGGCACGAGCGTGACGACCAAATTCTCCAGTTTGCCCTCGTCCGTAACGTTGTCCGGCATGATCCAAACACCAATGCGCGCCTTGGACACCGGAGAGTCGCCGAGGAAGCCCGACGTTGGGGGCGCCCCAGGCAGATTGAGGTCCAAGTCTTTCAGGTGTTCGCAGACCGACTGCCACCGCCGCGCGACAGGTACGTCAGCGTCCACAACGAACCCGACGGGCCGGCTCGTACTGGCTCGAGCCGCCGTCCGCATCGAATCCAAAACGCCCTTGTCGCTCTTCGCATTCTTGATGAGCACCGGACCGAGGTCCTTGTCAAGCTCGATGCCGTGCCGCGCCAGCAGATGAACAATCGTGTGCAGGTCTGATTGTCCCTCAACGTAGAGGGCAGGTAATTCGAGGGAGTCGGCCATCACCGAATCTCAATATCCTGCTCGACCGCGTCGAGGACATCGGCGCCAGTGAACGGAACGTCTTTGTCGAGGTTGCGCTCGATCTTGTGAGCCGAGATGTCCGTTCGCAGATCGGGACTGCGCTTGCAGAGGATTCCCAACCCCCTGACGCAGTCGGAGCTGTGGGTCGTGGCGAATACCTGGATGTTCGATTCTTTCGCGGTCCGAACCACGAGCTCCCACATTTGGGCCATGATCGAATAGTGGAAGCCGGTGTCGATTTCGTCGATGAAGAGGTATCCGCCCTTGGCGTGGATTAGGGAAATCGAGAGCGCGAGGAGACGACGCATTCCGTCCCCCGTGCTCCCCAAGGGCACGCGCCGTTGATCTCCCTCGAAGCTCACCAGCACGCCCGGTCTGCCTGCGTAGGAACGGTACATCGGCTCGGCGGTCTGAAAGACTATGTCCTCCAGGTCCGGCTCGAGGATCTGCATGGCCTTCCGGACCTCGCGCTCCTGCTTGTCGCGCAGCACTTGGTTCCACATGACACCAAGCGACTCCGGCGCGACGGAATCCGGCGTGATGAAGACGATCGGCGGCCCCTCGCGCCGTTCTTCGCCGAGATACCGGCGGAGCGGGCGCCGGGGATCGACCAACAACACCCCTGCCTCCGACAAGATGAGCGGACGCCCGCTCTTCGAGCCCAGGCGCCCGCTCTGGATCTTCATGGCAAAGGCCGGCCGCCCTGTGCGCAAGTCCTCGAAGAGCTCCGGGTGAGGTTTAACGTCGCCAAGCGGAACGGCTGTGACGGTTACCGGCGGCAGTGCGTTGTCGCCGCTCAGCGAGAAACGCGAATTGGGTGATATCTCGTGCCCGTAGAAGAAGTGCGAGATATCCACTAGCGGAGACTCTTCTCGCCCACCAGCAACGACTTCGCCACGCCGGCTCGCTGCATTTACAAGCACCGTGGGATCGCCACCAGAGGCGAGGAGATGGACGCTCTCCAACAGCGCGCTCTTCCCGCTGTTGTTCTTGCCGACCAGGAGATTGACCGCCGTCAACCCGTCCAGCCGGTAGGATCGGAATCCGCGATAGTTCTCGATTTTGATTCGTGTCAGCATCGGGTCGGCGGTGCTCCAATGGGTTGTGCGTCCAGGCGATCCCACAGACTCGCCGCTCTCTTTATCGACGTGAGTTTAGGTCCCGAGCAAGGCCGGGGCAAGCAGGCGACCGAGGCGCCGGCGTCTCCGGACGTCCCGGCATGGAGCCGCGGGACTCCGGAACCCGTCTGCCGACCCGCGGCGAGCGTGCCTGGGACGCCGGTGGCATCTGCGGGCCTTCGCGAGCCCTTCCCCGGGGCTCCACCGGAGGTTCGCGGACGGCGGAGTCAGGGCCGCGCAACTCGTTGCATTTAAGATGTTTACGCCTGGATGGCCCAACGGGAGCGGTGGCGCTCATGCCCGACCCCGCCGCCCGGCGATGGCTTATCTGGACCGCCGCGCGGGCGGGCGGGTTCGCGGGCGGGACGCCCACGCCACCCGGCCCGGGCGCAGGGCGGGTATCACCCCGAAAGACGCGCTGGCCAGTGGGACGCCCACCCCACCCGACGCAAGCGTTTGCCTCAGGACCGCTCCCTTCCGGTCGCGGCCCTGATCGGACACGTCGACGCTCTGGCGAGGCACTACACTGGTTCAACTCGCGCGCGCGTTCGTAGGAAATCTCGGCAGGCCTGGCGGCTCAGGCGAAAGTTGCTCCGACAGGAGAGATTCCCGGCCAGCGTGATCAGGGGCTGGCGCCTGCGCCAGAAGCTGCTCCACATCCGGCGCAGGATGTTCCGCCGGGAATAGAAAGTCCCGTCGCAGGTCTCCATCTCCCGGATGATGTCCCCACAGGAGAAATGCCGGTAATGGGCCACGGGAAACGTCAGTGTGTAATACTGCCAGTCTTCCGGAAACCTGTTGGCGGCGATGCGGCCGTGTGCTTCCAGCTCGTCCCACAGCCGCGTGCCGGGCAGCGGCGTGAGAAACAGCGCGTTGAGCATGTCCACGCCATAGCGCAGGCCCGCCTCCGCGATCCGCCGGCCGATACCGGGCTCATCCGTGTCCAGGCCCAGGATGAACGAGCCCGCCACCACGATCTTGTGCCGCTGGATGCGCCGGACGGAGGCCGCGAAATCGCGGCCTTCCAGGAGGTGGCGCTTCCCGCCCAGCGCCCGGAGCGCCTCGGTGGTCAGCGCTTCAAAACCGACGAACACGCCCGTGCAGCCGGCCCGGGCCGCCAGCGTGAGCAGCTCCTCGTCATCGGCCATGTTGATCGTCGCCTGGGCCATCCAGTGCTTGCGCAGTTTCGCCTGGATCATCGCGCGAAACAGGTCCTTCGCCCGGGCGATATGCTCGGGGCGCGTGCCGATGAGATTGTCGTCCACGATCAGAACGTGCTTTTCCCGAATCGCGCCGAATTCCCGCACCACGTCTGCGATCGGTCGCTGCCGGTAGCGATGACCGTTGAACGCCGTCACGCTACAGAAGCTGCAACTGAGCGGGCAGCCGCGGGTGGTCTGGATCGCGCCGCACGCATAATCGCCGGTCAGCAGGTCATGCCGGGCCGGCGGAATCTCAGCCATGTTCGCGTGCGCGCCGGCGTAGCGGGGCTTCAAGGCGCCCCGGCGGACATCGGCCAGAACCTGGGCCCAAATAGGCTCGGCCTCTCCCGTGACCACCGAATCCACGCGCGCCAAGGCCTCTTCCGTACGCATGGTGGCATGAATGCCGCCCATGACGACCGGTACAGCGCGGCTACGGAACTCGGCCGCCACTTGGTAGGCGCGGTTCGCCTGTGACGTGAACGCGGTGATGCCGACCAGGTCCGGGCGCGGCAGGGTCCCGTAGTCCGGCCCGCGGACGTTCTCGTCGAGAATCCTGATTTCCCACTCGGGCGGGGTCAGAGCGGCCAGGACGGCCAAGCCGAGCGGCTTCCAGACGCGGTAGTGGTTCCAGTGGCTCTCCCTGACGTGGGTCAAGCTCACGAGCGGGTTACGAGGATTGATCAGGTACAGGCGAATGGGTGCAGTCCTCTCAGCCAGTGTTTCCCATTGGCCGCCGCGCCGCTCACGATCATAACTGCGTGGGCCGCTGCGTCGCAAGCCGGCGCGCGGTGGGGCAGAATTACCGCCTGCCGGGCCATGCCGAAGAATATTCGCCGGCGCCCTATCGCTCGCTCGAGCGACCGGCTACAATTCCTACGGTTGGTTTGCTGAACCGGGTTGTACGCGACGTCGCACCAGTCCCGCACCTCCTAGATCGCCCGCCCACCTTCATGGCTGGAATCTCGGCCGCTTTCACACGCGACCCTGAAAGCAAAACAGCGGGTCGCAGTCAGCTTTCCGGAGAGAGAGCAGCAATGGGCAAGAAACTGTACGTAGGGAACCTGGGCTACAACGTCACTAGCGCGGACCTCCAGCAGCTCTTCGCGCCGCACGGGACGGTGCAGAGTGCGCAGGTCATCGAAGACCGCGACGCCGGGCGGAGCAAGGGCTTTGGCTTCGTCGAGATGGGCTCGGACGAGGAAGCCGCGAAGGCGATCGCCGCGCTGAACGGCCAGATGAACGGCGACCGCGCCCTGACCGTCAATGAGGCCAAGCCGCGCGAGAATCGCGGCGGCTTCGGCCGGCGCTAGGCGAGTTGCGCCGCGGCGGGTGGCACCTGGCAGGTGCCATCGGCGGCGGATGACGAAGAATCTAGCGGGTCCCGTTAGCGGGCAAGCACGGGCAAGGCGCGGGGTGGCGATTCCGCGGAAGCGGAGATCGGCCCTGCGGCGCTTGCCTATGTTCGCCCGAGCCGGCGTGCTGACCTGAGGAGGAGTAGATGCCCCCGAAATGGTTTCCGAAGTGGAACCAGCCGAAGCACTGGCGTCTGCGGGCTACGGCTGCCGATGGCCTGATCGTCACGCTGGGCCGCTACGAAACCGCAGAACAAGCGCACGCGGATTGCGGGAATTTCGCGCAGCAAGGTGGCTATCGCAACCTCGCCGTGCAGCCGATCGAACTCAGGCCTGACGCGGCCCCGGCTGAAAGCACGCGGCACTAGCAGCGCAAGATCTGCAGGCGGGGGTTGAGCCTGGCGGCGAGCACGGCCCGTCACATTCGACACCCTTTGCAGCGCGTGGGTCTTGAGGCCGGCTCTCAAGTTGGGGAAGGAACCAACACAGCTCAGAAGCCCCTATTCTTTGGATCATCCGGGAATTCCGGGGCGACCCCCGGGCCGGTCGTTCAGCCTGAAGGGCTGGCCTGCGATAGCCGTGGGCCAGCGCAGCGCCGCCCACGGAAAAGGCGCCCGTCGGGCAACGCTCGACGACCCTGAAAGGGTCGTCTGGCGAACCGCGGTCAGACGACCCTTTCAGGGTCGGTCAGCGCCTCGGGGCGCGGCCGGTCCGGGGGCGGCGCTGCGCTGGCCCCCGGCTATTCTCGTTCAGCCCTGCGGGCTGAGTCGGGCCACAGAGACACGGCTTCGGCGTGGGCGGCGCGGACGTGACCTCGCCGCCAGCGACGTGCCCGCATTCAGCGGCGGTGCATGCCGGCGTGGCCGACGGACGCGCGCGAAGCCATCGGGGCACAGTTGGACAAGCTGCGGAAATCGGAGCCGCTGCATACGAGCGAGGAATTGACTGTGCGAAAGGCCCAGCCTGGCGATTCCGACCAGGGCACCGGGCTGCTGCTGAGAATCCCAACCGAAGGCCCGGCCGACGAGCGCCTCGTGGTCGCCGACTCCCAGGCCGCCAATCGGTCGCGCTACAACATGAGCTAGCAGGACGTGGACGGCGACGGCGAGTTGGAGCTGATCCTCCCTGACGGGAGCGGCGGCCTCTGCGTGGTGAAGCCCACGACCGGCGAGATCAAGCAAGTGCGGCTGCACGGTCTTCAGCAGACTCATCTACAGACCGTGCGCGGCGTCAACATTGACGGGGAGATGTGCTGGCTTTGCGCTGGGACGAGATTCGGCATGGTCTCCCCAGGGTTGCCCCAACAGCGTTCGCTGGTCCGCCTCTACTCACCCGAGGGCGAGATTCTGTGGACGTTCTCGCCCCCGTTGCCGGAAAAGACCAGCGCGATGGCCTGCGCCGCGGCGGGCGACTTGGACGGCGATGGCACGGTGGAGTACGCGATCGGGCTGACCACGTATGTTCAGGAACCACGGGGGGAAAACTCGTACGGCGTGGCCGAGATGCAGGGCCGGCTCTTTGTTCTCGACCAGGGCGGCCGGTTGATCGCGCAACGCGAGCTGGACGGGCAGGTCGAGCTCGTATACGTGGCTGCGGCACAGCCCGGGCAGCCCGCGCCCCTGCTGTGCCTGTTGGACGGGCAGCTGGAGCGCTATGTTGTGCGACCGGCGGAGGAGCTGCGCCAGGTGAAGCGCTAAACCGCCGGGCGCGGTGCAGGCCGGCGTGGCCGACCTCGTCTTGAACGCGGCTGTCGGTCGGGCCGCGTATCGGGCGGGGTGTATCCCTCGGCCGCCAGGCAGCGAGCGAGCTGGTGCTTGAGCTGCACGATCCTGGGCGGGCTGACTCCCAGTTCGTGGGCCAGCTCGGTCTGCCGGCTAGTCCCGCGCGTCTGGGCCAGCCAGGCGAAGACGCAGCGGGCTTTGCGGCTGGCTTTCTGACGCCGCAGGATGCCCGGGTAGTCGAGGTCTTTTCGGCAGGCCTCCAGCGGCGGCTCGGACCGTTTGTCGGCCAGCACCTCGGACAGCGGCATGCGCACCTCACCCTCCGGCGTATGCATACGCCGCGGTTGGTCGAGCGAGACGACGCGCAACCGGTGGCGGCGCTGGGCGGCGGGCGACAGCACGTCGGTAGTGCGGGACCCCGTCAGCCGGCGGCCGGCGGCGTACCCGCGACCGAAGAACGAGACCAGGGTGAACGGCGTTAGCCTGGCCAGCACGCCGCGCGCGGCAGCGCTGACCGCGTACTTCCAGACCTGGGCCAGGATCTCGGCGAAGGCATCGTCACGCTGGCCACGCCGCAGTCGCCAGGCGAAGACTGCGGCCCGACTCGTAATCTCGGGCCGGTGTTGCTGAAACCACGCCTGGGCTGATGAGGGCTGGGAGCTGGGAATGACACTCAAGGTGGACATCGGCGGTGATCTCCGCGCAAACGGAGAGCCGCCGACCGGGGCGGCTCTCGGTCACCCCGTCGGGTGAAGGGAGCCGCCCCGCGTGCGAGGCAGCGGACCAAGAGCGGCCACCGCCGGACGCCGGTCTGCGGGCGGTGGTCGCACGTAGTGGGACTGTGAAGGTGGGCTAGAGGAGGGCCCTCAAGGGGTAATAGCGCCCGCGGGGCTCTGGTTTAAGCTTGGCCGGGAGGGCCGTGCGGGCGGTGGATCATGCACTGCGATGATGAGCTGTGGCACGCTGCGCGCACGCCGGGGGGAAGAGGATGGCGTGCTGCCGGCGGAGGCCTTGCGACGCGTCGGGCCAGGCTGGGCCACATTCTTAACAGAATCCCCGAGCGCGCCGCGGCTGTTTGGCGTTAAACAGCGTGGAGCGCAAGACGAGCAGTGAGGCGGCTCCCCGGCGGCAAAGATCGGCCAGCGACTGGGCGCCAGCCGTGGCCTCGGGACGTTGCACGGCTCCATCAAGGTCGAGCGGTCGCTGGGCGGAAGCTGCCATGGGGACAAGGGTTAATCGAGCTGAGACGGCCAGATGGTTGGTGCCCATTGAGCCTGCGGGCGGGCCGCGGGCTCATAGAGGTTGTGGCGCCGGAACGCACCTGGCGACGGCATGTGGCGGGCGCGAAAAAAAGATCCGCAATTGCGCAGGCCCTTTGCGGCCAATTGTCGTTAATCAACGTGGAGGAAAGGTATCGCTGAGGGTGCGTACCGAGCGTTGGAGAACGATGAGCTGCTGGCGGAGAGCCAGGTTCTCGGCGGCGATGGCAGCGCGGTCGGCGAGCAACGCGCGCAGGGAGAAGACGATCGCGCTCACGACGCCCATCGCAGCACCTCAGTTCGGGTTGCGTGAGGCGGCATGATAGCGCAGCATGCCTAAACGGGCGAGGCGCGTAAGTCCTTGCGGCGCAACGCGAACGGAATTCTCGGGAGGGACAGGTAGAGCTGCGCGCGAGAGCACCACCGGCGGTCCAGTTCGGAGTTCGCCGCTCGGTCACCGGCGAGGATTCGCCCTGGTAGGTCTGCGTCGCTCAAGTCCGTGACGTGCGCTTCGGCGCTCGTTCATTTTTCCCGCGTGAGATTCGTCACTTTTCCCGTTCGCCTCTCCGCCTGCTGCGTAGCACCTGTGAGCTCACGCCCGGCCGCTGGTGATGACGGAAATCTCCGGCCGGGGCCGCGCGATGGAGAGCACATCGGCTGGGACGTGTGAGGACCGGCGGGCGGTGGACCGAGCGCCGGCACTCGCTGGCAGACCGACGGGAATCGTCGTTAGGGCACTTGGTACGCAACCGGTTTCCGGCACAGCAGTTAGGCAAAGGTGCCACAACGCAACAACTGCCGGCGACCCCGAAGAATGAAGAATCGTGGTAGAGACGGTCTTGACCGGCATGAGCAATGGTGATAGGAATGAGCCCATCGAGCGGGGATATGGGCGTGGCGGACGGCTCCGGGCGGGAAGTCGTCACCCGTCACCCGTCACCCGTCACCCGTCACTGGCGGCCCACTCCGGGACGCGTACACGGTCGACAGCGTGTCGGCCGAGCAGATATTCGGCGCAGGAGCAAGCTCGTGAACGCCAACCCACAGAGGGTGGGCGTCTGTGCGCAGCTCGGAGGGCTCCGCGACCGCGCCTAACGGCGCGCAGGGAGGCGGCCGATTGGGAGAGGCGACAGGTCTTGTCGCGCGCGAGCCTAGCGCGCGTAAAACGGGCGTTTTGAGGACAACAGGTCGGGTGCAGGTTGTAGGAACAAAGGAGGTAGCCATGAGACGATGCTGGATTAACCGCGTTACTGTTATTGCAGCCGTTATCGCTGCGTGTGGTCCCCTTCCCTGGACCGCGACGAAACTGGCTAACGCTGACGACTTCGCAGCACAGGCAGCCCCCCAGCGCATCGGGGATTACTCGGAGGAGGGGCGACAGCGCGCCGCCGAACAAAAGCGAGCTGCCATCGCATCGGGTTTCCACCCGAAAGACCGCGTCGAGCCCACCTCGGAGTCGGCCGCTGACGCAAGCGCGCTGCCCGACGCGGCCGGCCCACGCTATAGCGGCGGAGTCGAGGATTTCGAGGGGGCCTTTCCCGGCACGTATTGGTTCGTGGGCGACCTGGATCCGACTTCGGGCGAGGACTACTGGGATGACGTCAGCTGCAAGTCTTACGAGGGGAATCGGAGCGCCTGGTGCGCCGCCAATGGTGTCGATCCGGATTGTTCCACGTATGACTCGTATATGGCCGCCTATATGTACGTGGAGTGCTCCTACCTCGGTCTGTACGCAAACGGGACCAATAAGCTGTACTAGAAGAGATGGCTCGATTCTGAGTACACCTATGACTACCTTGGTATTGAGATTGCCGGATGGTACGATCAGCCGTGCCATGCCGATGAATCTCCGGATGTGGGGCCCGCGTACATCTGGACGAGCGGGTACACCGGCGGATGGCAGTCCGTCACTTTGAGCCTGGGCTCGGCCTTTGATCCGTGCTTTTACGTTCGAGTCCGATTCTGGTTTCTTTCCGACAATATTATTCAGTACGAAGGCGTGTACATCGATTACATTGAGTTCAATAACCGCCCGGACACAGAGATTTATCCACTCGAGGGCGGTTTCTCTGTACTTCCCGCACCGACAGGAGTGAGCGCTTCAGACGGCACCTACTGTGACAAGGTGCGGGTGAGCTGGAGCGCGGTCTCCGGGGCCACGTCGTACAAGGTCTACCGCAGCACGAGCAACACCCAGTGTCCCGAGCCGCCGCTGACTAGCGGGGTGACGGGCACGCAGT
>Ga0315291_10008029_pt1 | contig 12991 bp, 14 predicted proteins | sample YL17G12_20_MG_FD_203070 | JGI IMG/M metagenome (GOLD analysis project Ga0315291, IMG submission 203070) | Sediment microbial communities from Yellowstone Lake, YNP, Wyoming, USA - YL17G12_20 | ecosystem: Environmental > Aquatic > Freshwater > Lake > Sediment | place: USA: Wyoming | collected... | reverse complement strand
GAGCTACGGAGGAATTGGCGGACGACCGCAGAGTCGCGGAGTCGCGGAGTCGAGGAGTCGGCGGCGATGATATCGTGCAGTCGGCCGGGGCTGATGCCGGTGAACGCTGCCAATCGTCGGTAAGTGAGGCCGCGTTCTCTCCTCAGCGCGCCGAGGGAAGGGCTTGTCGCCGCGGCAACATGGGCCGTGGGCCGCGTTCGCCCGGTGGGGCGGGTGTGGGTAGCGGCGTTTCGTCCTGGGGGATTGTGTGCGGTCATTTTCACTGGGCCGCGGATGTCGTTTCGTCGTCGCGGATCGGGACCTCGTCGAGCGCGGAGTTCACCAGGTCGGTCAGCTCGAGGCCGGCGCGGTTAAGGTCCTCCCACAGATCGAGGCTGGCCCGCTGGCGCGCCTTCTGCTGCGTGTTCCACAGCAGCTTCCCGGTGGGGATGTCTTTGCGCACGATCTCCAGCACCTGGAGCATCATTTCGCCCCGGAGCCGTTCGGCATGGCTGCGAGCGATGGCCCGTGCCTTCTCCGCGAACCAGGTGCGAACGACGTTGGGGATGGTCGCAGGCGGCTCAATCCCGGCCACCTCCGCTGCCGTTGCCACAGCCGTCGCGTAGAAGTCGCGCTGCCATTGCAGAATTAGTCCTTCGTACTTGCCGAGCAGCGGAACCTCGATGCTCTCCAGCTTGCGCAGATGTGTGCCCTTGCTCAGGTCATCGGCCTTGCGGATATCCTCGATGATCGGTTCTATCTTCTTTTTCAACTCGGCGTGCTGGCGCTGGACCAGCTCCTTCATGTCCCTCTCGAAGCCGGTCTTAGCGGCGTTGAGGCGCCGATCGGTCTCGTTGAAGTGATCGTCGTCGCGGGGCCGCTGGCGCTCTCGCCTGGCGGCGGAGAGGCGGATCGGGTCATGGCGCTGACCGCAGGTGGGGCAGGAGGCAGGCGAGACGCCTGCGCTCCCAGCGCGATAGCGGCGGCTGGCGCCGATGTCCTCCTGGGGGATGGTCTCCTTGACGTCGCTGTCGTCGTCGAGCTGGTCGGCATCAGATTTCTCGGGGAGCCCGAGCATATCCCGGACCAGCCCCTCGAGGTCATCATCCTGCTCGAGAAGGCGTGTCTGGGTGAGCGATTGGAGCGTGTTCAGAATCGCCACGCGCTGCATGATGTGGGCGATGGGGCTCCATCCCATATGAGGAAAACGGTCCACGCCCGGATAGTTGTAGCCGACCCATTCCGGGATGAGGTAGCGATCTATCACCCCCATGAAGCGTTTGACGATCTGCTCGAGCGCGAGCAGGTACAGCGTGACGTGGGAATCGCTCAGCGCCCAGGAACCGGTTTCGCCTGAGCCGAGCTGGAGAAACTGCGCCAGCGCCGAGCGCAGGATGAGTGTATCGTGGTATTGGATATAGCCGAGGATGTTGGGCGTGCGCGAACCGCCGTCCAGAGGTTCCGGCTTCGGATAGCCGGATGGGAGCGTGATGCCCCGCTTGAAGTAGCGGAGAATCGCGAGGTACCGTTCCTCATCGTTCGCCGTCGCGCCCTGGGGGAGGATGCCGACAACGGTGGGGTTGTAGAAGTTCTCATACCCGACGTTGGCGATGTTCCAGAGCGCCTGCACGATGTGCCAGTGCGTGCGCATCGGCCTCATCAGCCCGACACCTTCGGGATTGCCACCCCGGCCTCTGTACGTGAAGCGCAGCAGCGCGTCAATGCCGATCGGTTTCTCCTGGCTCATGGCTGTGCGCGGGTTGATCACTCGCTGGACGATGCCCTGGAGACCCCCCGTGTCGTCGAAGAGCCATTCCTGGATCGTGCGGGGATGGCGGGGCGCTAGCTTGCGCAGCCACGTCCGGCCATTTCGAACTTCGTACACCTTCTCGAGGAAGTTCACCCCCATGAGGGCGGCCATCACGATCTCGGAAACAACGTCATCCCAGGTGCACGTCATGCCCTCGAACAGATTGGTCGCCACCGCATCCGCAATCTCGATGTCAATGGGCTCGCCGGCCTTGTTCGGGTCAACGCGGTACGCTAGGGACTCGATCGGGAGGGAGATGACCAGCTCCACCGCCTGGACTTGGCCGTGAGAGCGGAGCATACGATCGTACTCATCATAGAGCTTCGGCCCCTTGAGATCGGGGTTGTATTCCTCCGTGATCTTCCCGCCCGAAACGCGCAGACCCGTGCCGCCGAGCTCCTGCAGCGAGGGGCGGCGGCTGGGGGCCGCTTGTCGGGCTATAGCTGATCTCGTCTTACTCTTTCCGAAAAGCCTCATGTTCACCACCTCTGTGGAGCGAGGCGCTCGCCGACTATGTGGCGGCTGCGCTGCCCCGTCATCTCGCCGTGGAAATGGCCGGCGGGCGCGAGGTTGAGCGCGCGCAGGGCATTGGCCGCCAGCAACCCGGCCGCCATCGCCATGCCGTAGTGGTTATCGACATTGCGGCGGTAGGCGAAGCTGCCGTCGTCGCGCTTGTCTTTGATGAATCGCTTGAGATGTTCCCTCGCCTGCTGCGTCTCCGGCAGGCTCGCCTTCGGCAGCAACAGCGTGCCAGCGTTGAGCGCGTCGACGAGCTCATCCATCAGCTCAGTGCGATCGGTGTTGACCGTGTGCACCGGCTCCGTCTCCGCGTCGTCGATCCCATAAATCGTCCGCTTTGCCGAGGTATAGAGCATGGCGCCCGTGCGGAGTTTGCGGATGAGCCGCTTCATCTCCGTCTTGTACGGCATCGCGTCACCCACGAACATGCTCACCCGGTGATCGCGCAGCCTCTTTTCGATCAGCTCCCAGCTCGGGGTTTCCTCGAGCCAGACGGTGCGGATCATGCCATCGCTGAGCCGGCCGATCCAGAGATGATTGAGGTCGCCCTGGTCGATGCCGGCGAACGCGAGCCCGGCGGGAACGTCTCCCTGGCCGGTGGCCGACATCCCCCAGGCGCCGCAACGCGTGTTGAGTAACTCGTCGGTGATGGGTTGCCGATCCCCCGCGTAGGGCTTGCCCAGGATGGATATCTGGAAGCGCGCCATGCGGTTCGGCTTGCTCTGTGCCCGCGTCCAATCGGCAGCGATTTCCGCCGCCGTGACGTGCGCGCCATAGAGTTGCGAGATGTGATAGCCGGAGATATCGCGGCCCGGTTCCTGTGCCACCCACTGCGGCGATTCCCGATCGAGCGGGCCGTGGCAGCGCGGGCAGACGATCTTCCATTCGCCCTTCACCTCGATCAAGCATTCGGGGAAACTCAGTTCGAGCGCCGACCATGCGCGGCATCGCCGGCAGCGGAAGGTCCAGTATTTCTGATCGCTGCGGTGAAACCAGTCGTCGATATCCATGCCCGGCACATCCGGCTGGGAGAGCCAGCGCTGGAGCTTGAGATCAGAATGGAGCAATCGATCCTGGGCGAATTCGGCGATGGCGTCATCCAGCTCGGCCACTTCATCCATATAGATCGCATCCAGGTCCTCGGACCGGACCTCTGCCATGACCTTCGTGGACAAGAAGAGCGCGGTCCCGCTGCCGATATGCTTGACCGCGACATTGTCGGCAGATTGGCCGCCGCGGCGCTTTGGGCGATTGCCAGTCGGCTCCCACCGGCCCTCCACCACCTGGCGGACGAGCTCGTCGCTCGAGTTGATGATCGGGTCGATGCGCGACTGGACGAACCGCTGCATGCGTCGCTGCGTGTCGAGGAAGTAGCCGGCCTTGTGGCCGCCGAGGCAGAGCTGGAGCAACTCCCCGATCATCAGGGTCGAGGCGCCCACCTGGGCGGCCTTCTCGATGACGACGACTCGGCTCCGGTCCTCGGCGATGGCGCGCAGATACTCGTGCCCATCCAGTGTCCAGTTCACCCGCGGGCGGGGCTGCACATGGCGCTGGAGGAAGGAGAGCAGGTCCTCGCGCTCAGCGCTGGCGCCCAGCGCGCGGTCAGCGGCCTCTGCTAGATTTTGAGCTGCGGTTCGTTTCTGCATTCGTTGGTAGTGCCGTGAGTGGTTTCGCTTTGCTGGACGCCAGCGCGTTGCGCACCTGGCGGGCGAGTTCCGGGTGGCCGCGCAGTGCATCCTCGATCACCCGTCCGGCGATCTCCTCGAGCCGGCCGGCCTTGCTGATCAGCTCGATCCGGCGCAGTTCGACGAGCTGCTCCTTGAGGGCGACTTCGGCGGCCGCCCGGTCAATGTCAGCGAGGGCCTTGCAGAGCCGGGCGAATTCTCTCAGCACCCCGATCACCAGCTCCGGATCCCGGATGCGGGAGAGCTGGCCGGCGAGATCAAGGTGGCGAAGGGCGGTGAGGCCGTCGGCCGCGAGCTTGCGGGCGAACACACCGGCGATGTTGACTCCCTGGATCTCCTCCAGGACGTGGACTTCCATGCGCAGCCGGCGCTCGAACTCGAGCGTGTCGCGGATATAGGGCTCGACGTGCCGCGAGTAGTGACGATAGAGCGCGCGCAGCGACGTGCGGATTCCCTGTCCCTTGAGCCAGGCGACGATCTCCTCACGCGATTGCGCGGTGAGGAGCCGCTGGCTCATCTGGTTGAACAGCTCGGGGTCGCGGCTGTAGATCTGGCAGAGCTGGCAGCGATGCTCGAGCGGGAAAACGGGCAGGCTGACCTCGGTAGTGATGAGGTCGAGCGGTTTCGACGATGCCCTCCCCTTCTCTTCTTTGCGTTCTCTGCGGCTCTGCGGTGAACTTGTCATCTCCTCACCCCGAACAACAGAAGCCGAGGCCCGGCCGCGCGAGCGGCCTTTGACCTCGGCTCCAGTATGCGTTCGCTTGTCCCCTCGCATTGATTGTACCATATGGGATGTGGAGAGTCGAGTAGTCGGAGCGCAGAAAAGCGCCATCCGCAGATGCACGCTGATCGACTCAGGCCGGCTCGATGACCGCGTATTCTTCCTGCCGGGCGTCGACGCCCAACTCGCGCCGGACCTCCTCGGTGATCGCATCCTCACGGATCGCCTTGAGCAGCGCCTTCTTGTCGAGCGATGGTGCTTCTTTCACGAACAGGTCCCGCAGGCGGGCGGGCAATGAGAGAGCGCGATCGAGCACCTTCTCGAAGGTGACCTTGCTCATCGTCACGAGTTTCGGCGGACCCCAACGGAGGCCGACTCTCCCGTTCTCCAGCTCGAGGCTGCGGTTGCCCGCCTCGCCCATCAACTCATCTCTCCGCTCATGCAGGAATGCCTCAATGCCCTGCTCGATACATTGGATCTGGATTGCCTTCTGCTCCGCGTCATCGCCATACGCGATCTGCGCGGCAGCGAGCCGTTCATCGAGCTTCGCCGACACCCGATCGTGATCGGCCCGGGCGGCCTTCAGCTCGGCCAGCGCCACGTTGATCTGGAGCCAGGAGCTATACTTCTGCGGTTTGATCTCCGGCTTCTGCTTCGTCGTCGCCATCTGGTTCTATCCCTTTCCGTCCCCGTGCTCTATCTATCATCGAGGGCCGGCCGCTGCCGAGCGGGCTCCAAGCGGGCGGATCTCCGTCGCGCCGTCTCCGCCCCCTGAGTTCATCCCGCCGGTCGCTCCGGCCCCGAATTCAGATCCTTCACTCATTAGCCTCCCGTAGAGCTCCCGCCATGCCTGCGCAACCACTGCCGGAACGACTGCGTTGCCAAGGGCGCGCAACTGGTCCAGCCGATAGGGAGACCCATCATCCACGACACAAACTCCGGATTGGGCGCACCAGAAAGCGCATTCCGGGGGGCGGGAAGCATCCGGCGTAGCGCCGTCTCCAGTCCGTCCGTCCGCCGCTTCGCAGGATCCGAGCGCCTCCGTCCGAATCCCTCGCAGGCCGATGGCGTCGGCAGGAGTTTCCTTATCGCCGTCGCCAACCCGTCGCCCGCCTTCTCCGAGCATCCCGCTCTGTTGTTGTTGCCGTACTCGGTCGGGGTGGGCAGCAAGCAGGAAGAACCGTCTGCGGAGGTGCGGGAAGCCCGCTTCGGCCGCGCAAAACACATCCCATTCTGCATCGAACCCTGCGCGGGCCAGGTCCCCGAGTATGATGGCGAGAGCCTGTTTCGTGATCTGGGGGCTGTTCTCCAGGAAGACGTAGGCCGGTCGAACGTCGCGAATGATCTCGATGATGCGAGGCCACAGCCAGCGGGGATCGGCGACGCCTGTACGCGGGCCTGCCTGTGAGAATGGCTGGCAGGGGAAACCGGCAGTGATGATATCCACTCGCCCACGCCACGGTAGGCCGTCAAAGGTTCGCAGATCATCCCAGATAGGTGCACCATCCAGATAGCCCTGAAGCGCGAGCGCGGCCACTCGTCCAGCGGCGTATGCTTCCCTCTCCACGTAACAGACGGTTCGGTAGCCAGGGCCGAGGGCGAGTCGCAATCCGAGTTCAAACCCGCCAACCCCGGCACAGAGCGCAAGTCCACTAAGCACGCATCCCCCGTTTCCTCCGAGCGTGAAGACTCATGTGCGCCTCCCTCACGATCAGTTCGAGATTCTCCGCGGCATTGTTCTGCCGGTTGCCATCCTTGTGATGGATGGTCTCGTCTGGCCTCATCCGACGGCCCAGAAATGCCTCCACGAGTTTCACATGCTCGAACATGTAGTGATACCTCCGGGGCCATGGATGGTCCCCAATCAGCACCTTGACATATCCGTCCGCCGTTACGAACCGGCCCGTCTTGAGGCGGTGCCTTCCGCGCTCCCCCGTCGCTCCGATCCCCCTCTTTGCATTCGCCCTCTGCGAGCAGGCCCGGGAGCAATAGACCTTTAGGAACATAGAGCCAGGCCATTCACCTCCGCTCCTCTGCATCTCCGCGGTTCACGCCATGCAGTTGCATCTTATCTCCCCGGCCTCGATCCCCAGGCAGACACACGATCGGCGAGCGCCTCGGCCCGCTCGCACAGGGATTCAATGTGGGCCGAGAATCGCCCCATGTAGTAGCCTAGCCAGTAGCAGAACAACGCGAACATCGAAAGCATGAATCCGTCAATACCAACCATCATTTACCTCCCTTCAGCGGTCGGCCGAGCGTCTCTGCGGTTCACGCCATGCAGTTGCATCGCATCTCCCCGGGCTCGATCCCAAGCAGCTCGCGGATCACGGCAGGCGTCTCCTTGCACACCGCGATCGGGCCCTCGTACCCGCCATCCCTCAGCCCCTCGATCGCCGAGCCATCGATGATGACCCGCTCCTCAGCCGGCAGCTTCACCCGGCCGCCGCGGTGGCGGAACGTTCCCAACGTCATCACCTCTGCCAGACCGCCAAGCGCAAGAGCCACGTTGATACCGTGCACGCGCGGCGTGTTCGGGTCGTTGCCGATTTCTGGCCCGCCCGCACCCAGCGGGTCAAGCCGCACCCGCACCCGCCACCCCTGTCGTGCCGCCCAGGCCGCTGCCTCCTCTCGCTCACTCGCCGTCTCCCAGTACGGCTCCCAGGGCGCGCCGTACAGGTTGCCGATACTCCAGGACAGGATCACGTTGCTGCTGGCCTGCCGCTCATCCAAGTGCGCCCGGGTCTGCTCCAGCCCGGCCTTTGTCACCAGCAGCAATTTGTGGCCATGCGGATTCGTCGCCGGGTCGCTGAACAGATCGAGGAACATCCCGACGTGCGGATTCTCTTCGGGGGTGAAACCGAGCGAGTCCCCCAGCTCGCCGGCGTTGAGGACCATCGGCTGGTAGCGATCGCAAGTCACGGCCTCTTTGAGGCTGTGGGTGCGGCCCGCACCTGGGTTACTACAGGTCTTACAGTTTCGCGCTTGCGCCAACCACGTCGTCACCGCGGCGCGGGCCGGCGTAACGTCGAGGGGGGAGGAGCACTGGAGATCGCACCGATCAGGGTCCGACGTGCCGACGACCACTACGTGCTCACATCCAGCGCAGTCCGGCAATTCACCGCCCCATGCCACGCCCTTCAGCAGCTCCGGATCGTGGCGGAAGGTCGCCTTCAGGAAGCAGTACGTACACGGCTTCCCCGCGGCCCACGCCGGACAGCCGACGAAGCCTCTGTAGAGGTGGAACCCAGGGCACACCGTCTCGCCCGCGTGGGTAAATACCCCGCGCTTGTCCGCAATCCAGGCAGAGACGGCCTTCGAGCTACGCGCTCGGTAGATCATCGGCGTTTAGCCCGAGGTGGAGAGATGCCGAGGGCTGTGAGTGCTTGCTCGATGACACAACTGCCGCACCCGCCCCTGGAGGTCACATGATTGCACGAGTTGCAATGTGTGCTGGGAGGCCGCGGTCCCTCTGGGCACCGACAACATGCTCGCTTCAGGGCATTAATCGCCGCCTGGACCTCGTGCGCCCATTGAACATCCTTCTCTGTGCTCTCCGCGTCTCTGCGGTGAACTGTCATCCGCCTATCCTCTCCGCATCTCTATGCTTATCGCCACCACCACCACCCACGCCCACCCCGCCAGCGTTGCCGCTATCAACCCCCATCCGAGCAACTCCGCTATCATCCGCCTGCAATCGTCGCAGCCGCCGGCCGCGGCAACTTCCTGCTCCCGGCTCGAACCAGCATTCCAAACCATCCGCCCGGCAGCGCAGGTAGAACCCATCGCGATACGCGTCCCGGCAGAGGCGCAAGTGCCGCTGCTGCCGCCGGGCCTCGCGGATGATGCCGGGGCATTCGCGGACGGGCCCCAGGCATTCGAAGAAGCCCAGATCGCAGTAGGCCACGCCATCTTCGATCTTCCAGAATCCGCAGGCCATCGGAGTTCATCGGTACTGGACCTTCAGGTTCCCGCCGGTGCAGCGGACCTTTTGCTGCGCGCCGCTGTCCGCCATCACGCCCTCGCCACTATGTCGCTGACATCGCTCAACAGGCCCGACAGCCGCTCCGCGTCCGCGCGGGCATCATCCCGCTCAGCGGTCAGATCCGAGACCTGATTGGTGAGATCATCCCTCTCGTTCTCGAGCCGCTGGATCTGGAGCTCCGCGTCGGAGATTTGGTCTTGCAGCTCTTCGTTAGTGAAATGGGTGATCGGCATGCTTGGTGTATGGGCGGACATCCCTAGACCTCCACTGCTTGCTCGGCCATCGGCAGGAGAGGCGCATTCACCTCAGAGTGGTGGCCACGCGCCATCTGCTCAGCAGTGAGCTGCGCCGGCTCGAACGCCTCGCGGGCATACACGAGCCGGCGGATATTGAGCTCGCGCGTGACGAGCGTGTGAATGAGCCGGGGCCTGACGAAAGGGAGCCAGGAGAGGCGCGTCTTCCGAAGGTCCTGGCGCCAGATGCTGACTTCCCACCGTTTCGAACTGACCGTGTCCTTCGTCCAGCCGAGCACAACGAGGAAGCTGCCGCCCGGGCCGGTGACGCTGTAAGTGCGGTGAATCGTGATCTGCTTTACGATCTCGGGTGCTGACATCGCTAGACCTCCAGTAGTGAAGAATCGAAGAGTTGCGGGGTCGAAGAGCCGGTAGGATGGGCACCCTGCGATGTGCGGAGATCCTCGATCACTCGCTCGGTGCGCTCGAGGTGGGGCTGGAGTATCCAGCCGACCTGCTGGCAGAACTTGCGCCAGGTCTCTTGGCTGAGCGCGCGATGGCGGGGCGGCCGCTGGCCCGGCCAGCACATCGCGTAAAGATAGTGGTCGGCGTAGCGCAGCTCGATTTCTTCTGTCTCCTGCTCGTTGACCCCAATCTTCAACCAGCAGAATCCGAGGCGGTCGGCCGCGTGGCGGCACTCGCGCTCGGCCGCGTTGCCGGAGCCGCGAACGCAGATCTCGGCGAGCTCGCGGGTGTTGAGCCAACCGCCGAGCGCGGCCACCATCCCGCGGCGCTGCTTCGCAGTGACCCGGCCCATCCAATCCATCGGAGGCATTGGCATGCTGGGGGCCGGTCGCATACTGCCCGAGGAGGGGATGCGCATAACGATCAGCTTCGTCCCCGGGCCACGGCATCGCATTGCTCACAGATACCGCCGCCACAACCTGCAGATCGGGCGAATTCTACGGTCCAGGGATCCACATCCCGACCGCACATCGTCTGCCCCGGCATCCCTGGATCGAGCCGATGCAGCAGTATGGCTCCAGGAAATCCAGTGAACGGCAAATCAGCGATTAACGCCAGGCGGTCGTACATGCTCGCTCTCATGGGCTTCTCCTTTCTCCAACGCCCGCCGCGCGAGCCGCTCCTCGATCTGCTCTCGGACGAGCGGCCAGTTGACATGATCGAAGCGCTTGCCGGCCTGCACCTGGGCGAGCAACTCGCGCCGACCGGTTACACACCAGGGGCAAGGGACGAAGACGAAGGGGGCATCCTCGGCCGCCTGGTACCAAAGCCTGCTTTTGCCCTCACAGTAGGGGCAGACTGCAGGCGAGACGCCTGCGCTCCCAGCGGGGCAGGCTAAAGCCTGCGGTACCGGGGGGCGCTCCCCGGCGCGGGCGATGACGTCCTGGGCGATGCCCTCGGCCTCGCTGCGCTTGCGCTGGTCGTTCTTCGCCTGGCGCTGCTGCCGGCGCTCGATGATGAGCCGGTCGCGCTTTGCCCCTCGGACCATGCCGAGGAAATAGCGTTCATTTCTGGTGGTGTAGCCGGTGAGGTACGCGGCGGTCGCCCGGCGCACGTCGCGCAGGTCGGCCTTCCCGACCTGCTGGATGGTGGCCGAGGCAATGCCCTCACCGAGCGTGCCGCTGAGCCGGGTCAACCGCCAACAATCCAGCGCCTCGACCAGGTCGGCGGCCAGCGCCTCATCCCGCGGGAAAAGCTCCGGCCATTCACGCCGCAGCAACGCGGCGCAATCAGCGCGACTGTTGAGTTTGCCGGGGCCTTTGATGGCGGGGTTCGGTGACCCCGCCCTACACCGCGCCCATGTCATCCCCTCGAGGAAGGCCGTGAACTGCTCGTACTGCCGGAGGCTCAGGTCGCGAGTGCTGTCCACGCCGTAGCGCGCGAACAACTCATCCTTCACGCCGGCATGATCCAGGCCGGCCTGCGCGGCGAGCGTGTAGAGGCGGGTGATGTGTGCGTCAGTTGGGTGCTTTCGTTCTGTCGCCATTGCTCGAGTGCTGGGGCGGGCCGGCCACCCTGTCAAGGAGGATGTTTGGCCTAGCAGCGCGATTGCCGGCCCGCCCCTGTTGGTGGGTCGATCCCCAAGGGGGAAGGAGATCGGCCTCCGGGTGGTGAGTGCGATGCTCAAGATAGGATGGGCGGCCCGGCCTATGGGCGGAGGTAATTCCCATAGCCGGCGCCGGGCCGCCCGGGGTGGGCTCGATCCGCTCGGGTCGGGTAGAGTGGATCGAGCTGTTGGTGGTGAGGGGCATCGTCACCGCGGCTGGCACGCGGTGGGCGGCGGCATACCCCTCGGAGCCGCCGCCATTGGCGCGTCTATGAATGCGGTCCGCGCCCAGCCGATAGTCCAGCACGAGGAGCTGGTCATGGATCCGGAGCTGTGGCCATCCTGGCCATGCATTCAGCCGGGCCAATCTCACCATGTAGTCACGCCAATCGCCCTGCCAACCATAGGCGCGGGCGATCTCTTCCGGGGTGTAACAACCGCGGGTGACCGAGTGGACGGCGACTGAAGATGTGGTTGGATTGGGCTTGGTCAGGGCGGCAACTGCCGCCCACACGATCATCCCGAGCACAACGATGGCCAGGCATGCCATAGACAACCGCCGGCCCAGGCCACATCGGGGCTGGATCGCACTGGGTTTACAGTATGGCATCCTGGGCCGGCGGGTCATCGCTTTTTCTCCAGGAGCAGTTCAAGCGTGCGTAGCACGCCCCAAGTGAAACCAGCGTGCCATATACCGCACACGGCTCGGGGCGGGCTCGTGTCGAAGACCACCCTTGGCGGCAGCACGGCCGCGGTTCCCATGCCCCGCGCGAAAGCAGCGGCAGTGGCGTCGATCGGGTGAATCGCCCAAGGGAGAGCGATGCCCGCCACCTTCGCCTGCCGTAGCGTCTCCATCACGCCCGCTTCGACGCCGAGGGGATAGGTGAGACGCACTCGATCTCCAGGGCGATGGAATCGATGGCGCTCGATCATTGCCCTCGGGCACTGGATGCTCTGCGAGAGATGGCGAGAGTAATCGAGCCCTTCGGCCATGCTCGCAGGAAACTCCTTGGGCCGCCACATGCGAGGACTCATGCCGCGGCCCTCGCCATCGTGAATCGCCGGGCGATACGGCGCACCGTGTCAGCCGTCCATTCCTTGCGGTCCACATTTTTCAGCAGCTCCGAGATCACCATCACGGATCGGGGTCGCCCGCCACTCGCCGTGTGGATTGCTTCCACCGCCTCGGGTGGAAAGCCAGGCAGTACGGCCGCTACCTCGGTTGCGGTCAGCGGCTTCATCTGATAGCGCAGTTGCAACCGGCTACCGAATTCGGGGTGCAACCCGAAGACATACTGGAGGCTGGGAAACGAGATAAACGCTATCCTGGCACCGGCGACGTCATGCACATAACGGAGCATGTCGAGGTAGTGGCTCTGGCGAATCCTGTTCGCCTCATCGAAGATGAGCAACCGGGGATTTTGGCGCAGTTCCTCGCAGATCGCCAAGAGCCGATCATGCAAGGAGGGCCCACCGGTCACGCGTACCTCGAGCGCCGTCTCCATGAGACTGAGTAGACGACCCGGCCGCATCACGCTCGCCGGCGGGATCTCGATGAGTACCGTGTCGTCAGGGTGAGCGGCGGCGTAGATCCGAGCGCCGATCGTTTTTCCACTCCCCGGCTCGCCAACAATCAGCGTCATGCGCTCCGGCCGGGAGGTCATACGGTTCGCCGCGGCGAGCGCCTTGAGCAAGCCATCCATCGGGCCGATGATATGGATCGTCTCTCCGGCGAACTCTATCGTGCGATGTGCCATGTTCACACCTCGATTCCGAAGACGGTCAGCTTGTCGGGCTCGGGTTCGGCCTGCGGGAGGATGCTGAGGATCTCGTCGGCGCTCAGTTCATCTGGCGGCTCCGGCTTCTCCGACGCCACCCGCCGCGGGAATGGGATCACCGTCTCCTCGTGGGCGCGCTCCATCTCCGCGATTGCCCGCTCAAACGTGCCCTGATCGGCCGGCGCGAGGGTCTCAGCGGCCTCCTGGATG
>Ga0315291_10008028_pt1 | contig 12992 bp, 6 predicted proteins | sample YL17G12_20_MG_FD_203070 | JGI IMG/M metagenome (GOLD analysis project Ga0315291, IMG submission 203070) | Sediment microbial communities from Yellowstone Lake, YNP, Wyoming, USA - YL17G12_20 | ecosystem: Environmental > Aquatic > Freshwater > Lake > Sediment | place: USA: Wyoming | collected... | reverse complement strand
TACCGGAAGGATCCGCGCTTCGCTGCCCAGCAACTGTTGCAGGAAGAGGCACTGAAACTCGATCGAGTGTTCGATGGCGTGGCAGTAGTCTTCGCTGGCGACCGCGCTGCCTCCGTGGGCCTCCAGCCAATCCACCAGCCGGGTATCGACCGCCAGCCTGCCCAGCGGAGTGACGAACGGCTTGCGGGTCAGGCCGAACGTATCCGGCCGGCCGTAGTGCGAAGTCCCCAGCACCACGATGGTGCGGCCGGCGAGTTCCGGGTGGCGCGCCAGCGGCGAATACGCGGCCGAATAACAGGCCCTGCCGCCCTCGATGCTGACGTGCGGAGCGGCGATGCCGAGGGCGCCCGGCGCCAGTCCCTCGGGGGAGGCCGGTTCCAGGAATCCGGCGAAAAACCGCCGCGCTTCCTCTTCGGTCGCCGGGTAGGCCGACCCGGCGTGCACCGCGTCGCGGGAGGCTGCGGCCCGAAACTCGGCATGCTTCTGGTCACGCCGTTGCGCGAACTCCTCCGTCTCCAGGAACCCCTGGGCCTGAAGCGTGTCCACCATGGCGCGGACGTCGCTGGAAAACACGAGCCGTCCCAGGCGGCGCGTCATCACCTCCTGGACGTCCAGCTCCGTATGGCCGCCATCGAGACAGGCCAGCGCCGCCGCCCACACCGCGGGAATGAACAAGACGGCATCGGTGTAGCGGTACGGATCACGAACCACGAATCCCGGCCGGTCCCCGTCCGGGGAAGGTATGATGTCGAGACTGCCGCGTAAGCGTGGAAGCGTGGGCATATGCCGCAAGCTAGTTTACAGCAGCAGAACGATGAAACCACAAAGACCCGAAGGACACAAAGGATCACCAAGGGGGAACTTTTTTGTGCATCTTTGTGTTCTTGGTGTCCTTGTGGTGAAGGGGTAGCCTGCGCCCGGTAACGCACTCGGGGTGCAGCGCGTATAATTGATGTCGGCGAGCGCGGAGGACTGCTGTGTGGTCGGTGCTTGTTTCGTACGTACTGCCGGCGATGGTGTTGGTCGGTCATGTGGCGTTGTGCTGGGCGGTTGGCGAAGCCGCCCGGCGGCGGGGGCGTTCCCAGCCCAACTTCACCGTCCTGAGTTTTTTCATCACCCCGCTGATCGGCTACCTGGTCCTGGTCATCGCCAGTCCCGGCTGGAGTGGGGAAGCGAACCGCCGGGGCCGCCTGGTCCGGTGTCCCGTCTGCGCGGAGTGGATTCAGCCGGCGGCAGTCAAATGCCGCTTCTGCGGGGCGGGAATTGGGCGGTCGGCGGAGCCGGCCGCTGTGGCGCCAGCGGCCGCCAGGCCGGCGCCGGCCATGGCGCCGCCCGCTGTGGCTGCGCCCGCCGAGCAACCGCGGCCGAAGCTGGTCGAGCCGTTGGTCCGCCCGGCCGCGGCGCAGCCGGCGCAAGTCCCGGCCAGCGCGCCGGCCCCCATGCAGGAAACTGATGCGCAGGCCCTTGCCGCGCCACCCATCATATCGGAGTTGCACATTCCGCTGCCGCCCCCGCCGACTCCCACCGAACTCGAGACCCTGCCGCTGGAGCAAAAGATCGAGGCCATGCGCCACCAGCCGGCCGACCAGCACCCGCTCGGGTTCTACGAGAAAACCAAAGACTGGCTGCGGCACGAGTCGCCGGAGGTGCGCGGCGCGGCGCTCCGCTACCTGGCTCAGCATTGCCGGCAGCATTCCGACGCCGAAACACACTTGAAAATGGTGGTTGACGACCCAGATACCCAAGTGCGGGCCACCGCGGCCGAATGCCTGGGCGGCATCTTTCGCAGAAGCCGCAACCGTGAGGCCAACGCCGTTCTGGCCGCTGTCACGCGGAATCAGGAGGAGGAAGGCGCGGTGCGTGCCGCCGCCCTGGCCGCCATCCGCCGCGTCAACGGCTACTGAAGAGCAAGAGAAACCACAAAGTCACAAAGAACACGAAGAGGCACAAAGGATTTTTCCTTTGTGGACCTTCGTGTTCCTGGTGTCTTTGTGGTTCGTTCACTCACCACCGGGCGCCTTGTTCTGTGCCGTTTCCTGCTGTTTCAGTTTGGCGAGCCGCTCACGCACGGCTTTGGCATAAATGCCTTTGGGGGCGACAGCCAGGTACGCTTCCCACTGCTCGGCCATCCTGGCGGTCTGGTGCAAGCGGACATACACGTCCGCCAGCAAAACGTGCACTTCGGGAATCTCGCTGGTATCGCGTTTCAGCGCCTGGGCGAGCGCCAGTTCGGCGCGATCGTAGTACCCGAGGTCGTACTGAATCTTGCCCAGCAGGAACAGTGGCTCGCCCTGGTAGGGCGCCGCCTCGCTGGCCTGCTTGAGCACCGCCGCCGCCCTGGTAGGGTCCTTTCGTTGCGCGAGCATCTCCGCGAAGTGGAGGTAAGGCGGCATGAATTTCGGATCGATGCGGATGGCCGTCTCAAACCACTGTCCGGCGTCATCGAATGCCTCCAGCTTCCACCAGGCCAGCCCCAAGTGGTTCTGAGCGATCACGTAGTTGGGATCGACTTCCAGCGCCTCCTGGAATTGCTTCACGGCGCCCTTGTAGTCATTGTGCTGAAACAGTCCGTAGCCCTTTTCGAATTTCCGGCGAGCTTTCTCGGGAACGCCAAGCTGCTGGAGTGACACCGTGGCGCCGCCGCTGCCGGCGTTCCCGGAGGCGCGCCGCAACTGGACCGTCACCTGCCGCTGGTCGGCATGGAGCATGTCGATGTCGAAGCGTTGCGGCAAGTAGCCCGCTGCCGAGACGGCCACGGAATAGCTTCCGGGAGACAACCCGCTGAAACTGCAGTAGCCACTGGCATCGCAATAGCCGTCTTTCTGTGGTGCCCGGCCCGGTTCCTGACCGGCCCGGAACAGCTCCACATGCACCATGCCGGGGGCCTCGCGGCCGGAGGGATCGACCACGTGGATGGCCAAGGACCCGCTGGCGTCGTTATGATCGGCGAACGACATCTGCTGGCGGTTAAACCTGTCCGGTCCGCGTTCGGGGCTCTGGGCCAGCGACGGCCATGCCAAGAGGCACCCCGCGAGCAACCCGATACTCGCCGACTTCACCAACCAAGGCCTTAAACAGTTTCCCATGGTCGTGCCCCTTGTCCGACACCGGCGCCCGTTGCCGCCGCACCCGAGTTCACTTCCGCTGTTGCCGGCACAGGCGATGAACCAGGCCGAAGCGCCATCGAGGGTCCTGCCGACCGCCCCGGCATCAACACATATGGGAGGGGACGCTGCACGGAAGCTGCCATCCGGTGGCTGGTTGCCCGCAGCAACAGCCGTTGATTCTTCGGGGGTTGAGGGTGCCTCGGCGGTCGAACTTGCCGGTCGCGCCGCTGGATTTGGCCGGCGACGGAATGCTGATTCCACGCGGAAACAAGCGGGACGACTCGCGTGCCACTGCTGCCCGCACGCTGGGTTCAATGGCGCGGTATTGCCTGCGTGTTGGGGAGGACGGCCATGGCCCGTGTTTGGAGGGGAAATGCCTTACGGCGGAAACGCGCACGGAGCCGCCCCAGGCCCGTCTGGCGGCGGACTTCGGGGACACCTGCCCGTTAGACTGTCAATTCTCCAGGCGATCCCAGCCGAGTTTCCTCATCAGTTCGTTGAGCCGCGCCTCGATCCACTGCTGCGTTCCCATGCGTTTGGTCAGTTCTCCATAGCAGCGGGCGGCTTCATCCAGGATTCCGCTATCATCGTAGAGGAAGGCGAGGAGGAAGCGGGGCGCGTTGTCGGCCGGATCGCTCTGGATCATGGCCAGCAGGTTGCGCTCGGCCGAGTGCACGCGCTCCGCCTGGTCGGCCGGCAGCAACTGGAAGTAGGAGGCTGCCTCATCGAGCGTATCCTCGCCGTTGCGGGCCGTAAGACGCCACCAGTATTTTTGCCCCCAGACAAGCGGCGGAGCGGTCTCCGGATAGCGGGCCTCCGTGGAGGAGACCGTCTGGCGCCACTGCACGCGCTCCTCCCGGTCCAGCACCTTGATGTCATACGCGGTGGCGCGCTCGACCGGCCCCCAGCGGAAGACCGGCTGGGCGTCGGCGGTGTTGGTGCGGGAGGGAGAGCGCAACAGCAGGTCGCCCCGCAACCGAGTCATGCCGGACTGCTGGAGACTGGCGGCCGACAATGCCAGGTGGGTGGGCAACCGGCAGGCGGGCACCTTCCGCTCCTCGGTGACCTTGCCCTTTAGGACCCGGACGCCGGCTGCTTCAAACAGGACCTCGCCGCCCGCCCCGATCTTGCCCGCTTTCTGGTCCGGGCAATACAGAAACGAAACTTCCGAACCTTTGCCCACCAGCAGGCGATCACCGACCGAGACGATATCGGCGGCGCGGGCCTCGACCGGCGTTTTCTGCCCGGCCCGCACGAGCTGCACGTTGCCGGCGACCATGGAAAGCAGGCCCGCCGGTTCCGCCGCATGGGCCGCTAACGAAATGAACAAACCCAGGACGACACTGCGCAACATGATAACTTCCCCTCTCTGCACCTCTTTTGGCTGTCCGGTACCACGAGCATTCCTGCTTGTGTGCCTTTCTGGGCACCGGCAACCGCTGTTACCCCTGTCTGTCCAATTGACTCCGGTAGCTGGCGAATTATACACTGCCCAAGCAGAAGCATGCCATCTCTGGTTCCGGGTGCCCCCGGAAGGAAGAGTAGAGTCGTGTCCCGGTGTGTGCGTTGTGCCGCGCTGGTTCTAAGCGTAGCGCTGGGCGGCTGCGTGATGCTGCCCGCGCAGGAGCAGGTGTTCCACGCGGTTGTAATCGGCGTTTCGGAGTTCGAGAACCTCCCCAAGGCGGATTGGCTGGAGTTCGCCCACTCCGACGCGCAGGCCTTCGAGCAGTTCATTCGCAGCCCGCGCGGCCGGGATTTCAAGAATGTCACGCTGCTGGTGAACAAGGATGCCAGCTCCACGGCGGTGAAGAAGAAGCTGGGCACGGTTCTCCCGCGCGAGGTCAAGAACGAAGACAGCGTCTACCTCTTTCTCGCCACACACGGCGTGGTCGAGAAGGACGTGGCCAGGGCCGGGTACCTTCTGGCCCACGATTCCGACCGCGAAGATCTTTTCACCACGGCCCTCTCCATGACCGTGTTGACCGACATCATCCAGAACCGCCTGCAGAAGGCCAAGAAGATCTTCCTGTTCGCCGATGCCTGCCGGGCGGGCAAGCTGGGCCAAAGCCAGGGGAATGTCGCCACGGCCCTGATCGACGCCAGCAAGCAGCGAGGGGGGCTGCTGGCCAGCCGCTCCAACGAGTTTTCGCGCGAAGGGAAGCAGTTCGGGGGCGGTCACGGGGTCTTCACCCATTACCTGCTGAGAGGATTGATGGGGGAGGCCGACAAGAACAAGGACAATATCGTCACCTTCGGAGAGTTGCTCGATTTTGTCCAGGACCGGGTAAAGGCGTCCACCGACGATCAGCAACACGTGCGAGAAATCGGGGAGGCCGACACTGAGATCCCCATGTCGCTGATCGATAAACCCGGCCCGCCGGATTGGAAGCTCACCTACCTGCCGTTCCGGCCGGGCAACCTGCTGGCGTCGCTGGCGCCGTTCGGCCGCATGAGCCTCTGGCCCGCCGTTTATGCCATGACCGCCTTGGGGCCCGCGCCCGAGGGCGAAGAGGTGCGGATCGAATTCCAGCGCGCCTTGCGCGAGGGCCGTCTGCTTCCTCCGGCGCAGAACAGTGCCTGGGACCTCTACCAAAACTACAGCCGCCTGTCCGTAACCCAGTCCCAGAAAGAGGCGCTGCAAGACGACCTCTACATCGCCCTGGCCGACGCCGGCGAGAAGATCCTGGCTTCCTACCGGCGGGGCGACCAGGTGAAGCCGCTGGAGGCGGCCAGGTACCAGGAGGGCGCGGAGTTGTTTTCGCGCGCCCGCCAACTGGACCCCGACGACCCGGCCATCCAGGCCAAGGCGCGGTTCATGTCCGGCCGCGCCCTGGTCGCCAGCGGGCGCTATCCGGAAGCGCTTTCCGTGCTCAAGGAGGCCATTGGATTGGACCCTGATGCGGCCTACTCGTACAACGCGCTGGGCATCGCGCAGATGGAGCAGGGACAGTGGCAGGCGGCCGTTGATCACTTCCGCGCGGCTTCCCAGCGCGCCGAGAAATGGGTCTATCCACACGCCAACCTGGCGCGCGTCTATGCCGCGCAGCAGCGGTATCGCGAGGCCGAGCAGGAACTGAAAAAGGGCATCCAGTTGGGCACCGAGCTGGGCCTGAAGTATTCCTACCTCCATTACAACCTCGGCCAGTTGTATTACGAGCAAAAACGGTACGGAGAGGCCGAGGAGCAGTTCCGCCGCGCCCGCGACATGGACCCGCAGGACGCCAACAGCTACTACCATCTGGGCCTCTTTGCCAGGAACCGCGGCAGGAACGCCGAGGCGGAAGCCAGCTTCCGCAGGGCCGCCGAACTGGACCCGGGGTTCGCCGCGGCTCATCTGCGCCTGGCCGAGCTGTACCACCAGCAGGGCAAGCGGCAGCTTGAAGAACAGGCTCTTCGCCGGGCCACCGCCGCCAACCCGGCCAACACCATCGCCTTGGAGGCGCTGGGCCGCTTCCTGCTGGAGAGCAAGAAATATCCCGACGCCGAACAGGTCTTCCTGCAAATGCTGGGGCAGGACCCGGCGTCGGCAGCGCCGCTGATCTGGCTGGGCGACGTTCACCTGGCACAGGGCAATTCTCAGCAGGCTGCCGACGATTACCGCCAGGCGCTGGCCCGCACCACCGATCCCAAGCTCCAGCGAGACCTTCAAAGGAAACTGAGCTCGGCCGAGAAAAAGAAATGACGGGATTGGATTCACCACAAAGTCACAAAGGACACCAAGCACACAAAGGTCTTTGTGTTGCTTTGTGTGCTTTGTGTCTTTGTGGTTCGTTTTCACTGATGTTAAAGGCGCAGTCGTCGCAGGCGACGTTGATGGGGCGGGTCACCAACGCTGCGTCCGGCGCTGCGGTGGCGAAAGCGGTGGTCATCGAGCGCAACCTGCAGACCAATGTGCAGTTGGCGCGCTATACGAACGAAGACGGGCTGTATTCGTTCGCGGCGCTGCAGCCGGGCAGTTACAGCATCAAGGTGTATGCGCTGGGCTTCCAGCCGGAAGAGCGCAGTCCGGTGGAATTGCCTGTTTCATCGCGCATTGAGCTGAACTTTGCGCTGCAGGCCGGCGCCGCGGTGGCGGGACCGGCCTCCCAGCCGGCTGCCGCAGCACCCGCGCCGGCCGCCGCTGCCTCCGGCATCCTGGCGCGCATGTACGGGGCCGACGGCGCCATTCCCCAGGCCGTCATTACCAATCTCCCGTTGCCGACAACGGAAACCTTGAGCGGCTCGCTTTCCAGCCTCATCGATGAGCGCAAGATCCTGGAGCTGGCTTTGAACGGCCGCGATGTGTACACGCTGCTGGTGCTGCAACCCGGCGTCAGCTCCGACAACGCCACCGCGCGCGGGCTCGGCTTTTCGGTGAACGGGCAGCGGGCGGCCAGTTCCAACTACCTGCTGGACGGTGTGGACAACAACGACCTGCTGGTCACCGGGCCGGCTGCCCGCGTATCGGCCGACGCCGTGCAGGAGTACCGGATGAACACCAACAATTTCTCGACCGAGTTCGGCCGGGCATCCGGTTTCATCGCCAACGCCATCACCCGCAGCGGCACCAACGCCCTGCGCGGCACGCTGTACGAGTTTTTCAACCACGACCGGCTGAACGCCGGCTCCTTCTCCGACAACTGGCAGGGCCTGCCCAAGCCGCCCTTCCGCCAGCACCAGTACGGCGCATCGCTGGGCGGCCCGCTGCGCCGCGACCGCCTCTTTTTCTTCGGCAACTTCGAGCGCTCCCGGTCGGCCAGCCGCAGCCAGGAGGCGCAGATTTACCTGCCCAGCAGCCAGTTGATCGCGCTGGCGCCCCAGGGCGGCCTGGCCCGGCAGTTGCTCCAGGAGTTTCCGCCGCCCATAGCCGACCCCATCCCCGGCGTGTTCTACGCTACCAGCCGGGTGTTCTCGCAAGCGCTGGTGCAGCGCCACACCCTGGCGTTGGGACGGGCCGATTACGGATCGCCCGGCGGGAAACACCGGCTCAGCGCCCGCTACTCGCTGTCGCGCCAGACCTCGGACGACTGGATCTTCAGCGAGTATCCCGGGCTGAATGCGCCGCTGGCCGTCCGAGGGTGGAATTTCGCCGCCAACTATACGCGGGACCTGGCCGGCGGCTCCAACGAGCTGAAGTTCGGCTACAGCCGCACTGTCGTCGCCGCTTTCCGGCCGCATCCCGAGACGCCCACCATTGGCCTGCTGATGGACCCTATCGCGCTGCCGGGCAGCGAAGCGGCCTACGACTACTCCTTCCAGGACACCGTGCGCCACGTGCTCGACAACTTCAGCCGGCTGTGCGGGAAGCACGCGCTGGGCATGGGCTTTGAATTGCGCCAGTCGGCCAGCGATTCGCTGGTGACACCCGGACGGGACGGCTACTACATTTTTGACGGCATCTTCGATTTCCTTCGCGGCGACCCCTCCTTCCTCTTCCTGACCTTGAACCGGCAGACCGGCAGGCCGGCCGTGAACGCCGACTTCCGGCGCTTTTACACCCAGAAGGAATTCGCCGCCTTCCTGCAAGACAACTGGAAGATAAGGCCGCGGTTGATGTTCAACCTGGGAGTCCGTTTCGAGTACTTCGGGGCGCCGTCGCCGGGCAAGGGCACGCGCGATTACAACTTCGTGTTCGGCAGCGGCAGTTGGATCGGAGAACGGATCGCGTCCGGGCGGCTGGCAAGCGGGCCGCTGTATCAGCCCGACCGCAACAATTTTGCGCCGCGTTTCGGCTTCGCCTGGGACCTTGGCGGGAACGGCCGGACAGTGCTGCGCGGCGGCTACGGCCTGTTTTTTGATCGCCTGTTCAACAACATCTGGCTGAACACCCGCAACAACACGCTGGCCCTGGGGACCTTCCTGATGGGAGAGTTCCGCTACACCATCCCGGCTCACGATGCCATCCCCGGCGTCGCTCCGGCCTCACTGATGGCTTCATCCACGGTGGCCGTCGACCGGGGACTGCGCACCCCTTACTCGCAGTCCTGGTTCCTGGGATTGCAGCGGCAACTGGGCGCCAATACGGTGGTGGAAGTGAATCAGACGGGTTCGCTGGGCCGCCGCCTGATCACCACGGACATGATCAATCGCGCCTGGTCGCTCCCGCTGACCCAGGAGAACCCGCTGGGCCGCTATAATCCAGCCACAGGCGACATCAGCTACCACGGCAACCAGGGGCATTCCAATTACACCGGGTTCCAGGCTGGGCTGACCCGCCGCTGGTCTCGCGGACTGCAGTTCCAGGCCTCCTACACCTGGAGTCACACCCGGGACGTGCAGAGCGATCCGCTTCCACCGGGGGAGGGCTCCAAGCACATTGCCGATGTCCGCTCCTTCTTCCAACTGTTCACCGGGTTTACCCGCCAGTTCGATCCCAGCGCCGATTTCGGGCGCGCCGACTTCGACCAGACTCACAACCTGGTGCTCAACGTCATTGCCCAGGCGCCCAAATTCCGCGGGTGGCGGCGGTTCGCGGCCGGCTGGCAGGCCGCCGCGCTGGCCGGCTTCCGTTCCGGCTTCCCCTTCACGGTACACAGCACGGAACTCTATCTGCCGCAGGGCGGCGGCCTGCTGATCCATAACCGCGCCGATTTCCTCGGCAAGGACGACCGTGGCCAGGCATACCTGCATCCGCGAAGCAATGTGCCCGGAGGGGTTATAATGCTCGACCCGAAGCCGTTCTCCGCCCCGGCAGACGGCAGAATCGGCAATGCTCCCCGGAACGCCTTTCGCGGGCCCGGATTCTGGAATGCCGACCTGTCGGTGAGCCGCAGCTTCCCGTTACGGCTGCTGGGCGAGGGCGGGTCGCTGCAGTTCCGCGCCGAGTTCTTCAACGCCTTCAACCACACCAATCTGAACAACCCCGACTCCAACCTGGAATCCCCGGGCTTCGGGCAGGCAGTGTTCGGCCGCCAGGGGTTCAGTTCATCGCTGCCTACAGTCTCGCCGCTGAACGAGCAGCCGCGGCGCATCCAGTTCGCCCTGAAACTGTATTTTTAGCGGATTGGGGCGAAAGTCGCTGCGCTCGGTTCTGAGGTGCTGGCCGAGGAACTTGAACAGCCCGATACGGACGCTCCACCGTTCTTCGGCGAAGTAAGGGAGCCACATGCCCTGGAACGGTTTCTGGCACAGCTCGTAGGTTGCGCCCTTGTGGACCTTCAACAGCAGGCCGCCCCACATGTCGAAGTCGCGCTCCACGGTGGCCGCCAGGCGCAGCATATGGCCGGCACGCTCATCGACCCAGGCCCGGGCGGTCACGTGCTTCAGCATTTCGGTCTCGCGGGAGGTGGCGCGATAGCCGGGCTTGGGTGTCAGCCGGTAGACCGTAGCCGGATGGCCGTCCACCGCCTCCTCGCCCTCGAAGGTGAAGGAGAAAGCCTTGGGTACCTCGGCGATAATCCGGTCGTAGCGCGCGCGGCGTTCATCGAAGCGCCGCACCTGCTTGCGCCAGTTCTCGTCGCGCTTGATCGAGGGCCAGGGATCGGTTTCGCGCTGGCCGGTGGCCCGGCCGTTGATCACCAGTTGCTTATAGAGCGGAACGCCGTCGTAGAAGCAGACGATCTCTTCGCGCTCTTCCCGCCGCTTCACGCTGCGGTCTTCGTTCAGCCTCTCATCCAGCACGTGCTGCCGGAAAAGGTACTGTTCCACCCGCTTCATCGCCGCCCGCTGGTTTTGGACCAGGCGTTCGACCAGGGCCGGATCGGCCGGGCGTGAAGCGTTGGGGCGTGAGTCAGCGCTGCCGGCCAACCATGCCGGAAGGGCGATCGTGCAGGCAAGAAATGCGCGGAAGAAGCTATTTATGCCGCCGCGACGTCCCGGCATAGCGGGTTCGGGACATCCCGCCAGGCGGCGCGACGAACATGCTTCGCCGTCCCTTGATATCCCGCATGTCCCCTTTCTTGGGCTTGATTCTCGGTGGAAGATTTGCACCGGTTTTCATCGACAGCCTCCCCTTACCGCCAGACGTAGACCGCTACTCGATTTATAACACAGTTCCATGGAATGCGGAGTGGAGAATGCCGAGAGCGGTCGCTGACGGTCGCCATGGCGGCTCCCCTGGTAGCGCCGGCATCCTGCCGGCCCACAGACGCCCCGGCGCGCCGCGGCGAGCCGCAGCAAATAGCGAGGCTTCAAGCGACGGCCCGACTTCGTCGGGCCGCCCCGGGGCCGGCAAGATGCCGGCGTTACAGCGGCGGCGTCTGCTTGACTTCCATTCTGCTCTGGATTAGCTTGAACGCTACTTTCGGGGCTTGAGGAAGGTGATATGCTTGGCGAACGTTTCATCCCCGCCTGGGCGACACTCGAGCGGGGGGAACGATCTTTCAAGGACCGGACGCCTGCGCAGGCGGACAACCACATGCGGGTCCGAGCGCGAGTCGGAAGCTGCGTCATCGCGCTCATCCTCGCTGCCAGCCTGCTCCCGGCACAGACACTGAACCCCGTGCCAGTGCTGGGAGAGCGGTACACTCCGTGTGGTACCTTCACAGCTTTTTCCCCGGGCGCCTTCACCGCAGGAGACGGGGCGTTCACCCTGCGTGTCTGTGGCTCCAGTTTCATTTCGTCGTCGGTCGTCCGGTGGAACGGCATTGACAGGCCGACGACATTCGCGTCAGGTGCGGAATTGCGGGTTGCGATTCCCGACACCGACACGGCGGTCGGAGCCATCGTCCGGATCACCGTCTACAACCCGCCGCCGGGAGGCGGAACGTCGAATACCGTCAATTACACAATCAACAACCCCGCTCCTTCCATCACCTCTTTAGTGCCTTCGAGTAGCGTGGTCGGGGGGGCGGCCTTCACCTTGAACGTTTTCGGTAGTGGCTTTCTCTCCCCGTCGGCGGTGCAATGGAATGGCAGCGACCGGCCGACGACATTCGTCAGCAACGCACAACTGCGCGCTTCGATTAGCGCGAGTGATCTTGCCACGGCGGGAACAGTTCAGGTGAGCGTGTTTCACCCTCCACCGGGCGGGGGAACTGCGAATGCGACCTTCACAGTCGGAAACCCGAAGCCCGCGATCACTTCCCTATCACCCTCGAGCATCACCGCAGGTTCGGCGGGCTTCACCCTCACTGTCACTGGCAGCGGTTTCGTCTCCTCGTCGGTGGTTCGCTGGAAAAGGAGCGATCGGCCAACGACCTTTGTGAGCAGCACCCAGTTGCAGGCCGCGATTCCCGCCAGTGACATTGTGACGGCGGGAACGGCCGATGTGACGGTTTCCAGCCCCGCACCGGCCGGAGGAGAGTCAAGCGCCGTCACGTTCACCTTCAACAATCCGGTGCCCACCCTCACCTCTTTGTCGCCTTCCACCGCCATTGCCGCCGGAGCGACCTTCACGCTGACCGTAGGCGGTACCGGTTTCATCTCCAGCTCGGTTGTGCGCTGGAATGGGAGTGACCGGTCAACGACTTTCGTCAGCAGCACTCAGATGCGGGCCGCCGTCGGCTCGGGCGACATTCGCGACGTGGGAGACAACGTGGTGATGGTGTTCAACCCGACGCCGGGCGGCGGGACGTCCAATTCGCTCTTGTTCAGCGTGGGGACCAATCGGCCCACGCTCAGCGTGACGCCGGAATTCCTGGACTTCAGCGCCACTGAAGGCGCGGCCAGCCCTTCGAGCCGGGCGGTGTCGATCAGCAACCAGGGGACCGGCACCTTGCAATGGGCGGCGGAAGCCAAGACCAGCGGCGGGAGCAACTGGCTGAAGATCTCCCCTGCGTTTGGCAACGCCCCTTCGTTCCTTCTGGTGACGGCCGATTCCACCGGTTTGAGCGCGGGTGTTTACACCGGGCTGGTGACGCTACGGGATACAACCGGCGGCACCAAGACTGTCGCCGTCACGCTGGTGGTGTCGCGCGTCGTGCCCCTTCTGCAGCCCAGCCAGGCCGGCTTCCTGTTCCAGGGCAT
>Ga0315291_10008026_pt1 | contig 12995 bp, 27 predicted proteins | sample YL17G12_20_MG_FD_203070 | JGI IMG/M metagenome (GOLD analysis project Ga0315291, IMG submission 203070) | Sediment microbial communities from Yellowstone Lake, YNP, Wyoming, USA - YL17G12_20 | ecosystem: Environmental > Aquatic > Freshwater > Lake > Sediment | place: USA: Wyoming | collected... | reverse complement strand
CAGTATTTCATCAATGGCTTTCTTAAGTCCCATACCGTTATCATGAATTAAACGGCATTGCTTTATCGCCCAATCAACAACATTCAGTTTTTCAAAACCAATTCGGTCATGAATACCAGACTCGAATCTGGTTACAATAAACTGTTGTTCTTCTGTGTCAACCAGCACCACCATATCACCTTTGATGATTGCCAGCGTTAGTTCTCTAGGGCATTCACCACCGAAGCTACTTTCAAGTGTATCGAGTGCTTTATTGGGATTGTAGTTGTATATTAGATGCTCTCTGGCTATTGTAGTTAATAGTTTTCCAGCGTCTTCGCCTACTCTGAAATGTACATACTGTACTGTTGATTCTTCTGTCCTTGCCATTGCTTTGTGTATTGGTTTATATAGTATTATACGAAAAACCCCCAGAAAGGTTACACTCTCTGAGGGTTATTTTTTAGAGTTCGACAACAATTCCGTCCTGACAGTTATCGGCTTGAAATTGTGCCAATTCTCTGAATTCAAAAACCATATTATTACCATCTTCATCAGTAATAACAGTTGCGTACTGTGCGCCACCAAATTTTTCAATTACAATAAACATAGAATTAAAATTTAGGTTAATATTGTGTATAATGATTATACGATAGAAATTAAAAAGGGTTACATAATGTAACCCTTTTAATTAAAAGTTTAGACTTATTCCTACTTTAAACCTATTTTCATCATTTACAGCACACCTGTATCTGATATACCAAGGCAAGGCAATACTATTGCAAACCCATTGATACATAGCTTCAAATAGTTCAGCCTTAGTTCCATTTCGACTGTCCATTGCAGAAGCATACTTAAACCCTCTGCCTTTATCGTTTTCCTGCCAGTCAAAGTAAATTACATTATGTTTTGTTCCATTACCTTTATAAACGTGAAAGTCACATTTATCTCTGAATGATTTTTTACTTACCATTGTTTTATCAATAATTCTTTTGGGTTTAGAAATGCAACCATTTTTTAATAGCCATTTCTCTATTTCCAATTGAAGTTCATCTTTCACGTCATTCTGTAATAGAACATCTTTAAGCAAGTTGATTGCTTCAATGTGTTTGTCTGTGATTGTCTTTTTCATTACATTATGTATTGGTTTATATAGTATTATACGAAAGAAAGCCAGAAAGGTTACACTTCTGGCTCTGATTTTATTTAAGATTAGTTAAATGTCTGACCAGCTTATACAGATTGAAAAGTTTCCACCAGCATAATAACCTTCTTCAAGATAATATTCCATTTCATCTTCATCTGCACCCCATTCTAAGCATTTCTCTTTGAATAGTGCTTCTGCAGGTTTAACAACATCTTCAACAAGTTGTTCTTCAAATACTCCAAAGCTGTCAATGTTATCAATAACACCTTCTTTAATTACAACCACATTAATAACTCTCATTGCTTATGCCCTTTCTTTTAAGTAAGACAATAATTGAACCTGATTAACAAAACTAATACTTGATAATTCAGTATGAAATATCATACCAATATCATCACCAGTTAAGTACAATTCAACGCTATCACCTTGAACTTTGTAAATTGCACCTTGCTGATAAGTTCCATACTTATCAACATTGAAACCAATGGGTAAGTCATAGAGTTCATCTTCATCACCTTCAACTTTGTCTTTGTCGAATAGAATTAAAGGATTCTCTGCTGTCAATGTTTTGATAGCATGAGAAACATTGGCAATAATTTCATTTGCCAATGTTTCTAACTGTTTAATTTGTTTTTTATTCATTTCTTTTTGGTATTGGTTTATATGGTATTATACGAATTTTATTTAAAAAGGTTACAAATTAATTAAATCATCCATACTAATATATTTAGTCAATGCAGTCATAATTCTCGTTGTGCGTTTAATCAACACGTCTTTAACTTCAATTAGTTCTTCATTGGTTAATGTAGTTAAGTTTGTGTGTAGTTCTTCTGCTTCATTATAAGCAGTAACTAAATTTCTGCGAAGCGTTGTTGATAATCTTTTTGCCATTGTTGTTGTGTTTAAGTTATATAGTGTACATTAGATTATACGAAAATAAATTAAAATTGTTACATAATTAAAAAGAAAACTCCCGTGTAACCAGCACGGGAGTAAAACCAAAACATAAGCATAATATTAGTCTTCTACAAGCATAACCAGATTGTCATACAAGCATAACCAGATTGTCAGTATCATCATCACTTTTAAGTGAACTATCTGGTTCATTGTAGAAGGGGTCGGGAATAACAGGATATTCTGGGTCTGTATATTGGTCTAAGTATGAGCTGTCAATAGCGAACATTCCACCATTTTCATGTTTCCAGACTTCCAGTTGAACTTCACCCTTTGTATCGGGGTCAATGACTGTAATTTCTTCTACGAATTTTGCTTTTCTCATTTTCTTATGGTTTTGTTATATTGATTATAATAATTATATTGATTATAGTAATTATAATGATTATACGAAGAACAGTACATTATGTTACATTAACCCAAGGAATTTTTAGCATCTTTAATAATATCTTCAACCTGTTTAAGATATTGTGAAGTAATCATAGATTCATCAGTAATATTAACTACATATTGAAGATGTTCAATAAGTGTTTCAATTACTTTATCTTTAGCATTGCAAACCCTATGCAATCTTTTAATTTCGTTTTCCATTGGTTTATGTATTGATTATAGTAATTATACGAAGAACAGTACATTATGTTACAAATTATTTAATTAAAATAGTATTTGTTTCAGCAATACCTTTTCAAACATTTTAAGGTCACCATACCAAACTTTATTTTCCAGTCCTTTTTCACGTATCTTTGTTGATAATGTTTGGTAAACTACTTTACAATTAAATGCACCACCTAATACCAAGAAAAGTTTATCCTCATGTATTTTAGAAACATAATCCAGTTCATCATACACACGACAAATCATTGATTGATTATATTTTACCTCCGACTTACATTCAATTCTCCAATTGATTGCATATATTAAACAGTATAATACAAATTCGGTTTTTTTCTGGTTACCATATTGAGTTAAATAAGGTGAACCAGAATCATAAAATAATTTGTTATTATCACCGTATTGTTTCATTGTTTCAACAATTAATTCACTATTATAACCTTGATATATAATTACTTCAATAAATTTCCTGATAAGTAGTTGTGTATCATTTTCAAGTTCGTTTGCTCTTAATATTCGTGTATCAGACTTTATTATGTTTGGAGTTATTATCATTATAGTGTATGTTTATAGTGTATTTTTATATTGAATTATACGAAACCGAATTAAAAAAGTTACATTACAAGGGTGAATATTATGTACATTCACCCCTGATAATTTATTACATCCATGAAGTATAAATCTCATCTTTTTTTGTCCTCTTACTGGTAATTTCTTCAACCCATGCACCAATACCGCCCATAGTATTACTGACTTTCATAAACCCTGTTTTGGTCATATTATGATAGAATTTCTTCATATTTAATTCATTATCCCATATCATTGGCATAATGTGTCTAATGATGAAGAACGGAGTTATATCAGCAATATTTTTATATGTTTTATTCCAGTCAGTAACATATTTCAGTACAGCACAAACAAAATCAAATTCATTTTTGAATTTATTTGTGGACATTACTTCAACAAGTTCAGATTTGCAATAGTCTTCAACATTCTTTGACTGACTGGACAATCCTTTTCTTTCTTCTGTCAAAAGTACGAATATTCTACTCGGTGTAAGCAAATTCTTTTTGAAACCGTATTTTGTTTCATAAATTGCTTTTAATTCCCTGATTGCAAGTGCAAGTGGTTCACGAAATTGAAGAGCAGTTTTAAAATGTGCAACTCCGTCCCATTTAGAGGTTTTGGCATTAAAATTTGCAATAGCAGCCATAATTTCTATATCAGTACCCTCATTGAACTTTTTCTCTGCGAGTATTACAAAATTGACTGGAATACCATAAAGTTTATGCAGTTCCAATTTATGATGACCATCTACAACAAAACCTTTAAGATTAACATAAACATGAATAATACCTGTAAGATACTGCAACTCTGGAAGGTTTTTAATTAGTGCAATATAGAGTTTAATAAATTCATTAAGACGTTTTGGTTCAATACCATTATCACAACCCCGATTAAACTTAAAAGTTTTAAACATCTTAAAATTAGTTGTGGAATAAGTCTGACCTACTGTCTTTGCCTCAGCAAAATTTTTAACTTTCGGATAAAAAAATTTTAATTTTGATTTCATAACATTTGTGGGTTTATGTGTAATTATTGGAACTATTTGCGTACATATGTTGTACAGTGAATTATACGAATCTTATTTAAAAAAGTTACGTTTTTAAATAAATATATTAATTTTTATTCCAGCTAAAGAAACCTGAAAACTTTCCTTTTAATTGACCATATCCTTCACTAAATGGTTCACCAACAACTTTCTTTTCACAATCCACAACGTAAGTAATAATTTCCTCACCTTCTGGTGTACTAAAAATCAAAACAATAATATCAACCTTTTCTTTGAGTTCAGAAACCCGAATATCACCATTATCAACAAGTTTGGCTAAGGATGAATCAATATCTATTTTAGCTGCATTGGCTTCCATTATAATACCTGCTGCAAATACATTGGGTTCAAAGCATTTTTTCTTTATTATATCCGCAAGTATTTCTTTCTTTTCATTACTGGCAAGTAATTCTCTAGGAATTAATGCAAAACAAGGTGTGTTATTTTGTAAAAAGAATAAAACAGGTGCTAAAAATCCGTCTTTTTCAAAATTCATAATCATTGACTTGCGTAAACTTTCTTTAAAATCATTAAGAATATTCATTGGTTTACAGTATTGGTTATGGTAATTATACGCAAAAACCCCAGAAAGGTTACACTTCTGAGGTTTTAATTAAAATTATTCTTTTGGCATTAGTGTCCAGTCATCACAGTTGTCTGGCATATCAGCCATTGCTTCGTTTTCGGCTTCGTGTTCAGTTCTGTCCTTAATAATGTGTGAACCTATTAAGTTATTCTTTTTGTCATAATACCTGACAATCCAATTTTTGTTTTCCATTGGTTTAAGAAATATAACTAAGTTTTTCTTTCTTGCGCTTTTCTTCATTCTTCATGATAATTTTCATGTAGTTTCTTTCAGCAAATGTTGTGGTTTGTCCTGTTACAACTTTGGTGTTAATTGCTGCTGCTTTGTTGCGACTTGCTTTAAGTGCCTCATAAAGTTTCTTTTCCATTGGTTTAAGTTTTTTTGGTTTATATTAGAATATAATGATTATACGAATAGAATTTTAAATTGTTACAATTTCATATCTAAATCAATCAAACCATCTACGACTTTCTGCCAAAATTCCTGAGAGTTTCCCAGAGTTCCTTTAGTACCTGCTTTAAGGTCATTACGACTTGGAACAGTTGAACCATAATAATCTTTATGTTGTTCCATAGGTAACATACAAGCACCGTCTTCAAGACTGGACATTGCTGTTCTACCATAACTACCTTCAAGTTTCCATGCAAGTCCAGAATTAATATAATCCTGTAATTCAGTCAAACCATATTGTTTTTGCAATTTGGTAATTTCGTTAAATGTTAATTTTTTCATTGTGAGTATATTTTGGTTTATATAGTATTATACGCTGATTGAACAATAAGGTTACATTTTGTCAGGAATATTTACTATTATTCTGACAAATAAAAAACCCCCATGTAACCAGCACGGGGGCAAAACCAAAATGAAGAAATGAAAACAATTAAAAACAACTTTTTTATGTATACTATTAAGATATCTTATTTATTGGTTTAGTACTTTATTCACATTATATGCATTATACGATAATTTAATGAAAATGTTACAATTTCTTTCTCATTTCTATTCTGCGTTCTCTGCGTTTCGTCTTACCGTCTTTATAAATTAACTGCTTTAAAGGTTCATCAATTCTTGTTATTGCGTATGCTGTTGAGTTTATAAATGGATTCATTGCTTTGGTTATTAGTTGTGGACATTATACGAATGATATCTGAAATTGTTACAATTTCTTTTTAATATTCTATTTGTGTAACTACATAAAGGTTGAAGATTAGTATAATGATTTAGTCGTATTATGTCTTCTTTAGTTTTTGCATCATATAATGGTATTATATGGTCAATATCCCATGAAAATTTTTCAACATTAGCAATTCCATTAATATTACCATAATTAGACCAATTCATCCAAGGTTCAAATTTGCTTTCAATATGTGTTTTAAAATCATCAAAAGAACACCCAAGAATTTTACACGTTTTAGAATCTTTAGAATATCCTCTTTTTTTAAATGAAGAACTAATACTTCTTCTAATGCTGCATTTTAAATTATATAAATCATCACTTATTTTTCGTTTCTTCTCGTGTACATTACGATTAGTTTTATTTTTAAGTTTATATTGTTTTTTATACTCTTTAATATGAGTTTTATTTTCTTCTTGCCATTTTTTTAATTTATCTTTATGTTTTGCCCTATAATTTTTATTGTATTCATCAACACTTTCTTTATTAAGTTTCTTATTTCTTTTTGCTCGTTCTTTGCAAAGCTCAATGTTTGATAAATACCAATTTCGTTTATACTCTTTTATTTCTTCTTTGGTCATGTTTTTAAATTTATCATAAATACAACCAAAATAGAAAATGGGTGAATGGTTTGATTAATATATTACATCCAACCCTGTTTAATTCTCTTAGGTTTACCATTGCTTAATATCCAAGTTTCTGCCCATTCACCCCACTCACCACGTCTTGAGCGACTTACAGAAACTTCATTGTCAAATGATGATTGTAATAAGCGAACAATGTTGCGTTTGAGTTCTCTGTATGTGGAAAACAATTCCAGTGTTGCAGTAAAGTTGCGATTATTAATTCTTGCTGAGGGTTTAAAGTTGGGCATTGGTTTATGTTTTGGTGTACATTCAATTATACGAAAACTACATTGAAAGGTTACATTTTAACTCAGTTTTTTTACAATTCCTTCCTGTATTCTAATTGCTTTGCGAATAGCTAAGAAAGGTATTTCTTTACTCTTCTTCAACCTGTACAATTCATTTAGTACATTGGTTGCAGTACCTAAGCTTGTTGTTGTTGCTTTGGTGTAATTCAATGCCTGTATGAGTACTACTGCTATGGACATTGCTTTATGGTTTGGTTTATAGTTATTATACGCATTAAATAAAAAAAGGTTACATTAAGTAACCTTTTTAATTAAGATTGATTTAGGTTTATACGTGTCCACCAGATTTAACTATGTTAATAACTTCTTCAAGTGTTTTGCTGAGAGGTTTAAAACTCATATCACGTTCAATGCCAAGTCCAAATATCTTGCCCCTATATGCCATTAATTCCGACATTGATACAGTTCCACATTCAGCACAAACTATGTCACCCAAATTAACAAATGCCCAATAAATGTCCTCGTCTTCTTTTTCGTACAAATACCATGTACCAGCACCACAAGGATTGAAAAGTTTCATTACTATCTTAATGTGCTTCATTGACTTGTTACCAGTGTAACCTTGTTTTGCAAATGCCTGTTCGATTTCTTTGGTTAAAATTTTCATTGTCTTATGTATTGGTTTATATAGTATTATACGTAAGAAATAAAATAAGGTTACAATATGTAACCACTTTAATTAAAAACGTTCTGGAACACCAGCAGCCTCCAATAATTCAACATCACCAGAATCAATATATTTCGCTAAAGATTGTAATTCAAGTAATTCACTATAACTAATACGTTCTTGTCTTAGTTCTTGTCTTAATTCCTCTAATCGTTGTTTAATTGCTCTTGTAACTTTCATTGTAGTATGTATTGGTTTAGTTATTATACGCAAGAATTAAAATAAGGTTGCAATTTACAACCTTATTTTAATTTTATTTTTTAAAGTAAACCTTCATCAGCAAAGCTATAATAACCTTCTTTAGTTAGAATAATATGGTCAAGTACATTACATTGAAATAAATCCAATACTTGTTTTATTCTATCAGTCATACTCTTATCACCATCACTTGGCTGTAAATTACCAGAGGGGTGATTATGACATAAAATAACACCCTGTGCCAGAGAATCCAGAGCGTATTTTGCAATTAGTTTTACATCAACTACGGTACTTATACAACCACCTTGTGATATTTTTACATAACCTATTGTATTGTTAGCACGATTTAATAACAAAATGAAAAACGATTCAAAAATTTCAATGTCATCAAAATAAAATTGCCTCATAACATTTGCTGCATCACTTGAAAGTTTTATCTTAACCTGAGCAAAATCACTTTTGTTTTTCTTAATGGTTAATTCAGGAAATGTTGTCTGATAAGTTTTCATTGGTTTATGTGTTGGTTTATATAGTATTATACGTAAAACAGTACAATAAGGTTACGGTTTTATTAACTATTTTAAATAAAAAATGAGGAACATTAGCCCCTCATTTAATTTGAACAATGTATGAATTATTTTAACATTGCATTAAGTTCTTTCTTAACACGCCTTGCAACCTCACCACGCCAAGTTGTTGCATTACAAAGAAAATAGCGTACAATTGAATCAGCACTGTCCTGATAATAATTATCAGTTATCTTATCCAATGTGGACATTGCACTAAGATAAGGCTTTGCACCAAAGTACAATTCAGTACCACTGGTTTCTTTATTCCAATTCTTACGAATTTCATTTGCAATTACGGACAATGAACGAAAATTTTGAGTTGTTGACATTTTTTTAAGTTTTTGGTTTATATAATATTATACGTTGATTTTACAATAAGGTTACAAATTATACCATTATTTTAGACTTAACAATATATAAGTCCTTTAATTCAACTTGTAACTTTTCCCTTATCCTCATAATCATTACTTTAACAGTGTTTAAAGGTACATCACATATTTCTGCAATACCTTTATAATCCCTGTCATTTAGAAAATATAATATTGCAATTCTTTTGTATTTTGGCTTAAGGGTTGCAAACGCTTTGTTTATCCTGTTTTTAAGTTCCAGATTTTCAATGTTAAAATCTGAATTTTCTTTTCTTGAAGCAAAGAATTGAAAAATTTCTTCACCTGTTTCACTATTAACAATATCAGAAACACATTGAGAATTTCTACGCTTATTTGTACGATAAAAATCAATGATTGCACAATTAGCAATGGTACGCAACCATGTTTTTATATTAGACCTATCAGAATCAAATCTATACCTTAAATCATTAGTATAAATAAGCCTGTGAGCCTTAGTAAATACCTCAACTGTCAGGTCTTCCGCATTGTGAAAATTATTGATTTTCCAATTTATATAATTGAAAATTTCTTCCCTACAATTAATAAAAACTTCATTAAATTCCTTAGTCGTCATTTTTTGGTTTTTTAAGTGTGATATTTCTTATTTAAACGCAGTAATTTTATAAAGGTTACAAATATAATAATCAAAATTCAATATTTCCCTTATCAATAATCATTCTAAATTAACACCAAATTTGAAAATAATTTAATAAAACGAAACAAAACGTAACCTTTAACCGTATAAATAAGAAACGACAACAAAGTCGCTTTTTAAAAACCTCAAAATGAAAAATCAGAAAACTATTACCCACAAAGAATTAGTTGAAATGTTATTAAATTGGAATTTCGGAGCGCAACCTGCTTCTATTCAGTCTATTACCGAACCTGTAATAAATAAGGAAGGTAAAGCACGTTTTGGCGCAGTTACTAAAATTGGTAGTGTTAATTGTATTATAGACTTTAATTTTGAAGATGCCGTTAATAGAGAACTTAAAAAAGAAGGTAAAGAAGCCGATTTTAAGGTTTCTGCACTGTGGAAGGGCAAAGGTAAACATATCAACAGAAGACTTGTAGAACACGTTGAAACAGGCGTTAAATACCTTGCTTATAAATATCAAAGGTCTTTAAGGTCGTTGTATTTTGATAGTGTTTTGAATTTCATACCTACTGCAATAATGAAACAGTATTTCTATAACTCAAAACCTACTAATCAGGGCGTTGAAGAAGGTAGAGAAATTTTACCCCGTACTCTGAAAATTGAAAACATAAGAAAATTGAAATTCAGAAAAATGACGTATAACATAGTAGGGTAAATTTAAGCACGTACTTATAGAAAGGTTACAGAAATGTAACCTTTTTTTTGTGCCTTGCCCTTATATAGAACGATTCTAAATAACCCCCAACCCCCCGTATCCCTACCCCCTACCCCCCTGCCAAAAGACCCCCTCTGGACAGGCGGGGTGCTACATGAGCAATTCCGAAATGGTCTAAAATTTTTCTAAAATAAAAATTTAAATTTGGAAAATCCTGACCCACAAGCAATTACAATATATTTAAAACCCTCAAAAATTTTCTAAAATAAAAATTTAAAATTAGATTAGTTTTTTTGTAACTATTTATAGATATATACGTATAAGTAATAAATATTAATCATGACAGACAGCATAACAAATAATATATCACCCAAAGACAGGGTGAAAAGTTTAATCAAAACTCTCATAGACCAAGGAGCAAATCCATATATGCTCAGAACACGTAAAGTAATGGGTATTAGTAGTGCACAAGCTTATCAGACCAAAATGATAGTTGATTTTCTGCCACAACTCACCCCAGAAGAGATAGAAGAAATAAGTAATATGGAGTACGTTAGTCGTAGAGGCGATAAGGTACGTTTTGACTGGTTCATTAATAAATTCAAGCAACTCGCCAGTGAAGTTAAAGGCAAGACCGATATTAAGTCTATCGCCAGCAACAAAGACCAAAAAGACCAATATGCTATTTTAATTGCTGCTATCAAAGTAAAGATAGAGGATTTCTTACTTGAACAAGAGCAGAAAATTTCAATAGATATTACCACCACACGCAAGCATATACTGGATAGATATAAGTCTATGGACAAAAAAGACTTTCAGGAGTACTATGGTGAGAAGCAATATCATCGTAAACCTGATGGTAGTAAGAATACAGAAGACTATTATATTAGTTTGAGTAAATTCTACACCAGTTATAAAGGTATTTTACTACAATTATCAGATGCACGTTTGCCAGAGTTTATATTAAAGGCACAGAAAGCATATAGAGCTAAAGAGTATTCGAAGATTGACGGTTTAGTTTATAAGTTAAAGACTAAATACCCTAATCTCAGTAATTTCATAATGACTAATTATCGTAAGGCTATAGACGGAATAGAGTTTACTTTATCTGCTGACAGTCCAGAAGGTAATGTCACAATTTTCACTCAGACTATTTATGCAGGTGGTTATAATATTCAACGTTTGCATTTACGTTGGTTAATGCATGTTAGTGATGCATTAGGTCATAAGGTTAAAATTACTCAGGGATAAGATTAGTTGGAATTACAATAATTACAATAATTACATTACGGGTTCACTTACGGGTTCAAAGGTATATCTACCTTTGCTAATTTGATGAATTTCGACACCAGACATTTTTTTATACATATTAACGACACCTTCATCACCACGAAGTCTGAATTCTTTTTGTAACATATTTGTTAAATGACCAACACTTCCTGCATCAAATCCCAAGCGTTCCATTAATGCAGCCAAGTCTTGGATATTATAAATTCTCTGTTGTTCGAACAACTGAATTTCTTCATTGATTACATTGATTACATTAATTATATTAATTATATTGATTATAGGTTTCATAGAAATAAATACTATTAATAATTGAAATGATTATTAATTTTCTTTTATTATGTATGGATTAGTTTTATCATATTCGCCATTATTACCTATTGCTGATTTAACTTGAGTTGGTTCAAAAACAACATATGCGACATCTTGAATTTTTTTATCATATGAAATTTCGGCATCTTCATACATAAAAATTCCATCAAAGCCAGCTTTAATTATGGGTAGTAAATATTTTGCATTAAATCTTATCCATTGCCAAACTCTTGTATCATTACTAAAGCCTTTTGAACCCCAAGGACTATCATATAGTTTATGTGAATCAATATTTACTCCACGATTTTTCAGTTCTGCTGCAAATTCATATGAACTTATAAAATCGTTTTTAAATTCCAATAAATCCAATGGTTTTTGAATTGACAGATATACGGGCATTACGGATTTCTGTGAATTACTTATTGTTGATTTAATATTAGGATTGGTTGCGAATTGACTGGCATACTTAGGTGTTTTGCTGAAATACATTAATCCTGTTTCACTTTTAAATTCATTAAAATCTGCTTGTGTTCCATGATATACTTTCAAAGGTTTACCACTTCTATCAACAACCTTTGACTGTCCAAACCACTGCCAGAAGTTTTGATTAAATTCTTGAATTTCTTCTCTGATAATATCAATTACGTTCATAACAATAAATACTGAATGATTTTAAGTAAATTTCACTTCAATAAGTATTGTTTTTTTATTTACTATTGCAAAATAATGTTTGTAAAAATCTTAATATCAAATACTCATTTTCGACTTCCATATTTATCACAAAGAAAATAGTCATCAATATTTTCTCCCCAATGTTTACTAAAAGTATCGCCATTAAGTAAGAATGTATTTATTGCGTCTTGTTGCAAGAATAATTTATCCATCATATGTAGTTCTACGTCTTTCTCCGTGCATTTTTTATTGACAAAGAATTTACAGCCGTTACAGGATAAAGATTTTAAGGATTGTTCGAAAGCTTCTGCACTACTTAAATTTAACATTAATTTCAGTATAAATTGTTTCTATATTAAATTCTTCATATGCACAGAGTTCTGTCATTTGGACTTCATCACCGATTTTATATCCTTTATTATGCCAGAACTTATCATAGCCACTGTCAGCTACGATATAAGTGCCACGAAATAGTCCATGCTTACAGTCGTCAGCATCAATGAATAGATATTCTTCCAGAAATGCTTCACTGCCTTCCTTAAACCAAGTGTCGGGTTTGGCAATATATTTGTATTTAATAGCTTCGTTCA